>Ga0066376_10004403_pt1 | contig 12253 bp, 12 predicted proteins | sample Knorr_S15_td_Bot_FD_77009 | JGI IMG/M metagenome (GOLD analysis project Ga0066376, IMG submission 77009) | Marine microbial communities from Southern Atlantic Ocean transect - Knorr_S15_td_Bottom_ad_5009_LV_A | ecosystem: Environmental > Aquatic > Marine > Oceanic | place: Southern Atlantic... | reverse complement strand
GGCGATTTTCGCCAGGCCCTGGAGGTTCTGCATTCGACCAATAATTTTCCCGAGTTTACCGGCCGTATCTGCCCGGCGCCCTGCGAAGCCGCCTGTACGCTGAACATCACCGACGAGCCGGTAACCATCAAGACCATCGAATGCGCGATTATCGACGAGGCCTGGGCCAAGGGTCCGATCCCGCCGGTAATCGCCGAGGTGAAAACCGGCAAACGGATCGCCGTGATCGGCTCGGGACCGGCCGGCATGGCGTGCGCGCAACAACTCGCCCGGGCTGGGCATGACGTGGTCGTGCACGAAAAAAACGCCCGGCCCGGCGGCCTGCTGCGCTATGGCATCCCCGATTTCAAGATGGAAAAGCATCTGATCGACCGGCGGATAACCCAGATGGAAGCCGAAGGCGTGCGCTTTCAGAACAACAGCTTTGTCGGCGTCGATGTGTCGATTACCGACCTGGTCGCGGAATTCGACGCGGTCATCCTGACCGGCGGCAGCGAAACCGCGCGCGACCTCAAAGTGCCCGGACGGGAGCTGGAAGGGGTTGAATTCGCAATGGATTTCCTGCCGCAGCAGAACCGGCGCCTGAATGGCGAGCCGCTTGGCGATGTTGATGAGATCACCGCCGCCGGCAAGAACGTCGTGGTCATCGGCGGCGGCGACACCGGCTCGGACTGCATCGGCACCGCCTTTCGGCAGGGCGCTATTTCGGTCACGCAATATGAAATCATGCCGCAGCCGCCGGAAAACCCGGATATGGGCACGGTCTGGCCGGACTGGCCGCTGAAGATGCGCACCTCGTCCTCGCAAAAAGAGGGCGCGTTGCGTGACTGGCGCATAACGACGACCCGGCTGACCGGAAATGGCAACCGGGTCTCGACATTGCACGCCGCGCGCGTCGATGACGCGATGCGGGAAATTTCCGGCACCGGCTTCACCGTCAAGGCCGATCTGGTGCTGCTGGCGATGGGCTTCATCCATCCAGTCCATGCAGGCATGATCGAAGACCTCGGCCTGACCTTGAACCGGGCCGGCAATGTCGAGGCCAATACCGACGATTACCGGACCTCGGTCGATAAGGTTTTTGCCGCCGGCGACATGCGCCGTGGCCAGTCGCTGGTCGTCTGGGCAATCCGCGAAGGCCGTCAATGCGCCCGCTCGGTCGATCAATTCCTGATGAAGTCGACCACGTTGCCGCGCTAGCGCCGGCCCGCTACACTTCGCGGCATCGACCTGCCAGGGAGAGGCCGCATGACCGAAGAACTCGTTATCACCTATCCGCCGCCGGAATCGCTGAGCGATGCGGATTTCGAACGGATGATGCTGACCCGCGCTGGCTATACCGCGATGCGCGACACCCGGATCGAGCGCGAAAAATCCGCCCCCCGGATCGGCGAGATGGCGCCCGGCTTCACGCTTGAACGGCTTTCCGCAACCGGCAAGCGCACCGGCAAGACATTCCGGCTTTCCCAGGCCCGCGGCCGTCCGGTCGCCCTGATATTCGGTTCCTATACCTGACCGCCATTTCGCAAACATGCCGTGCGCATGAACGAAATCTACAAGAGCTATAAGGACCGGGTTGACTTCTATCTGGTCTATATCCGCGAAGCCCATCCAAGCGACGGCTGGCAGGTCCGCGCCAACCTCGATGACAAACTGGAGTACCTGGAACCCAGGACCGAGGATGAGCGGGCCAAGTTGGCCGGCGTCTGCATGATCGACCTTGGCTTCGAGATGCCGATGCTGCTCGACAACATGGACAACGAGGTCGATCTTAAATACGCCGCCCTTCCCGAACGGCTTTACGTCCTGGACGCGGACGGCCGGGTGGCGTTTCGCGGCATCATGGGCTCGCGCGGTTTCGATGTCGAAACCTGGCATGACGGGGTTCAGAAACAAGCGGCCCTGTCGGCCGCGCAAGCAGCGGAGTAGTTCGACGTAATGGTGGATTTAAGCAACGAGCTGGCCGGAAAGGTCGCGATTGTCACCGGCAGCGCGCGCAATATCGGCCGGGCGACGGCGCAGGAGCTGGCCAGTGCTGGCTGCGCCCTGGTAATCAATTCGATCCAGGCGCAGGACCTTTGCGACGAGGTGGTGGCGGAGATTCGCGCCAAGGGCGGCCAGGCGATCGCCGTACTGGCCGATATCCGCGACCGGAATTCGGTCAACGCCCTGATCGATAGCGCAATCGACGCCTTTGGCGGCGTCGATATCGTGGTCCATAACGCGGCCGTGCGCTCCAACACCGCGTTCGAGGATCTGAGCTGGGAGACCTTCAAGGACGCCATCGATTTGTCGATCCATGCCTGCTTTCATCTGGCCAAGGCAGCCGTGCCGTCGATGAAGGCGCGCGGCGGCGGCGTCATTATCGGCGTCGGCGGCATGTCGTCCTTGCGCGGCTCGGCCCGGCGCTCGCACATCATGGCCGGCAAGATGGGCATGAACGCGCTGATCCGCGGGCTGGCGCTCGATCTGGCGCAGTACAACATCCGCGCCAATCAGGTCGTGGTCGGCAGCTTCGATACAATACGCGAAGGCAATCCGTCCTCGGCGCCGTTGCGCGACGCCAATCCGGTCGCCTCGATCCCGCTGGGCCGCATGGGCCAGCCCCAGGACATGGCCAATATGATCCGCTTTCTGGTCGGCCCCGGCGCCGAATATGTGACCGGCCAGACCATGCACTGCAATGGCGGCGCCTATCTGAACCTGTAGCCGGGTTAAATCCCGTCCGGCGCGCAAAGCACGCCGCAATCGTCGGCGAAAGCAAGCGGCGCGTCCGTGCAGCCGAGCAATTCTTCGCGCGACATTCCAGCGATCATCTCGCGCACCAGAAAACCGTTTTCATTGCGCTCGATCACTGCCAGATCGGTGTAGATGCGATCGACCACGCCGATCCCGGTCACCTTGTAACGGCATGATTCCACCAGCCTGGGCGCGCCGTCCCTGGTTAGATGCGCCATCGTCACCCAGACCGATTTCGCGCCCACCGCCAGATCCATGGCACCACCGACCAGCGGACCTTTATTGGGAATCTCGGCGCCCCAGTTGGCCAGATCGCCGCTCGCCGAAACCTGGAACCCGCCCAGCATGGTCACGTCGATATGGCCGCCGCGGATCATCGCAAATGCCTGGGCTGAATCGACCAGTGCTGCGCCTTGCGCCAAGGTGACCTTGTTGCTGCCGGCATCGACAAAGTCGGGATCGGCGGCCGAACCTTGCGCCACCGGGCCAACGCCAACGATGCCGTTTTCGGAATGAAACATGATTTCGCGGCCCGGCGGCGCGTAATTCGCCGCCAATACCGGCAGACCAAGGCCAAGATTGACATACGCGCCGTCGGCCAGATCCTGGGCCGCGCGCCAGGCGATTTGATTGCGGGTGAGCGGAGTCATGGCGTGTTTCCCTAGCGAAGGTCGGGCAGCGCGACGATGCGGTCGGTATAGATGCCGGCGATGTCGATGGCGGCCGGATCGAGCGGTTCGCGTTGAAGCGTCGCAACCTCGACCACGGCGACGCGGGCGGCGCTGGCCATCGCCGGGCCGAAATTGGCCTGCAATCCCCGAAACGCGACATTGCCCCAGCGGTCGACTTTATCGGCCCGCATCAGTGTGAAATCCGCCTTCAGTCCAACTTCAAGAACGCAAGGCACGCCATTGAATTCACGCACTTCCTTGCCTTCTATCAAGGTCGTTCCGATCCCGGCGGGGTATAGAAGGCGGCGATGCCGGCACCACCGGCGCGCAGCCGCTCGGCGAAGGTGCCCTGCGGCACCAGTTCCAGCACCAGCGACCCATCGCGGATCTGGCGTTCATACAAGGATGGTTCACGCCCCCGGCCGCGCGCCGCGGTGCAGATCACGCGGGCGACCCGGCGTTCGGCGAACAGTCTGGGCGCATAGGTTTCGATGAAGCGCAGACTGTTGAGCAACAAGGTCAGGTTGGTCGCCGAGGTCGCTTCAAGCGCGCGGATCAAATTGACCGGCAGCCCGGTGCCGCCAAACCCGCTAATCATCACCGACGCGCCGTCAACAATACCGTCCAGCGCCTGGTCGATGGACTCAATGGTTTTGTCGATCATGCGAAATGGCCAGCGCATTGGCGCAAGAAACCCGGAATGCCAGACTCTCTCATACCCCACAATCCTATCAATCCAGCCATCCGGTATCTATATAGAGCCAGGGGTAGGGGTGCCAGAGGGGTTCAAAAAACCATGCGCAGGGTCAAAATTCTTTCCATGGTGCGGATGGGCGAGGCGGAAAAAGCGCGGATTTGCGCGATTCACCCCGGCATCGAGCTGATCGACGCCGGCGGCTGGTTCGATGGCGAGATTCGCGAAACCTGGCCCGAATACGCCTCCAACCGCTACCTTCCCGCCGCATCCAACGGCAACGGCACGCGGGCCGAACGCGATGCGCTGCTGGCCGAAGCGGAAATTATTCTTGGCGGTTTTCCGCCGCCCTTCGATATCCGTTCGCGCGCGCCCAAAATGAAATGGTTCCACCAGCGCCCGGCCGGGGCGAGCAATCTGTTCAAATGCGACCTGTGGGGCAGCGATGTCGTGGTGTCTACTTCGCGGGGCTATGGCAATATTCTGCCGATCGCCGAATGGGCGCTGAGCGGCATGATGTATTTCGCCAAGGGGTTTCATCAAGCCGAAACCGACCGCAATGCCGGCGCGTTCGATAACGCCGCCTATGCGCCGCTGCTGATCCGGGGCAAGACGGTCTGCGTCATCGGGGCCGGCGGCATCGGCCGCGAGCTTGGCCGTATCTGCGCCGCCCTTGGCATGAAGGTGGTGGGAACGCGGCGCAAGGCGCCGGGTTCCGGCGACGCCTTGCCCGAAGGATTTAGCGAACTGCGCGGGGCCGAAGATTTGCACGAACTGCTGGCCGAAAGCGATTTTGCCGCCGTGTGCTGCCATTGGACGCCGGACACGACCGGCTTGATGAACGCGGCCGCGTTCGCCGCCATGAAACCGGGCGGCGTGCTGGTCAATGTCGCGCGCGGCGAAATCGTCAATGAAGACGATCTGCTGGCCGCGCTCGATAGCGGGCAACTGCGCGGGGCGGCGCTCGATGTCTATGACGGGGAGTTCGAAAAACTGCCCGACGCAAGGCTGTGGCAACGCCCGGACGTGCTGATCACGCCGCATAATTCCGGCGGCACGGACGTTAGCGTCCACCGCGCCTTTGAAATCTTCCGCGAATATCTCGACGATTACCTGCACGGCAAACCGCCGGGCAATATCATCGACTGGGAACGCGGCTATTGACCGGGGGAATTCCATGAGCAACAGCAAGAATATCGTTTTTCTGTATAGCGGCTCGCATGTGCCCGATATCATCGCCGAGTCGGCAAAATCGAAGGTTCCCGACGGGTTTTCGCTGATTTTTTGCGAGAACAAGACCGCCGATGCGGAACGGCGCGCGGCACTGGCCAAGGCCGATTACGTCATGGCCTATGCGGTCGGGTTCGAGGATTTCGATGTGGTTGGACAAGCCCGGCTGTTTCAGTTGTTGAGTGCGGGCTACGACCGGTTCGATCTGGCCGCGTTCGCTGAACTGGGCCTGCCGGTCGCCACCAATGGCGGCGCCAATGCGCCGACCGTGGCCGAACACGCGCTGCTGCTCATCCTGGCGGTTTACAAGAAGCTGGGCATGCATGACCGTACCATGCGCGCCGGCGAATGGGTCGGGATGCGCGAAGCTCTGTCGATGCGCGAGCTGCGCGGCAAACAGGTCGGCATTGTCGGCTTTGGCAAGATCGGCCGCCTGCTGGCGGAAATGGTCGGCGGCTTCCGCACCAAGGTGGTGTATTACGATGTGCAAGCAGCACCAGCCGAGGTCGAGCGCGCGTTGAACGCAAGGCGGGTCGAACTCGACGAGTTGATGGAAACCTCCGACGTCATCAGCCTGCACACGCCCTTGAACGACGCGACGCGCGGCTTGATCGGCGCGCAAACGCTGGCGCGGATGAAATCCACCGCGATCATCATCAATACCGGGCGCGGCCCGGTGGTCGATGAGGCCGCCTTGTATGAAGGGCTGCGCGACGGCGCCATCGCCGGGGCCGGACTGGACGTGTTTGAATCCGAACCCCTGGCGGCCGACAGCCCGCTATTGACGCTCGACAATATCGTCGTTACCCCGCACATCGCCGGCACAACGCTGGATACCTGGACCAGGCGGCTGGATTTCGCCTTCGGCAATTTCCAGCGGGTCGATGGCGGCGCCGGCGCGGAATTCCTTATTCAGGCCTGATCGCGGCTTATTTCAGGTTGCGGTCCCATAGATCGAACAGCGTGTCCCAGGCGGCTTCGGCCTGCACCGGCGCATAAACCGCGCGCTCCGCGAACTGATAGCCGTGCTGGGTTCCGGGGACGATTTCCAGCGTGTTCTTGACGCCGTGCCGGGCGAAAGCGGCCTTCAGATCGACGATCACCTGATCGGGCACATGAGCGTCGACTTCGGCGAAGAAAAAATACAACTCGCCCTGGACCTTATCCAGAATCAGATGGGGCGAATCTTCTTCCTGGGTGACGATGCCGACGCCATACATCGATGCGGCGGCGACGATGCGGGTCGGGAAATGCGCCGCCACGGTCACGATATAACGGCCACTCATGCAATGGCCGACACACCCCACCGGCCCCGGCGACGCCTTGTCCTGGGCGTCGATATAGGCCAGCAGCCCGGCGGTATCGTCGACCACATCGGCGTTGGTCAGATGGTCCATCGCCGCCATGACCACCTTGGACATCCCGTCATTGCGGCGCGCCAGATCGAAGCGGATCGTGCCCAGGCGGTAATACATATCCGGCAGGATGCAGTAATAGCCGCGCTTGGCGATCCGGCGCGCCATATTGCACAACTCTTCGCGAAATCCCGGCGCATCCATGTAGAAAATGATCGCCGGAAAATCGCCCGGCGCGTCCGGAACGGCGGTGAAAGACGGCATCGGACCGTATTTGGTCGGAACATTCACGGTGTTTTCAATCAGCGCCATTATATTCTCCAAGAAAAGGCAGAAGATGTTCGACAAACAGATCCGGGGTTTGCACGGCCATGAAATGACCCGATGCGGTTTCAACGTAACGGGCGTTTTGAATCGCCGCGGCAATCGGTTCGATGACCGCCGGCGGCCGCAGCATGTCATGTTCGGCCGCGATCACCAAGGTGGGACAGGTGATTTTCGCGTAATCCGCCGCCATGTCCATGCCCGCCAGCATCCGGTTGATGGCGGCGAAACCATCGGTGGCGTTGGCCAGCCAGCGCAGGCGGTAGGTCTCGAAGCGGGCCGCGTCGCCGCGCAGGATTTCGGGGTAGGAGCGCGCCAGGCTGGTTTCGCAGACGCCGCGCATACCGTCGCGTTCGACCGCATCGGCGCGCGCCAGCGTGCCCGGCCTGGACGCATCGCTGCTGCCGACCGCCGGGCTGGAAACCACCAGCCGGGCTATTTTTTGCGGATAGCGGGCGGCGAACCCAAGTGCTATCCCGCCGCCCAGCGCCATCCCCGCAACATGGCAGGGTGCCTCGATGCCAAGCCCATCGAGCAACCCGGCCAGATCCGCCGCCATCGTATCGAGGGTCAGCGTGCCTTTGCATTTTTCCGACAAACCAAATCCGCGCTGATCGTAGCGCAGCACGCGGTATTCCCGCGCCACGGCCGGCATGACGTCGTCCCAGCTTTCCAGCATACCGCCCAATTCATGCACCAGCACCAGCGTGCGCGCGCCGCCGCCGCTCAGCTCGTAGCGCAGACTTGCGCCATTTACCTCAATCCACTGCAATTTGCCGACCGTCCCGCTTGGTTATTTCCTCGACAATGCCCATGATGGAGCCGTAGCGCAAATTTCATTGGCGTTGTATTTAGGAATAGTCAAAATCCAACCCGACCAAATACAACGCGCCGTTGGGTGCGCTAAATCCGCGACCAAGAGGAAAAATTCCAGTGGCTCCGAAAAGTGATATCGAGATCGCCCGCGCGGCGGACACCCACCCGATTCAGAAGATCGGCGAGCGCCTTGGCATTCCAAGCGAAAGCCTCATGTTGTACGGGCCGACCAAGGCCAAAATATCCTTCGACCATATCGAATCACTCCGCGACAAACCCGACGGCAAGCTGATCCTGGTCACCGCTATCACGCCGACCCCGGCCGGCGAAGGCAAGACCACCATGTCGGTCGGGCTTGCCGACGGTCTCAACCGGATCGGCAAAAACACCATCGTATGCCTGCGCGAACCCAGCCTTGGACCCTGTTTTGGGATGAAGGGCGGTGCGGCCGGCGGCGGCTACGCCCAGGTCGTGCCGATGGAGGACATCAACCTGCATTTCACCGGCGATCTGCACGCCATCGGCGCCGCGCATAATCTGCTGTCGGCGTTGATCGACAATCATATCTACTGGGGCAACGCGCTTGGCATCGACGAGCGCCGGGTCACCTGGCGGCGCGCCATGGACATGAACGAACGCGCACTTCGCGATATCGTCACCTCGCTTGGCGGCGTCGCCAACGGGTTCCCGCGCCAGACCGGCTTCGACATCACCGTCGCCTCCGAAGTCATGGCGATTTTCTGCCTGGCCAACGATCTCAAGGATCTTCAGGACCGGCTGTCGCGCATCGTCGTCGCCTATACCCGTGAACGCAAACCGATCTATTGCCGCGATCTGATGGCCCAAGGGCCGATGACGACCCTGCTCAAGGATGCGCTGATGCCCAATCTGGTGCAGACGTTGGAAAACAACCCGGCCTTTATCCATGGCGGCCCCTTCGCCAATATCGCGCATGGCTGCAACAGCGTTCTGGCGACGACCACGGCGCTGAAACTGGCCGATTACGTCGTTACCGAAGCCGGCTTCGGCGCCGATCTGGGGGCGGAGAAATTCTTCAACATCAAATGCCGCAAGGCCGGCCTCCGCCCCGCCGCCGTGGTTATCGTGGCGACGGTCCGGGCGCTCAAGATGCATGGCGGCGTCGCCCGTAACAAGCTGGGCGAAGAAAACGTCGAGGCGGTCAAGAAGGGCCTGGAAAACCTTGGCCGGCATATCGCCAATGTGCGCAAGTTCAGCGTCCCGCCGGTCGTCGGCATCAACCAGTTCACCGCCGATAGCGACGCCGAAATCGCCGTGGTGATGGATTATTGCCAAAGCCTGAAAACCGACTCGTTCCTGTGCGCGCACTGGGCCGATGGCGGTGCGGGCACCCAGAAAATCGCCGCCAGGGTCGCCGAGATCGCCGATAGCGGCGTGGCCGATTTCAAACTGCTCTATGACGACGATATGTCGCTGTGGGAGAAAATCCGCACAATCGCCCGGGAAATCTACGGCGCCGACGACGCCATTGCCGACGCCGCCGTGATGAAGCAGATCGAACAATACGAAGCCGACGGATATGGCAAATTCCCAGTCTGCATGGCCAAAACCCAGTACAGTTTTTCGGCCGATCCCGACCTGAAGGGCGCGCCGTCCGGGTTCAGCGTGCCGGTCCGCGAAGTCCGCCTTTCGGCCGGGGCTGAATTCCTGGTCGTCATCTGCGGCGCCATCATGACCATGCCGGGGCTGCCCCGGACGCCGGCCGCCAACAGTATCCATATCAACGACGATGGCGAAATCGAGGGCTTGTTTTAGTGGCGACAATTCGCAAGCAACGTCACCCAGGCCGGGGCCGCGGTTCTACCCGGCCCTATCCAAGGGGGCGGCAACTCGACCCCAATGCGCAAGCGGAAGTCGCCGAACTGCTCGGCGGGCGGGCGCGCGAGCGCGATCAGTTGATCGAATTTCTGCACCTTATCCAGGATTCGCAAGGCTGCCTGCCATCGGCCCATCTGGTTGCGCTGGCGGCGGAAATGAACCTGCCTTTGGCCGAAATTTTCGAAGTAGCGTCGTTCTACGCCCATTTCGATATTGTGCGCGACGACGAAGCCAGGCCGCCGGCGCACACCATCCGGGTCTGCGACAGCCTGACCTGCGAGATGATGGGCGGGCGCGCATTGCTGGAGGCGCTGGCGGCCAAATATGGCGACCGCGTCCGCGTCGTCCCCGCGCCCTGCATGGGGCGCTGCGACACAGCCCCGGTGGCGGAAATCGGCCATAGGCACGTTGTCCATGCCGATGCCGCGCGGATCGACGCGATGCTGTCCAGCGGCGAACTTCACGCCGTCATCCCGCAATACCGGGATTTCGACGCCTATGTGAAGGATGGCGGTTACGCGGTGCTGCGCGCCTGCCTTGCGGGCGAACGCACGCTGGATGCGTTGCTGGAAACCCTCGACGATTCCAGCTTGCGCGGTTTTGGCGGCGCCGGGTTTCCGACCGCCCGTAAATGGCGGCTGGTGCGTGCCGAGCCCAAACCACGCTATTTCACCGTCAACGCCGATGAAGGCGAACCCGGCACCTTCAAGGACCGGCATTACCTGGAAACCGACCCGCACCGGTTTCTCGAAGGGATGCTGATCGCCGCCTGGGCGGTGGAAGCAAAGCGGACCTATATCTATCTGCGCGACGAATATCCGCAGATCCGCGAATTGCTGCTGCGGGAATTGCCCAAACTGGTCAGCGCCGGGCTGGCGGCGCCAGACGCCATCGAACTGCGGCGTGGTGCTGGCGCTTATATCTGCGGCGAAGAATCGGCGATGATCGAAAGCATCGAGGGCAAGCGCGGCCTGCCACGCCACCGCCCGCCCTATGTCGCCCAACTCGGACTGTTCGGCCGCCCGACCTTGGTCAATAATGTGGAAACCCTGTACTGGATTCGCGACATCGTGGAAAAAGGTCCCGCCTGGTTCGCCGATCAGGGACGAAACGGCGGCACGGGAATGCGCAGTTTTTCGGTATCGGGCCGGGTCGCCGAACCGGGCGTCAAGCTGGCCCCGGCCGGAATCACGGTGCAAGAATTGATCGACGAGTTCTGCGGCGGCATGGCCCATGGACATACGTTCAAGGCCTATCTGCCGGGCGGCGCGTCGGGCGGCATCCTGCCGGCATCCAAAAGCGGTCTGCCGCTTGAATTCGGCAAGCTGGAAGACGAGGGCTGTTTCGTTGGCTCGCACGCGGTGGTGATCTTGTCCGACCACGACAATATGGCCGACGTTGCGCGCAACCTGATGCGGTTCTTCGAGGATGAGAGCTGCGGCCAATGCACGCCGTGCCGGGTCGGCACGCAAAAAGCCGTGGCCCTGATGAACGGCGATAAATGGGACGCCGGCCTGCTGGGCGAGATCGGCCGGGCGATGGCCGACGCCTCGATCTGCGGGCTCGGACAGGCGGCGGCAAATCCGCTATTCTGCGTCCTGAAGCATTTTCCCGAGGACGTGACATGAGCATCTCTTTCACCCTCAACGGCGCGCAGGTCACGGCCGCGCCGGGCGAATCGATCTGGGACGCCTCCAGGCGTCTTGGCATTGAAATACCCCATCTCTGCCACACGCCGGACCCAGGCTATCGGCCGGACGGGAACTGCCGCGCGTGTATGGTCGAAATCGAAGGCGAGCGGGTGCTGGCGGCATCCTGTATCCGCGCGCCGGTCGAAGGCATGATCGTCGATACCGCCTCGCCGCGCGCCAAAACCGCGCGCAAGATGATCTTCGAGATGCTCGCCGCCGATCAGCCGGCGCGCGAAACCGGCCCCGACCCGCAATCCAAATTCTGGCATTGGGCCGATCATGTCGGGGTCGCCGCCAGCCGCCTGCCCGCCGGCGATGCGCCCGCCCCCGACGCCAGCCACCTGGCGATGGCGGTCAATCTCGACGCCTGCATCAATTGCACGCTGTGTGTGCGGGCGTGCCGCGAGGTCCAGGTGAACGACGTTATCGGCATGGCGTATCGCGGCCACGGCGCCAAGGTGGTGTTCGATTTCGACGACCCGATGGGCGACAGCACCTGCGTCGCGTGCGGCGAATGCGTCCAGGCCTGCCCGACCGGTGCCCTGATGGAAACCGCCCTGGTTGGTAAACGCAGCGACGAATTGCGCGAAGTCGATAGCGTGTGCCCCTATTGCGGCGTCGGCTGCCAGCTCACCTACCAGATCAAAGACAATGAAATTGTCGCCGTACAGGGACGCGCGGGCCCGGCCAACGAAAACCGGCTTTGCGTCAAGGGCCGGTTCGGGTTCGATTACGTCACCCATCCCCACCGGCTGCGCAAACCGATGATCCGGCGCGACGATGCGCCTAAATCGGCCGATATCGACATCGATCCAGCCAATCCCTGGACCCATTTCCGCGAAGCGACCTGGGACGAGGCGCTGGCGCGGGCCGCCG
>Ga0066376_10004400_pt1 | contig 12256 bp, 11 predicted proteins | sample Knorr_S15_td_Bot_FD_77009 | JGI IMG/M metagenome (GOLD analysis project Ga0066376, IMG submission 77009) | Marine microbial communities from Southern Atlantic Ocean transect - Knorr_S15_td_Bottom_ad_5009_LV_A | ecosystem: Environmental > Aquatic > Marine > Oceanic | place: Southern Atlantic... | reverse complement strand
CCGATCTCACGGGCGGGTGCCACATAATCTGCCATGGTTACTTCAGCCAGGTATAAAGGAGGCTCATAAGATACTTGCTTGAAGCAAGCAAGTCAATTTTAAATTCACTTTACTACTAGCTCGCAACCCATTGAATATTATATGTTTTAAGAATATCCTTGAGTCGCTGGCAAAAGTTGACCTTAGCCATTGCTGCCCATTTTGCCTGGAGTATTAGCAAGCACCATTCACAGAAGTAGTAATTTGATTGAGACCTCCCCCAATCTCTGGAAAAATTCGCAGTTCAAAGTCTATCTCGGCTCGACTGCTTTTACTGGCACTGCAATTTCCATGCAACAACTTCTACTCAGCTGGTTGCTGGTCGGTATCTTGTTGTTGCCCGCAAACCAGGTAGGCATCATCCAGGCAGTCATTGGGTTGCCAGGCATTCTGCTGATGCTCTGGGGAGGTGCCAGTGCTGACAAAACCGATGCTCGCTCGCTTTTGATTCGGGTATACGCGGTAGCCTGGCTATTTCCTCTTGCTCTGTTTGGCATGACCGAGCTCGATTATCTGAACATCTGGACCGTCAGTTTGTTTGGCCTTGCAATGAGCACTGCCATTTCTTTTAGCAACCCCGCTCAGCAAGCCATTTTGAATCGTGTCGTCGGACAGGATGTACAACGTGGGGTAACCGCTGCCACCGCGATGGGTTTTATAGTCCAGATGTTCGGACTGGTTCTTGCGGGGCAGATGGAAATAGTGGGAGTCGGCGATATATTGCTACTTCAATCTTTGAGTCTGATTCTGGGTGCGATCGCCGTTACAAGAATATTGCCATTGCAACATAGGGCCACTGGCGACAGAGATTCAACCTTACAAATTATCATTGCGGGTTTCAGATCGGCTTACAACAATAAGACAATTTTGCATACGCTCATCATCACCTTCACGTCTGGCGTGTTCAATGCTGGCGCGTTCATGACCGCTTTGCCATTTATCGTCAAGCGCGCTTACGACGGCGACGCACTGGGTCTGGCCACCATCATGATCGTGTTCTATGCCGGTGCAACCATTTCTAACATTATCCAGTTCAAAATCATGCCGCTGGCACGACCCGGGCTCTGGTTCCTGGTCATGCAATTTACCCGGGTATTTATCCTGCTGCTGGTCTGGATCCAGCCACACTGGTGGATATTGATGGCAGTGCTATTCGTCTGGGGTTTGAACATGGGCGTCACGACCAATTTATCCCGTGCAATTGTCCAGGAATCCGCGGAGCCCGCCTACCTGGCTCGAGTATTAAGTGTGTATAGCCTCGGTATGCTCGGCAGCATGCCCATCGGCGCATTAATCGTCGGATTCATTATCGAAGCGTTCGGCACGATGAGTGCTCTGATACCCGCAATGTTTGTGTCGGCAGCACTGTGTGTGTACGGCTTTCTCTTTACCGACGTGTGGAAATACCGATCTCCCTCGTTCGAAGCAGGCTAAGCAAGCTCTGATTAATCAGAGCTTCCCTAACCACCTCGAACTGCTTTAAAGTCAGGGTCTCTTTTTTCCAAGAATGCCGCGATAGCTTCTTTGTGTTCTGGTGATTCGTAGCATTTTAATAACGCTTCCAATTCCCGGCTTTGTACCAGGTTCTTGTCTGTCTCGACCATGTTGTCAGAAATCAATCCCTTGACCATGGCAAGGGCGGACTGTGAATTCTCACCCATTGATCTGGCAACATTTCTGGCCTCGCTCAAAAGCGAATCAGGTTCGGCAACCCTATCAACCAGCCGGATTTGCAGCGCCTCCTGACCCGTTATGGTTTTACCCGACAACATAAGCTCGCTCGCCGCTCCAAAACCACATCTTGCAACCAGGTAGTGTGAGCTCGCTAGTTCCGGCACCAGACCCATTTTGATAAACCGGCAACTCAGTTTGGCGTCTGGGGCCGCGACAATGAAATCCATTGGTAGTATCTGGGTCAAGCCCACACCAATGGCCGCGCCGTTCACCGCTGCAACAACTGGCTTCGAATTGCGGAGCAAGCCGACCCAATCACCAGGTTCTCTTGAGCCGCCGCGAACCTCTCCGGATTCGGCTTGTGCCTGAAACAACTCTTTGATGTCTGCGCCTGAACAGAAACCACGACCGGCGCCGGTGACCACAAAGGCATCGACATCGTCATCCTCGTTTCCTGCCTTCAACGCCGATTCCATTTCGCTACCCATCTGGTAGGTCCAGGCATTGAGTCGTTCGGGTCGATTCATGGTAATCGTCATCACGGCATCGGTGATATCAACAATAATGGTCTCGTAAGTCATCTCGATTCAAGCCTCTTAGGGAAGCTCAGATTAATTGGATTTTTTCGTGAGGACAAGGCGAACTCGCACGGAGATTAGAGTACGGGTTCAACGCAGTCATCGCGGGAAAAGTGATGCGGCACACCGACCAGAGGTTCCCGAAATTCATAATAGGTTCATTGAACAGATAGCATTATATGCCTGCTGGGGAAACAAGCATCATGCAACAACAGTAATAGCTGGCGATTTTGACCAATGATTGTCCAACTTCTTAAAATCTAATCTGCTTAGTCATTGATTTTAAAGGCACTGTCGATATCGGCATAATCCTTGCTTTTCAGTCCACTTTCATCGAATTATAAGGAAACTACATGGCAATCTTTAGAGTAATTGTTCTCCTGTCTCTCGTCAGTGCCCTCAATGGATGTGTTATCGCCGTCAATACGGATGACTGGGAAGATTCCGCCTGGTTTTCCAGACAACATAAAAATGCAGAGCGCATCGAACAACTTGAATTAGGCAATTTAGAAACGGATATTCGCCAGGATTTCGGTGACCCTGATTTCACCGAATCCTTCGCCCGGGATGGCAGCCAATTTGTGGTTCTGTTCTACCGAACTCGCCATGTAGATACTGACGGAACGACTACCAAAAATGAAACCACCCCTCTCGTCTTCGTCGATGGTACGCTGGTTGGCTGGGGTGACAGTGCTATTGAAAATGCAACGGGTATGAACTGAATCGGCAATTTGCGGAAATGCATTGGCACTCGTGTTAACTTGTGCCGTCGTGGACTGAAAACAACGCTTTCTTATGCTCATCGTTCAAAGCATTGTCGGGCTTATTGTTATTATTGGGCTTTGTTACCTTTTTAGCGAAAAGCGCAGTATTGTCCGCGTGCAAATTGTCGTTAAAAGCCTGCTGCTTCAGATTGTTTTCGCGGTACTTCTATTAAAGCTTCCCGCTTCACAACAGCTGTTCGTTGTGTTGAACGATGGTATCTCAGCTCTTCAGGCGGCAACCCGAGAGGGTACAACATTTATTTTCGGCTATCTCGGCGGCGGACCGCTTCCGTATGTCGAAACACTGCCAGGCGCCAGTTTTATTCTGGCGTTTCAGGCCATGCCGCTCGTCATTGTCATCAGTGTCGTGTCTGCAATACTCATGTACTGGAAAATACTGCCATTGATCATGCGTGGATTTTCCCTGATTCTGGAGAAGACGCTGGAAGTTGGTGGCGCCCTGGGTCTTGGCATCTCAGCAAATGCCTTTCTGGGGATGGTCGAATCACCTCTTCTGATAAAGCCCTATCTATCCAAAATGAATCGCGGTGAATTGTTCGCCGTGATGTGCGCGGGTATGGCGACTATTGCTGGCACCATGTTGGCCCTCGAATCGGCGGTGATCAGCAGCGTCGTGCCTGATGCCATCGGTCATCTAATCAGTTGCTCACTGATCACACTTCCTGCTGTAGTTTACATCAGCCATTTACTCGTTCCAGATGATGAGCCGATCACGACCGGCGATCAGCAAATCGATAGCGGTGCAGACAATCTCATGGATGCTATTTCCGTTGCCACGGTAAATGGCCTGCAACTTTTTCTTAATATCATTGCCATGATTATTGTGATTGTTGCGCTGGTCTATCTTGTCAACGCCACGCTCGGCCTCTTGCCGAATGTCTACGACCAGGCAATCACTTTGGAGCGCATATTAGGCGTGCTCATGGCCCCACTTACGATGATGATGGGAATCCCGTGGCAGGAAGCATTCGTTACCGGACAGCTTATGGGAACAAAAGTCGTACTGACCGAGTTTGTGGCGTACGTCAGGTTTGGTCAAATTCCGGTAGATGAGTTAACAGAACGCACAAGGATCATCATGACTTACGCACTTTGTGGTTTCGCCAACTTTGTCAGCCTTGGCATTATGGTGACAGGTCTCGTCACAATGGTGCCGGAGCGACGTAATGAAATCATGGACATGGGTATGAAATCTATCTTCGCGGGTACCATCGCTACCTGCACGACTGCAACTATCGTTGGCATCATCATCACCCTGTGAAAATACGCAGCCTCACTCACTGGGGCTTGCACGACTTTCATGTACATAGAAAAAGGTTAGGGAACGTCTGAGGTTCCTTAGTTAAGTTTTCCTTCGGTAACATCATCACCGAACAATGCTCGAGAAAACGGTTCTACATTGGGGCCGCGCCTGAGATGGTGACCACCATCAACACTCAGAACAACGCCAGTTACCCAGGAAGACTCTGGGCCACAGAGAAATCTCACTGCATTGCTAATATCATCGACCTGGCCGTGGCGACTAATCGGCATACAATCGAGGTAATCATTGAGGACTTCTTCGGTATTGATCAATCCGGCAGCCAGTTCGGTTTCGACCAGACCGGGACAAACGCTGTTAACTCGAATGTTAAGGTGCCCGAGCTCATCTGCTGAGTTGCGCACCAGCATATCGATACCCGCTTTGCTCACACAATATGGACCCATGAAACGATGGGTGCGTATGCCTGCTATCGATGAGATTGCGCAGATAGCCCCCCCACCTGAGGATGCCATCGCACGGCCTGCGTGTTTGATGGTATAAAAAGTGCCATTGAGATTGGTCTGCATGATCTCGTCCCAATTTGACGCTTCAGTCACCATAATGGGTGATAGTCCACCGATTCCGGCATTGGCCACAGCGATATCCAGGGTACCCTCAATACTGGCTTGACTGACAGCCGCCTCGACGTCGCTCTCAATGGCGACACTCCCCTCAAAGATTTGTATGGTTCCAGCACCATCGATTGCTTGTAACTCTTCGGCTGCTTTTTCGAGTTTCTCTTTCGTTCGCCCCATAATCAGTACGTTGGCACCATCGGCAACAAACGCGCTGGCGCAAGCCAGACCAATGCCGCTACCCCCACCCGTTACAAAAGCATTTTGGTTGCCTAACTTGCCCATGATAATTCTCCAGTCTAATTCAGTGTTCCAGGGAACGTCTGGGTCCCCTAATCCAGTACGAGCTCGTTCTCAATGCTGTCAATACGATCTTCCTGATGATGCGTAACGTACACCAGTGTTGTTCGTCCTTCGTCGAGAATTCGCTCTGTCAGCGCCAGCACCAATTGCCGGTTGGCATCATCTAATCCAAGACAGGGTTCGTCCAGGAGCAACAACGGCGGATGTTTAACCATAGCACGGGCAATTAATATGATTCTCTGCTCTCCATAGGAGAGTGAAGAAAAGGATGCCGTTGCCTTGCGGTTAAGCCCCATAAGCGCCAACCATTTGTCAGCAATTTCAAGCTGCGTTTCGGTGGCTCTTTGATAAAGACCGATGGAGTCATAAAACCCCGAGACAATCACATTTCGTACGCCAACACTTAATCGGTAATCCCAATGCAGTGCAGTCGACACGAACCCCATGTACTGTTTTATCTGCCAAATGGTTTCTCCCTGGCCCCGTCGGAACCCAAAGAGCGATATGTCGTTGACGTAACATTGCGGATGATCACCGGTGACCAGGTTCAACAGACATGTTTTACCACTACCGTTGGGCCCCTTGACCTGCCAGTGTTCACCAGGGGAAATCGTCCAATCTATCCCCTCAAACACTACGTTATCTGTGTAACGGACACTAGCCTGTCTAAGTCGCACGAGCGACCCATCGTCATTTCTAGGCGTATTAATTTCTGTTTCAGGTGGTGGAAGCTTGATGTCCGATGATCGTATCTGGCTGATCTGGGAAAGCAATCTGCGAGCTTCCTCACCATTGCAACAATCGAATTTCTGGGCGATGCGACCGCTTTCCATTCTTATCGCGTGGGTTGTGAATTCTGGAATTTCATCAAGTCGATTAAGAGCCAGAATCAATGTTGTGCCCAGAGATAATTGTTTTAACAGATCGCGGACTTTCGCAACGGTCCGAACATCCAGACCTTCAAAGGGTTCATCCAGGACAAGAAGCTTCGGCGAGCTACTCAGTGCGCGAATAATCAGGACCTTGCGGGTTTCACCCGTGGACAGTTTTCTGAACCCACGACCAAGAAGCTCCTGCATGCCAAGTGCATCAATGAGTTGATGCTGCAATTCCGAATCACTGCAGACCTCGTCAAGCATCTGCTGAACCAGCGTGCCTTCATTAATTTCATCGGTGAGGTCGCTATCATCTCTCTCGCGCTCTCTGAGTATCAGTTCGCCTTGTTGTTCCATCGATACAACAGCGATGTTGGTCTCATTGATAACGCGAGATCCGCTGGTTGAATTCCCTTCTCCAACCAGGCTGGCCACAAGTGCTGATTTACCGGACCCATTGGGTCCCACGATTACCCAGGTTTCTCCGGATTCGATAACCCAGTCAATTGATCTAAGTGAATACTGATCGCTGAGCGCAATATCACAGTGTTGAAATTGGATCATGCGAGACATAGGCAGTCAGCCGTATTGGAAGATCAACCTGATTCGCGTGGAAATAGCGTCTTGGGGAACCTCTGATTAATCATAACTTCCCTTAGACAACCCGCTGCATGGCGCCCATGTAACCGCGAAGCACCTGTCCAATCTCTTCGACGCTATGACCTCTAATCGACGCATTCACCTCGATCAGCCGCCGATTGTCGACGCTATCATCATTCAGCCCCAGGCCACGGCCAATCACATCGGCATTCTGGCTGGTCATAAAATCCGCGAGCAGCGGAACACAGGCATGATTGAATAGATAACAACCATATTCAGCCGTATCTGAAATGGTGCGATTCATCTCGTACAACTTCTTTCGTGCAATGGTATTGGCTATCAATGGAGTCTCGTGCAGGGACTCGTAGTACGCAGATTCTTCCTTAATACCGGTCGCCGTCATCACCTCGTAGGCCAGTTCAACGCCCGCTTTAACCATGGCTACCATCAAGATGCCGTGATCAAAAAATTCCTGTTCGGAAATCTCCTGGCTAGTGTTATCGGTCGTTTCAAAAGATGTGTTACCAGTGTCTGCGCGCCAACCGAGGAGTTTGTCGTCTTCACTGGCCCAGTCTTCCATCATTCCGGAAGAGAAACTGCCTGTCATGATGTCGTCCATATGTTTCTGGTAGAGCGGCCGCATGATTTCTTTCAATTCTTCTGCCAGATCAAATGCCTTTATCTTCGCAGGATTAGATAGCCGATCCATCATGTTAGTCACGCCACCGTACTTCAGGGCTTCGGTGACTGTCTCCCAGCCGTACTGCACAAGTTTTGAGGCGTACTCTTTATCAACACCTTCATCAATCATCTTATCGAAACAAAGTAGCGAACCTGACTGCAACATGCCGCAAAGAATAGTCTGCTCACCCATCAAATCTGACTTTACTTCGGCGATGAAAGACGACAACAAAACGCCTGCTTTGTGAGCACCGGTGCCAGCCGCATAGGCTTTGGCGATGCTCAGTCCTTCACCTCTCGGATCATTGTCCTTATGCACAGCAATTAACGTGGGCACGCCAAAGCCGCGCTTGTATTCCTCTCTAACTTCGGTGCCAGGACATTTGGGCGCAACCATGACAACCGTAATGTCCTCACGAATCTGCATGCCCTCTTCGACAATATTGAAACCATGAGAGTAGGACAGGCAGGAGTTTTCTTTCATTAGGGGCATGATTTCGGTCACGACCGCAGTATGTTGCTTGTCCGGTGTTAGGTTCAGGACCAGGTCCGCGGTCGGGATCAATTCCTGGTAGGTGCCAACCGTAAAACCATTTTCGGTAGCGTTTTTCCAGGAATCTCTTTTCTCATCAATGGCTGATTGCCGCAGGGTATAAGAAACGTCCAGGCCGCTATCTCGCAGATTTAGCCCCTGGTTCAGGCCCTGTGACCCACAACCAATTACCACCAGTTTTTTCCCCTTTAAATAGTTTGCTTCATCAGCAAACTCTGCCGGATCCATAAATTCACATTTACCCAGTTGCTCGAGCTGTTGCCTGAGTGAAAGACTATTGAAGTAGTTGGCCATATCGGTGTCTCTGGACGGAATTTTGAGGGCGTACTCTAGAGCAAAAGCCACTTTGCGTAAAATGAATTAAGTGGCATAAAGCGTTGCGGAAACCGCAATTTCAGAAGGTATAGGAAAATGCCATAGATCCATATGAATGGGAGTGGTCTTGCTGGGAGAACTCCCTGGTTCTGAAAATATGGGCGTAAGACAGTCGGGCGCCCCCGTAGATGTAGCTGATACCAATCGCAACATCCGCGACAACTGATTCCCGGGTCACCTCATGACTCTTTTTAAAAGTGTTTCCGTCCAGGAATATATCCTGGCCCACAAGTCGAAGATCGAAAGACACGAAAGCGTGCAACCCCCATTTCCTGTTCCCGGTGAACCGGGGATCCCACACGGAATCGGGAGTCGAGTTTTCTCCGCCGGGTCGAATCGCAGAAGTCCCAAAATCATCCGGGATTGACCAGCCGGCTCGAAACTCGGCGCCGGTATTGAGATAAGACCGCACATTGCCCAGAGCTAATCCGGCGTGGCCAATGGCATCCATGCCGAACCTTGATCCTGTGACACCACGGGTACGTTTCCACTTGTGCTCCCACACCGCAACGAAGCCAGGCTCATTTCTCAATTGATTATCCCAGCCCAGAAATTTATCGAATCCGCGTAAATCGTGAATAAAGTCCTGCGCTTCGCGCCCAAACGCAGCGGGACCAACGACGCCAATTCGAAGTTCCAGTGTGTCCAGTTGTTCAGGTGCCCGAGTTTGAAAGCCAAACCCCATGAATAACCAGCCGGCGTAGGGCCGGTCATCGTCGATTAACATAGTTTGATTCAGATCCTGGGGAGTGTAGATCTGCTGGCCGATCGACACGATTACGTTGCGCTTTAGTCCTTTATGAGAGCCGTGAAAAAAGGTAAGCCCACGATTGATACGTCTTACCCAACCGGGCAGGGCTTCGCTATCGACATAATTGCTAATGTCTGGCGATACCCACGTCAGACGAATTCCGCTGGTGTAATCCTGATCGGTTTCACTGAACAAATCGTTTTCGACGTACAGGTTGAGTGTCCACTTCTCACGCTGATCACGATCGGCTTGCGCTGTCGAGGCCAGTAGAAGGATCGACAGCAAAAACCATTTAAGGAAGCTCGGACTAATCAGAGCTTCCCTAACCCATCGGATATCGGTGCTCCAGGGAGACCGCGTCGATTTTGGCATTAGCCTCGTCACTGATGGTGACATCTGCTGCCGCAATAATGTCAGGCAATTGATCTGAATAGGTCGCCCCGACAATCGTTGAGGCAACAAAGTCGTGCTGCTTGCTCCAGGCTATGGCGAGTGTCACCGGCGACATTCCCTCTTCCTCTGCAATTTTCATAAACGCGGCAGTGGATGCAAGCGACTTTTCGTTCACAAAACGCTGCGCCATGACCTGTTGCCGCTCACCGGCATTCAGGTAGTTAGTAAATCGAGCCCCGTCCGGTCTTGCACCGTCGTTGTATTTTCCGGAAAGAACACCACCCGCTAACGGTGAGTAGGGTATCAAGCTGACTTGCTCTTCCCGACAGGCTTGTGCCAGCTCATCTTCGAACCTTCTGTTGTTAAGGCTGAAATTATTTTGAATGGTTTCGAAACGACACAGGCCATGCAACTCAGAAACACCCAGGCTTTTCGTAAGACCCCAAGTCGTTTCGTTGCTACAGCCAACAATCCGAACTTTCCCCGCTTGAATCAAGTCATCCAGCGCGGCGAGTATTTCTGCATAAGGCATTCCATGATCAGGCCAGTGAGTTTGATACAGGTCCACATAGTCTGTCTGCAATTTCTTCAGGCTCTCTTCGAACGCACGAACAATATTGTGCTTGTCCAGCGCCGTCATTCCCTCTCTGACAGCCGCCCTCATCCAGCCGTGGCTGGGTCCAGAGACCTTGGTGGCGAGAATGACGGCATCTCTGGGTTTCGTTTTCAGCCACCTTCCAACGATCTCTTCAGTTCGACCCACATACTTGGGGTCCGGTGGCACTGGGTACATTTCAGCCGTATCGTAAAAGTCTATTCCGGCGTCAAAAGCGCGATCCAAAATCTCGAATGACGTTTTCTCATCCGCGCCAGTTCCAAATGTCATAGTCCCCATGCAAATTTCGGAGACAACAATCCCACTACGACCAAGTCGATTTCTCTTCATTATTTTCTCTTTCTGTTAGGTTGTCAGGTAACCTCTGATTAATCAGAGCTTCCTTAGCTGGCAGCGTTTAGCGAGCAGCCTTCGATGGTAATTCTATGCATAACCCTTCTCTGGCCCGGGTAGTCATTTTGTGCAAAATGCCAGGTCGCACGATTATCCCAAAACGCAATGGAGCCCGGAGCCCATTGAAACCTGGTCACACAATTGTCATTGACTGCATGCTCATAAAGATAGTTAAGCAGCGGCGTGGATTCTTCTGCCGACCAGCCGTCAAAATGTAATGTAAATGCCGGATTGACATAGAGCGCCCTACGGCCACTCAGTGGATGCGAAATAACGACCGGGTGGATCGGATCTTTCAACCCGTTTGCGGCCTCAGCGTTTCCGATTCGGCCATTTGATAAACGGTCGGAGTTGTACTGCCCATCCTTACCAAAAACATGCTGGGCAGAGTGCACGGCTGATAAGCGTTCCAGTGTCTTTTGTAATCCCGCGGATAAACTCTCATAAGCCTTGTACATATTAGCAAACCAGGTGTCGCCACCGCTGTCCGGTAGTTCCCTGGCTACCAGTATTGAACCCAGCGCCGGCTCAGGATCATAGGAATGGTCTGTGTGCCAGCCACCCCCAATGTTCGTGGTTTGATCTGGTTCTTTGGTGACCATTGCAATCTCAGGGTAATTGTCATTGGCAGCAAAAAACCGGTTGATGTTGATTTCGCCAAACTCTCTGGCAAAGGTGATGTGGTTTTCTTCGGTCAGTTTCTGATCACGAAAAAAGACCAGCCCTTGTTCGGCAAAGCACTCACGAATCCTGGTGAGCTCTGCGCCAGAAAGTCCAGAGGCGATATCAACGCCGGTAATTTCAGCGCCGCCGCCTGGCAGTGAGTTGATGTTGATTGTCATTACTCTTTCCGTGTGTCGTTATTGAATTATGACGGGAATCCTCCGCACCACACAACTTTCTTGAAAAGATCATCGTTACGAAAATCGATTTTGTAGCGACGCCACGCGCCTTTCACACCAGAATTGGCTGTGGCACCCAGATTATCGATGGCAACCATGAACTCAATTTCCGATACACGTGGGTTCTACCTACCAAATTCGAAATATCCCCGCCTCTGTCAACAACGACAAAGCCTCAGCTTTTCAGATAGCTGTACGCTATAGACCAGAAGTAGAGTTTTCATTACCCACTTTGGGATATTCTAGCTTCGAAATTCTCTATATTCTTCTATTTCCCATTATTATCGGTGTTTATTTATAGTAAAAATTTATATTCCCATATATATAACCATATACTAACTATTTTTATCTATGTTCCCGTATTTATTATTCACACTGTCATAAGATCTCATGCCGACGCTTCATAGCGATATTGTACCGGGCATAGTCCGAGCAAACGTTGGCTGGTCGACATAATCACCCCAAGGTTGGCAACCTGTCATGAATCAGGTACAACACGTTTCTTCAGTCGTTGTGCAGATGCACAATGCAACCCGTTTTATTACGTAACAGGAGTAAAAAATGTCCGCAGCTCAAAACAAGGACAGCCCGGCGCAGGCAGAATTCCGGACACATTGCCAACAATGGCTTGCCGATAATCACCCCGGCCGGCCGGCCGTCAAATTGCCCCAGGGCGCATTGGAATTAAGTGATCCAGATGCTCTCGCCTGGTTGCAGGTTTGGCAGAAGTCAGCGTTTAACGCGGGCCTGATTGGTTGTGACTATCCAAAAGAATTCGGCGGCGGCGGCATGACTGATTGCCAGACCATCGCCAATCAGGAGATGCAACGCGCCAAAACGCCTTACCTGCCAAACATTAT
>Ga0066376_10004399_pt1 | contig 12258 bp, 10 predicted proteins | sample Knorr_S15_td_Bot_FD_77009 | JGI IMG/M metagenome (GOLD analysis project Ga0066376, IMG submission 77009) | Marine microbial communities from Southern Atlantic Ocean transect - Knorr_S15_td_Bottom_ad_5009_LV_A | ecosystem: Environmental > Aquatic > Marine > Oceanic | place: Southern Atlantic... | reverse complement strand
GGGCAGGTGCTAACGTTCCCACATCACCCTCGTATCTCGTACTCTGAAGCTAGGCATTGGAGCGACTATTTGTCACACATCGTGTTGCGTTGCCCGCGATGCGGCAGAACCCGCCCGGCCGATATGTCGATCGATGTCTGCAGCGATTGCGGCTCGCCGCTGGATGTCGAGTACGTAACTGACCATAAGCCAGGTGGGAAATCAGATACCTACGAAGCCCGGACCCCGGTGCACAGCGCGAATTCCGGTGTATCTCTGGGAGAGGGGAACACCCCTTGCGTAGAACTAAAGGTCCTCGGTGAGAGTCTGGGCATGCGGCATCTGCACGCGAAGCTAGAGTTCTTGAATCCGACGGGATCATTTAAGGATCGGGGCACCGCAGTGATGCTCTCTGTTGCCATGGATCACGGCGTAACCGAGTTGGTCGAAGACTCGTCGGGGAACGCCGGGGCTTCGGTGTCGGCTTATTCAGCGCGGGCCGGTATAAAGGCCCACGTATTCGTGCCCGCCGATGCTCCCCAGGCCAAGTTGCGGCAGATCAGGGTTTACGGCGCCGAAGTCCACCCGATCGAAGGGTCAAGGGATGCCGTAACTGCAGCGGCCATGGATTACCATCGGCAACACGGTCTGGTGTACGCATCTCACATGTTGAGTCCTTACTTCGCCGAAGGCACGAAAACCTTCGCCTACGAGGTGGCGCAACAGTTTGATGGAGCGCTTCCCGACCACATCGTTTTCCCCGTGGGCAACGGCTCCCTATTCATAGGCGCGTTCAAGGGATTTTGCGAGCTGCAAGCCGCGGGACGCACCGATAAGATACCGAGGCTCCATTGCGTTCAGGCGCGTAGCGTCATGCCCCTGGTCGCTGCCTTTACGGGCCAAGCTTGGGACCCAGGATCAGCCTCGAGAACGGTGGCCGGCGGTATCGCCATAGCGGCGCCCTCTCGACAAGAGCAGATCCTCGATATCCTGCGGCTGGTGGAAGGGACCGCCGTGGCTGTCGAGGAGTCTAGCATCGTGCAGATGCAACTAGCTCTGGCGGAGCAGGAAGGTATATTCGCCGAACCCACGTCGGCGGCCGCCTTCGCGGGCCTCGAGGACATCGCGAAGCAAGTCGTCATCCAGGAAAACGATACGGTGCTGGTGCCCGTCACCGGCTTCGGCCTTAAAGACGAAGTGCCCCTCTAAGTTGTACTGAGCAGAACTATCGGCGGTGTGAACGTGGGTGAGGATGTTTGACAACCTTTGCGACCAGAGACAACTATCATAAGTAAGAATGAGAGGAACGGAAATGCCTATTAGCGGAAGCAGGAATACCGGCCCGATCTTGGCCTTTGTCGACTGTGAGATTGACGCCAGTGCTGGTGCGGACGGCGGTTCGGGGCAGGTGCAAGCGCATGGCCGCCGCGAGGTCGTCATTAGTGGGAAGCGAATCAAGACCGTGGACATCCATGCGCATTGCATCGTCCCGGAGGCTGCGCAGCTGATCAATCGCTCACTGGAATCGCCGGATCTTCTGTGGTCCAATATCGGCGACCGTCTGGCGCAGATGGATCGATCGGGCGTCGATGTCCAGGCGCTCAGCATCAATCCTTACTGGTACCAGGCTGAGCGCGATGCCGTCGCCGAATTGATCCGGGTGCAGAACGAGGCCCTGGCCGGGTTCTGCGCGTCGCAACCAGATCGGTTCGTCGCCTTTGCGACCGCGTCCTTGCAATATCCTGACCTCGCAACTGAACAGGTCGAGCAAGCAGTCAAAAACCTCGGCTTCCGCGGAATCGGCGTTGGCGGCAGCGTCGCCGGCGAGGAACTCGCCAACCCGAAATTCCACCCGTTCTGGGCCAAATGCGAAGAATTGGGCGTGCTCGTGTTCATGCACCCGCTCGGCACGCGCGAATTAGAACCGAGCGGCCGGTTGGCCGGAAATGGTCTCTTGACGAACACGATTGGCAACCCGCTCGAAACCACGATAGCCTTGTCGCATCTGATCTTCGAAGGAACGCTCGACCGCTTTCCAGGCCTCAAGATCTGCGCCTCGCATGGCGGTGGTTTCCTGCCGTCCTATGCCAGCCGCTCGGACGCGGTGATCACGACCTTCCCGGACCGGGTCGGGCCCTTGCCGAAGAAGAAGCCGACTGAATATATCCGGGGCGGCCAACTGTATTTCGATTCAATCATGTTCACTGGCGAGGGCATGCGGCATCTAATCGCCGAGGCGGGGATCGATCACGTAATCCTCGGGACCGATTACCCGTTCCCATGGAACACCGCCCCGGTCGACCACGTCATGTCGATTCCCGGGCTAACCGACGAGGACCGGATCAAGATTCTCGGTGGGACGGCGGCGAAACTCCTCGGGATCGAGGGGTAGGCAAGCACGGATACCGGGGCGGCGCAAGTCGCCATCGAGCCTCCGGCCACCGTAGTATAATTGACTAACCTCATCAAGGAGTGCGATACCGATGACTCTCCAGCTTAACGATTTCAAAGTGCGAGGCCGTCCGGTTCGTTCTGGTCGAGCGCTGGCTCCTGATCTCCCTGAGCAGGCCAGAGACAACATTCAGAACGCCGAAACCCAGATCTCGGAACCCTTCAAAGGAATCACCGATGGGCGGTTAGTTACTGATCTGTTCGCACTTCAAAATACAGACTTGTCTAACGAAGAGATGAAGCGGTCTGCCGATGCCCTGGTCGATTCGCTGGGGCCTAGTCAGCGGGAAGAAACCCTCTTTCCCGTTGACAACGATGCCTGGCGACGATGGAGCAATGTCCATATGTTCATGATGCGGCACGGGACTATGCTGGAGTCCTTGACTCCGGATCAGCGTAACCTGTCCCTGGCCTTGCTGCGCCAGAGTTTCAGCCCGAGCGGTTTCGAACTAGCCCGCAATATCATGAAACTAAATGAGTCCATCCGGGAGATCACCGGTAGTGATGAGGAATTGGGAGAGTGGTTGTATTGGTTGAGCATCCTGGGTGAGCCCTCTCTGGATGAACCTTGGGGCTGGCAGATCGACGGTCATCATCTAAACGTCAACTGCTTCTTGTTGGGTGGCCAGATGGTGATGACTCCCATGTTCATGGGGTCCGAACCGGTGGCAGTCGATATTGGCAAGTACGCCGGAACTCGGGTCTTCCAAGCAGAAGAGAGCACCGGGTTAAATCTGGCCCGTACCCTTTCCGCAGAGCAGCGGCGCAAAGCGATACTTTCGGAGGATGTCCCATCCGGGGTCTTCACCGCAGCGTTCCGCGATAATTTTGAACTTCGATACGAAGGCGTTAGATTTGATGATCTAACTAGCCAGCAGCAAGCATTAATGTTCGAGTTGATCGGCACCTATATTAACCGGATGCGTTCCGATCAGGCCCAGCTCAAAATGGATGAGATCAAGCAACATCTCAATCAAACCTACTTCGCCTGGATGGGCGGAACTGAAGAGGAAAGCGTTTTTTATTACCGTGTTCATAGTCCGGTGATACTTATTGAGTTCGACCACCAGAACGGAATCTTCCTGGACAACGACGCGGCATCGCGAAACCACATCCATACCGTGGTGCGGACCCCAAACGGAAACGACTATGGCAAAGACCTGCTGCGGCAGCACCGGGAGTCCAACCACTCTCACGAATAGCGCCGATTGTACAACGCCCGGGCTCTGATGGGGCTTGTTTCAGGCGTCTCCCAGCCCGGAAGCCGTGCATACTAACGGTTTAGCTACCCGCGGCACCAGTGTGCGTTAGCTGCAATGCCCCGCAGCCCTCTGTACGTTGCTCTTTGTGAGCCACGAATGAGCCCAGGGTCCTGAATAGCGTACGAATTTCAATCTGCGGCCAGCACTCTCCACACTAAGCTCACGCCTTCCTAACTGGTAAGGCGCCTTTGCCCGTGGACAAACTCGCTATGTCCGACGTACTATTCCCTCCATACTGGCCGGCGAAGATCTAGCGCATCCTATACGAGGCGGCTGCTGTTCAGCGAGTTAGTAAATTCCGGGTCGGCACCCTTGGGGATAGATTCCCCATGATGATAAATCGTTTCCTCGCAATCGCTCCACTGCCTTCGGCGGGATTCTTTATTTGGAGGAGACCAGCATGAGTCAATCTAGCTCCGATCACGCCCAAGACCATACGGACGTGCCCTCGGATCCGGCCCTACGAGTCAAAGCGCTGGAGTCGCTCTTGGTAGAAAAAGGGCTGGTGGATCCAGATGCACTTGACGTTCTGGTAGATACATACGAGAACAGGGTTGGTCCGCGCAACGGGGCACAGGTAGTCGCTCGAGCCTGGGTTGACCCGGCCTACAAGCAACGCCTGCTTGATGACGGCACCGAGGCGTTGGCGGAGTTCGGCTATTCCGGCGGGCAAGGCGAGAAGCTCACCGTCGTGGAAAACACGTCCTCGGTCCACAACGTTATCGTCTGTACCTTGTGTTCATGCTATCCCTGGCCCGTATTGGGCTTGCCTCCAACCTGGTACAAATCCTTCGCCTATCGTTCTCGGACCGTGATCGATCCCCGAGGCGTGCTTAGCGAACTGGGATTGGATCTGCCCAAAGACATCGAAGTGCGGGTCTGGGACAGCAATGCGGCTTCCCGCTATTTCGTGTTGCCGGAGAGACCTGAAGGAACAGAATCAATGAGCGAGACCGACCTGGCAACGCTGGTGACTCGGGACTCTATGATTGGAGTCGCGATGGTAGCCTCACCAACCGTGGGAGGTGTCTCATGAACGGCATCCACGATATGGGCGGCATGCACGGGTTGGGTGAGATCGGATACAAAGAGAGCGCGCCTGGCTACGATGAGCCATGGGAAGTAAGATTGTTCGCGCTGGTGCAGGCCATGCGAACGGGCGGCTTGCGAGCGTATATCGAGGGCATTCCAGCCCCAGATTATCTTCGCATGGGGTATTACGAACGCTGGTACACCGCGCTCATTACGCGAATAATCGAGAGAGGTTCCGTCACCGTTGCCGAGGTCGATAGTGGCCGAGCGGATCCAGCATCGGCGAAGGCGACACCGGCGCTGACACCGGAGATCGCTCGTGATCTTCTCTCCAGATCTACCAAGACGGAGCAGGACATCGAACTTGCGCCGCGGTTTCATGTCGGAGGTTCCGTACGCGGGCGGAACATGAACCCGGCCACCCACACTCGCATGCCGCGTTACACTCGTGGCAAGACTGGCGTCGTAGAACGTGATCGCGGTGTCTTCGATCTGCCTGACATCGAGCAAACATCAGCGGAACCCAAGCCGCAGCACGTCTATCTGGTTCGCTATACCGGGCAGGAATTATGGGGACAGGAAGCGCCTCCGAACGACTCGCTGTACATCGATATGTGGGAGGACTACCTTGAGCCGGCCTGACACGCACGACGTAGCGGAGCGGTTCGCGGGGTCACCGCTTTTGCCCCGAGACGATGAGGGGCCGGTGTTTGCGGAACCATGGCAAGCGCAGGCGTTTGCCATGGCCGTGCAGTTGTCGGCGGATGGGCACTTCACCTGGTCGGAGTGGGCGAAAGCCCTTGGCGAGCAACTCCAAGCGGCAGTCAAGCGCGGCGAACCTGATGATGGCTCGCGATATTTCGAACACTGGATCACTGCGCTCGAACAGCTGGCGACGGACAAGAAGCTGACCGATCTAACCGCTATAAATGACCGCAAGGAAGCGTGGGCAGACTCATATCGCCATACGCCGCACGGTCAACCGGTAGAACTTGGAGCGCGATTCCGATAGGCTAGCATTTAGGCTCTGGATGCCGGGGGAAATCCCCCCAACCCCCCTTTCGTAAAGGGGGGTTTTTGGCGGCTACTACTCGGTTACTACGGTGAAGGGGAGAAAATCATGGCAAAGGCCAGACCACTGCGGACGTCGATGTATGTTCCGGGCAACAAGGAAGACTGGATGCGCAAGGCGCCCCAGTACGGAGCCGACGCGCTGATCTTGGACCTGGAAGACTCGGTGCCCGTGCCCAATAAGGCAGAGGCTCGCGCCTTGGTTCGCAAGATGCTGGAAGAGTTGGGCGGCGAGAAGCCTACTCTTACGGTCCGGGTGAACCGGTTGGAGACGGGCCTCACCGGAAGTGACTTAGAAGCCATCACCTGCCCCCAACTCTACGGGGTGCTGCTCCCCAAGGTCGAGAGTCCCGCCGATGTGATGGAGGTTGATAACCTTCTCTCTTATTTCGAGCGCAAAGCTGGTATGGAAGTAGGGTCTATCTTCATCGACCCCGGCCTGGAGACGGCCCAGAGTATTCGTCAGTCATACGAGATCGCAACTGCCTCTTCCCGCATTGCCCACATGGGGGGCAGCGGCGGCAAGGGCGGTGATACGTCCCGTTCCATCGGGTTCCAGTGGACTCCCGAGGGGCTCGAAACTCTGTACCTCAAGTCCAAGGTTTTGATCGACGTAAGGTCAGCCGGTGTTCCATATCCCATGAGCGGAGGCTGGTTCGACATCCACGACTTAGAGGGCCTCCGGGCCTTGGCGGTACAACTGCGGCAGTTGGGTTACACCGGTATGCACCTGATACACCCGTCCCATGTCCCGGTGGTCAACGAAGTGTTCTCACCCACGCCGGAAGACGTGAAGCATTGGCAGGGCTTGGTAAAAGTCATGGAAGAGATGCGGTCCACCGGCGGGGCGGCCATTACCTTTGGCGGAGACATGGTGGACATTGCCCATGAGGAGACTGCACGGACGATGCTGACCATAGCCAAAGAGATGGGGATAGAAGGCGCGTAGATTCCCAAGGATCGCGTCGCAAGCAGAACGATTGCATTCGCCTTTTACGGAAAATCCGCCTCAGGAAACCGGCAGCTCCCGGCCTGTGTCCGACGCCTCTTTGATCGTATCGATAAAGCGATGCAGGTCAACTGCGGTATCGAACGTCGGCAGGCGATTCTCCCCGGTCCGGATCGCCTCGGCAAACAGGGCATACATCTGACCCACGTTGTACGGATCGCCGCGGGGGAAGTCGGCCGGGACATATTCGAAACGCTCGGGTATCGTCAGGTCCTTCAGTTCGGGGCTTCCCTGCGCCCCTTGTACACGTAGCATTTCGCCGCGCTGAGACGAGACGCTGCCGGTGGTGACCAGCGTGCCTTCCCGGCCGTAGATCTCCATCCGAAAGCCGCCACCGGCCCAGGGGACAGCACCGACATGGACCGACGCCGCCGCGCCGCTCTCTAGCTGTCCGCATACCCGCACGTTGTCCGGGGAGGTGACGTCCACCATCTTCTGAGTGTCGGTCTCATAAACTTGCTGTATCTGGGTCGTGACCATGCACGACACCCGCGTGAAATTACCCGCCACGAAGCGCAGGGCGTCGATGACGTGCCCGTTGGCGATGGTCAGGGTGTTCGCACCGAGGCTGGCGTCGAGATTCCAATTGCGGCTGGAAGGGCGTTGCAGGGAGCCGTCACGCATCGTGGTGAGATTGCAGGACAGCACGTCGCCCACATAGCCACCCTCGATCAGCTCCTTGATGTATAGCAATGCCGGGCTGACTCGCGATTGCAGGCCAACGACCGTCTGTACCCCCTTGGCCCGGGCAAGCGCCGCCAGTTCTTCCGCTTCGGCAGTAGTGCGGCCCAGCGGCCATTCGGTGTAGACATGCTTGCCGGCTTCGATGGCGGCCTTAGTAGGCTCATAATGCAACGGCACACGGATGACCACGGCCACCGCGTCGATCTCCGGCGACGCCATCATTTCCCGGAAATCGTGGAAGGCGAACTTGGCTCCAAAATGTTGGCGCGCCTCTTCCGCGCTCTCAGGCCTGGAGGTGCAAACCGCAGTCATCTCAACATCCGGGCTGGCCATCAGCGCCGGGAAATGCGACTGGACTGACCAGGTCGAGTTGATGTTAGCTCCCACGAACCCCAAGCGAATCTTATCTGTCACGGCGAATACTCCTATAAGTGGTGGAATCCTGCCTGATTCTAGAGATGGCAGCGCGACGCGTCAATCGTTGTGGAGAGCTGATTTAGCCATAGCAGAGGATATGGACGGCACACCGGAACTGGAAGTGTTTAGTACTCGGCGGCCAACCCTTTTAAAATCAGCGTGGCTTCAGACAGATTCACTAGGTCACCCCGTTGGTTGATGCCTTTGATTCGGCATTCGATAACCCGCCGGGAGTCTCCGTCTTTTGTGGTCGTCAAGTCACCCACAGAAGTCAATTCGCCTTGGAAGGTCACAGTGTCGCCGGCCCGAAATGGCTCGATCACCCGTAGCAACGGGCGGCCTCCGTGGAAAGACCCCAGGGTGAACGACTTCTGGAGCATCTGGTCCACGTAGGACATGGCGGCCTCACCGGAGACGACTTTGCCGCCGAACATGCTCCGGCGGGCGAACTCTTCATCGGTGTGGATGTTGATCGGATCGTGCTTTCCGGCCAGACGAAAGGCATCTTTCTCGTCGATGTTCTCTTGACTTGCCTGGATGTTCAGAGGCGAGAGTTGATCCCCCAGGTCTCTGACCCCCTCCCAGGAAAACCGCTCCCGCGGGGTGTCCGGTGAAGACGGCCGCACCTTCCTTGGCTCCCGGGGCGGGTCTTTGGCGTCCTTGGCATAGTCAAAGATACATGTGTAGTCGTATCGGGCCACTTCCTCTCCGTTCTGATTCGTTGCCTCCACTCGAAAGGTAACGAACCTGCTGCCCCGTCGAACGTATTTTTCAAGTACACGGCGGGTGGAGGTAATGGTATCTCCAGCCAACACGCCACGGGACCATCGTATCTCGCACTTGGCGAAAGGGGTTTGGCGCCGGGCCGTTGTTGACCATTCCAGAGCCACGAAGCCGTTGGCCTCAGCGATCTCTTCCCGTAATAACGGAGCGTAGGTGAGGACCATGGTGGGCATCGGAACCGAAGGCCACTCCTGACAAGTGCCGCTGGGGGTGAATCGGGAACTGAAGTTCTGAGCGGCCGAAGCATACCAGGAGATGTCTTCCTTGGTGATTGTCACAGTTGTCGGACTACCCGATTGTCCGGGTTCCACCGCGTCGTAGCCCCACAGTTTTTCCGGCTGTTCTACCACTTCGAAGTCACTTCCCCAAAGGATATTTGATGACCTCCGGAGGTCGCTGCCCAGGTAACGCCCCGAAGGGTTCGAGGCCGATCCTGAAGCGTAGGGATGATTGAAGAGCGTAGCAAAACACTATGATCCACGAATTTTACGCCAGGAATAGGGCGATTGTCCAAGCACAAGTAGGGAGTATACGATCTACCTCTTCGGACGACTTCCGTGAAACACGCCTTGTGAGGAGTGTGTTGTCAGTGCATACTGAATCCCGCTGACGACATCGTTTAGATGGCAATCCGAACGACGATCGGACAAGAATTGCACTGAATCACATGCCGATGGAGGACATTTGACATGCCGTTCTACGAAAGAGGGTCCACCCGTATCTACTACGAAGAGGCCGGGTCCGGCTTTCCCTTGCTAATCATCCCGGGCGGCGGACTTAATGGCACGCTGTCATCCTTGCAGTCGCCCTTCAACCCTATGGAAAGGTACAAAGACGACTTCCGATGCATCGCCGCCGACCGGAGGAACGCCTATTCCGGCCAGTCCAGTGGCCCGCTGGAGATCGACCGCCCCTGGGATTCCTACTGTGATGACCACCTCGGGCTGATGGATCACCTCGGCATCCATAGGTTCGGGGTCATCGGTTTCTGCGTCGCAGGACCGATGATTCTCAACCTGATTAAGAATGCCCCGGATCGCGTAGTCGCGGCCGCAATGATGCAACCCAGCGGTTATAGGCCGGAGCTCCCGAATAATTTCTACGACAACAACATGGAGGGCTGGGGGCCGCCGCTCTGCGAGCAGCGTGCTGACTTGACGATGGACATGGTCAGTGACTTCCTCACCAGCATGTACACCAATCACCCCGGCTTCGTATTCTCCGTCGACCGGGATTTCGTGCGTTCTATGCAGACGCCACTGCTTATAGCGCCCGACGACGTACCGTCGCACCCATACAAGATGGCTATGGAAGTCGCAGACCTTGCCCAGAACTCTGAGGTGACGATTTATCCCTGGAAAGATTCTCCAGAGCGCATCGACGAGGTCGTAGAACACGCGCGGCGCTTCCTCAAGGCCCACGTACCCGTCACGGCGTAGAAGCCAACTGTGGAAGAGGGGCTAAATCCCCCCAACCCCCCTTTCGTAAAGGGGGGCTTTGGCTGCTTGTTACTGGAGTTTTCTCATTCTCTGGTAACCGGTTAAGGCGCCGTTTTTTGAACGGCGTGTTTCTGGACCGCCCGGGTGATCTCTTCTAGGGCGCGGTCGATCTCTTGCTCGGTGGTGTACCGGCCCACCGAGAAGCGCAGGGTGCCCATGGCGTATTCCATCGGCACCTGCATGGCTTCTAACACACTGGAGACTTCCACATGGTCGCTGTGGCAAGCGGCCCCCGCCGAAGCGTAGACACCCTGTAGTTCGTCGAGAATGACGTTCGCTTTCATGCCCCGGAAGCTGACGCTGAGAGTGTTGGGTAGACGTATGGTTGGATGGCCGTTGATCCGTATGTGCTCGAATCGCTCGCCGATTCCGGCTTCCAACCGGTCACGCATGGACTGCATGCGCCGGTGATATTCCGTCAGGTTGTTCTTCACCAACTCGCAGGCCTTGCCCAGACCGACCATCTCAATGACGTTCTCGGTCCCGGCCCGCCAACCCATCTCATGGCTGGCGCCGTGCATCAGCTTTTCCAAGCGCACGCCGGCACGGATGTACAACGCCCCGATGCCCTTGGGCGCGTAGACTTTGTGTCCGGCGATGGACAAAAGGTCCACTCCCAGATCGTCCGCGTTGACCGGTATCTTACCCAGCGATTGGGCACAGTCGGCGTGAAGCAGCACTCCCAATTCCCTGGTGATCTTGCCTATCTCTTCCAAAGGTTCGATGGTGCCGACCTCGTTGTTGGCGTGCATGATGGAAACCAGTATCGTCTCGGGAGTGATCGCATCCGCCACCTGTTGGGGGGCCACCATGCCAAACTCGTCCACGGATAGGTAGGTTACCCGGCCGCCCTGTTCTTCCAAGTAACGGCACACCTCCAGCACCGCCGGGTGCTCCACCGATGAAGTAATGATGTGGTTTCCCTTTTCACGGTAAGCGCCGAAAACCCCCTTGATGGCGTGGTTGTTGGACTCAGTGCCTCCGCTGGTGAAGATGACTTCGTCCTCTTTAGCGCCCAACATCTCCGCCAGTTGCCGCCGAGCGTTATCCACCGCCTGCTTAGCGGCCACGCCCGGCACGTGGGTGCTGGATGGGTTGCCGTACTGCTCGTGAATATAGGGCAACATGGCCTCGGCGACCTGGGAGTCGATGGGAGTTGTGGCGTTGTAGTCGAGATAAATGTGATCCATCTTGAGCACCTGCTTGTGGGATGATGCGTTGATCTTCGTTGAGACAAATATATACCAAACCGCCACGGCCGGGTAGGCCGCCACTGGTATAACCCGCCTGGAACAAGCGTATAGGATATAACGCGTCGCAGAAACTCCATGCGGCTCCCACCGTTTTAAACGCTGCGCCAGCCAAAGACACAAACCTGCTAATATGACCGGCGACGTCCCTTTGGAACCCCCAACAGTGTCGTGGCTTCGTGCCTTTGGACCAACCGGCGTTTCCGGAAACTCAAAACGCTAGATATCTCGGCAAAGAGTAGCTCGTCCGTGGGATCGGAGATCCGTTACCTCATTTGGGTTCGTATGAATCTGTGGTTAACTTGCCAAACCCTCTCGAGAATCATCAAGAATTCTAGGCTCGAATCACAATAAATGGAGATAAGTCATGAGTCTATTCCTAGTACGAAACCGTCGGATCACAACCTTTGGGTTGATCTTGGTATCCGTACTTTTCTTAGGCATAGGCTGCGCCGGCGCGACGGGACCACAGGGGCCCGCAGGCCCGGCGGGAGCTATGGGCACTGAAGGCGCCGCCGGTGCGACGGGACCTGCTGGCCCCGCGGGACCGGCAGGTCAACCACTCACTGCAGGTGATACCAGCGCCTCTGATCCCTCGATACAATCTGGCCAGAGCACCCAAGTCGAAGGCGAAGTGAAGATCGAGTGGCTGTCCTGGTCGTTCTTCCGGATTACCACACCCGGTGGGAAGGTCATCCTGACTAACCCCTGGTACACAAATCCAGACAGCAGTATCGGTCTTGACGACATTCCGGAGGCCGACATCATCCTGGTACCGGCGGGGCATCCCGACGAGGTCGGCAATGCCCGAGAGATCGCGG
>Ga0066376_10004397_pt1 | contig 12260 bp, 10 predicted proteins | sample Knorr_S15_td_Bot_FD_77009 | JGI IMG/M metagenome (GOLD analysis project Ga0066376, IMG submission 77009) | Marine microbial communities from Southern Atlantic Ocean transect - Knorr_S15_td_Bottom_ad_5009_LV_A | ecosystem: Environmental > Aquatic > Marine > Oceanic | place: Southern Atlantic... | reverse complement strand
GATCTCGATGGAGATGGCAGGTACGAGATCGTCTTGGGTGGGACTCGAGGAGGGCTTTGGTTTTGGGGCAGGTAAGGAACTTCCGCAACACGACCCCGAATCCCATCGGGCTCGTCACGTTTCGTCGTACGCGTCCTGACAGAGGTCGGCGAATGTGTCGACCATCTCCCGCTCGTGTCTCGATCGCAGGCTGCGAGGCAGCAGGCGGACGAGGGCTCCATACAGGATGCGTGAAAAGCGCACCGCGAGCGGTTCGCGAGGTCTCGGCCTCTTCCCACCCTCACTCAATGCGCGATCACCCGGCGCGCCCGCGCCACCGCCGTCAGCTGTGCGAGGCGTTCGGCCTCAGCGACCACGACCCGCGTCCCCAAGGGCGTAATGCCGTAGAGGCGACGCTCCTCATCGGAGTGCGGTGCACTTCCGACATCATCCGCTTCCTCGACGAGGTCGACTCTCATGAGTCGTTTCAGGCTCCGGTACAGATTCGAGGGATCCATCGTCACCGTGCCTGCCGAGTTCTCCTCGATCTCCTTCACCACGCCATAGCCGTGGCGAGGGCCGTCGAGCAGGGCGAACAGCACCAGGTAGTCCCGTGGCTTCATCGGAAGGAAGCCGCGTACATCAGCCGTCTCGTCGCGCGTCACCGGAGGTCTCCGTTCGAGAGTGTCGCCACGCAACGGTAGGTCGAACGACCTATTGGGTCAATCGACCTATACAGCGGACTCTGGACTGATTGGCTAGCGGATGGCGTCTCGCGCGAGTCAGTACGCGGACCCACCTTTTCCGCCTGTCCCGCTGAGGAGGTCACCGATGGTTCGTTCGAAGCGCATCTTTGTTCTGTGCGCCCTCGGCGTGCTCCTTCCCGCAGACTTCGGTCACCTCCAGGCACAGACTGCCGTCGAGCCGGATGTGCTGAGCACCTGGGAGTGGCGCGCGTTGGGTCCGAACCTGGGTGGACGCTCGCTTGCCGTGGCCGGCTCAGGGGCCCGCCCGCTCGAGTACTACTTCGGCGCTGTGGGCGGTGGGCTGTGGAAGACCACGGACGCCGGAAATAGCTGGCGGCCCGTGAGCGACGGATGGTTCAACAGCTCGTCGGTGGGCTCGATCGGCGTGTGCGAAGCCGATCCGGACGTTGTGTACGTGGGCATGGGCGAAGGCCAGTTCCGCGGTACGATGTCGTCCGGTGACGGGGCCTATGTCACCCGAGATGGCGGTGCGACGTGGTCGTTCATCGGACTGGGCTCCAGCACCGGTCAGACGATGATCCCTCGCATGCGGGTGGATCCGCTCGATTGCGACCGCGTTTACGCCGCCGTACTAGGCGACGCGTACGGCCCCAACGACGAGCGGGGCGTCTATCGCTCACTCGATGGGGGCGAGACGTGGGAGCGGGTGCTGTTCCGAAGCGCGCTCGCGGGCGCGTCCGATCTGGTCGTCGACCCAAGCGACGCGGGTACGCTGTATGCGACGATCTGGGACGTGCACCGGCCGCCGTGGGGCGGGCGCACCAACGGCACGAGCGGCATCTTCAAGTCCACCGACGGCGGCGACTCCTGGGCGGAGCTTACACGCAACGCCGGCTTGCCGGACACGATCATCGGCAAGGTCGGCATTTCCGTGTCGGGGGCTGATCCGAACCGGATCTACGCCGTCGTGGAGGCGGCCCCGGATCACGGCGGCGTATTTCGCTCGGACGACGGCGGCGCGACGTGGCAGAAGACCAACGGCAACAACGCGCTCTTCCACAGGGCCGAGTACTACACGCGCATCACCGCCGACACGCAGGATCCCGACCGCGTCTACATCCTGAACAAGAACTTCTTCAGGTCGGATGATGGAGGTGAGACGTTCGAGCTCGTGCGTGTGCCTCACGGGGACAACCACGACCTGTGGATCGCCCCAGACGACAACCAGCGGATGGTTCAGGCCAACGACGGTGGGGGCACCGTAAGCTGGAACGCCGGGCGCACCTGGACGGACATCGACTTTCCGACCGCACAGATGTACCACGCCTTCGTCACGAACGACTTCCCCTACATGGTGTGCGGGGCGCAGCAGGACAACACGTCCAAGTGCGTGCCCTCGGACAGCGACGGCTCCTTCTGGTATCAGGGCCCGGGCGGTGAGCAGGGCTACGTGGCCGTCGATCCGACACGTACGACGGTTGGCTACGGCGGCTCGCAGCGCGGAGGCATCACCCGCTTCGACCGCACGACCGGGCAGCGCCAGAGCGTCCAGGTGTGGCCCCGCCAGTCAGACGGCTTCCCTGCCGGCGACTTGAGGGAGCGCTTTCAGTGGACCTTCCCGATCGTGATGTCGGAGCAGGATCCCCCTGTGGTCTACGCCGCCAGCCAGCACGTGTGGAGGACCGAGGACAAGGGCGAGAGCTGGCAGCGCATCAGCCCGGACCTCACCCGCGCGGACCCCGAGACGCTGACCGGCTCGGAGCTGCCGATCAAGGACCACAACAGCCAGGACTACTACGCGACGATCTTCACGCTGGCGGTGTCACCTCACGACGCGCGCACGACCTGGACCGGCTCGGACGATGGGCTCATCCACGTATCGCGGGACGGGGGCGAGAGTTGGCGGGACGTGACCCCTCCCGGGCTTCCGTTCCGCGCGAAGGCGAGCCTCATCGCCGTGTCGCCTCACACCCCCGGTAAAGCGTACCTCGCCGCGGAGGCCTACAAGCTCCAGGACGTCCGGCCCTACATCTTCATCACCGAGGACTATGGCCAGACGTGGACGCTCGCTGTCGACGGCATCGCGCCCGATCACTTCGTGAGAGCCGTGAAGGAGGACCCCGTTCGACCGGGCCTGCTCTTCGCGGGGACGGAGCACGCGCCGTACGTCTCGTTCGATGGTGGAGGTCGATGGCAGCCGATCGGACTCAACCTGCCCGACGTGCAGGTCTCGGACGTCGAGGTCGCCGGCAACGACCTCGTAGTCTCCACGTATGGCCGCGGCTTCTACCTCTTGGAGGGCATCGACGCGTGGCGCCAGATGAGCTCGGAGACGCTCAGCGCCGAGCTGCACCTGTATGAACCCGCGGACGCGATCCGTACGCGTGCCGGACCAGCCTCCGGCATCGACGGGAGGGTTTACGGCCGCGCCGGAATTCCCGGGACGAACCGCATCGACATCTATTACCAGCTCGGCTCGGCAGCTCGCAGCGTAACCATCGACATCCTGACGACGGACGGCGAGCTCGTGCGCAGCTTCGTCGGCGCCCCTGGCATCCGGCCCACCACGCCGGTGCGCAACTCGGTCGGGCATGTCATCAGCGGCCCATCATGGGGCAGTGCTACCCCAGCTCCGATCCCCGGTCATGAGGCCGGTTTCCACCGCTTTACCTGGGACACGCGATACCCGCCTGCGACCGACTTCGTCGGCATGCGTCTCAGGGGGGCGAGCGCGGACGGTCCGCAGGCGCCACCCGGTGTCTACCAGGTTCGACTGACCGTGGACGGCACCTCACGGACTCAGTCGTTCGGTCTACTCAAGGATCCCCGCCTTACCATGGTCACTCAGTCGGATCTCGTCGCCCAGTTCGACTTGGCGATGGCCGTGCACAACCGTTTCGATGATGCCACGCGGGCGGTGGTTCGCATGCGAGCGCTGCGCGATGAGGTCTCTGACCGGATCCGGCGAGCCGACGACGCCGATGTCACGTCTGCAGGGACCGCACTCTCGGCCGACCTCGCGGACGTCGCAGGGGATGTCTACGAGGGTGGCGCCGAGGCGCAGAGCGACCTCAAGCACTTCGGTACGCGACTCGCAAACCACCTCTCGTTCTTGAAACAAGTGATCATGAGCGCCGATGCGCGACCGACTCGGCAGTCGTTCGAAGTCCTCGAGGAGATATCGCTCGAGCTGGATGGCCATCTCGAGAGGCTGGAGGTGATCCTCTCGGAGGACCTCGAGCGCTTCAACGACCTGCTGCGAGAAAAGGGGCTGCCGCCGATCGGGAGGATCATCGCGGATTAGCCCGCCTTCCTCCGCCGCACACTGGTCAGAGCGGAACCGAGCGAGCGTAGCACCCATGTATTCAAGCTGACCCCATCGACCTTCGCCGCCACTGCGACCGAACGATGGAGGTCCGGATCCATGCGCACGCGGAACTGACCCGAGTAGGGTTTGTCCGGCTCCTCGCCCCTTTCTCTGCATACCTCTAGATAGTGGTCCACAGCACGTCGCATCGATGCCTTGAGTTCGGTCACCGACTCGCCCTCGAAATAGATCGTGTCGGCAATGTCGACGACGTGCCCGGTCAGACGCTCAATCGTAGGGTCGTACTCGATGACGCCCGTATACCCGTTGTATTCAATCATGTCTACGCTGCTCCGATCTCCCGCAGGCGTTCTCTGACCCGCTTGACGAGGCCCAGGCCGCATTCCTTGCGCGGGTGTGGCCTGTCCACGGCGAACAGTCGCCCGTCGATGACGAACGTGACCGAGGACCCGCCCTTCTCGTGCACCGCGCTCGCCATCGACCTCAACAAGGCCTCGACTTTGGTCCAGTGAACGCCGGGATTCAGGCCCTCGATCAGGTCGAGCGTCTTCTGGTGCTTCCTCTTCATGGTACCATAGGGTGACCTCATAGTGGTGTCAATAAGTGGTACCACCCATGATTGTCCGTCCTGGAATCTCCGAGAACCACCGGGCCTGACCCATATCTGGATCGGCCACGACCATGGGGTGGCTTCCAACGTCCAAGTGGTCAGCCGCGGCTTAGGGGCTCGCCCAATCCCCCACCACCACCGATCTTGTCAGCCCCGTTCTTTCCGGAGGAAGTAATGACCTCGCTGACTCGTGCAGCCGCCCTTACCCTCGCCCTAGCGGCCGCCCTGACCCAGAGTCCCGCACTCCAGGCTCAAGAAGTGGCCATGGAGTTCGACTCTCTCCACTTCCGTTCGATCGGACCGGCGACCATGTCGGGCCGCATCGCGGACCTCGCCGTCTATGAGGCGAACCCGGCGATCTACTACGTGGGGACGGCTCACGGCGGCGTGTGGAAGACCACGAGCGGGGGCGCGACGTATACGCCGCTGTTCCAGAACGAGGGGCTGATCGCGATCGGCGACGTCGCGGTCTCGCAGATCGACTCCGATCTGGTGTGGGTCGGCGCGGGCGAGTCGAACAACCGTCAGACCACCTCCTGGGGCGGGGGCGTCTACAAGTCGACGGACGGCGGCGAGACGTTCGAGCACATGGGCCTCGACGAGTCGAGACACATCAACCGGATCCTGATCGACCCGCGCGACAACGACGTCGTGCTGGTCGCAGCAACGGGTCCGCTCTTCGGCTCCGGTGGGGACCGGGGCATCTACAAGACCACCAACGGCGGGGATGACTGGGAGTTGGTGCTCTCCGTGGACGGGGACACGGGTGCCAACGCGCTCGTTCGTTCCGGCACGAACCTCAACACGCTGTATGCATCGACCTATCAGCGTCGTCGAAACGCGTGCTGCATGAACGGCGGCGGGCCGGGCAGTGGCCTCTGGAAGTCGATGGACGACGGCGACACGTGGACGCGTCTATCCGGGAACGGGCTCCCGGAAGGGCCGCTCGGCCGCATCGACATCGACGTGTACTCCCGCGACGACGACACCGTCTATGCCCTGATCGAGGGCCCGCGCGTCGGTGGTGGTCGGGGATTCGGTGGAGGCGGCGGTGGGGGCGGTGGTGGTGGCGGCGACGCAGAGGCGAGCGATTCCACAGAGACGAGCGATTCCACAGAGACGAGCGATTCCACAGAGACGCCCCCGAGCCTAACCGGTCTCTACCGATCCACGGATGGCGGTGAGAACTGGGAGCTACGCTCCAACACCAACCCACGACCGATGTACTTCAGCCAGGTCCGAGTCGATCCTCAGGATCCGGACCGGGTCTACATGGGCGGCGTTGGGCTGCACCTGAGCATCGACGGTGGCGAGAGCTTCGTCACGGATGCCGCGCGGCTGACGCACGACGATGTGCACGCGATCTGGATCAATCCCAGCAATACCCAGCATGTCATCATCGGAAACGACGGTGGGCTCGCCGTGTCCTGGGACGCCAGCCAGACGTGGCAGTTCATTCCGAACCTCCCCGTGGGGCTCTTCTACCACGTGAACTACGACATGGCGCGGCCGTTCAACATCTGCGGCGGCATGCAGGACAACTACAGCTGGTGTGGACCCAGTGCTACGCGTCAGAACGTCGGGATCATGAACTCCGACTGGTTCCAGGTCCGCGGCGGTGACGGCTTCGTCGCCATGCCCGACCTGAGAAACCCCCGCATCGTTTACGCCGAGTCGCAGGGCGGAAACATGGTGAGGCGGGACGTCGTGACCGGCGAGTCCAAGAGCATCCGTCCGTCGAACACCAACGTGACCAACTCGGAAGAGGGTGATACGTATCGGTGGCACTGGGATACGCCGTTCATTCGCTCACCGAACGATCCCGGCGTGTTGCTGTCGGCGGCCCAGCGGGTGTTCCGGTCGATGGATAGGGGCGACTCGTGGACGGCGATCAGCCCGGACCTCTCGTCGGGCGTGAGCCGCGACTCGATCGTGACGATGGGCGTCATCAACGTCGACGTGAACATCTCGCGCAACGATGGCATCTCGAACTGGCCGACGCTGGTCTCGCTGGCCGAGTCACCCCTCCAGGCAGGGCTCTACTACACGGGCGGTGACGATGGTGTGGTCCACGTTTCCCGTGATGGTGGCGGGTCGTGGGACAACGTGTCGGGCGGCCTGACGGGCGCGCCTGATATGGGTTGGGTGTCGGAGGTCGTTCCGTCGGCTTACGAGGCCGGGCGGGTATACGTGACCATCGACAACCATCTGCTCAACGACTACGAGCCGTACATCTGGGTCAGCGAGGACTATGGCGCCTCGTTTCGCTCGATCACCTCGGGGCTCGGGGGTCAGAACGTGCGCACGCTGACCGAGGATCACCGGAACCCCGACGTCCTCTACGTCGGGACCGAGACCGGCATCTTTCTCACTCTCGATCGGGGCGATAGCTGGCGTCGTCTCAGGGCCAATCTGCCTGATGTGCGCGTGGACGAGATCACACTTCACGAGCGCGACAATGCGATGCTCGTGGCCACGCACGGCAGGGCGCTGTTCGTACTCGATCATCTAGAGCCGATCCAGGAATACCGGGCCGCGATGAACGCTGATGAGGATGCGCAGCTGTTCACGATCCCCGAGGCGCTCCAGTGGAAGACGAAGGACGACCGCAACGACGAATTCTGGGGACACCAGTACTTCGTGGGCGAGAATCCTCCGACCGAGGCCATGATCCAGTACTACGTGGACGACGAGGTCGATGAGCTCTCGCTACGCATCTCCAGTGCCAACGGCCGCGTCATCCGAGAGCTGACCGCGCCAGAGAGTCGTAGGCAGGAAGGCATCCGCACGATGTGCTGGGACATGAGGGTGGAGCCCATCGTCGGCGGTGGGGGTGGCGGAGGCTTTGGTGGACGCGGTCGGGGGGGCGGCAGCGCCGACATTCCAGGCGTCCCGACAGACCCGCCCTCGGCCGGTTACATGGCGATGGATCCGTGTGATATGAGTGAGGGTGATGACGAGGATGGCGGTGGCGGTGGCCGTGGTGGACGCGGCGGTGGCGGTGGAAACGCTGGCCCCACGGTTGCGCCGGGGATATACCAAGTCGCGCTCGTCGTGGACGGAGATGTGGTCGACTCCAAGTCGCTCACCATCGTGATGGACCCAGAGGTGGCCCTGGGCGGCGCCGAGCGGATCGCCTACAACAACATCACCAACGACCTACATGAGCTGCAGCGCCGGGGCACCGCGATGGCCAGCAGACTGAACGACCTCCACGAGCAGGTGACCGGAGCTTCCGAGCAGATCGAAGGCTCAGATGATGTGGACGCCACCGTGAAGTCCGACTTCGAGGTCTTCGAGGAGGCGTGGGACGAGCTACGCGCCAAGTTCGGCGTGCCGCGTGCCGCCGGTGGCGGTGGGCGTGGACGTGGTGGCGGCGGCGGGAATTCGGCGAACGTGCTGGCGCGAGCGGGCGCGCTCAAGGGGAGCATCCTGGCGTTCTGGGAAGCGCCGAGCGAGGCGCTTGTGGGGCAGTACTACGAGGTGAAGCCGGCGCTCGAGGCTGCTATCGCCGAGGCTGAGGCGATGCTGGAGCGGGCGAGGGATGTCTCCGAGATGCTCGACGACGAAGGGATCGAGATGGAGGTGCCTGAAGGGGAGGCTTAGTCGAGGCCGTCGGCCTCATTCCTCTGGGCTCGAACCCAGCTTCCGCCGTTGATGTTTGATGGCCAGGATCTGGACAACATCGGGGGAGCCCAAGCCCAGCACCTCGGAGCGATTGCCTCAGTCTCGCTGGATGCGTGGGCCGCGTGGATAGCTGGACGGGACGCGTCGTCCCCCCCCTTCCAACCCAACCACCCGTGCACCCGTCTATTATGCAACTGATAATAGTATGGAAGTCATAATAGACCCGGAGATCCGCCGGTGCCCGCTCGACCCAATTTCCAGAAGTACCTGCCGCTGAAGCCACTCTCGTACAGCATCCTGTTGGCCTTGGCCGAACAGGACGACTACGGCTACGACATCGCGAAGCGCATCGCCGAGCCCGGCGGCGGAGCGATCGTCTTGGCGCCGAGCAACATGTATGACGCGCTGGATCGCCTCCGGTCGAAGGGCTTGATAGACGAGGCCGAACGGACTGATTCGCACGATGAGCGCCGCACGTACTTTCGCCTCACCACGCTGGGGCAGGCGGTGCTAGGCGCTGAGACCCAACGGCTGCGCACACTCCTGGGGAGTGTCCTCACGATCTACTTGGCTGAGGACCGCGGGTAGTGGCGCGAGCCCAGAGGCCGCGTCGTCCGGTGCGGGAACGGTTCTTCTTGCTGTTGTTGCGTCTGCATCCGAAGCGGTTCCGCAGCGCGTATCGAGACGATCTGCTGAGCTATTTCCGCGCGGCGTGGCAAGACCAGGCGGCGACCGCAGGTCTCGCGGGGCGCGTCCTGTTCTGGAAACGAACCATCACGGGCGTGTCCCACGCCGTATAGACGGCCCCAAAGCCTCCGCGCCCAATGAGGGCACCGAGGTGGTAGTCCTCGCCAAGCGCCCGCTGGAGGCGTTCGCGATACTCGACCTCGTCGGCGGAGCGGACCTCGATAGCGGGCCCACCCGTCGTCACGGAGGGAGTCGGCGTCCCGCAACGCGCGCACTCCGTCTCCTCCGCCGGCAGTTCGGCCGAGCATGTTGGACATTCGAGGACGGGAAGGTCAGGCATGCAGGGGTGCTCCTCACGCGGTGGGTCTAGGATGCGCCTCGAGCGCTGGCCGAGGCAAGAAGGTGATGATTCGGATGGTTGGGGCAGGAAGCGGACCCTATTCTGATCCTGATGATGGAGCGGTCTCGTCAACCGCATGCAACAGCGATCCAGAGCCGGAGCCCGACCATGAAGCGCCTCCTCACGACGACCGCCGCAGCCCTTCTCCTCCTCGCGGCTCCAGCCGCCGCGCAGGAACCCGTTCAGTGGGGCGAACAACTCGAGTTCCACACCTTCTCGATCGTCGCGATCGATCCCGCGACGGGTGAGTCGGGCGTAATCGTCACGACCCGGCGTCCATGTGTGGGCAACGCTGTCCCGTGGGTCCGCCCCGGCGTCGGGGCCGTCGCGACCCAAGGCGGCACAAGGCTCGAGTACGGAAACGACCTGCTAGACCTGCTCGAACAGGGTGTCGCTCCCCAGGCTGCGATGGATCAGGTCGTCGAAGCCGATGATGGTCGGGAACGCCGACAGGTCGGTGTGATCGATGTGCAGGGACGCACCGCCCAGTGGACCGGCTCGGGGCAGTACGGCGCCGAGGCCCAGGGCGACCACGTCCACGAACGCACGGGCGCCACCTATGCCGTCCAGGGTAACTCGCTCATCACGCCCAGAGTCGTCGATGTCGTCGCGGAGGCCATGGAGGCGAGCGAGGGATCGCACCGGCACCTCGCGGACCGGATGATCGAAGCGCTGTACGCCGGTCAGCAGCTCGGGGGCGACGGCCGTCACGGTGACTCGCAGTCCGCCGCGGTGCTCGTGGCCGACCCCAGGCCCGGCGCGTCACGCCGCCCCGACGGCGTGACCGTCGACATCAACGTCTGCGAGAGCCCCGAGCCGGTGCGCGAGGTGCGCCGCATCTACGACGCCGTGTCCGAGACTCTCGGCTTTCGCGAGCTCCGGCAGTTCGCGGGGAACGACGTGATCCAGCTCAAGGTGATGCTGCATGCACTGGGATACTTCCGGAGCGGTTTGGCCGAGTTGGATTTGAGTCAGGATGGAGTCGACATCTACGGCGCGGACGCGATGGAGGCCGTGGACAGCTTCCGCTCCGCTCAGCAATGGGGGACCGCGGTCAACGGGTTCGTGGATGCGAAGACGATCGAGCGGATGTGGGAGCGGCTTGATGAGCGCGGCCTCGCCGATGAGGTCCGGGAAGCGTTTCTGGAGCTTGCGCGGGTGAGGCGCTAGGGGCGCCAACATGGATGCCCTCACGCCCGCCCGATCATGACCGCTGGGACCCGCGTCCTGTTGGCTGCCGTAACGGCTCCGATGGTCGCGGCCCTCGGATGCCAAATCGATCCTCGGTCCGACCCCGACCCAGGCGCGAATCAAAGCCAAGGCATCCCCCAGTTCGAGGTCGACCCAACGTGGCCGAACCCCCTACCCAACCAGTGGATCATCGGCGCCGTCGCGGGTGTGGCAGTCGACACACGCGACCACGTATGGATCGTCCATCGGCCGTCGACGCTCCAGCCGAACGAGCTCCGCTCAGAGTGGATCGCCGCCCCGGGACACGGCCAACCTCGGCGGCGCGGCGAACATGACCGTCGATGAAGAGGCCGGTGAGCTCTACGTCGCCGACGGATATGTGAACCACCGCGTCATCGTCTTCGACGCCGAGACCGGTGCGTACAAGCGGCACTGGAGTGCGTATGGCCGCGAGCCCGATGACGGCTACTTCGAGCGGGCCGGCGAGAATCTCCCGCCCCCCTTCAGCGGGGCGGTGCAGCACGAGAACGCGCCGAGCCAGTACGACCCCGAAGGCCCACCACCTCCGCAGTTCCGTCAGTATCGTTCATGCTGACAGGCGGGAGAGGTGCTTCTCTAGGATCAACTCAGCGTGCTCCCTACCCCGGATCGGATGATTCCAAAGATCGAGAACGAGCTGGAGGTCTGACACGACCGGAGTGCCGTCTAACCGTCGCGCATGATTCCAAACGGCCGTCTTGTAGCGAGGGGCGAGGATTTGGAGCGTTCCTGAAGGTTCGACCCGCCAGCCGAACCCCTCTGCAAGGTCGTGAAGGCCACGGCCAGATGTGACGTCAGCGTATATATGAAGCCGCTCGACCGGCGAATGCGGGAACACCAAATGCGCACCCGCTTGAAGCGTGGCCGCCCAACGCGGCATCGCAAGTTTCTCAAGCCGCTGCAGGAAACGAAGAGGCGAGCCGACGGGGGCACTGACGATCAGTCGCAGGTTGGAAACCCAGTCGTACTCCCGCGCCCATTGGACTATGAGCTCGGTGTGGTCTAGCCCTCCCACCCAGCGTTCCCGCCCGGCCTCTCTGGTCGTAACGAGTCCGCGCGCCTCCAGATCACGCACGGAGTACGATGCGACCGACGGGGAGACGCCAGCGTGCTTAGCGAGCGCAGTAATCTGCCACTCCCGCGCTGACCTGAAGCGGAACAGCCAACGAGGTATGAGTGACGCCCGGTCGCTGAAGGCGGACCGGCGAGGCAGATGGGTGGGTTTTCGTGTGACCTTGAGATCCGTTCGGTCGACGATGAGACCAGGCGCGGAAATCCGAACCGCTCCGCTCAGGGCAACGTACGATTGGCCCGCGGCTCGCAGCTGATCAAGCTCACGTCGGGTGGGCCGTCGCAAAATCCACAGGGTCGGCGCCGCGCCCAGGTCGGTTGACTCGCCCTTCCACTTCGCCAATTGGAAGGTCAGTGGGGGGTTTTTGTCGACCGTGATTCGCAGAGTGTCGGGGTCCTCAGACCGGACCTCGGCGCGGCTGGCCGTCGCCTGGGCGACGAGCGGGAGAACTTCATCTATGGGATATTTCACAATGTATCCACTATTTCACAGATTTGTGAAATAAGCGTATGGCTGTGAAATATGTCAACGTTGGTGACGAATCCCGCCCCCCCTCACCCCCCCGGCCGCCTATACCTCACCGGAGCCTCCGGCTCCGCCATCAACGTCACCCCCTCGGT
>Ga0066376_10004396_pt1 | contig 12260 bp, 14 predicted proteins | sample Knorr_S15_td_Bot_FD_77009 | JGI IMG/M metagenome (GOLD analysis project Ga0066376, IMG submission 77009) | Marine microbial communities from Southern Atlantic Ocean transect - Knorr_S15_td_Bottom_ad_5009_LV_A | ecosystem: Environmental > Aquatic > Marine > Oceanic | place: Southern Atlantic... | reverse complement strand
TCTAGTCAAATCCTTCGGCGGCAAATACCTCGTACGTGGTGGCGCTCACGAAGTGCTGGAAGGAGAATGGCGCCCGAGCCGCGCACAGGCCAACATCGCGATGACCGCCTCGGGCACCATCGGCATGTAGATGATAACGCGCTCGCCCTTGGTGACGCCATGGCCGGCAAGGGCGCCGGCGAATTTCGCCACCGCATCGCGAAGCTCGCGGTAGGTATATGTTCTGACCGTATCGGTGACAGGACTGTCGTAGATCAACGCGGCTTGATCGGCGCGGCCGCTTTCCACGTGCCGATCGACGGCGTTGTAGCATGTGTTCAGCACGCCACCGACAAACCACCGGCAGAATGGAGCGTTCGACAGGTCGATGACCCGGTCCCAGGTCTCGATCCAATCGATCTCGCGGGCCGCTTCGCTCCAGAATCCCTCGGGGTCTCTCAGCGAGAGGTCATAGACGTCGTCGTAGCTCGAACCCATGTCGACTATTCCCCCTGCCGCCGACGGGATCGGCGCCCCGGCTCATGTTGTTGTCCCGCCAGCGCCGATCGCAAGACGATAAGGGTCCGCCCTCATTTCGCGGTGCGTTGGCGCTTCCATTTCTGCGCCGCGTCGAAACGCCCGCGCAGGTATTCCGTCTGCTCGGTCACGGCGGCGATGGCCGCGTCTGAATCCCGCGCCTTCAAGGCCGCAAGCATCTTTTCGTGCTGTTTGACGATTTCCTTGCGTTCGCGAAAACGGAAGACGACCATGTTTTCGATCGGCTGCAGCGCCTCGATGACCGCGAACATGACAAATCGAAGCACCGGGTTTTGCGCGGCGTCCGCCATGGCGCGATGGAAGCGAACGTCCGAGGCGCAGAAATCGACGTCCGAGATCGCGCTGTTCTTCTGGGTCTCGATCTCCTCCGCCATAACATCCAACTCAGCCTTCGTGTTTCTCTTGGTGGCGAGCCGCGCGCAGGTGACTTCGAGCTCGTGCCGCGCCTCCAGGACTTCGGGCACCTCGAACTCGCCGAGGCTGACCAGCAGCGCCGTCGCCGTGGTCAGGTTGGAGCTCACTTCCTCATAGCTCGGCCGGTTGACGAATGTTCCACCCGCCGGTCCGCGCCGGGATCGGATGAGGCTCTGAGCGGCCAGCCGCTTGAGGGCTTCGCGGATTGTCGGGCGCGAGACCTGGAACTGCTTCGCGAGCTCTTCTTCCGTGGGCAACTGATCATCCGCCTTCAGCGTACCGTCGCTGATGGATGCGCGAATCTTCTCCGCGATCTGCTTGGCCAGCGACGCCGTGACCAGCGGTTCATACTTCAACTTCAAAGAAACCAACTGTCTACTCCTTGAGAGACCGATCGATAAGGGACAGCGCCGGGAAGCGCCGGTCGGACGAGAGAATATTTTACCTTCGCCGGGTTTTTCATACCACTTCCCCCAACCGCGCGCAGCCTCTTTGAAAGAACATGTATTTCAACATTTGTTAATTTGCTTGACAAATAACATATTATTAAAATAATTGTAAAGATATTCTTAAAAAAAGCCCCCAAAGGGGTGAAAAATACGGAAGAGGACAGTATGGACACGGTACCCACGCACGGGGGTGGTTCACGCCCCGAGATCGTCGATCTCGGCGAGGCCCCGCCCCTCGGTGTCGTGCCTGAAAAGATGCACGCTTTCTGCGTTCGCCAGGACCGATTCGGCGAACCCAAGGACGCGTGGCGGCGGGAGGTTATCGACACCCCCGAAATCGGGCCCAAGGACGTGCTCGTCTACACCATGGCAACGGGGATCAACTACAACAACGTCTGGGCCGCCCTGGGGTATCCCGTCGATGTTATCGCCGACCGCCAGAAGAAGGGCGAGCCCGAGGATTTTCACGCCGGCGGCAGCGACTGCTCGGGGATCGTCTGGGCGGTCGGCGCGCAAGTCGACAACGTCAAGATCGGCGACGAGGTTGTCATCCATTCCGGGTGGTGGGAGCCGGGCGACCCCTGGGTGCTCTCGGGCAAAGACCCCATGCTCGCCCCCTCGACCCGGATCTGGGGGTATCAGACCAATTACGGCAGCTATTGCCAGTTCGCCCTTGCACAATCGCACCAATGCCGTCCCAAGCCCGAGCACCTGAGTTGGGAGCAGGCGGCCTGCTACATGCTTTGCGCGTCCACCGCCTATCGCATGCTCATAGGCTGGGCGCCCAATGTCGTTGAAGCAGGCGACGTCGTCCTGGTCTGGGGCGCGGCCGGGGGCCTCGGCAGCATGGCCACGCAGATCGTCGCCGCCCAGGGTGGCAAGCCGGTGGCCGTGATCTCCTACGAGGACAAGCGCCAGTTCTGCCTGGACAACGGGGCCGTGGGCGTCATCAACCGCAACGACTTCGACCATTGGGGCCCCATGCCCGACATAACGAGCCCCGAGTGGGGCGTCTGGATGAAAGGCGCGCGCGCCTTCGGCAAGGCGATCTGGGAGGCGGTCGGCGAACGCAAGAGCCCTCGGATCGTGTTTGAGCATCCCGGAGAGGCGACGCTCCCGACATCCTGTTTCGTCTGCGACACCGGCGGCATGGTGGTGATTTGCGCCGGCACGACGGGCTACAACGTGACATTGGACCTTCGGTACCACTGGATGATGCAGAAGCGCTTCCAGGGCAGCCACCTTGCCAACGACGAGCAGGCGGCCGCCGTCAATCAGCTGATCATCGACAAGAAAGTCGGCCCCTGTCTCTCGGATACCTTCACCTTCGACGAGATCGGCCATGCCCATCAGTTGATGCACGAAAACAAACACCCTTTCGGCAACATGTCCTGCCTGGTGAACGCGTCGGGACCGGGCCAGGGAGCCAAGTAAGCCATGGTCGCAGAGCAGATCCTCCCGGTGATTCGGTCCTCGGCGCCTCCCGGTGGGAGCGTCGGGGGCCGGGTTATTGTTTGTGATCTACCCCGAAATTTCGCCGGCAAAGAACCCAAGAAACAATAAAAGACCCCAATAAAAACCGGAAAAATACTGAAACCCTTAAGGAGGCTACACAATGACTAATAAACCGATCCTAACGGCGCTCGCGGCCACGGCGGCATTAGCCGTCACGGCCGTGATGACGCCCGGCGTCACCGCCGCCGCCGAGCGCACCGTGCAGCTCGCCGGCTGGGGCGCCAAGTCCGGGCCCTTGCGGTCCTTCGGCGTCAACTCGGAAGCCGTTCTGAAGGCCGCCATCCAGGCCGTCAATGACGCGGGCGGCGTCAAGATGGGCGACGGCGTCATGGCCAAGATGGAGCTTTCCTATTTCGATTCCGCCTGTAACGCCGAACAGGGCATCGCCATCGCGCGAAAGGTCGCGACGGCTAGCGAAGCACTGATCGGCATGGGACCCACATGCTCGGGCGTGGCGGCGGCCATGTTCGGCGTGTTCCAGAAAAAAGTGGGCGACGCCAACGATACCGGACTGCGGTTTCCCATCCTGACGGATACGGCGGTGCGTAACGGATTGGCCAAGATTTCCCAGTGGACCTTCCGCAACACGCCGAACGAGCCCGACATGTACGACAAGCTGTTCGCCTGGCTGAGAGAGACCAACCCCGACGCCAGGACCATGTTCGGCGGGACCGAGACCGACCAAGGCCATTCCAAGGGAACCTATGCCAAGGTCATCGCCCAGGCCGCCAAGCGTCACGGGTTCACCTGGGTGAAGGGCGGTATTCCGGAACTCGGCACGAAGATTGCCGTCGGCTGGGAGGAGTTGCTTGATGAATCTTCCAACTGGTTGATGGCCGACACCAACTTCAGCGTTCAGGCCCGCGCCTTCAAGAGGTCGGGCGCCGATTTGCTCATCGTCTCGTCTCATCCCTTTACGACCTGCGGCATGATGAAGGAGTTGGCCCGCCAGCGGATCAAGCCAAAACTCCTGGTCGGGCTCACCAGCTCCTCCAGCGGCGAGACGCTCAAGGGCTGTCCCGATCAGGTCGAGGGCATGATCATCCCGACCAGCTTTGCGCCGATCAATCCGGAAGCGAAGAAGGTCGCGGAACTGGCCGCTGAATTCGGCGGCAGCGCCGATCTGCATTCCGCGGCGGCCTGGGAGAACGTCTTCATCATCAAGTCCGTGATCGAGGCGCAAGGCATCATCGGCAAGCCCGAAACCCTGGAAGCCGATCGCCGGAAAATGCGCGACGGCCTCGAAGCGCTTGAGACCACGACGGGCCTCATGGGCACCGTCAATCGCGTCCAGGACGAAGGCGAGGCATTGAAGCCCTTCGTCTTCGTGCAGGCTCAAGGCGGCAAGTGGGTCGTCGTCCACGATCCTCGATAAGGGCGCCGTCCGCGATACAGGATTGTGGCCGTTCGGTGAACGGTCACAATTCTTCGCGGCCCAGGACTTGACGCGGACACGACCCGCTCTTCTCTCAGCCGGGGCGGGCCTTTTAAGTGTGTGAACATGGATAACTTCTGGTTCGAGTTCGTCGAGATCACCCAGTCCTTCAGCGACGGGCTGCTGTTCGGCTCCACCTATGCGCTGATCGGCATCGGCTTCACCTTGATCTTCGGCACCATGCACAAGCTCAACATGGCTTTTGCCGCGGCCTCGATCGCCGGCGCCTATGTCGGGCTTTCCACGCTCAGCTTTTTCGAGGCGCCGGCAATCATAGTATTTCTGACTTCCGCGCTGGCTTCGGGGGCGATCGGCTACGTCATCTACTTCGCATGCTTCCGGTTTATACCCGTCGGAAACCCGCTGGCGGCGTTGATGACCACGGTCGGCGCGCTGTTCTTCATCGACGAGATGATCATCCACGCCACCAATGCCTCGCCGCTGTCTTATCCGGCGATTTTCGACGATGTCTTCATCGAAATTCCTCCCTATTTCTTCCGCGGCGACTTGTTGTTCGTGTTTATGGTCGGCCTGCTCAGCATGGTGGTTCTTTTGTTCGTTCTCTACCGCACGCGCCTTGGGCTGGCGACGCGCGCGGTGTCGCAGCAGAACATCGCCGCCCAGCTCTGCGGCATCGACGTCCACAAGACCAATGCCCAGACCTTTGTCGTCGCCGGCGTGCTCGGCGGCGTGGCGGGCGGGATGACGGCGGCGGCGGTCGGAGTGCTGTCGCCGCTCATGACGCTGCCGCTCACGGTGAAGGGGCTCATCGTCACCGTTATCGGCGGCCTGGGATCGATTCCGGGGGCCATTATCGCGGGCCTTCTCGTCGGCGGCTTGGAAAACGTCTTCCTCTATGTCCGGGGGGTCAACGAGCGCGACATGTATGTGCTCTTGTTGCTGTTCGTTTTTCTCGTGTTCCGGCCCAACGGCATCTTCGGCAAGTCCACCTACAGGGATTAGCGCAGCATGGACTTCTACTTCGGGCTCGCCCAGACCATCGGCATCCATACCCTTCTCGGCTTGTCGGCCTATGTCTTGATGCTGACGGGGCAGCTCTCTCTCGCCCAGGCTGGGTTCTTCGCCATCGGCGCTTATGCGGCCGGGATACTCACCGTTCTGTTCCAATGGACCATTCTGCCGGCGCTGATCGCGGCTTCCCTCACCGCCGGGTTCTTTGCCTTTCTCATCGGCTTCCCGGCGCTCCGCGTGCGCGGCCTGATGCTGGTGGTCGCCACCATCGCCTTCAGTGAATTCGTGAGATTGTTTTTTTTCAACCTGCACTGGCGTGAAATCGTCGACAACCTCGAAGTGGGGCCGGACAGCACCCAGGGTTTTCGGGAAATACGCTTTTTCTCCGCCAATGGATGGGAAACCTGGGAGGTCGCGCTGTTCGTCTGGTTCTTCGTCATCGCCGTGATGGCCGGCCTCTGGTGGATGGACCGGTCACGGGCCGGGGCGGTGCTGCGCGCGGTGGGAGAGGATGAGCTCGCGGCCCAGAGTGTCGGCCTTAACCTGACCGCCGTGAAGGTCGCGGCAATGACCGCCGGCGGCATGATCGCGGGCATCGGCGGCGGGCTCTACGCCCATACCGCCACTTACATCGACCACCTGACCTTCACCGTCCTGCTCGCCACCTTTGCGATCGCCTATCCGATCCTCGGCGGGCTGTCGAGCATCTTCGGAACACTGGCCGCGGTGATCTTCATCCAGGGATTCCTGATCGAGGGGCTTCGCTTCCTCGGTGACTGGCGCAACATATTGTTCGGGCTCCTGATTATCGTGGTTATGAACCTCAAACCCTCGGGCATTTTCGATGCCCGCACCGCTCTCGTGTTGAAGCGGATGTTCGCGGGAAACAAGGGGAAACCGGGCGATGCTTGAGCTTCGGAACCTGAGCAAGAATTTCGGCGGCGTGCGGGCCGTCGATAACCTGACGGCGACCATTGAAAAGGGCGAGATTTTCGGCCTGATCGGGCCGAACGGCTCCGGTAAAAGCACGACCATCAATTTGATTTGCGGGGTTTTCCCGCTCAGTGAAGGGGCCGTTCTCCTCAACGGCAAGGACCTCGGCGCGATGCCGCCCCACCGCCGGCTGCGCGCCGGGGTCGCCCGGACGTTTCAAAACATCCGGCTGTTCGGCGATCTGACCGTCTGGCAGAACCTGTGGGTCGCCCGAAATTCATCTGAAGACACCGCCGGACAGGGTTTCTTGTCGCGCTGGTTCGGCAGCGCGAAACGGGTGCGCGAAGAGATCGGCGAGATGCTTGAATTCGCCGACCTCGCGGACAAAGGGGAGGAGCTGGCCGGGAATCTGGCCTTTGGCGAGCAGCGCCGCCTGGAGCTCGCGCGGGCGCTGGCGACCAAGCCCAAGATCCTCCTCCTCGACGAGCCGGCGGCCGGAATGAACCTGGAGGAAGTCAGGGATCTGGACGAAAGAATCCGCAGGATCAGGGATCTCGGTGTCACGATTCTGCTTGTGGAACATGTGATGGAACTGGTCATGGGCGTTGCCGACCGCATCGCGGTGCTCAATTTCGGCCAAAAGATCGCGCAAGGTTCGCCGCGCGATATCCAGAACGACGCGGCCGTCCAGGGGGCCTATCTCGGCGTTCCCGAAGAAGCGGGCCGACAGGGTACGAAGCTATGTTGACCATCGACAACGTCGTCACCTCCTACGGCATGATCAAGGCCTTGAAAGGCGTCAGCCTGACCGCCGCAAGCGGCAAGGTCACCTGCCTCCTGGGTCCGAACGGGGCGGGAAAAACGACGCTGATGTTTACCATCGCCGGCATCCTCAAGACGCAAACCGGGACCATCACCCTCGACGATACGGACCTCACCCGATACTCGCCGGTCAAGATCGTCGAGCACGGCATTTCGCTGGTTCCGGAGAATCGTTTGGTTTTTCCCATGATGACCGTGCGTGAAAACCTCGAAACCGGCGCCTATCTGCGGGTCGGAAAAGACAGAAAAGCCATCGCCGATGACCTGGAACGCATGTTCGCCCGGTTCCCGCGGCTTGGAGAGAGAAGCGATCAGCCGGCGGGGACGCTTTCGGGGGGCGAACAGCAGATGCTCGCCATCGGCCGGGCGTTGATGGCGAGGCCGCGTATTCTCTTGATGGACGAGCCCTCCCTCGGACTGGCGCCGCTGATCGTCGAGGAAATATTTCGCATCGTCGAAGAACTCAACCAGGCCGGCGTCACCATCTTCCTGGTCGAGCAGAATGCGCGCATGGCGCTCCGGGTCGCCGATCATTTCTATCTCCTCGAACAGGGCAGGGTCACCTTCAGCGGCTCTCCGGGGGCGCTCGAAGAGGAGGAAGTCATCCAGCGGGCCTACCTGGGTACGCGGCGGGAGTGAGTGGAAACAGTGATCGATTTCATCCAGAACTGTATCGACGGCGTGATGATCGGTTCCGGCTATGCTCTTCTCGCGATCGGCTTCACCATCGTCTTCGGCGTCTTGCGCCGGCTCAATCTGGCATACGGGCCGTCGATCATGCTGGGGGCCTTCGTCGGCACCCTGCTCTACGTTCAGTTCCAGGCGCAGATCCTTACCGTCGCAATCGCCACGGTGATCGGCGCCGTTGTTGTCGGGATGTATGTGGAGCGGCTTTGTTTTTGGGCGATCCGCCGCGGCGCCGCCATCGCCTCCATGGTTTCGAGCTTCGCCATCTGGATGCAGCTCGAAGAGGTGGCGGCCATCATCCTGCCCGAACGCACCTATCCGTTTCCGGCCCTGACGGAGATGGCGCCCCTCGAGATCGGGCCGTTTTTCCTGCGCTCGGAGCCGCTCGTCATGTTCGTGGTCGCGGTGGCGCTCATGGCCGTGGTTCATACCGTTCTCTACCGCACGCGCTTCGGACTCGCCGTCCGCGCGGTATCGGAAAATCCGTCGGCCGCCCGGTTCATGGGGATCCATATAGACGCGGTGATGTTCTGGGCCTTCGCCTTGGTGTCGGCCATCGGCGGGGTGGCGGGTTTTCTGATTCTCGCCACCGATCAACAAGTGACCCCCTATTTCGGCCTGTGGGTAACCTTCAAGGGCCTGATCGCCATGATGCTGGGGGGCATGGGCTCACTCCCGGGGGCGATCCTCGGGGGGCTCGTGCTCGGCGTCGTTGAGACGCAAAGCCTGTGGTACCTGGGCGCCGACTATAGGGATCTGAGCGCCTATTTTCTTCTCTTCCTGATCCTCATCGTCCGGCCCGGCGGCATTATGGGGCAGGCCCTGCCGGAGCGGGAGCGGGCGGCGGATCGTCGGGTATGAGCCATGGATGATTATGTGGTCTCCGTACTCTCCAACATCGGCATGATCTCATTCCTGGCGCTCTCCGCCTATCTGTTGTTGCTCACCGGAGAGATATCCTTCGGCCAACAGGCGTTTTTCGCCATCGGCGCCTATCTCTCCGCCATTGCCACCGCGATGTGGGGGTGGCCGCTGTGGTCGGCGCTTCTGTTGGCCGCCGCCGCCGCCGCCGCCGCCGCGACCGTCATCGGGATCCTCACGCTCCGGCTCAGGGGGCTTTATTTCTCCATTGCGACCCTGGCCTTCGCCGAAATGGTGCGATTGCTCTTCGTGATCTTCCACTACCAGGTCGTGATCGACGGCGAACCCGTCGGGCCCGACGGCGCGGAGGGTTTTCGCGACATTCGCTGGGTCTTTGAAAACAACGTCTCGGCGGCCGAATACATGGTCATTATCTATGTCGTTCTGTTCATCGTCGTGGCGCTGTTCTTCCGGCTCGAGCGGTCCCGCCTCGGGTCCATCTTCAGGATGCTGGGCGAAGACACGCTGCTTGCGGAAATGCAGGGGCTCAACGTGATTCGCTTCAAGGTCCTGGCCTCCGGGATCGCCGGTTTCATCGCCGGAATCGGCGGCGCTTTTTACGCCCATTTCACGACCTATCTGGAGCCTCAGATATTCAACGTGATGCTCGGCGTCCATGGGCTGCTCTATGGCTTGATCGGCGGATTGGGGACAGCCCTTGGACCGCTCATCGGCGTCGGCCTGGATATCGGGTTCCTGGAGGCGATTCGGGCCATTCAAGGGTATCGCATGATCGTGTTCGGCGGCCTGGTGGCGGTTTTGCTGATTTTCATGCCGCGCGGAATCCTCGACGAGGAACGAGTCCATTGGATCCGAATGACCTGGAGGCGGTGGCGAAATGCTGCGCGTTGAGGGCCTGAGCCACAATTTCGGCGGCATCGAGGCGCTGGTCGGGCTCGATCTGGTGATCGCCGAGCGTGATGTCGTCGGGCTCATCGGGCCGAATGGCTCCGGCAAGACGACCCTGCTCAATATGATTACGGGGATCTATAAACCGGCCGCTGGGCGGATCCGATTTCGGGATCGGGAAATCTCCGGTCTCGAGCCCCACGAGATCGTTACCCTGGGGATTTCCCGGACGTTTCAAAACCTGCGGATTTACAATCGGATGACGGTTTCGGACAACGTCTGGGTGGCGCAGCACAGCCTGCCCGGTGTCGGTCTCGGCGAATTGCTCCTCGCCCGAGCGGACAATGAGCGCCGAGATCGCGCGGAGGTTGAACGGTTGCTGGAATTGGTCGGACTCATCGAGCGCCGCGACTCACTCGCCCAAGACCTGACCCTGCCCGACCAGCGTCGCCTGGAGCTGGCTCGGGCCCTGGTTCGGTCGCCGGACCTGCTGCTGCTCGACGAACCGGCCGGCGGCATGACTCCGGTCGAGACCGGGACGATGGCGGCCTTGATCCGCGACGTGGCTCTGCCGGGCCGGGCCTGCGTCATCATCGAACACAAGATGGATATGATCAGCGCCCTGTGCGGCCGTATCTGCGTCCTGAATTTCGGCCGTAAAATCGCCGAAGGGCGGCCCGATGATGTGCTGAGACATCCCCGGGTTCTCGAAGCCTACCTCGGCATGGAAGGGATGAGCCATGCTTGAGGTTCGGGACATCGAGGTGAGTTACGGGAAATTTCTCGCCGTTCAGGGACTTACCCTGGATGTGGGAGAAGGTGAAATCGTCTCGCTGATCGGCGCCAACGGGGCGGGCAAGAGTTCCACCTTGAGGGCGATTTGCGGCATCGAGAAAACCAGCGCCGGCGAGGTGCGCTTCCGGGGCGAAGCGATCACCGGTTTACCCTCTCACAAAATCATCCAGCGCGGCATTGTCCAGGTGCCCGAAGGGCGCATGATTTTCGGCGGGCTGACAATCGAGGAGAATCTTCTTCTCGGTGGACACACCGCCCCGTATCGAAAAAATCTGCGCGCTGAAATGCGGCGGGTATTGGATGTCTTCCCGGTTCTCAAGGATCTCGTCGGCCAACGCGGCGCCCAGTTGAGTGGGGGACAGGCGCAGATGCTGGCCCTCGCCCGCGGTCTCATGGCCGGGCCCAAATTTCTGATGCTGGATGAACCGTCGCTCGGCCTGGCGCCGCTCGCCGTTCAGGAGGTGTTCGCCATGATCCAAGGATTGCGGGATCGCGGGGTCACCATCCTGCTCGTCGAGCAGAATGTCGGGCAGGCCCTGGCCATCGCCGACCGGGGTTATGTCATGGAAGGCGGAAAAATCATCGTCGAGGGCGCGGCGGATGCATTGCTCAATAACGATCTCCTGGTCAACGCCTATCTCGGACTCAAAAAACCGGAGACCGTCCAATGCGATTGATCAGCTTACTGCCGACGGCCCTGGCGGCGTCGTTGATCCTTGCCGCCACAACCCAGGCCGCGGAACGGGCAAGGGCCGGTGTCGAATGCACGCCGGCCAGTAAAAAACTGACCTACGACTGCCTGATCATGCTCACGGGAAGGAAGAGCGGCGCGGCCATGGACGGCGTCGAATTTACGGTAAAGACGGATATGCCTTCGATGCCCATGGCCCATAATATGAAGCCGGTGAAAGCCGTGCCGACAGGGAAACCCGGCATGTATTACGCCAGAATCGAGATCGAGATGCATGGCGAATGGATACTGAAGATGGACGTATCGAGCCCGGCGCGAGACACCATCATTCATAAATTGTATTTCGGCGGCGACGAAAGCGATAGCGGTCTGCCGGTCATGAAGCACGAAAAACACAAGCTGGAATGATTCTCCATGCTACGCCAAATTCTCTCACTCGTCCTGGACCAGTTTTAGGGGGGAAAGTCAGTTTCGATGAGATCAGTCGCTGTCGACCGGACATGCAGAACAAGCTGTTCCCGGTCGTACACGAGCGCAGGATCCAGGGTATCCTGCTCGAAAGTCTTCGCTATCGCTGGGCGGCGATGAACCCGCCCGTCTCCGAGGAGGACGAGAACGGATATGTCGGCTCGGAGCCACTCGACCCGGCGCTTGCCGATCGCTTCGCGTTCGTCGTCGTCATGCCGGGCTGGGAGCTATACGACGAGGAGGAGCAGGTCGCGGTTAGGGGTGTCGCTGAGATGAATATACCCCCAGGCCCACACATAAACCCCGGCCTTTTTATTCGGCGGGGGAGCCAGTAGAGAGCCAATGCAGATGTCCCTACCGGGATTAGGAAAACGTTTCGCCGTTTCCCTATGACCCATTCACGACCAACGAGCCGTTGGATCGCTTCCCGTAAGAAAGAAGAAGTCTGTCTACAGAATCGGACACGAGTGTGTCCGATTGTTTTTCATGGTGAAAATGCCGCCGCCGCCTCAAGTAGCCACTCGCTGTGCTCGCTGGGCTACTTGACCCGGACGTCTACAGTGAAAAATGGGAGAGTTCTGCGGTATTCAAAAGGCGTGAGTATGCTTTCTAGTGGGTACTCATTGGGTACTCATCAGAATATAAAATAACAAAATACAGCCTAACCCATTGAAAAGGGTGGTGCCCAGGGGCGGATTCGAACCACCGACACGCGAATTTTCAGTCTTAGGGTCAATCATTCTATTAGCCGCCATAACCATCCTAATGCCAT
>Ga0066376_10004393_pt1 | contig 12264 bp, 10 predicted proteins | sample Knorr_S15_td_Bot_FD_77009 | JGI IMG/M metagenome (GOLD analysis project Ga0066376, IMG submission 77009) | Marine microbial communities from Southern Atlantic Ocean transect - Knorr_S15_td_Bottom_ad_5009_LV_A | ecosystem: Environmental > Aquatic > Marine > Oceanic | place: Southern Atlantic... | reverse complement strand
TAATTCTCCGGTAGGAATTCCGATGCTGCTAAGGCACGGTTCATGGAGAAATCCTTTCAAAGCCACCAAATTAAACGTAGATGTTGAGACACGAAGAATTGGTTACTTAATGAGGATTTGAGCGCAATCGTCGCGATGTCATTGTTTGTTGCGGCTTGTTCGACTCCAAGTGTCGATCAGCCAGCAAGCCTGGTGGTGACTCAGCAGATTGTGCCAATGGAGGTGGCAGAACCCGAGCCGGTTGACCATCAGGGAGTGTTCCTGCGAATAATCGGTCCGCTAGACGAAGAGCGAGGCTATTGTCTGGATATCCCAGGCCACCGCTCAGGCATGCGGTTAGAGACCCCAATGCAGGCGCTCACCCGTAAACACGGTATTTGGAATCTGGATGGACGATTCGACTCGGCGGCTCTCGTGAACGGCCAGGTACGCATGCCCGAATATGAGTTGTGTTTGGAGGCCGATAGCGCGTCGGCAGGAGCCAGCCTCGGATTGGCGGATTGTGGCGACGCGGAGACCCAGACCTGGATGCTGCAAGATTCAAGCGAATTCGCGTTGGCAGCGTCCCAGCAGTTGTGCGTCACAATCGAGGAGGGACCGGGCATAGATGCCGGTGGCCCTCAATATGTGAGGAGGGGCGGTAGACTCGAAACATGCTTTCCACAGGCCAGTGACCGTCAGCGATGGACGACGGCGGTGCCTCAATAACTCCGTTATTCCAGCTATTCCAGCGTCAGTTTGCCATTCTCCAAAACGACCTCGCCGCTGACCTTCATAGTGGCGTCTGAGAGGAACAGCCACTGGTGATAGCTGGACAGGTACTCGCCGCCGGACTCCTGGTTATCTCCGAGACTGAAGCGCAACATTCCGTCGCCATAGCCATAGTAGGGGATGACCTTTTCGTGCCCTGGCAGCATTGTGAGGGCGGGGTTGACGCCTGCGTTGAACTCCCCGAACCGGTCGAAGGCTCCGTTCTGCAAACCCCACATCGCCTGCACGTAGTTGTTGTGATGCTGAGAGCTGATGCTTGTGATTCGGTTGCCCTGAAACTCATAGGTGAGCGTGCCAACTTCTCGGCCCATGAACGTTTCGTTGGAGCATACAAGCGTGCCTTCGGTGTCAAGAATATCGACTGTCCTGATAGCGCCAGAAGGCAGCTCGACCTCGCGGTCTCGCGCGCTGCCGGGCAATGCGTAGCCGTTGATGAACTCTTTAGACGCGACGCCATTGCCTCGATGGAAGTGCGCGTCCTCCAGCCGGAATTTTATGTCGGTGCCTGCCGGGTTGGTTATTTCGATAGTGCTGTTGCGGAGCGCGTCGATGAGTCGTTCCTGGCGTGACGTGAGCGCCTCGTAGTCGATGTACAGCGCCTGCTCGTACATTTCCGACAGTTTGCGGAACGTGTCGGGGTCGCGTTGTTCCATGATCCAGTGGAAGTGGATTGAGCGGCCTTGCCAGGTCTTCAGGATTTTCTCTGTCTGGCCTGGATTTAGGTTCCAGTGGTTGGGAAGCCAGAGGTAGATGTCTGCCAGGTCGAAGAGCGATTCCAGCGCTTTGTCTTCCATCTCTTTAAGGGCGGCATCCTCGCTGCGACGCATCTTGAGACGGACAGATTGCAGGCCAGGTGGATAGAGCATCCCAGCGAAAAGCTCCACTGCGCCTGCTTTTACGATCTCGATTCGCACCTGCTCCAGCAGTTCGGGAAAGTAGGTGGGGTCGGCATGGATCAGAAACTTCTCTCCGGGCTGGGTCTGAAGCGATCCATGCACAATGAGCTTGGCCATTCTCGACCAGTCGCCTTGAAAGTCATACGATGGCGCCATGTTTTCTTGGACCTCCAATTTCCGGGTGTGTTGAATAGATTGAGCAACCGAACGCAAGAAGTCAGGTGCTCAGGACGGTGATGGGTAGATTAGCAACAGTTGTTGAGACGGTCAAACGCTGCGAATTGCTCCGATCCCAGGGGTGATTTCTCAGCGCCCGGTTGATATAAAAAATCCAGGTGTGTATCATGCGAACCCCCAGATGATACCTAATGCTTTCATAAACGCACCATCCTGGGATAGCATCGACTGCGCGACCAATTATTGAAGTAGTCAACAGAACCTGACTCACTCAAATTCGCTTCTTATTGGCCATTCTAGCCTCCAAATCACTATGAAAGGCTGTAACCCAAAACGCCCACAGTAGTAATTGCCAACAACGTCAAAGTGCTTGCCCGTAGAATGGTTTGGCGGTTATTTGTGCGACTCAGTTCCCCGCCTATTGACTCCAATCGCGTTTCGATTACTCCGTTCCGCATGTCGATGCCGGTGAGTCGACTGTCAACAGCGTCGAACCGAGTGTCAACACTGACAACCTGAGGTTGCATCAACGACGGGCGCGCAAGTTACTTATGGGGCATTACGCCGAAAGGAACCGACGTTGACCACGATCCCATTAGAGCCTATCGACTCCGTGACCATCACCATGCTGATGGACAATTCTTCGGATATGCTGCTTCAAAGTCAGGGACCGGCGAATCGACCGTCCCTGACGGGAGACAACGCGAGGGTAGCGACTCGATTTCTGGAGAATGGCGAGGTCAGAAATTCCCTGATCGCAGAACATGGATTCTCGGCTCATGTCGCCGTCACCAAAGGCGAATATGCTCACCGCATTCTGTTCGACGCGGGTGTCAGTCCCAATGGAGTTGTGGAGAATATGCGACGCCTGGAACTGTCCCCCAAAAACATCGAGACAATGGTCATGAGCCACGGGCACTTCGACCATACAGTTGGCCTTGATGGGTTGACTAACGCGCTAGGAGGCACGGTCAACTTGCCGGTGATGATCCATCCTGAGTTCTGGAGCCGCCGGCGCATTGCCATCCCAGGACGTTCGCCCAGCGAATTGCCCGCGACCAGCAAGCCAGCGTTAGTGGGCGCGGGGTTTGAGATAATCGAGAATCGCCAGCCTTCGTTCCTTTTGGACGGCTCGGTGTTGGTCACAGGTGAGGTGGACCGCACAACCGAGTTCGAGACCGGATTCCCCGTCCACCAGGCGTTCCACGATGAGGGCGGATGGCAGCCCGACCCGCTGATTCTAGACGACCAAGCATTGGTAATGAATGTACGCGACAAGGGACTGGTTGTGCTGACCGGTTGCGGCCATTCGGGAATCGTGAATATAGTTCATTATGCCAAGAAACTCACTGGCGTGGATGACGTGTATGCAGTCCTTGGAGGGTTCCACCTCAGTGGGCCGATTTTCGAGCCGATAATTCAGGCGACAACACAGGCGCTGGCGGCTCTCAACCCACGGCACATCGTGCCCGCTCACTGCACCGGATACAAGGCCGTCCACGCTCTGGCGGCGGCGATGCCTGATGCCTTCATACAGAACTCCGTCGGCACGAGGTTCGAGTTTTAGACGTGGTTGCCTTCTTCACCAGAGCTCCAAGGGCCAGACGAACTCTCATTTTCGGCTCTACGATGCACGTCTGGAGCGATCTATTCTTCGCGCTAATGGTGCCGCTATTGCCCATCATCAAAGAGGATATGGACCTGTCGTTCACTGAGGTGGGCCTGCTCAGATCGGTATTTAACGGCGCGTCTGGAGTGTTGCAGATACCGGCTGGATTCCTGGCCGAGAGTGTAGGCGAGTTCTGGATGCTGGTTTGGGGCAACATTTGGGTGTCGGCTGGACTGGTTGGAATGGCCGCGTCTCCGATATTTATCGTTCTGTTGGCGGCCTCGGCCATCGGAGGGCTTGGAGGCGGAGCGCAGCATCCGTTGGCCTCCAGCATGGTGTCTCGCGCTTACGATGATCGTGGACGCTCAACAGCCGTCGGCACGGTGAACTTCGCTGGAGACCTGGGCAAGATGGTTGCGCCCGTGATGGCAGGACTGTTCGCCGTCGCCCTGGGGTGGCGGGCCACGATGTTCATAGTGGGTATCGCCGGCCTTGTCTTTATGTTTGCTTCGATGTTAACTCGGCGATCTGTGGACATCGGAAGGCCTGTTGTTCAGACCGCTGAAACTCCGGAGGGGCTGTCTGAGTCGGAAAATAAGGCACAAATGGCCGGATTCATCACGCTCAGCGGTGTTGGAGTCCTCGACGCCGCGGCTCGGACAGCGGCTCTGGTGTTCCTGCCCTTCGTCATGGATGCCAAGGACATGGGCGCGGCGCAGATCAGCGTAATGTTGTTTCTGCTGTTCGCGGGTGGGGCCGCAGGCAAATTCGTTTGTGGCTGGCTGGGCGACCGATTCAGCACGGTCAGCATCATCTGGGGAACCAAGGGGCTGACCGCCCTGATGCTGTTCTTGTCACTCATAACTCCGCCCCTGGCGATGGCGCCACTGATGGTTCTGACAGGAATCGGCTTGAACGGCACGTCATCGGCGCTGTACGCTACGGTGTCTGATTTCGTGCCTGCCACCCGGCGAGCCAGATTCTACGGTTTTTACTACACAACCAACGAGATTGGGACAGTCATCGCCCCGCTCGTATACGGCCTGGTTGCCGACATCTTTAGTCTGAACACCACCATGATCGTCATGGGAATCGCGACTGCGGCGATCTTGCCTGCCAGCCTGACGCTGCGCAAGCACCTTGAACCGAAGGCGAAGGCAGATGCATCCACTGGTTAGTCCAGAATTGTTGACCGCCTCATTCTGTAAGGCCATGCAATGATATGATGTTGCTCGAAATCAAGAGCGAGGTAAAAAATGAAAATCACTGACATTCAAGTTAACCAACTCAAGCCTCCAGAGGGTCGCGCCGGAGGCCGCCTGTTAGTCCGTGTGTTCACCGATGAGGGAATCGTCGGTCATTCAGAGGGATCGCGAGGCCTGGGCGTGTTCAGGGCCTATCTGGAGGAGATGATAACCCCCCTTCTCGTAGGTGTTAGTCCTCTCCAGCCTCGGCAGATTTGGGAGAAGCTAGCCCTGGGAACCGGTGAACGCGCAACGCGCTTCCCGTCTCAGATCGTCGGGGCCATCGACGTCGCCTGCTGGGACATTATGGGCAAGGCGGCAGGAATGCCTGTGTACGCTCTTCTTGGCGGCGCGAGAAGGACCGAGATTCCCCTGTATTGGAGCCGAGGCAACGGTTGGAAGAAAGAACCCGAAGAGATGCTCGAAGAGGTTCAGGAAGGCTACGAAAAGGGATACCGGGCCTTCAAGGTGCGGATGGACTGGCGAGACTACCGGCAGGACAGCGACCCAGTGAAGGACATGGCTATCTTCCAGAAATGCCGCGAGTGGCTGCCCGATGACGTTCCTCTGGGATTCGACGCCAACTGTGGCTACTCGGTGTCCACGGCTATAGAGCAGGGCCGGCAATTGGAAGAGATGGGCGCGGCGCATTTCGAGGAGCCTTTGCCACAGTACGACTTTCCTGGCCTGCGTCAGGTGGTTGACGCTTTGGATGTTGCCATCTCAACTGGAGAGCAGGAAATCTCGGCCTGGAGATTCCGTGACCTGATGATGCTGGGGAACCCCGACATACTCCAGCCCGATATCCTGAACGTCGGCGGTCTGTCAGAAGTTGTGAGGGTCTTCGAGATGGCAGTCGTTAACAACAAAGTTGTCATGCCTCACAGTCCCAGTCTCGGCCTCAACTCGTTGGCCAGCCTTCACGCATACAGCACTGTGACCAACGCCGTTAGGCCTCACGAGTTCTCCGAGGAATTTACAGGCCCTGTGGCCCACGTCGCGTCATTGTTCGTCGATCCCATCGTTCCTGAAAACGGGGCCATCAAACTAAACGACCGCCCAGGCCTCGGTGTGGAGATAGACGAAAAGGCTCTGGCTGACGCGATAATCGCCTGACGTTTTGATAGTGTCGAGCGAAACAACCCTTTGCTATGCTGAGCGGGGTCGAAGCATCTGGCCGTGATTAAACCAACCAATGCCTAACTGACACCAGACCCTTCGAGAGCCCTCTCAGTGTGGCGGAGGTTCATTGCAATACTGCGTCGAAGCGTGGCGAACGGCGCGACAATCGCTTGCCGATCCTGGGCTGGGTCAGTAAAATTCGATTCGTGAATTCTGTTACACCGTCGCAGCCGAAATTCTCTTTGCTGCGACGCATCCCCTTCTACTATGGTTGGATCATCCTTATCGCGGGTGGTCTGACTATTTTCACTTCTGCCCCCGGCCAAACTTACGTCGTGTCTGTATTTATTGATCCCATGATCGATGACCTCGGCTGGTCGCGGAACCTCTACTCCAGCCTTTACACAGGCGGTTCGCTGACTGCCGCGCTGGCCGTGCCATTTATAGGCCGCATGTTGGACAGATTCGGCGGGCGAATAATGCTCACCTCGGTTGCAATCGCATTTGGCGCGGCAACTGTGCTAATTGGCTCCGTTGCCTCGCCCATACACCTGTTTCTAGGATTTGTGGCCATCCGCGCGCTTGGGCAAGGATCGTTGCAACTCATCAGTTCGACGTTGGTGGCTATGTGGTTCGTCCACAGGCGCGGACGCGCAATGGCGCTGATGGCGTTGGCGTCTCCCCTGAGTCAGGCCGCGTTCCCGATACTGGTGTTTTCTCTGATTTCAGCCTGGGGTTGGCGCAGCGCCTGGGTTATTCTTGGCGCGATAATATGGGTGGTCCTGATTCCGGTGGGCATCTTGCTCGTTCGTCGCAGTCCTGAATCTGTGGGACTTTTGCCAGACGGTGTGACACGCCCAATGAACAGCCCCCGCACGCAGTCCAACATATCGAGCGAAGACAACGATTGGACGCTGAGCGAGGCGGCGCGAACTCGCACGTTCTGGATGTTGCTGTTCGTTGGAACGCCCCTGTCGATGATTGGCACGGGCCTGACGTTTCATCATGTCGACCTGTTCGTTACCAAGGGATTCGAGGTCGGTCTCGCAGCGGGAGTCCTGAGTTTCATGGCTCCGATGGCGCTGCTGGGAACGATGGTCGCTGGATTCCTCAGTGACAGATTGCCGAACCGATACATAATGGCGGGCGGCCATCTGCTGCTGGCGACGACGCTTGTCTGGGCGCTGCCAATGTCGTCGATATGGCAGGCATTTGTTTACGGAGGCATGATGGGGTTCGCGCAGGGCGTTATGATGACGACGACAAACGTCATATGGCCCAACTACTTCGGCAGAACGCACATCGGGAGCATAAGAGGCGTCGTCAGCACAGTGATGGTGGCGTCCTCAGCGATGGGGCCGCTTCCGATCAGCTTTTTGTTCGCGATGACCAACGACTATAACACGCCGATTATGATCTTCATGGGTCTTCCAGTTGCAACCGCCGTGGTAAGCTTGCTCGCGGTCGCTCCCCGCAAAACGGCGCCGCCGGTTCGGGCGGAAATCGGACCCGCAAGCTAACTTTCTCGATTTCGCTATTCGCTGAAACTCTGATACCGTACGCGATACATACCATCTTCACCAATCAATTTGAGGAGGCCCCAAAATGCGCGTAGGAGTCGTATTCCCACAGACCGAGATAGGCGCAGACCCGATCAGCGTTCGAGACTATGCCCAGGCCGCCGAGTCGTTGGGCTTCGACCACCTTCTGGCATACGACCACGTGTTGGGAGCCAACGCCGAGTCACGGCCAGGCTGGGCTGGGGCATATCGGCACACAGACGTATTCCATGAGCCGTTTATCCTGTTCTCTTACCTTGCCGGGATCACCGAGACGATTGAGTTCGTGTCGGGAATCATCATCCTGCCTCAGAGGCAGACAGTTTTGGTGGCGAAGCAGACCGCTGCTCTGGACGTGCTGAGCGGCGGCAGGTTGAGGCTGGGCATAGGCATTGGATGGAACCCGGTGGAGTACGAGGCCCTCGGGGAGAATTTTCACAACAGGGGCCGCAGGTCCGCAGAGCAGATTGACGTTCTCAGGCAACTTTGGACCAACGATCTTGTGACCTACGAGGGACGATGGCACAAGATAACTGACGCCGGGCTCAACCCTCGGCCTGTTCAGCAACCCATTCCGATTTGGTTCGGCGGGACGTCTGACCCGGTGATGAGGCGATTGGCGAAGATCGGCGACGGATGGTTCCCTCAGAGGTTCGGGCCTGACGAGGTGGGACGCCAGGAATTTGAGAAACTGCGGGGTTACATCGAGGAGGCGGGGAGAGACCCGTCAGAGGTGGGCATTGAGCCTCGAATCTCGGTGAGCGCAGGAAACCCCGAAGATTGGGCCAACGAGGCTGCGGCCTGGAAAGAACTGGGAGCGACACACCTGTCGGTCAACACGATGGGCGCGGGTTTCTCGTCCCCTCAGGAGCATATTGACTCCATAGAGACATTCAAACAGGCGGTTGGGTCAGTATAAAATCGTTCCGCTGTCATGCTGAACGGAGTGAAGCATCTGGTCGATTCATGCCGCTACTGCTTTGTAAATCGAGATTCTTCGACTGCGGTCTCAAAATGACAATTTGCTGTTAGACAGGCCAAGCTTTCTGAACATTGCGAGTTGGGGAAGATGACTTCATGACAATGATAACCAGTGTTGCGGGCAACGGGGCGCAGGGCTACGATGGCGACAACGGGCCAGCTACTCAGGCGCTGATGGACAACCCATTCCACGTTGACCTTGACCGGACCGAGCGTTACCTCTACATCGCTGACTGCTTCAACTACTGCGTGCGTATGGTTGACCTTCAGACAGGCTCAATCACCACCATCGTGGGCATGGGTGAGGCGGGATACTCCGGCGATAGAGGCCCGGCAGTCGAGGCGCGGATTGAGGAGCCTTACGCTATTCAGGTCGCCGATAATGGGGATGTGTACGTTCTCCAGCGATTCAGCCCTGCAATCCGAAAGGTCGATGCTTCAACGGGCATGATATCCACGGTGGCGGGAGATGGGACAGTCGGATACAGCGGCGACGGAGGGCCGGCGACTCAAGCTCAGATGCGTGAGCCAAACGACTGTGCCCTGGACGGCAAGGGCGGCCTTCTGATTGCCGACATCCAGGATCAGCGAATCAGGCGCCTGGATATCGAGACTGGCATCATTACAACCTTTGCAGGCACAGGCGAGAAAGTCCACACCGGCGATGGTGGCCTGGCCTCCGAGGCTGGAATATTCGGAGCCAGGGCGATATGCGTCGATGGTCAAGGCAATACTTACATCTGCGAGCGCGAGGGCAACTCCATCCGAATGGTCGACTCCAGCGGGATAATTACCCTGATGTCAGGCGGAGATGAAAAAGGCTATTCAGGCGATGGCGGCCCAGCGATTGAAGCCACTTTGAACGGCCCAAAGGCTATCCGATGCGACGCAAAAGGAAATGTCCTGGTTGTTGACACCGAGAATCACGCGATCCGAAAGATCGACGTATCAGTCGGGACCATATCGACTGTCGCCGGAGGACGCCAGGGGCCAGAAGGCGACGGCGGAGACCCGACGATGGCGGGACTTGCACGGCCTCACGGCGTAGTAGCCGACTCTCACGGAGCCTTCTACATTGCCGACAGCGAAAACCATCGGGTGCGGAGAGTTGGCTGACTGCTGAAAGCTGATTGCTGAAGGTTACGACTACATCAACGGCGATACCGTCCCGATGACGCTTCGGTCTATGCTGGCAATATCCGGCTTTCCGCACAGACCCATAGTCGATTCGAACTCATCCCGGAGAATCTGTATTATGTGTCTCAACCCTTCCTCGCCGTTCACTGCCAAACCCCAAAACATTGGGCGCCCAATCAGGACGGCCCGCGCTCCCAGGGCGAGAGCCTTCAGGATGTCGCTGCCCCGTCGGATGCCGCCGTCCAGATAGACCTCGGCCCGACCGTCCACGGCGTCCACAACTTCGGGGAGCGCTTCGATGGTCGCGAAGGTCGAGTCCAGGCTCCGCCCTCCGTGGTTGGAGACGATGATGGCCTTCACGCCGTTCTCAACAGCGAGCCTGCCATCCTCGGCGGTCATTACGCCTTTGGCTACTAGAGGCAGGTCGGTTTTCGAGGCCAACCAGCTAAACTCGTCCCATGTCACTTTGGGACTTATCATGCCTGAGAAGGCGGCAGGGGCGTCGTCGCTGGACGGCGCGAATCCGGGCGAGACCTTCAGCCCGTCGTAGTTGGGTGACGCAGGGATGGAGTAGTTGTTGCGGAGGTTCCGTTCGCGCTTGGACCGGACAGACGCATCAAGGGTGATGCACAGCGCAGAGTAACCTGAGTCGTCGGCGCGATGGGCCATAAGCTCGGTGATTTCCCTGTCTCTGTAGAAATACTGTTGGAACCAGATTTTACGAGTCGCCGCGCCGGCAACGTCTTCCATCACAACACTGGAACCAGAACTGAGGATCATCCCGACATCTGCCGCACAGGCCGCTCTGACGGTCGCAAGCTCCGCGTCGGCATGGGCCCGGTTGTGATGTCCCGCCGGACACATCATCAACGGAAAGTCTATCCGCTCTCCCAGCACCGTGGTCGACAGATCGCGCACGTCCATGTCCACCAGCATTCTGGGCCGGAGCATTATGGAGTCGAGCGCCTGACGAGTTCGGCTGATGGTAATCTCATCGGTCGCGCCTCCCTCGACGAAATCCCACTCTGGTTTGGGCATGAGTTCCTTCGCCAGCGCTTCGTACTCATACAGGTTGATCGGTTTGTCGACCACGATTTCGGGCCTCCTTGTGACTTACAGGTGGCAGATCAGTCTCAGATGAGCTTGGCGTATTCATCTATCATCGGTAACACCGTGTCCTTTTCTTCCGAAGGCAGAGACAACACTGCGCGGCTCACGCCTATCGACTCCAAATGCTGTATCTCGTCGGCGTCAGGCTGGGCGCCGAATACGGTGATCGAGATCGTCGACGGGTCTCTTCCCGATTCTTCGGCCTGCTGTTTCAACGACACGATCTTTTCGGCCAAGTTGAGTCCTCCAGAGGGACGCCCTCCAATCGGCATCCAGCCGTCACCGAATTCGACAACCCGATTAAATGTTGTCGCGCCATCGCCGCCCACGATGATCGGCGGATGTGGTTGTTGCACGGGTTTGGGATAACTCCAAATCTTGTCAAAGTTAACGAACTCGCCGTGGAACTCAGGCTCGTCTTTGGTCCAGATTTCCTTCATCGCCAGCATTCGTTCTCGGAGCAACCTCATACGGGTTCGGGGATTGGTGCCGTGATTCTCCATCTCCTCTTTGTTCCAGCCGCCGCCGATGCCAAAGAGGAACCGACCGTCCGAGAGCCGGTCAAGGCTGGCAACCTCTTTCGCCAAGACAATAGGGTCATGCTCGACCACCAGACAGATACCGGTCCCCAGCTTCAAATTGGTGGTGACTGCTGCTGCAGCAGTCAGGGCAACGAAGGGGTCATAGGTATGCCAGTACATCTTCGGGAGATCGGCGCCTCCGGGCCACGGAGATTGTCGACTGGCAGGGATATGGGTGTGCTCTGGAACCCACATAGACTCGAACCCTCTGTCCTCCAGCAGGTTCGCTAGATCGTCGGGCCTGATTGAGTAGTCGGTGGAGAACATTACGGCGCCAATATCCATGATTCGCTCCTTAGTATGGTTCAGGTATCAGGTGTCAGGTTGGTCCCACAGCGATTTGTCCTGATGATAACGGTGGCAATCGAGTGAGAAAAGTCGACACTTTGGAAGCCGAAACCAAGCATATCAGCCTGCAACGTCTTCATCAATCATCAATTCGCTAGAGAATAATTTTACGCAGGGTCTAGTCAGTAATCGGTTGTTCCATCGAAGTCACCCTGCTACAATTGCGCCCGATTTTACTTGGATTGCCCTTCACCCAAGAGAGGACGACATCATGGTTGCGAAGTTTGGATTCGGAGACTACCGGTATGAATTGGTGGAGGGATGGCCCAACTTGACCGCGGCGGGCGTTGCCTCAGATATCGCTTTGGACTCAAGTGGACGCGCCTATATTGCATGGCGCGAATGGCCCTACCCAGATGTCACAGGCGGCGCGGTGCTGATCTTCGACGAGAATGGCAAGCTGTTGGAGACATGGGGCGAAGATTTGTACACGACGCCTCACGGCATGTGGATCGGCCCCGATGACGAAATCTTCATGACTGACAGCGCCGACCACACCGTCCGCAAGTACGCCCGGTCCGGCGAGATTCTGATGACAATGGGGCAGAAGGGTGTCACCGGCGCTCCGGGCGCTCCCTTCAACAGGCCGACCCGCGCCGTGCTGTCGCCGTCGGGAGAGATTTTCGTCGGAGATGGCTACGGCCAAAACCGCGTGCATCGCTTTACATCTGCTGGCGAGCACATAATCTCTTGGGGAGCGGACGGCACAGGCCCCGGCCAGTTCGACCT
>Ga0066376_10004392_pt1 | contig 12268 bp, 11 predicted proteins | sample Knorr_S15_td_Bot_FD_77009 | JGI IMG/M metagenome (GOLD analysis project Ga0066376, IMG submission 77009) | Marine microbial communities from Southern Atlantic Ocean transect - Knorr_S15_td_Bottom_ad_5009_LV_A | ecosystem: Environmental > Aquatic > Marine > Oceanic | place: Southern Atlantic... | reverse complement strand
GAAAACTCAAGGACTGGCGGCGCATCCATACCCGCTATGACCGCTGCGCACACACCTTCTTCTCAGCCATCTGTATCGCTGCTATCGTCATCTTCTGGATCAATCAATGAGTCCTGACCCTAGGTCTCATCGCGCTTCCATTCGCCCGAGACGATCGTTGCGTAGTCACCCGGCACGTAAGGGAAGATAAACTCCTTGAGCGGCGCGAAGATGCCCCGCTTGCGCAGTGGCGAGGCACCGAGATCCATCAGCAGTTCGTCGTGGTAGTGCTGCATGTGGAGGATCAGCCGGGCGCTGCGCGCAGCGCTCGGCGGCATCCAGGATTGTTTCCAGACCTTCATCCCGGCGATTTCGCGGGTCATAGCGTCGGCGTGGGGCACGCTGTGATTGCCGGCGAGCAGTTCGCCCAGCCAGCGCGCCTGCAGGCTGTAGGTGAGGATGCTGCAGATGGTCGCGGCGCGGCCGATGAAGACCAAGCCGGGCGTCGCCGGATGCAGCATATGGCGGTACAGGTAGAAGCCATCGTCGCCGGCGTCGAGACGTCGCCACAGGTCTTCGCCCAGGAAGCCGAAATCGGTGTCCCAGCCGGTTGTTAGCACCACCGTATCAACGGCAAGCACGGCGCCGTCCCCGAGACGCACCCCCGCCTGGGTGTATTCGGCGATTGTGGTGCGGTGGCCCTGGATGCCGCCTCGGCGCAGCTCGCGATGGAAGGCGGGACGGGGCAGCATGGTTGCCTCGCTGAATCCGCCGATCTCGGCCGGCAGATCCGGCGTCAGATCGACGCGGCTGCCAAAACGCGAGCCGAGGCGCAACTGCAGGAAAAGCAGCAACTCGACCAGGCGCCAGTAGCCCCACACCAGGGGTTTGCCGAGGGAGTGGATCACACGTTCGACCCCGGTGAGCCGCTGGTAGGGCGGTATGAGCGTGCTCACCATGCGGCTTAGCGTGCCCCATTTGAAGGGCACGATACCGGCGAGCTTCTGGGGAAACGGCCAGTGAGGCTCGCGCACGATAATGTGGGTCTCCGCCGCTACGGCGGCCGATTCGAGGGCCGCGTCAGTGGCGCTCTTACCATAGCCGATGACGCAAACCCGCTTGCCGGCGAGCTGACCACGCGATTTGAGCTGCGAGATATGCATGACCTCACCGCCGAAGCCGTCGCGGCCGGGGAAGTCGGGCATGTGGGGTTTGTTCGAATAGAGCCCGATGCAGACCACGACCATATCGAATTCGCCGCTTTGGGCCTCGCCGTCGTGCTGCCATGCAACGGCCCAGCCCGAGTCCGGCCCATCGCGTTCGGCGATGTTGGTAACATCGATGTTGAATCGGATGCGCGGCGTGATGGAGAAATGCGCGGCGAAGTCCTCGAGGTATTTCTGAATGATCGGACCCGGCGTGAAACTGGGCGTGTCCTTGGGCAGGGGCCAGTCGGGAAACTCATAGAGCTCACGCTGGACCTGGACGCCAAAATTGGAATAGCCGTCCCGCCAGACGCCGCCGAGCAGAGGGGCGCGTTCGAAGACCGTACAGTCGATGCCTTGTTGTATCAGTACCCGGGCCGGCGCCAATAATGGCGACGCTCTTGACGGCGCTCACATCCGCCACCGGAAGGGCCTGGCAATTGCGTAGGCAATGACGGATATGCCCCATAGCACCAGCGCGTAGGTGCCGAACACAAGCCACAGGCCGAGCGTCTAAAGCGCGTAATAACCCGCCCGGACGTGACCGTCGACAGCCACCAGGCGATAGACGTAGACGGCGTGGAGCGTGCCAAAAATCACGCCAACGGCAGTCCCCGCCCAGAGCAGTGAATTAATCCGTTTCCCCCAGCTATCCACGACAATTTCCGGCGGTCGTGGTCAACTTATTCTAGCGTTAAGCCTTCACCCTTGTCATCTTCGGGTCGTACAGCGCGGCCCTGTGCAGCGAACAAGGCACGCGGCGGGTGGCGACTTCGAGCTCAAAGGCGCCGCTCTCTAGATATTCCGAGCTCACCCCATCGGGGTTTCGCACATAGCCGTAGCCGATATTCATTTCCACCGTGTAGCCCCAGCCGGCGCTGGTCAGCCAGCCGACGCGCTCACCGTCGCAGTAAATAGTTTCGCGCCCGAGCAGCACCACCTCCGGTTCATCGACGGTGAAACAGGCGAGGCGTTTGGTGAGCGGGCTTTCCTTCTGGGCGGCGAGCGCCTCGCGGCCTAGGAAGGGGGTGTTCTGGCGCAGCTTCACCGCCCAGGCCATGCCGGCTTCAAGCGGCGTGAAGTCGGGGCCGATGTCGGAGCCCCAGGCGCGATAGCCTTTCTCCAAGCGCAGGGACTCGATGGCGCGATAGCCGGCGTTGGCGATGCCGTGGCGCATCCCCGCCGCCATCAGTTTGTCGTAAACCTCGAGCGCCGCCGCCGTCGGCACATGCAGCTCCCAGCCCAGCTCGCCCACATAGGTGATGCGCAGGGCGCGAACCTGGGCATCGCCGATGGCGAGGGCGCGCCACCGGCCGAAGGGGAAGCCGTCGTTGGATATATCGTCGCCGCAGACCGCCCCAAGCACATCGCGGGCGCGCGGCCCCATCAGGGAAAACACGGCGAAATCGTCAGTTACATCGGCCAGGCGCGCATCCAAACCGTCGGGGATGTTGCGTTCGATCCAGGCGTAATCATGGGTCGCGAAACCGGTGCCGGTAACGATGTAAAATTCATCGTTTGCAATCCTCGCCACGGTAAGGTCGCATTCGATGCCGCCGCGCTGATTACACATCTGGGTGTAGGTCAGCCCGCCGGTCGGCTTGGCGATGTCGCCGGCGCAGATCCACCCCAGGGCCGCCTCGGCGTCGCGCCCGGAGACGGTGAACTTGGCGAAGGAGCTGGCGTCGAACAGGGCCACCCGTTCGCGGGCCGCTCGGTGCTCGGCGCCCACCGCAGGGAACCAGTTCTGGCGGCCCATGGCGTATTCGTCGATAGGCGTCGTGCCGTCGGTGGCGAACCAGTTGGGTCGCTCCCAACCTAGTTTCGAGCCAAAACAGGCGCACTGGGTCTTGAGCCGTTCATAGAGCGGCGAGACCCGGCGCGGGCGGCCGCTTTCATGTTCTTCATGGGGCCAGGCGATGGTGTAGTGCTTGCCGTAAAGCTCCAGGGTGCGTTCGCAGACGAAATCCTGATCGCCATGCAGCCCGGCGAAGCGCTTGATGTCGACCACCCACAGATCCATGGGCGCTTCGCCGCCGGCGACCCATTCGGCAAGCGCCTTGCCGGCCCCGCCGCCGCCGGCGATGCCGAAGGCGTTGAACCCGGCGCCGACGAAGAAGCCGCCGACCTCGGGGGCCTCGCCGAGGATGAAGTTGCCGTCAGGCGTGAAGCTCTCGGGGCCGTTGATCATCTCCTTGACGCCGGCCTCCGCCAGCGCCGGCACGCGGGCCAGCGCCTGCTCCATGAGCGGCTCGAAATGGTCGACGTCGGTATCCAGCAGGGAGAAATGAAAACCCTCGGGGATGCCGTCCTGTGCCCAGGGTATCGGGTTGCGCTCGTAGCCGCCCATCACCAGCCCGCCGACGTCTTCCTTGAAATAGGTCAGCCGGTCCGGATCGCGCAGGGTCGGCAGGCCGGGCTCGATGCCGGCGATGGCCTCGGTTATGAGATACTGGTGCTGGACCGATTGCAGGGGCACCACGACACCGGCCAGGGCGCCGACCTCGCGCGCCCACTGGCCGGCGCAGTTGATTACCACCTCGCAGGCGATATCGCCCTGGGCCGTTACGACCCCGGTGACGCGGCCATCCTTAATGTGGATGGCGGTGACCGGGCAATCCTCGATGATACGCGCGCCCTTGGAACGCGCGCCCTTGGCCAGGGCCTGGGTGATGTCGGAGGGATTGACTTGCCCATCGGTCGGAAGATAGGCAGCGCCGACCAGATCGGCGATATCCATCAGAGGCCATAAGTCCTGCGCCTGCTTTGGCGTCAACAGGTCCATCTCCAGGCCGAAGCTATGGGCCATGGTCGCCTGGCGCTCGATCTCGATCATGCGCTCCGCGTTACAGGCGAGGCGCAGGCCGCCGTTAGGTTTCCAGCCGGTGGCCTGGCCGGTCTCTTCTTCGAGGCGGCCATATAGCTCGACGGAATATTTGAGAAGCTGGGTGATGTTGGCCGAGGAGCGAAGCTGGCCGACCAGCCCGGCGGCATGGAATGTCGAGCCCGAGGTCAGTTTGGCGCGCTCCAGCAGCACCACCTCGCGCCAGCCGAGGCCCGCCAGGTGATAGGCGGTCGAGCAGCCGACGATGCCGCCGCCGATGATGACCGCCCTGGCTTGGGTAGGGAATTCGGCCATTGCCTAGCGGGCCTCCTGGAAGTCGGCGTAAGCCGCTTCGAAGCGGGCGAGATACTCGGCAGTGTAGGCGACATAATCGACATCAATAGTGAGGTGAATCTCGGACACCATGCTCCACATGGCTTCACGAAGGAGGGACGCGCATTTCATGGCTTTAAATTGCCGGCGCAACTCATCGCTTACCGTGGCCTCATAATAGGCTTCCAACAGGCGGTCTTCCTCGGCCTCCGAGAAGCCGTTGTTGGAGGCCAGATTGGCAAGATCGAAGAGCGGCGAATTGAGGCCGGCATAATCCCAATCGATCAGCCACAGACGTTTGCCGTCGTCCATGAAGTTAGCGGCCAGAAGATCGTTGTGGCCGAACACCAGCCGTATCGACCCGACAGCTGCCTCGAGTTCGTCGTTGATGGCGGTAAAGCGCGGCAATTCCCCGACCATGCGGCTGTTGCCTTCGCGCAGTACGATGCCGTAGCCGCGCATCGACTGGAACACCCAGAAGGCGAGCAGCGGGCCGCGGTAATATTTCGGCATATCGTCATGGACGCGGCGCAGCAGGGGTAGGATGCGGCCCTCAAGATTCGCCTGGCGCACCTCGGCCTCGCCGAAGGTCTCGCCGTCGATAAAGCGCAGCACCAGGGCGCCGGGCTCGGCATGGACCACTTCGGGCGATACGCCGGCGGCATGGGCGGCCCGGCTCGCCGCCAACTCGTTGAAGCGCATGATGCCATGGATGGGGATGTCGTCGGCGACGCGCACCACGAAGCGCTCACGCCCATCCTCGATCACGAAATTGAGGTTTGTCAGCCCGCCGGTCAGGGGCTGGGGATCGACCGGCCCGGACCAGCAGGCGAGGGATGCCGCCTTGGCGGCGGCGATGGCGACGGGATCATTGCTGTTGTTCATGGCCGCCTCTATTCGAGCCCGAGTTCCCGCTTGCGCCGTTTGGCCCAGGCACCGATCAGGCGGTCGGCAATGATGGCGATGAATGCCACACAGACGCCCGCCACCAACCCACGACCGGTATCGGCGCTTGCCAGTGCCGTGTACACTTCCTGACCCAGTTCGCGGGTTCCCACTAGGGCCGTAATGACTAGCATCGCCAGCGCCATCATGATGGTTTGGTTGATCCCCAGCATGATTTCCGGCAGGGCAATAGGCATTTGGACTTTCCACAGCAACTGACGTCGGGTACAGCCCGCCTGGGTCGCCGCTTCCACCAGATGTGGCGGCACAAGTCGAATACCATGGTCCGTATAGCGAATGACCGGTACGATGGCATAGGCGATTATGGCCAGCATGGCGGCGAATTCACCGACGCGGAACAGCATGACGACGGGCATGAGATAAACGAAACTGGGCAGGGTTTGCAGTGTATCAATGATAACGCCCACAACCCTGTGCAGGCGCTCGTTTCGTGACGACGCGATACCGATAGGAATACCAATCAGGCATACGATCAATACTGAGATTCCGCACAGATAAACCGTGATCATGGCCTTGGGCCATAGTCCCACGACGGCAAGAAACACCGTTAATCCGCCGGTCAATGATGCCAGCCGCCAACCACCCAGTTGATACCCCGCGAGGGCAACAATACCGACCACGCCAATCCAGGGCAGTGTCAGCAGGAAGCGCTTGAACGGGATCATCAGATTGAGCAGCAGGAAGTTCTTGAATCCATCAATCTGATCAAAATAGTTAATGTTGATCCACTTCACCAGATCACCCCAAAAGGTACCCGTGGATATCTTCAGAACATCAGGAACGGCGTCCATGGCAGGAATGAAAAGACCCAAAACCCAGGTAACGACAACCGTTGCCAGCGCGATCAGGATATAGGGGTGGCGCTGGTACCAGTTTCCCAGCTCGGCACCGTGAACGGGTGGCGGGCGACGAGCGAGGGCCTGACTGACCCGGTCCATGGCAATCGCCAACACGGTAATGGCCAGACCGGCTTCGATGCCTTCGCCAATGCGCAGACGTTTCAGCGCCGTCAGAACATCAAACCCCAACCCGCCTGCGCCGATCATGGACGCGATGATCACCATGTTAAGCGATAACATGACGACCTGATTGACGCCCAGCATGAGCGTGTGCATGGCCGACGGCAATTGCACTTTCCACAGCAATTGCCGTTCCGTGCAGCCCGTCATACGACCGGCCTCAATCACCTCTTGCGGAACTTTCTGCAATGCCAGCATGGTTACCCGGACCATGGGGGCCATGGCATAGATAATGGTTGCGATCATGGCCGATACGGGGCTGAACCCGAACATGATCAGGATGGGAACCAGATAAGCAAATACCGGTACTGTCTGCATCAGATCAAGTATCGGTACCAACACCAGTTCGAACTTTTTGGAGCGGAATCCGGCGATTCCCAACATCAATCCGCCGGCAACGCCGAATGGTACGGCTATGAAGATTGAGGACAACGTCACCATGGCGCTGTCCCACTTATCAAAAATGGCCAGATAGAAAAGGCATCCACCCATCAGGGCTGCCAGTTTCCAGTCTTTGGCGTACCTTCCTAGCAGGACGCAGCCCACGATCATGGCTATCCATGAGACACGCGGAAATACCTCGACCGCGTAACTGCCCTGACCCGACAAAAACCCGGTGGACAGGAAGCTTTTGACAACGTTGTAGGGTTGTTCAATCAACCATGACAGAAACCGTGTCAGTTCCTTGAAGGTGAACAGTCCCAGATCAAAGCTGTTCATCAGCCATTTCACAAAATCGCTGAGCCAGATGCTAAACGGAATGATCAGAGATTTGGGATACTTGAATGCCCAGGGCACCCAGTCCTTGAGATAGTAAAGTGCCACAGTCGCCGCCAGCACACCCATCCAAGCCATGAGCCAGGGATTCAGGCGAATGCGGGTATTCTGTGTTGTGGAGAAAGCCGAGGCCATCTCTATTCCGCCGCATCTGATAGCAAATCAATGACCGTTTCACGGGCCAACTCACCGATAATCTCACCTGACTCGTTTGTCACGGCAAACGCGCCGCCCTTTTCCATGTCGGCGGCCCGCGCGACAAGTTCTTCTATCAGGGCATCAGCGGTGGTGGTATCCGGATAGCTGTCCCGGCTTCTTGCCGTCATCACAGAACGGGCGCTAAGAACCTTGGCGCGGGGAATACCGCGGGTGAATTCACGCACGTAATCCGTGGCTGGTGACAGCACCAATTGCTCCGGCGTGCCAATCTGGACTATTTCTCCATCCTTCATGATGGCGATGCGGTCGGCCAGGCGAATTGCTTCGTCGAAGTCGTGGGTAATAAAGACAATGGTTTTTTTAAGCACGCTCTGCAGGCGCAGGAACTCATCCTGCATCTCCCGGCGAATGAGCGGATCAAGGGCCGAGAACGGCTCATCCAGAAACCATACGTCGGGCTCGACTGCCAGGGATCGTGCGATCCCGACACGTTGTTGCTGTCCGCCCGACAGTTCGCGCGGGTAATAGCTATCACGGCCCTGCAGACCCACCAGTTCGATAATCTGCATCGCGCGCTCTTCGCGCGTAATGCGGTCTACGCCTTGAACTTCCAGAGGGAACGCCACATTGCCCAGAACTGTGCGGTGGGGCAGCAGTGCGAAATGCTGAAACACCATGCCCATTTTGTGGCGGCGCATCTGGGTCAGTTCTTGGTCACTGACTTTCATCAGATCCTGGCCATCGAACAGGACCTCGCCAAACGTTGGATCGATCAGACGGGTCAGGCAACGCACCAGCGTCGATTTGCCCGATCCGGACAGGCCCATAATGATAAAAATCTCACCCTCATGAATATCCAGACAGGCATCACGCACAGCACCGATGTAGTTGCCGGATGATAATTCCTGCGGGGCCGGCGTTGCACCATCGGCAAACAACTTACTGGCACCCTGACCGAAGACCTTCCACACATGACGACACGAAAGTTTAACGGACTGGTCCATGTAATCTCACCGTTTAGAATGACCACAGTTATCCTGTGCGGAGGTCACAGCCGTGCCTCTGCTGGAAATCACAGATTAGCGAGAAAGGAAGGGGAATTGAAGGGCAGCGGTCACAACCCACTACCCTTCAGCCCCACTTGAGAACGCTACTTGATCCAAGCGGACCAACGCGCCTCGTTTTTATTCAACCAATCGGCAACGACATCATCAACCGACTTGCCATCCAAATCGACGGCAGCGACCATGCTGTTCATTTCCGCATCGGTCATTTCCATGGACCGGATGATTTTGTAAGCACCAGGCCATTTGGCTTCGCCGCCTGCCCAGCCAACTCTCTTGATCTCGCCAAAGGGCTTGCCGCAATCATAAGCCATGTCCGGATTGCTACCCCAAGAGGGGTCATTGTAACACTCGTCCGTGTACTCGGGGAATTCAACCCATTCACCTTCATACTTGGCAGGCGCCCAATGGGGGGAATAAACCCACAATAAGATGGGGGCCTTGCGCTGGTAGGCAGCTTCTAGCTCGGCAAACATAGCCGCATCCGTGCCGGCATGAACAACTTCGAAATCGAGGCCAAGAGCCTCGACACGTTCATCATCATAACCACCCCACGTTGAAGGCCCGCCAACATAGCGCCCTTTAGGGGCTGTTTCAGGAATCGAGAAGGCTTCGGCGCACTTATTCAAGGCTTTCCAATCGGGAAGCCCGGGGCAACGCTCTTTCATATAGAGCGGATACCACCACTCTTCCTTGGCCGACATGCCGGTTGATCCCAGATCAACCGTCTTGCCGGTGGCAAACGACTTAGCCATGATATTCTTGGCCGTTGTTTCCCAAATCTCGGGGGAGACATGTAAATCCCCGGCTTCCAGTCCGGCAAACTGGGCTATGTAATCGGCCTGCACCAGCTCGGTGTTGTACCCGGCCTTCTGCAAAATTTGCGCCATGATATTGGCTGACAGATACTGACCAGTCCAGTCGTGCAAGGTTATTTTGATGGGGTCCATGGACTCCACGGCAGCGTCAGCTTTTGCATGAAATCCGGCAAAAAGTCCGATAGCCGCAACCAGTCCAATTACAGAACGGGTAATCCGCTTCATGATATAGTCTCCCTGTTAAATTGGGGTGTCCGGGGAACCCTATTGCCCCCAATTTAAATTTCCCCAACACCCGGATAATGCTGATATGTGCTGATCAGAGTCAACAATGAGCCGCCCGCCACCGCCCGAAGCGCGCCCCGAAGCCCACCCCCGAAGCCCGCCACCGCCCGAAGCTCGCCCTCAAAGCCCACCCTCAAAGCACGCCACCGCCCGAAGCCCACCCGCAAAGCCCATCCCCACGGCCCGCCCTCACCAGGGCCTGCGTTGACATTTTTCATTAATTCTATATTTTTGGAAATATGGATTTTACGAATTCAGTCGAGGCGCTTTCGGCTTTGGCGCAGGATACGCGCCTGGCGGTATTTCGCCTGTTGGTGCGGGAAGGTGGCCAGCAGGGGCACGGTGAAAAGCCACGTGCTGCTCACGCCGGCGCCGGGGCTGGCGCCGAGTCTCGCGTGGGACTCAGCGCCGGGGTTATCGCCGCTCAGCTCAAGGTGCCGCCGGCAACATTATCGTTTCATCTCGCCAAGCTCGAACATGCCGGGCTGATCAAAGCCAAACGCGAGAGCCTCAATATTTTCTATAGTGCGGATCACGAAGGCATCCGATCGTTGCTCGCCTATCTTACCGAGGATTGTTGCCAGGGCCGGCCCGAGCTTTGTGGGGGTCGCTTGCCAGAGACGTTTGATTTGTCATCGCCGCAGAAATCGACCTTGATAACAAGATGAGTTCATCGCCCCTCAATATCCTGTTTCTCTGCACCGGAAATTCATGCCGCAGCATCATGGCCGAGAGCCTGATCGGCCGTTACGGCGCGGGGCGCTTTAGGAGCTATAGCGCAGGCAGTCATCCGGCGGGATCTGTCAATCCTCATACCCTGGCTCTGCTCGACAGGCTGGGGCAACCCAGCGACGGTTTGCGCAGCAAGAGCTGGCTTGAATACGGCGTAGAAAATGAACCCGGCCCTGTGGAAATGCAGATCGTGATTACGGTTTGCGACAATGCCGCCGGTGAGGTCTGCCCGATCTGGCCCGGCCACCCCACAACCGCCCATTGGCCGTTTCGCGACCCTTTCGTCTTCAAGGGATCCTTTGAAGAGAAGGCGGCTGAATATGCCGCAGTCTACGGCGCCATGGAGATATCCATCATCGCCCTGGTCGCCTTGCCCCTCGAGACCTTGGATGAGGAGAGTTTGCGCGAGCGGCTTGCCGCGATTGGGAGAGCCACATGACGGGTTTCAATCTTTCGCGCCGTCTCGTTGCCGAAGGGCTGGGGACTGCCATTCTACTTGCAGCCATCGTCGGCTCGGGCATCATGGCGGAGCGATTGTCGGGCGGCAGTGAAGCCTTGGCCTTGCTCGCCAACATGGCCGCAACGGGTGCTATCCTCGCGGTTCTCATCCTGATTTTCGGGCCGATATCGGGAGCGCATTTCAACCCAGCGGTGAGTCTGGTGTTTTATCTGCGCCGCGAAATTACGAAATCCCAGGGTCTGGCCTATGTGGCGGTACAGCTCGCCGGCGGGTTGGTCGGCGTCGCGCTGGCCCATGGCATGTTCGGTGAGCCCATCATTCAGGCCGCGGTGAAGGCCCGCCACGAACCGGGCATGTGGCTGGGCGAAGTCATCGCCACGGCGGGGCTCGCCATGACCATTCTCGGCTGCGTGCGCTGGCGACCGTCGGCGACGCCCTATGCGGTCGGTCTGTTTATCTCGGCCGGCTACTGGTTCACGTCTTCGACCAGCTTCGCCAATCCGGCGGTAACCGTGGCGCGCAGCTTTACCAATAGTTTCACAGGTATCCGCCTGGCTGACGCACCGGCCTTCATAGCGGCGCAGCTTATCGGCGCGGTTCTGGCCGCCTTGTTGTTTCGTTGGCTTGAGAAGGGCGAACTCGAAAGCTAGATAAAAAGAATCTCCGCCGGGGCAGGCGGGGTTTCGGGATTGTGATCTTATGGGTTAATAACTTCTCAGATGTTCTCAACTGAGAACGTGGTGATCATATGGTGTTTCTTTGTCGTGGCTATGAAAGCAATGTAAAATCGTATTACAGAAAAAGATCACATCATCATTCCGGCTTACAGGCCCTAGCCTGGCTTGTGCGCTCGCAGGCGGCCGGTGCGAAGTTCGCCGAGGTCGATCACCCTGATCATCGCCCGCCACTGTTCAACAAAATGCGTTTGCTTGTCTTCCCCCAGCAGGTCGATCATGGCTTGGCGCAGCGGGCCCATCATGCGCGCAAGCTCGCGGTGCGCGCCGTCGCGGTAAATGTTTGAGCTGTTGGTGACGCTGATTTGGGTGAACCTTGAGCGGTTGAGGTATTCGTCATAGGCCGCCGCCGTTTCCAATTCGTAACGCATGCCGCGCAGAGCGAAGTAGTCGTCCATCGCTTGGCTGACGGGGGCGCCGTCGCCCATCCATTCGCTCGCTATCAATAAACCGCCTGGACGCAGCACCCTGAAGACCTCGGCAAAGAAGGCCGGCTTGTCCGCAATCAGCAGCCAGCTGTCCTTGCCGAAAACCACATCGATGGAGTGATCCTCGATCGGCAGCGGGCCGGGCTCGACCAGCCTGAGATCGATCCGATCAGCGAGGCCGGCCTCGCGTATATGGTCGCGTCCCATCTCGATGAGCAGCGGCACAATGTCGAAGCCGATGACTCGGCAGCCGTACTCCTCAGCCAGCAACCGGTCGACGCCGCCGGTGCCGCAGCCGATGTCGAGCAGGGTCAGCCCGGCGAGGTCGAGGCCGTCGACGATGGCCCGCACCGCCGGCGCCCCGCCCGGCGAGAGAAAGCCCTCGCCCCAGATCAACTGGTTGACGGCGATGATCGAATGATCGTAGTTGCCGTGGGGCGAAATTTTCTCGTCCATGTTAGATTTCATCCGCTAGGATTTTACCT
>Ga0066376_10004388_pt1 | contig 12272 bp, 11 predicted proteins | sample Knorr_S15_td_Bot_FD_77009 | JGI IMG/M metagenome (GOLD analysis project Ga0066376, IMG submission 77009) | Marine microbial communities from Southern Atlantic Ocean transect - Knorr_S15_td_Bottom_ad_5009_LV_A | ecosystem: Environmental > Aquatic > Marine > Oceanic | place: Southern Atlantic... | reverse complement strand
TGGTAAGTGTGCTTGGGCGTAAGTTGACGCCGAAGGAGAAGGAATATGCTGAAGATATTCAAGACGCATGGAGGAACGTCAAGTCGTATAATGAGTTGGAGGATTGGCATCTGCGGCAACTCGGGTTGGGCATCCCAAAAAAACACACCGAAGGGAACTTAATGATATGGGACCTCTTGGCCAAGGGCACCATCGAGGAAAAAATCCGGATCATGCAAACTCAAAAACAGGCACTTGCTGAAGACGTTCTCGGTGAGGAAAAATTTGCCAAAGCCCTGTCCCTTGATGATTTCAAGTTCCTCTTCTCCGATTAAAAATGCGGCGCGGCGTTATCGACATCGGCACCAACTCGGTGAAACTGCTCATCGCTGATTTGCGCGGTGACGACATTTTGCCTCATCTCGAAACCAGCCGCCAAACCCGCCTTGGCCAAGGCCTCTACGCCACCGGCAAACTTCAGGCCGAACCGATCCGGGCCACCGTCGACGCAGTGAACGAACTGCTCGCCTTGGCCAAGCGCAACGACTGCGCCGACACGCGCATCATCGCCACCAGCGCCGTCCGCGAGGCGTCCAACGCGGGCGAGTTGATCGCCGCGCTTGGCCAAACGGTGACCGTGCTCAGCGGTGACGACGAAGCGCGGCTCGTGTTCGTCGGCGTCATGAGCTGCCCGCGCTTGGCCAAGTCGCCGGCACTCGTCATCGACACCGGCGGCGGCAGCACCGAGTTCATCGTCGGCGACGCGGACGGGATGCGCTTTCACACGAGCCTCCCGCTTGGCTCCGTGCGCCTGATGGAGCGACACGCCGTATCCGATCCGCCGACAACCGGCGAACAGGAAACCGTCCACAACACGATCGGCGAAAATTTGAGCGAAACCGCGCTGCCCGGCTTACGGGAACAACTCACCGCGCTTGGCCAAGCGTCGCCGCTCACGATGATCGGCTCCGGTGGCATGGCCGGTATCCTCGCCAAGATGGAACTGGCCGACGACGAATATGACCGCGAACAAATGGAGTCCGTCGAGTTGCCGCTTGCCCGGGTGACCGCTTGGCGAGAGCGACTGTGGAGTTTGCCCTTGGCCAAGCGCCGCGAAATCACCGGCCTACCCAAAAGCCGCGCCGATGTCGCCCTGTTCGGGAGCCTGATTTACGAGCAAGCCCTGCGACAACTCGGCTTCGCCACCCTGCGGATCACCACCCGCGGCATCCGGTTCGGCGTGCTGCGCTCTTAAAAAATAAGCCAGCTTCTGGTTGTTAAACTTGTGCTAAAAATCCGTGGGCATCCGTGAAATCAGTGTCTCTTCTTCGTGTCCTTCGTGCTCTTCGTGGTGAATAACTCCGGGTCTTAAAAACAGAAAAAACTCGCAAAACAGCCGGTTCGCCGTTAAACAAACCGCCGCCACTGCCCCGTGGTGTAATGGTAGCACAGCGGTCTTTGACACCGTTAGTTTAGGTTCAAATCCTAGCGGGGCAACCACTTCCCGCTTCCTTCCCTCAAGCCCTCTGTTAGCTTCCCGGCATGTTCTCGATGCCTCGATTGCCGTTTGCTGGCTTGGCTGCCGTTTTGCTGTTGGCCAAAGCCCACACCGCCGAGGTGACGCTTGGCCAAGTGGTCTTCACCGTGCCGGACGGCTTCACTGTGGAGCGCGTTGCCGGGCCGCCGTTGGTCGATCGGCCGATCACGGCAGCGTTCGATGAACAGGGGCGGCTGTACGTCGCCGACTCTTCCGGCTCGAATGATCCGGTCCAAAAACAACTCGCGGAAAAGCCGCACCGCATCGTTCGGCTCGAGGATCGCGACGGCGACGGGCAGTTCGATCACTCCGTCGTGTTCGCCGACAAGATGATGTTCCCCGAGGGGACGATGTGGCACGACGGTTCGCTTTACGTCGCCGCGCCGCCGAGCATCTGGCGGCTGACCGATACCGACGGCGACGGCGTGGCCGACGAGCGCGAGGAATGGTTCGAGGGCAAAACACTCACCGGCTGCGCCAACGATCTGCACGGGCCGTACCTTGGCCGCGACGGGTGGATTTACTGGTGCAAGGGCGCGTTCGCCGAGCAGCGCTTCGCGGCGTTTCGCGGTGCTGAGCGGGTCACGCGTGCGGCGCATATTTTTCGGCGCAACCCGGTCAGCGGATTGCACGAGCCGGTGATGACCGGCGGCATGGACAACCCGGTCGACGTCATTTTCACCAGCACCGGCGAACGCATTTTCACAACCACGTTCTTCCAGTATCCCGGCGGCGGCAAACGCGACGGGCTCATCCACGCTATTTACGGCGGCGTGTACGGCAAGGCGCAAGGGTTGGTGAACGATCATCCGCGCACCGGCGAGTTGATGCCGGTGCTGGCACATTTCGGCGCGGCGGCCCCATGTGGGCTGGAGTATTACGACTCGGCCGCGTTCGGCGCCAGCTTCACCGGCAACCTGTTTTCCTGCCAGTTTAATTTGAACCGCGTGCAGCGTCACGTGCTGACTCCCGACGGCGCAACGTTCCGCTCGGAGGACACCGATTTTCTCGCCTCGACGAATGCCGACTTTCACCCGACCGACGTGATCGAGGACGCCGACGGCAGTCTGCTCGTGCTCGACACCGGCGGTTGGTACAAGCTCTGTTGCCCGACGTCGCAGTTTTGGCGGCCGGAAGTCTTGGGCGCGATTTATCGTGTAAAAAAAATCGGAGCCAAACCGCCAAGCGACCCGCGCGGCACGAAGCTCGACTGGGCGACTCCACCGCCCGAGGGCTTGGCCAAGCGGCTCGACGACGTGCGACCGGCGGTGCGGCAGCGAGCCATCGCGGCCTTGGCCAAGCGCGGCGAAACCGCCGTCCCCGCCTTGGCCAAGCGGCTGCGGCAGGGGAGCGAGCGAGCGCGGTTGAACGCCGTTTGGTCGCTGACTCGCATCCAAACCGCCAATGCTCGCCGGGCAGTTCGTGGCACGTTGGCCAACTCGTCGCCGGTCGTTCAGCAGGCGGCGGCGCACTCGGCCGGACTGCACCGTGACACCGGGGCGCTCGATGGCTTGGTTCGCTTGCTGAAAAACGCCGCGCCGCCGGTTCGCCGCGCGGCCGCAGAAGCGCTGGGCCGGATCGGCTCGACGCGCGCCGCCGCGCCACTGCTCGCGCTCGCCGACAAGCCGATGGATCGCGCGCTCGGACACTCGGTCACTTTTGCGCTTATCGAGATCGGCCAACCGGACGCCGTGCCGCTGTCGCGCTTGGCCAAGCGGCCGGGGGCGTTGCGCGTGGCGTTGATGGCGCTCGACCAGATGGAGGGCGACAATTTGACGGTTGCCGACGTGTTGCCGTCGCTCAAGTCGGGGTCGGCTGCCCTGCGAAAAACGGCAGAATGGATTTGTGATCGCCACGCGGAATGGGGCAACGATCTCGCCGCGCATTACGCCGCCGAGCTTCGCCGGGTGAAGTCGGCCCCGGACAGCAAGGCGCTCGCCGCGCGCTTGGCCAAGATCGCCACCGCACCGGCGATTCAAGCCGAGTTGGCCAAGGCGTTGGCCGATGTTTCCCAAGGCAAAGCCGCGCGGCTGACCGCGCTCGCGGCGATGGCGTCCGCGCCGGTCAACCCCGCGCCGGACGCTTGGCTCGACGCGATCGACTCGACCGCCGCTCCGCTGCAACCGGCGGCCGTGCAAACGCTCGTGAGTCTGCGCTTGGCCAAGGCGCAGCAGGAACGCGCCGCCGGGATGCTGCGCCGGCTCGGTGGCTCGCCGGCGTTGCCGCATCGGCAGCGTACGCTCGCTTACAACGGGATTCCCGCCGGGCTGTTTGCGCCGGACGAGGCGGAGTTCGACTATCTGTTGGGCCAACTCGGCGCGGCCAAGCCGTACACGCAACGCAGCAACGCAGCCAACGCGCTGGCCGGGGCCAAGCTGACGGAGGCGCAGTTGGCCCGGCTCGCAAAACAACTCGGCAGCATCGGCTCGGCGGAGGCGACGGTGCTGCTGCCGACGTTCGGCCGGGGCCGCGACGCAACGGTTGGCCAAGCGCTGCTGGCGGTGCTCGCGCGGGCTAACTGGTTGCGCGGGCTGGACGACGAGGTGCTGCAAAAGGCCACCGCCGGTTACGGCAAAACCGTCCAAGGCGAGGCGGCGGAATTGCTGGCCAAGGCCAAGGCAGCCCCGGCAGATCAAGCCAAGCTGCTGCGGGAGTTGGCCGACGGGTTGCCGGGCGGCGACCCGCTCCGGGGCAAGGCGGTGTTCCGCGGGCCAAAGGCCGGTTGCTCGACCTGCCACTCGATGGCGTATCACGGAGGCCAGTTCGGGCCGGACCTGACGCGGATTGGCCAAGTGCGAAAAAAGATGGACCTGCTCGAGGCGATCGTTTTCCCGAGCGCCAGTTTCGTCCGCAGCTATGAGACGATGCAAGTGACCACTGTCGACGGCGGCGCGCTGGCGGGGATCGTGAGCGATCAAGACGCGCGGCAGGTCACGCTGGCGCTTTCGCCGGAAAAAAGCGTTCGCGTGGAGCGGGGAAACATCCGGAACATCGAGCCGCTCCACGTGTCACTGATGCCGGCCGGGATGAACACCATCCTCACCCGGCAGCAACTCGCCGACCTCATCGCCTACCTCGAGGCCAGCCGGTGAGTGTGCGGAAGCCTGATGCGGCGATTAGCCGGTAAGCGTCACGCCTTCAGCGGGGAGTTTGTTCAGTACGATTTGATTGAAATCGACCTTGTTGCTGGCGTTGTCTATGTCGATCCCCGTGACATGGCCGTTCGCATCGTAATCCAAGACAATTCCCTCTGAGATTTCACGGCTGTCCGTGCTGGGCCTGGATGACAAATCGATGTAGAGGGAATCGGTGTCCTTGTAGTAATTCAATTTCATTTTTTGAATCTCCTGTCGGGAAAGGCGTTATGTATCGTTGTTTTATCCTCGAGAGTCACCACTCGCAGGATTCGGTTGTTGAGTTCTTCAACTTGACCCCAGAATCTGTAGCGATTGTGTTCCTGTTTTTCCACTTTGATCGCGTTTTTGCAGACTTGAATACACCATTCTTTTTTCAGGTAAGGTCGCTTTCTCAAGACTTCACTCTCGGAGTAGTCGGCAAAAGCGTACCCGCGCATTACGGGAAGGTTGAGATAAGCAACCCGTATTGCGAAACATTTCTTCCTTGCCGAAAATTGTGTTCAACGAACCAAAACCAGAGTTCCCGCCGGCTGCCTCGGGGCCTGTTGTGGGCGTTGAAAAGAGCAAAGCCCTGCCGAGGCAGGGCTTTGCAAGTTCCGGGAATGGAGGCCAATCGCATCCCCGTCACAAGTTGAACAAACGGATGCCTTGGGCAAATCCGTAGCGGCCACCGTGATCGCTGCACTAACCAAACACTCACGATGCCAGCGTGGAGTTGTTGACAGGGGAAGTTCCCAAAGCGTTCAATTTGAATCTGTTTTTGCCGGAAAATACTTTCATTTAACGAATCCCGCCGGTGTCAAAGCTCTTTTAAAATGTCCTCATTAAAACTCAAATTAAAATGTCCTCATGGGCGGGGGCTGGAGGGGTGGTCGCGCCGTGTGTATGAGGGGGGCGGTGAGCGGCGGCAACATGGGTTCGACCCAAAAAATGCAATACACCGTGATGGGCGACGCCGTCAACCAAGCCGCCCGCTTCGAGCCGGCCTGCAAGATTTTCACCATCCTGATCATGATCGGCCAAAGCACCTACGACATGGCCAAGGACAAGATCGAGGTTCGCAAACTTGGCCTGCTCGTGGCCAAGGGCAAGAAACAAGCGGTCGGTGTCTATGAGCTCTTGGCCAAGAAAGGCGAACTCGACGAGACCTTGGCCAAGCTCGTGGCCAAGTTCGAGCCGGCGTGGGACATCTATGCCAAGGGCGGTTTCGCCGAGGCCAAGCGCGAGTTTGAGGGCTGTCTGGAAATCATCCCCGATGACGGCCCAAGCTTGGCCTACATCGAGCAGTGCGAGCACTTCACCGAGAACCCCCCGCCGCAGGACTGGGCCGGCGAGTGGATTCAATTGACCAAGTAACCGGCGCACTCCCGCATTGAACCAAACGCTAACGGGCGGCAACATACGGCCCGTTTTTCAATGCGAATCAGCGACTTCAGGATTCACTCCATCGCCATGGCCGACCCGCCGTTGCGCAGCAGCTACGGTCTGCACCAACCGTACGCACTGCGAAACGTCATCGAGTTGATCAGCGACGACGGCGTCATCGGCATCGCCGAGACCTACGGCGGCGACCAGCCAGCCAAGGCACTCGAGGCGATTCGAGGGCAGGTCGTCGGCGCGTGCCCGTATCGGTTGACCGGCGACCTCTCGCCGATGGTCGAGGGCGGCGCCAGCGGATTGGAGCGCTCGCAAACCTACAGCGTCCCCGGCGAAAACCCGCTCGACGCCGACGCCCGCACCTACGCCGCTATCGAGACAGCCTGCCTCGACTTGATCGGCAAATCCGTCGGCAAGCCGGTCTGCGATCTCATCGGCGGCCGCGTGCGCGACAAGGTGCCGTTCTCCGCGTACCCGTTTTACAAACACGCTGGCGGCGGCGGCGAGGGCGACGATCTGCGCGACGACGAATACGGCGAAGCGCTCTCGCCGGAGTCGCTCGTCAAACAGGTTCACCAAATGCGCGCCAAGTACGGCTTCGGCTCCATCAAGTTCAAGGGTGGCGTGCTCGACCCCGAAGTTGAAATCGAGACGCTGCGCCAGCTCCGCCAAGCGCTTGGCCAAGCGGTGCCGCTGCGGATCGATCCCAACTGCGCCTGGTCGGTCGATACCTCCGTGAAGGTCGGGCAAGACTTGGCCGGAGAACTCTCCGGCGGCGGCTATCTCGAGGACCCGTGCGTCGGTCTCGACGGCATGGCCGAGGTGCGCCGCCGTCTCTTGGCCGAGGGCATCGAGACGCCGCTCGCCAGCAACGTCGCCGTGACGTCGTTCGGCGACATCCCGGAAGCCGTCCGCCGCGACGCTGTGCAAATCGTGTTGTGCGATCACCATTACTGGGGCGGCATGCGGCGAGTGCAGCAACTTGCGCGCGTCTGCAAGACGTTCGGCATCGGCTTGTCGATGCACTCGAACAGCCACCTCGGCGTCTCGCTGATGGCGATGGCGCACGTCGCGTCGGCGACGACTCACCTCACTTATGCCTGCGACACGCACTACCCGTGGCAGTCGGAGATCGACGAAATTGTCGAGGGCGGCCGAGTGCCGATCATCGACGGCTGCGTCGAGATTCCCGACAAGCCGGGCTTGGGTGTGACGCTCGACACCGATCAACTCGAGCGCGGCAAGGAGCGTTTCCGAAACTGCCCGTACCGCAAACGCGACGACGAAGCCGAGATGCAAAAACACATCGACCCAAACTGGACCCGACAACTCCCGCGCTGGTAAACCCAATTTCAAAATGAATCCACAGGAACTTTGCACGAAACTTGAGGGTGTCATCGGCTTCCCAGTGACGCCGTTCAACGACGACCACTCACTCGACCTCGACGGCCATCGAAAAAACGTCCGCTACTTGCTCGAGCAGCCAATGTGCGCGCTGGTCGCCGCCGGGGGCACTGGCGAGTTGTACTCGCTCACGCCGGAGGAAGTGCGGCAAGTCGTCGAGGCGACCGTCGAGGAGGTGGCCGGCCGCGTGCCGGTGATCGCCGGGGTCGGTTTTGCCGGCGGCTTGGCCAAGCGCTTGGCCAAACAGGCCGCCGACTGCGGCACCGACAGCGTGCTGGCCTTCCCTCCGTATTACCCAAACGCCGAGTTGGACGGGCTAATCGACTACTACTCGGCCATCGCCGAGGCGAGCGGCTTGGGCGTACTGATTTACAGCCGCGACTGGGCGAACTACACCCCGGCACAGGCCGAGCGCTTGGCTGAAATCCCCAATGTCGTCGCGTGGAAGGACGGCACGGCGGACATTCGCCGCTACCAAATGATCCGCGAACGCCTCGGCGATAAGCTGCACTGGATCGGCGGCGCGGGCGACGACATGGTGCCGGGCTACTACGCGATCGGCATCCGAGCCTACACGTCCAGCATCTCGGCGGTGGCGCCCAAGTTGTCGGTGAAACTTCACGAACTCGGCGCTGCCGGTGACTCGGCGGCACTCAACCAACTGGTCAACGACCACGTCGTTCCGCTGTACGCGCTGCGAACCAAGCGCAAGGGCTACGAAGTTTCGGCAATGAAGGCCATGCTCGAAATGCTCGGCCTGAGCGGCGGCCCCGTGCGCCCGCCGCTGGTCGAGGTGACCAAGTCGGAGCGCGCCGAGTTGCAAACGATACTGGACGGCTGGCGCAACGCCGGATTTTTAAGCAACTCTTAACTGGGAAAACAAACCGTGACTTTGCCGAAAAATCATCCGATGGTTCACCCTCATCCGGCCTTCGGCCTGTGGGAGAAGGAGAAAGTCATCCGGCGGAAGGTAGGGCGTGCTGTCCCCAGCGCGCCGGGACAGTCGCGGACGGCTGGGGACAGCCGTCCCTACCCTCTGCGCTTGGCCAAGTCACAAGCTCCGAAGGGGCGGTATGCAATAGCCCGGGGCGTCAGCCCCGGGTCGGCTGGCCCGAAAAAACACAAGCCCCGAAGGGGCGGCACAAACCAACAATCACGGCAGTCAAAAACATGGATGGATAGAAGATGGACAGGATGGCGTTTCACCCTCATCCGGCCTTCGGCCACCTTCTCCCTGAGGGAGAACGCGGAAATTTATGATGAATTACAGCAGACTGTTACCGTGCCGGGTTAACAAGTTCACCGACAAATGACCGCCGCAATACTTGCCACGATTTTGTTCTCACTCTCAGCCGTGTCCGGCAAGCGATTGTCGCACCACCTCTCCGGTGTTGAGATTAATTTCTGGCGGTTTCTGTTGTCGGCATTCCTGCTGGGCGCCTACGCGCACTCATTTGGGCCGGGGCTGGGCGGCGGCGCGTTTGGGGTGTTTTTTATCAGCGGCATCGTTGGGTTTGGCGTGGGGGACTACGGCTTGTTCCGGGCGTTCCCTATTCTCGGTTCGCGGCTGACGATGGTGATGACCCAATGCCTTGCCGCGCCGGTTGCGGCGGCGATCGAGTGGCTTTGGCTGGGCAACGGCTTGTCCGTCGGCCAAGTGCTGGCTGGTACGGCGATCTTGGCGGGTGTCGGTTTGGCTCTGGCCCCCGGCGAAACGTCTCACGTGGACAAGAAACAGTGGAAGGCCGGAATCATGTGGGGGCTGATGTCCGCGTTTGGCCAAGGCCTCGGCGCGGTGCTGAGCCGCAAGGCCGGCTCACTGGTCGCCGAGGGAGTGATGGTGGACGGTCTCACGGCGGCGTATCAGCGCGTCCTTGGCGGCTTGGCGGTGATGGTGGTGCTGCTGCTGTTGCGCAAGGTCAAGACGCGAAACGGCGGGTCGATCCAGACCGAGATCGCACTGACTCCGGCCAGCTTGAAGTGGATCGTCGCGTTGATTGTTTTCAACGCGCTCTGCGGGCCGACGCTGGGCGTGGGCGCATATCAGTGGGCGCTGAACGTCAACAACTTGCCGGCGGGGATCGTGCTGGCCGTTGTCGCCCTGTCACCGCTGGTGATCATTCCGTTTGCGATGAAGTTCGAGGGCGAGCGGCCGTCACTGCGCTCGGTTCTCGGCTCGGTGGTGGCCGTGATCGGCGTGATCATCATGACGAGTCTAGTTGCGCCATGATCGAGCCGTCGTCCGCCAAGGCTCCGCGCATCCTCGTTATCCGTGGCGGGGCCATCGGCGATTTTATTTTGACGCTCCCGGTGCTGGCGGCGTTGCGGGAGCGGTTTCCGGGCGCGGAAATCGAGGTGCTGGGGTATCCGCGCATCGCCTCGTTGGCGATTTCGGGCGGCTTGGCCAAGGCGGTGCACGCGCTCGAGTCGCCCGGCTTGGCGATGTTTTTTGCCCGGAGCGGCGCGCTCGACCTAGAATGGCGCGACTTCTTCGGGCAGTTCGCCATCGTCATTTCGTACCTGTTCGATCCCGACAAGATTTTCGAGACCAACGTCAAGTCGTGCGGCCCGAGGCAGTTCATCGCCGCGCAACACCGCCCCGACGAGGCCAAGCCGATCCATGCCAGCGACGTGTTCCTCAAGCCGCTGGAGCAGTTGACAATTTTCGACGGCGACCCCGTGGCGCGGCTCGAGCTGCCCGGCTTGGCCAAGCGCAAAAACTGGCTGGCGCTGCACCCCGGCAGCGGCAGCAAAAGCAAAAACTGGCCGGAAAAAAACTGGCGCGAGTTGGTGGCACACCTGCTCGACCACTCGCCGCTAAACCTGTTGGTCATCGGCGGCGAGGCGGAGGGCAACCGGCTCCAGCGCTTGGCCAACGGCATGCCGCCGGAACGCCTCGAAATTGCTCAACACATCCCGCTGCCGGAATTGGCGCCGCGCTTGGCCAAGTGCGCCGGGTACGTCGGGCACGATACCGGCATGACGCATCTCGCAGCGGCGCTTGGCCTGCCGACGCTCGTCCTGTGGGGGCCAAGCAACGAGACGATCTGGCGGCCACTCGGCGAAAAAGTCCGCGTGCTGAACCAACACAGCGACCTCGCCGCACTCCCCCTCGAGACGGTGCTGAAAGCCATCAACGCGCTCAAGCTGGAGCAGCTCTAGACAATTCATCAAGCCGCGGAGGTGAAAAAACGTCCGCAGATTGCGCGGTTGTTCGCAGATAAAGAAATCAGTGAAAAGCTGTGCAATGGGCTTCCCCCGCTTTTTTTAATCCCCCCCTCGCAAGGTCAGTGAAGTGATTTTGCGATTCGACTGTTGCCAAAGGCGTGATCAAAAGTGTATGTCACGTCGCAGCCCGCTTTTTTGTTCGAGAACCCAATAACGTAGTCGGCAAAATCGGCTGCTCCGTTTCGGTAGGCATCCAGTGATAATCGGGCCACCTCCTCATTCTCGACTTCAAGCTCCGCCGTAATTAAAAGTTGGCCAAGCGCAGCCACGACACTCTTTTTTGGGTAACGATATGCACCAAGCAAAACCCAAACCAACTCACACATAACCACCAGTGAAATTCTTCCCGGTGATTGTTTTGAACATTTCCCTTCAATCAACTTGGTTGCCATTTTCGCCTGTCGGGGATCGTCCTGAACCAAATAACGAATCAACACATTCGTATCCAGCCCAATCACCGCCCCGATCCTCCTTTTTGAACAGCCAACTTCATTTCGTCCAAACTCACAGACGAATCAGGCACTGGCAAAATTCCCTTCAGCTTTTGAACCGGTGAATGTTTCGGAGTCATCCGAACCTCGCCTTTCCCGCTCAACGCGAAAGAAAGTTTGTCGCCGGTTGAGAGATTCAGCGCCTCCCTGAGAGCTTTCGGTAATGTAACCTGTCCTTTACTCGTGATCGTAGCTTCCATTTGAATCCTTACGTTAAACAAATTCCTTACAAGGCGGTAAGCGTGGCTCCGGTTACCTGCGTCGTCAAGGAGTAAAACATCATCCGCAGATGTCGCAGATTTTCGCAGATTAAAAAGACGAGAACCAATCTGCGTAAATCTGCGACATCTGCGGATAGAGAAAACAGTACTTGGGACGTTTTTTGCGAATCACTGATGTGCTTGGGCGAGCTTAAAGCAACGCGTGTGTTCGCCAGGCTTTGACCGTCCGCTCACTCTGCCGAGTGGATCGTGTGCGACACAATTTGGTTGGCTGTGTCGGTTTCGATTAGCGCGAAGTTGGCGGCCTCTCCGGCGGTGAAGCCTTCCTTCAATCCCATGAACCGTGCTGGCGCTTGGCTGAACTTTTTCCAAACATCCTGCCAGTCGCAGCGCAGCATCTCGGCGGCGCGGCGGATGCCCTCGATCGGCGTGAGCGCGGAGCCGGCGAGGTTCGGCGTGCCGGGCAGGCGGACGATTTGCTCCGGGCCGACTTCGAGTTCCAGTCGGCCAAGCCGGTACGTGCCGGGGGGCGCTCCGGCGGCGGCCATGGCGTCGGTGGTGTAGTAAATTGAATCGGAATCGACGAGTCGGTGAATCAACCGGAACAGCGTGGGCGACACGTGCCACCGGTCGGGGATGAGGCCGCAGGTCAGGCCGGGGGTGTCGAGCGCGCGCCAAAGGATGTTGTCGGCGCGGTCGAGTGTGGCGGGGCAGCCGTTGCCGAGATGCGTGAAGCCTGCCGGGCCGGCGGCGGTGACCCGGCGGAGAATGTGCTCCGGGGCGTTGGTGTGGCCGATGGAGACGCGGATGCCCAGTTCGCGCGCCGTGGCAAAGCCCTTCAGTCCGCCGTTGACCTCGGGAGCCATCGTGAGGAGCAGGGGATCGTCCCCGGCGAGTT
>Ga0066376_10004387_pt1 | contig 12274 bp, 13 predicted proteins | sample Knorr_S15_td_Bot_FD_77009 | JGI IMG/M metagenome (GOLD analysis project Ga0066376, IMG submission 77009) | Marine microbial communities from Southern Atlantic Ocean transect - Knorr_S15_td_Bottom_ad_5009_LV_A | ecosystem: Environmental > Aquatic > Marine > Oceanic | place: Southern Atlantic... | reverse complement strand
TTTTATCGTTTGCGCCGGGAATGAACACAGGGTAGCGTTTGCTCCTTTATGAAATGGATCGCAATTATCGCAGTGTGTCTGGCCGTTGTTTTGTATGGCTTGAATCGATCGGAAGTCGGGCTGGAGCAGCGTGAGGACGGTTTGTACTACAAAACCGGCGCGGAAACGGCGTTCACCGGGGACGGATTGGGTTACCATCCCAACAAGCAAAAGGCTCAAGAGGGCAAAATCGAAAACGGAAAACCGATCGGCCCGTGGAAGCTTTGGCACGCCAACGGCAAACTCCACTGGAAGGGCAGCTACAAGGACGGCGTAAAGGATGGCGTGTGGATTCGTTACGACGAGGAGGGCGCCAAGGCTGAAGAGTCCACTTGGGAGGAAGGCGTCGAGCAGGTTATTTTTGAGTTGAAGCCTATCAAAACTACGGAATCTCCCGCTGCAACTCCCGCAGCGCCAACTGAACAGAAACAAAACGAATAAAAAGGTAATGTAATGAACCGTATCAAACTCCCCGTATTGGCGGCGGTCGCGTTGGTGATGGCCGGTTGTCAGACCGCAAAGCAACTGGCTCACGACGAGCAGGTGTCCATCTTTCGCCCCGAGCTTCAACTGAAGGATGACGGACTCTACTACGCAGCCGGTGCCGACGAACCGTACACCGGCAAACACGAGGCATGGTACGCCAACGGCGACAAGGCATGGGAGGGCGAGATGATAAACGGCAAACGCCACGGCCAATACACCCAGTGGTATCCGGAGAATGGCGGCCGCCACGTTGCCGGACTTTATCAGGATGGACTCCGCGACGGTGAGTGGGGCCAGTGGTATCCGAACGGCAACAAGGAAATTAATTCCGAGTACCTTACGGGCATCGAGTCGCGGGTCACGTTTTACTCCGAAAGAGGTGATGTTGTGTCAGAGCGAGTTTATTGGGAAAAGGTTCGGCAACGGCTGAAACGGCAGACTTGGCGAACCTTCGGCGTCGCGTACGGGAGTAGCTACGCAGGCATCTATCACTCATCGTATTATCACGGCTCCCACGGCTGGACGCCTCCCGGCGGCGGCACGGCGAGCGACTTCAGTAACCACATCGCCGGCGGCTCCAGCGGTGGCTCCTCTTCCGGCGGCGGAGGCTCGTCGGGTGGCGGCGGTTACAGTGGCGGAGGTGGAGCCTCCGTAAGCGCGCCCGAGGGTAGTTCCGGCGGCAGCCCGAACTCACCCTGATTTTTTGGGTAATCGCGCTTGGCCAAGCGGATCGGTCTTGCCTTGGCTGGTGGACTCGGAGAAGTTTGCCGCGTGAGATTGTTACCCGTCCAAACGGCTGCCTTGGCACTGCTCGTCGGCTGCGGCTCCGGTGAAACCCCACCGCCACCGCCCGACCCGTCGCCCGTCGCCGAGCCGGTCGCCGAGCCGGTCGCCGAGCCAGCGCCCACTCCCGAGCCGGTTCAACCAGCCGCACCGCCATCGGCAGTTCCCGAGCCGGTTGTTGAGCCCGAGCCAGAACCGGCGAAGCCCATTGAACCCACGCCCGCCCCGGCATCCGCCGCGCAGCCCACGCCCGCCCCCGAGCCGGTTGCCGCCGCTCCCTCGATTCGCAAGTCCAAGCACGAACGTTTCATCGAAGAGCATCGTCTCGAGTTGAAGGAACAACGTTGGCACGTCGTCGGCGAGTCCGAGCCGTACACCGGCCAGACCAAGCGCTGGACAATCGAGGGATGGAAACAGGCCGAGGGCGGCTACAAAAACGGCATGCAACATGGCCGCTGGAAAACCTGGTGGGACAACGGCAACCTACGCAGCGCGATTGAATTCAAGAACGGCAAACCAAGCGGGCCGGCGATTCATTGGCACGTCAACGGACAACGCAAGACCGAGGGCACGTTCGTCAACGGCACGTTCACCGCCTCGGCCAAGTGGGACGAAGCCGGCGAGCCACTCCCGCTCGACCCCGCGCCCAAGCCGTAGCGCGGGCCGCTTGGCCAAGCGGATCCCGTTTTGATTCCTTCTCCCTCAGGGAGAAGGTGGCCGCAGGCCGGATGAGGGTGAAAACTCTCGGATGTTTTTTTGTAAAATTCATGCGATCTCCCTCTCCCCCAACCCTCTCCCGCTGGGAGAGGAAGCCAGAAGCCGCGTGCGCTCCCCCTAAAAAACCGCCGCTTGACGGCGGGCGATTGCAACCTATCATGTTCGGCCACCCGCGTTCGGGTGGTTTATCTTCATGACAAAAATCAAAAGCATCCTGGCCCGCGAAATCCTCGACTCGCGCGGCAACCCCACCGTCGAGGCTGACGTGACTCTTGAGAATGGCACCGTTGGCCGCGCCGCCGTCCCCAGCGGCGCGAGCACCGGCGAACACGAAGCGCTCGAGCTGCGCGACGGCGACAAAAGCCGCTACCTCGGCAAAGGCGTCCGCCAAGCCGTCGCCAACATCAACGAGAAAATCTTGCCCGCGCTCAAAGGCGCTGACGCCGCCGACCAAGCGGCGATCGACCAGGCGATGCTCGACCTCGACGGCACCGACAACAAGGCCACCCTCGGCGCGAACGCCGTCCTCGCCGTCTCGCTGGCCAGCGCCCAGGCGGCGGCGTCCGCGGCGGGCCAATCGCTCTACCGCCATCTCGGCGGTGCGGACGCCAACGTGCTGCCGGTGCCGATGGCCAACGTCATCAACGGCGGCGCCCACAGCGACGCACCGATCGATTTTCAGGAATTCATGATCATGCCCAAGGGGTTCGACACCTTCTCCGAGGGACTGCGTGCGATCACCGAGATTTTTCACGCCCTCAAGGCTGTGCTGAAAAAGAAGGGCCTCTCCACCGCCGTCGGCGACGAGGGCGGTTTTGCGCCTGCGCTCGGCAGCGTCGAGGAGGCGCTCGAGTCGATCCTCACCGCCACGAGCGACGCCGGTTACGAGGCGGGGAAACAAATCTTCCTCGCGCTCGATGTGGCCAGCAGCGAGTTTTACGATGCGGAAAAGGAACGTTACGTCTTCAAGAAAAGCACCGGCGACGAATTGACCGCCGCCGAGTTGGTGGCGTTTTACGCCGAACTCACAGGCAAGTACCCCATCGTCAGCATCGAGGACGGCTGCGACGAAAACGACTGGGCCGGCTGGAAGGCGCTTACCGACAAGATCGGCGACCGCGTGCAACTCGTCGGCGACGACCTGTTCGTCACCAACGTGAAATTCCTCCAGCGCGGCATCGAGGAGGGCGTGGCCAACTCCATCCTCGTGAAGGTGAACCAGATCGGTTCCCTCACCGAGACGCTTAGTGCCATCCGCTTGGCGCAGGAGAACAACTACACCACCGTCATCAGCCACCGCTCCGGCGAGACCGAGGACGCCATCATCGCCGACCTCGCCGTGGCCACCAACGCCGGCCAGATCAAAACCGGCTCCCTCAGCCGCAGCGACCGCACCGCCAAGTACAACCAACTCCTGCGCATCGAACAGGAACTCGGCGACAAAGCGGTGTACGGCGGGAAAGCTTAATGAGTTTGAAGTTTCAAGTTTCGAGTTTGAAGCAGCGCTTAGCCTTTGGCTTGGCCTTGGCCGGTGTTGTCACACTCGCCGATGCGGCCGACTCGGTGCTGAAGCCGGCGCTGACTTTTTACGCTTCGTTCGACCATGGCACCGACGCCGACTTGGCCAAGGGCGACAAGCGGCTCTTCACCCTCGTCGATAAACAGCCCAAGGCCGGCAACCACACCGGCGGCTTCACGCGCTTGGCCAAGGGCAAGGGGCTTTCCGGCGGCGCGCTGCATTTCACCAAGCGCAAAGCCAAGTGGCTGCTTTACGACGGCGCGAAGAATTTTTCATTCGCGGAAAAAAACTGGAGCGGCACGGTTTCGTTTTGGCTGAAGGTCGATCCGGTCAACGAACTCGATCCCGGCTACGTTGATCCGATTCAAATCACGCCCAACACGTGGAACGACGCCTCGTTTTTTGTGGACTTCAACAAGGACGGCAACCCTCGCGCGTTCCGCTTGGGCGCGTTCGCCGATCGTACGGTTTGGAATCCGACGAAGAAGGAAGTGCCGGAGCCGCAACGGCCGCTCGTCCCGGCCAAGTCGCATCCATTCAGCAAAGACAAATGGACGCACGTCGCCTTCACGTGGGAGCGCTTCAACACCGGCAAAAAAAACGGCGTCGCCACGCTTTACATGAACGGCAAAAAAGAGGGCAGCATCACCGGCTGGAACCAGCAATTCTCGTGGGGCGGCAAGGAGCATCGAATCCTGATCGGCCTGAATTATATGGGCCTCTTCGACGAGTTGGCCTGCTTCAACCGCGCCCTCTCCGCGAAGGAGATCAAGCGCATCCACGCCCACCAAGCCGCCTTGGCCAAGCTGCTGAAATAGAGGTTGGCCAAGCTGGCTCCAGTGTGTCGCGGGAGCGTCTTGGAGTGCGGCAGTGTCTGCCGCTTTCCGGAGCGCTCCAAAGCGGCGCGCAGCGCCGCACTCCAAGACGCTGGCGCGTTTCCGATACAAGACCTATGCCGAAACCCCTCTTCCGTGGAATTCAGATTTGGACATTCCTTGTTCGATATTCATCATTCAAGCGGATGGAGAAAAACCAATATCGAACACCGAACAAGGAATGTCCAAGGACGAAGTTTCCCTACTGTCGGGGGGGCTTATTCGTTGCCGCCTTCTTTTTGTTTCGCCTTGCTTAAACTTTTTCCTTTGCGGATTTCGCTGAAGTCGGTGGTGGTCACTGAGTAGGGGAAGTTGGCTTGCGTGCCGGCGGCCCCGAACTCGCCCTGCTTGTTGATGGCGATGAAGTTGATCGAGAGATCCATGCCCAGCGGATCGGTCTTGGCGATGCGGCGGATGGCCTCGGCGCAGGCCTCGGTCGGTGACATTCCGTGGCGCATGTTTTCGACGACCTGATACGACGCGCAGTAGCGCATGACGTTTTCGCCGAGACCGGTGGCTCCGGCGGCGCCGATTTCGTTGTCGACGTAAATGCCGCTGCCGATGATCGGTGAGTCGCCGACGCGGCCCGGTACCTTGCCGCCCCAACCGCTGGTGGAGCAACCGGCGGCGATGTTGCCGTCGGCGTCGAGAATCAGCAGCGCGATGGTGTCGTGATTTTCCGGTTTGTCGCCTTTGCCGGGCGCTGGCTTTTTCTGTTTCGCGAGCCAAGCTTGGTAGCTCGCCTCGTCCGCTTGGCTGTCGCGCACCTCGAGTCCGTTTTGTTTGGCGAACCAACGCGCGCCCGGGCCGACGAGCATCACGTGAGGGGTTTTTTCCATGACGAGCCGCGCGGCGGAAATGGGGTGAACGACGCCCTCGACACCGGCGACGCTGCCGGCTTGGTGGCCAGGGCCATTCATGATACAGGCGTCGAGTTGCACGACACCGGCGGCGTTGGGCAAGCCGCTGAGGCCGACCGATGTGTTGCCGGACGACTCCACCAACCGCACGCCCTGCTCGACGGCGTCGAGCGCCGATCCGCCGCTCTGTAACACCTTGAGTGCTAGTTCGTTGGCTGGCTTACCGAAGCCCCATGTCGAGACGATCAACGGGCCGCGCTTGGCCAAGCGGGCGGCGGGCGGGGCGGTGGCGCAGCCGGCCGCCAAGGTCGCGGCGGCGGCGGTCGTGTGCTTAAGAAAATCGCGGCGGGATTGCTTGCTCATGGTCGGCGGCAATTGGAAGGCCAAGCGCCGACAAAGTCAAAGCCAAGCGCCGACGGTGGGGCGTGCTGTCCCCAGCGCGCCGAGCAGTCGCGGACGGCTGCGGGAGGGACGAGTTCCACCTCGTTCCCAAAACCGGCGGACGGCTGGGACAGCCATCCCCACCTTGGCCAAGCGCGTTTAGAATGTCAGGCCGAAGCCGACGGCGAATCGCCGGTGATCGCCGAAGCGCATCGACTTGGACTTGTCGTAAACAACTTGCCGGTACTCGAACTTGAGCATCCAATCCTCGTGGTAATACATCGCGACTGGCCCGACGGCGATGGTGTCACCGGCGGGATCGACCATTTGGTTTTTGCCCGGCTCGATGTGGCGCGCGGCGATGTCGAGCATCAGGAATAGTCCCCGGCCGTTGTCGCCGTCGTGCCAAGCGTGCCAGCCGATGTTGGCGTCGAAGCCCAGTTCGTCGCCTTGGTCGAAGTTGCGGCCGGAGCCGTTCTTCCAGTAGTAGAGGTCGTAGAGGTGATACCACTTCGGCGTCTCGAAGCTGTAGCTCAGGCTCACGCCGGCGTCCCAGCTTCCGTCGCCCACGGCCCAGTCATCCTCGGTGCTGCCGGTCGGCAGTCGAAGGTTCGGCGTGAGGCTCAGGTTGTAGGTGTATCCCCTTTTATTGACGTACTTTTTTATCGGCGCGCCGATGACGATGTCGCCCAGCCCGTGGCCGGTCTGCCGGATGACTTGGCTGTCCTGCAGCCACTGCCGCGATTTGTCGACGTACGGCACCTTGGCCGTGATGCGGAACTCACGCTGGAACGTGTACACGCCCTCGAGCCAAGTGGTGTCCACGCGGCTCCCGAGTCGGTGCGGGTTGGGCAGCGTCGATTCGCCGTGGCGCAGGTCGTCGGCGATGCTGTGCACTTGAAATAATTGCACGCCGTAACCGCCGGCCCAGCGCGGGGCCATATCCATCACCGGTTGATGCCCGAAGGCGCTCGCGGCGGCGGCGAAGCATAGCGGCAACAGGGTGTGCCGCAGTTTCACAGGCGCGTGGCTCCCACAGATGCGCCGTATCGTTTGACAAAGCATATCGGTTACTTTTTGGGAAGGTTCACGAGATATTTTTCCGGGTTCTTGTTGAACTTCCGGATGCACGGTTTGCAGCAGAGTTTGATCTCCTGCGCCTCGTGCACGAACTTGTAAGGATCCCCCATGGATCCCAGCTTGTTGCCCGAGACGATGCAGACATCCAGCGGATAGGATTTTGCGCTGCTGACGCCACTTGTTGCGCAGCCGGCCGTCAGCGATGCCAGTGCGATGAGTGCGATGTTGAGTTTCATTTGTTTTATCTGTTTTTATTTTTTGTTTTTTGGTTCACCAACGGAAATGAATTCCTCCTCCGAGGCCGAACTTGGAATGGTAGCCGGTGGTGATGGAAAATTGTTTGTTGTGGCGGTACTCAAGAGTGGAACACCATTCCCAGTGTGAATGGGTGTCGTACTCGAGTTCGTTGGCCAGGCTGAAGCGGTCGGTAAGCTGGAGAGTTTTGCCCAAGCCGGCTCGCAGGCCACCTTCGGTGTCCACCGTGAGCATGCTCTCCACCATGAACGGCAACCGATAAAGCACGCCGCCGAAGGCGCGATCCCGGAAGTCGGGTGAGTTCGTGAACCGGTACCCGGCAATCATCGAGAAGTTTGGGTTAAAGTAGCGTTTCCAAATCAGATCCATTTCGTATTCCTCGTGACGGTCAAGCCCATGTTCCCAGTCAAGCCCCACGTTGTTGCGAGCGTTCATCCAGCCGGCGTGGCCCTCGGTTAAATTATTCTGCACGGTGCCGCCGAGGTTGAACCGCCACGGGTTCATGTGTTTGGTGTCGAGCGTCGGGCGATGATCCGCACCTTGGTCGGTGTAACTGATCACGCGGGTCATGCCGGCTTTCATGTGATACAGCAAATGGCAGTGGAACAGCCAATCGCCGACTTCATTGGCCTCGAACTCGATGGTCTGTGTGCCCATCGGAGGCACGTCCACGGTATGTTTCAGCGGGGAGTAGGCTCCCTGCCTGTTGAGCAGTCGAAAAAAATGTCCGTGCAAGTGCATGGGATGATGCATCATCGTGTCGTTGATCAGTTTGAACCGCAACACTTCGCCCAGCTTGACCGGAATGGTGGATTCCTCCATGAGCGTCTTGCCGTTGAGCGACCAGATGTAGCGTTGCATATCTCCCGTGAGGCGCAGCTCGAGTTCGCGCACCGCCGCATCGGCGGGAGGCGTGGTGGGTGTCGTTGACTTTAGCTTTCGATACGGCGCTTGGGGGCGTGCCGACTCGGGGGCATCCAGCGGTTTTTCGTTCGCCTCCAGGGCTGCCGCCATCCACTCCATCCGGTACAGATCCGGCTTGGGGATTTCCCCCGCCAACCGCTCCGTCCCGGTGCCCAAAAACAGGGAAGCGTGGCCGGAGCCGTCCTGCGCGGTGGCCCGCACCTCGTAGCGCCCATCGCCGGGCAGGGTGACGATGACATCGTACGTTTCCGCCATGCCCATCAGCAGCCGGTTCACCGTCACAGGCTGCACGCGCGGGCCGTCCGCCGCCACGATCGTCAGCGGGCCAGCGGCGGAGTGGATGTAAAAGTAAGTGGAAGCCGCAGCATTGATGATCCGCAGCTTGATCCGTTCCCCGGCTTTGCCAGCCAACTCGATGCGCGGCTGGCCGTTGACCCAGAACGCATCGTAGGCGACGTCGGAAATATCCATCGGCGGCATGCGAGTCCATTCCCGTTCGAGGTAATCCTTCAGCGCACCCGCTTTGTGCGCGCCCCACAGCGATTGCATGTTTCCTTTTCGCAGGGCATAGTACTCATCCCCGCGCACGAGCGTCCTCATGACCTCGTCGGGGTGCTCATTCGTCCAGTCCGAAAGCACGACCACGTACTCCCGATCCGGCGGGTCGGGATCGGCCTCCCGCGGCTCGACGACGATCGAGCCGTACACCCCTCGCTGTTCCTGCAGGCCGGTGTGGGAGTGGTACCAGTAAGTGCCGGGGTGCGTGAGTTCGAACTCAAACAGGTGCGAGGTGCCAGCCTTGATGGGTGGCGTCGTGACGTACGGCACGCCGTCCTGTTCATTGGGCACCAGCAGCCCGTGCCAATGCAGCGACGTTTCCGCTGCTAGCAACCGGTTGGTCACGCGGATGCGCGCCCAGTCCCCCTCGCGGAAACGCAGGGCTGGGCCGGGGATGCTGTTGTTGATGGCCAGTGCCCGGACCTGTTTGCCGGTCGGCGCGATGAGTTTCTCGGAGATCGTGAGATGGTACTCGACCTCCGCACACCGCGCCGCCCAAGGCATCCCAAGCAGCATCCCAAGCAGCAGCCCAAGGCAGAGAGTTTTATTGATCACTGACGCTCTTGGTGATCTCGTCAACCTCCACCGGCACGATCTGCCCGACCTTGGCTTTGGCCACGGCTTTTCCGCTGATCGTGATGCGGGCGGTGACGGCGTCGCCCTTGGCCAAGCCGGCCGGCGCCTTGGCCAAGGCGAACGTGTTCAGCCCCGCTTTTTCGGCAAGCAGCCACTTGCCATCGACCGAGTCCAGCGAACCGGTCAAGTGCATGTAGAGCTTGGCCAACTCGAAGCCGCCCTTCTTGACGGCGGTACGGATGGCATCGAAGTCGATCGGCTTCGCGGGGTCGCGGTGCATCACGAGTCGGCCGGAGCGGATGTCGATCTTGACGCCGGATTTCTCGCTTAGCACCGGCGACTGGAAGTCGAGCTTGGCCAGATTTTTCTTCAGCCCCTTGGCGCAGATCGAGCAGACTACGCCGTCCACTTCCACGATCAACTCGCCCGGCTTGGCCACAGCCGGGGTGTCCAGTTCATCCGCCCCCGCAGCCAGCGGGGCAGTCAACAACGGCAGCACAACAAATAATAAAATAAGTTTTTTCATAATTAAGTTCCTTTCTTTTTTAGTTTCAAACATTGGGATTGCCCGGGCACGGATACACTCCGCATCGGGACACATGGGGTCGGGGAAAAGAGAGGAAACTCAGGTGAGGTACCGGCAGACCCGCTTGTGCACAGGCACGCCGACCACCCGCATTTGAAGAGGTTGCGGGAGGGAGGAAAACTCAAGCACCACTTGCGGCAGCTTTAAGGCCGCACTGGGATGCCCGTTCGCAACAACGGGCTGGACGTGGAAGCTGGCCTGCCGCTGGGGCAGCGCCGGGAGAGGTTGGTCGGAGGGGTCGCTGTCCACACAGCAACTGGCTTGGCCGCCGCACGGGCAATGCTCGCATTCCACCGGTGCGCTTGGCTGCGACTGCAACACCATCCCGAGGCCAAGCTGCGACGTCAGCAGCAGGCAACCGATCAGGATGGCGAATGCGTTTTTCATACCACTCGGCGAGACGACTTAACCGGCTTTCTCGGCGTCGCCGGTGTCTTCAGCCGGCTTGGCTTCGGTGGCTTTTTTCGCTGCGACCGCGTCGTCAAATATCTTGATGTACTTGGCGGTCTCAGCCTTAAAATCGTCGTTGCAGCCTGCGCAGCAAAACTTGATCTCGCGGCCCTCGTGTACGAACGTGTGCGGCTTGCCCATGCTACCGAGCTTGCTGCCGCCAACAAGGCAGGTCTCCAGCGGGTAGGCGACCACGTTGGCATCCGCTGCCTCAATGGTTGTTGTTGACTCGACGCCTGCGGCGCAACCGGCAAGAACGACGGCTGCTGCGATTCCACTGAGAATAGTTGTCCACTTCTTCATCACGCAGCGAACGGTTAGCCCAGTCGGGCTGGTTGTCAAATCTTTCTTTTCTCCTCTCGCTGCTTCTGGTAGCAGACACCCCGATATGCCACCGGCGAACGAAAAACCGGCCGATCCCCGTGCCGCTGCTGCCCGCATTTTCCGCTGGAAACAGGGCGCGCCCGGCCAAGCGGCGGACGACTTGCTGGCGCGGGAGGAGCCGCTCGAGATTCGCGTAAAAGGTGAGTCGGTGGCCGTGACCATGCGCACCCCCGGCCACGACGAGGAGCTTGCGCTTGGCTTCCTGCTCTCCGAGGGCGTGATCGCCGGGCCAAGCGACGTGCTCGAGGTGGCCCCGTGCCAGCAAGGTGAGGCGGCGCTGCTCGGCAACGTGCTCAACGTATTTCTCGCGCCCAATGTAGAGCTCGACTTGGCTAAGCTCAGGCGCAACGTCTACGCCAGCTCGAGCTGCGGTCTCTGCGGCAAGGCGTCGATCGAGTCCGTCCACGCGCACTTCGCGCCCTTGGCCAAGCGCGAGCCGTTGGTCGCCGCAGAGACGCTGCTGCAACTGCCAGCCAAGCTGCGAGCCGAACAGGAGACGTTCGACAAAACCGGCGGCTTGCACGCCGCCGGGCTGTTCGACGTGGAAGGCAAACTACTCACGCTGCGCGAAGACGTCGGCCGCCACAACGCCGTCGACAAGGTGCTGGGCCGCTCGATGCTCGACGGCAATTTCCCGCTCGATGATCGTGTGCTGATGGTCAGCGGGCGGGCGTCGTTTGAGATTTTGCAGAAGGCGCTGGCCGGCCGCGTGCCGGTCGTCTGCGCCGTGTCCGCGCCGTCGAGCTTGGCGGTGGAGTTCGCGCAGGATAGCGGCCAGACGCTCGTCGGTTTTTTGCGGGGCGACACGTTCAACGTGTACAGCCACCCGGAGCGAATCACTTTTTGAGCGGGAGGGGCAAGTTCCCCCTTGCCCCATTTCAAAAATAACTTGGGACGAGGTGGAACTCGTCCCTACCCGTTAGGCGTCCTCGGGGAAGTCGGCGTTGGTGAACACGTCGCTCACGTCGTCGTTCTCCTCGAGCGCATCCACGAGTCGCGTGACGGCCGCCGCGCCGGTGTCGTCGATGGCGGTCATTTGCAGGGCGATGGATGTCACTTCCGCCGAGAGCGTTGCGATGCCTTTATCCTCGACGGCTTTGTGCACCTGCTCGAAGTCGTTCGGCGCGGTCACGATCTCGTAGCCGTTTTCGTCTGCGGTGAAATCGTCGGCACCGGCCTCGAGCGCCAGTTCCATCAGCGTGTCCTCATCGGTGGCGGAGCGCTCGATGATGATTTGGCCCTTGCGCTCGAAGAGCCGAGTCACCGCGCCTGCGCTGGCGAACTGCCCGCCGGCTTTCGTGATGATGTGCCGGATGTCGGCGGCGGAGCGGTTGCGGTTGTCCGTGTGGGCGTGGGCAAGCACCGCCACGCCGCCCGGCGCAAAAATCTCGTAAGTCAGCTCCTCGTAATGGGCGTCATCGTCGTCACCGGCGGCGCGCTTGATGGCGCGGTCGATGTTGTCCGCCGGCATATTGGCGCTGCGGCACTTGAGCAGGATCATCCGCAGGCGCGGATTCATATCAGCCTCCGGCCCGCCCGCCCGGACGGCAATGGCAATCTCCCGCGCGAGCTTGGCGAACACCTTCGCCTTTTTGGCATCGGTGGCGCCCTTTTTCCGCTTGATCGTCGACCACTTGCTATGACCTGACATGAAATAAAGTGAGCCGAGGCAGCACGCCCCAGCGACCGGCAACCCATACCAACCCCGCCTTGAGAATGGAATGAAAATCCCCCACTTGGCCAAGCGCTTGGCCACAAAGAAGCTCCGTAGGAGCGGCATGAAATAGCCCGGGGCGTCAGC
>Ga0066376_10004382_pt1 | contig 12283 bp, 7 predicted proteins | sample Knorr_S15_td_Bot_FD_77009 | JGI IMG/M metagenome (GOLD analysis project Ga0066376, IMG submission 77009) | Marine microbial communities from Southern Atlantic Ocean transect - Knorr_S15_td_Bottom_ad_5009_LV_A | ecosystem: Environmental > Aquatic > Marine > Oceanic | place: Southern Atlantic... | reverse complement strand
TCAGGCGGGTTTTGCGAGAAAAATGTTTGGGCACAACTGCGCATGACCCATTCCGGGATTTTTATCGTGAAACACCCTTTTACTTCTTTCTTTCCGCCGGATTGGGCACAGGCTTGACCTCCATCAAAATGGGGGGGGAGAATGTTTGAAACGTCACGTCCTTTTTTTTGTCCGTTTTCTTTCCGTTCAAGGGCGGAAACTGATATTTGCCCTTTACCGTGGTGGCCAGATGAAATGTGTGCCGGCCGGGGGGAACCTTGAACTTGGCCAAGTCGATTTCAAGATAGACATCTTTCTGGTCTTTCGCCACTTCAAGACTCTTGAGTTTTTCAAGTTGCGAGATGCCGTAAACCTTCAAGTTGATTTTCTCGTTATACTCGCCGGTGCGCTTGACTTTGAGAGGGATTTTCACCTTGCCGTTGGCCAAGCCCATAAACGGCCCATCACCCACAGCGCTCACCTGAATTGGCTCTATATCCTCCGTGTTCACAGACACCGCATTCCCCTTGGCCAAGCGGGAAAAAACCGGCTCTTTTTCATGATCCCCAACCCGATGTATCGTGACAACCGAATACGCCACACGCTTAACCTCGCGGTCGCCGATCGTTGCCTTCCCGACAAATCGGACATCGCCGATGAATGAGTCTGCCGACTCGGATGCTGTCAAGAATGACGTTGCCTTTGTTTTTCCGGCCTCGATTTGGCAGGGGTGCAACTCAACCCCTTTTGGCAATCCCTCAGCGGCAATCGTGATCGGCCCGTTGAAACTGCCCTCGCGCAGGGCGATGATTTGAACAGGCAGTGTCGTCCCTTTCCGAAGGTGCGTCACCATTAGTTCGATAATTTTCGTCTTGTCCGAAGCAGATGGAACCGTCTGCGGATGAGCGACCAAGCGGTAGCCTGGACGCTCGCGACGCAACGCCATCACGTACCCCCTCGACGGGTCGTCCGTGGCCTGATTGAACAAGTCGCGCAGCATTACCCGGCAGTAACCGTCACTCTTTGCCTGAAATCGCCACGACATGTCGCGATTCGCCACGTTGAACTCGCGCCCGCCGGGATTGTTTTTCATCTCGTAAAACTCCTTCAGCGGTTCCGGCGATTCTTTGCCATCTTTTGCAACACCCACCAGTTGAGCTGTGACGTATGGGTTTGTCATGTTGCCTAGGCGTTGGGAAAAAACGTCGAGCCAATAGACCTCATCTTTTTTGACCGGTAACTTGAAAAAATCAACATCACGGGCGGGAAAAAAACTTCCAGCAATCATGCCGGGCACTGCAATAACTTGAGCACGATTCGCCGTGTCATTATCGCCCTGCTCCATCGTCAACGGGTTGTCCGGACGCAAACCGACAAAGAATGGATTGCTGGCAACTCTGCCCTTGGCCAAGCGGAAAACAGCCCCGTCCAAGACCACGGCAGACGGCGGGAGCGCCACGCCGCCGGGCAGCGCTGCGCGACTGAGTTCGCTAAGTTTCACGGTTAATCGCTCCAGCGCTTGGCCATCGGTGGCTTTGAATCCGGCGGGTTTTGCGCCGGGTAGATTTCTTCCAAAAAGAGTCACCTCCGACTTGCTAAAACTGGAAACAACCGGTGGTGAAACAAAATCCACATGCGGACCACTGCTGTTCTCCAAACGAAAAAAATATTCCGTGCCACCGCTGAAAGTTGCATCGTGAATCTGGACGAAACAGTCGCCGTCCGCCGGTGCCGTGTAGTCGATCAAGCCATCAGAATTTGCCCGGGCCAAGCGCTCCCCTGCCCCGTTTCTGAGCAACATGACGGGGTTGATGCGGGAATCGATTGCCGCTGCTGAAACACGCAGCAGCAGGCGTTGTCCTTTCTTTGCCTCGATGCGAAACCATGAAGTCTGCCTCGCCACTGCGACTCCATTGACCACCGAATCAGCCCCAAGCGCAGCGGCAGTTTTGAGTGTTGAGTTGCTGCTTGGGCTTCGGGTTTCCGCCAGCGAACTTACGGCGAACAACCGGGAGTTGGACAGGCCAAGCGCCCCGGCAAACCTCACCTCATAAACTCCGCTTGGGACATCAGCAGCCACACGAACTTTGAATTTTCGTTCAGCGGCGTTGGTCACTTGCACCGAAATACCCGGATGAGAAAAGCGTAACTCCGTCGCGCCCTCAAGGTCACCACCGTGAATCTGCACCTCGGTCTCCGCGCCAATCTGGCAACCCATTGGAAACAACGCAGTGATGCGGGCGGTCGGCAGTTGACCAAGCGCTTGGGCAGTTGCGATGCAAAACAGCGGGACAACTCCCCAGCGCCTGAAAAGTCGGATCAACTTCATGCGGTGACTGACGCTTGGCCAAGCGGGACAATTCAACACGGGCCAGCCTCAGTGGTTGAAGAGGAACTCCTTGGTGTTGGCCAAGGCCCACAGGATGTCCTCGTAACGCTCCTTGGTTTTATCGGCAGGCTTGCCGTCCTTGTCAAGTGACTCGCGAGTCAAATAGGCAAGTGCCACGTCGGCTTCCTCCCTGCGAGGCAGCCTCGCGAATGCCTGAAAGTAAAGGCCGTTGATTTTTGCCGCGTGATCCCGGCCCTTGTCGGCGGCGAGCCTGCCGGCGCGCCCGTCCTTACGCGCCAATTGCTCGTGTATGTTTTTCGCGTTAAACAAGTGCAGGCTTTGGGCCAGGCTGGCTTCCTGTGAGCGCTCGCACTCGCAGGCGCTTGATGAGTCCGGCCGCCCAAACACACTCAGAAAATAGTTGGAGCTGTTGTAGCTGTTGTCCGGAAGGCAGACCGCGCGTGTGCCGACCGGCAAGCCGTCGAAGTTGCTCTTGGCCAGAATGAGATCATTCAATGAGTCGTACAGCACTTCCGCTGTGAGGCGCTTGGGCTGGAAGCGCGAGTAGTAATGCTTGTCCTTTGCGTTGTGCCGGTTCGGAACAGAACTGAGCTGATACGTGGTTGACGAGGCGATGACCCGAACTAACGCCTTCAGGTCGTAGCCGGTTTTTTCAAAATGATCCGCCAACGCATCGAGCAGCCTGGGATGGGTCGCCGGGTTGGTCGAACGGAAGTCATCCTCGGGATCGACCAGGCCGCGGCCGAAGAAATGCTTCCAGTAACGGTTCACGAGTGTCTTGGAAAAAAGCCGGCTGCGGTCTTCGCGCATCCAGTCAACCAGACGATGTCGCGGGTCGTCAACCGGCGCGATCGTTAATTCGCCGCTGCCCAAGCCGGCCGGCTTCACCGACTTGTTGGTCTTTTTGTTGGTCACCTGCGCCACGCCGGCCCGGTGAAAAACGATCTCCTCGCCCGGGCGACCGGAGGGGGCCTTGCCGACGCGCGAGAAAAACGCCATGAACCGGTAATAGTCGTCCTGCGACCACTTTTCGTATGGATGATGATGGCACTGCGCGCACTGCAACCGCGTGCCGAGAAACAACTGCGCCGTGTCCTCCATCTGCGCTCGCTGGGAACTCACCTGCTTGAACCAGGCAGACGCCGGGCTTTGGTCAATCCCGCCGGAGGCCGCCACGATTTCGCGCACAAACCGATCGTACGGCTTGTTGTTGTACAGGCTCTCCTTGATCCAGTCGTAAAAGGCGATCGTCGTTCGAAGCTTCGCCCCGTTGGCCCGCTTGTTGCGCAGCAGCGACGACCATTTGTTGGCAAAATACTCGGCGTACTCCTCACTGCGGAGCAACCGCTCGACGAGTCGCTGGCGCTTGTCCGACGCCGCGTCTTCGAGAAAGGATTCCGCCTCGGCAACAGTTGGGAGGCGCCCGGCGATATCGAGTGTCACGCGACGGAGATAAGTCGAGTCCCCCGCCACCTCCGATGGCGGCATGCCAACTTGTTTCCATTTCGCAAAAATAAAACGGTCCACGAAGTTTATCTCGGCCGGCAGGTTGTCCACCGGGGCGCCCAATGGGATCGATGCGCGAAACACGGATGCCTTGTCCTGATAGCGAACCATCACCGCAATCTCACCCGAATCCCCCCCGGCGGTCACCAGACCGGTGTTGTCCGCCTCGGCGTACTCACGGTTGTTCGCCTCGTACACGGCGGAGTGGGTGATGTCCTCGACCGACCCGTCGCTCATCTTGGCCAGGACGACGAGTTGCTGGCGTGCGCCCGGCTTCATGATGCGCTCGGGGGGATGTACCTCAATGGTTTCGAGGCTCGGGTCATCTGGCTTGCCGTACGGCATTCCCTGACGTATCCACTTGACGATCGACTTGTAATCAAACGAGCCCGCGTCAATGCGCGAGCCACCGCCGTGCGGCAACTGGCCGGACGCCTTGAGCAAAAGCAGGCTGCGCTCGGGTGCGGCTGGGAAAATGCGGCGACCGCGCGCCTCCCGGAGCAGGTACTCGTAATCCTCCTGCGGTTCGAAGCCAAGCAGGGAGAGCTTGAAACCGTTCTGGCCGCTGGACTTCCCATGACACCCACCGCTGTTGCATCCATGCTTGGTGAAAAGCGGGACGATCGAGTTGGCAAAGTTCACCGGCTTTTCGCTGGATACCGCCTTCACCTCGAACGGAATCGTGGCTGTCTCGCCCGCTTGGGTGCGGGCAGTGATGACACCGGTGCCGTTGGCCAAGGGCTCCACCAAGCCGTCGGTGATTCGCACCAGGCCGCTTGGCTTGGCCGTGAGGGCGGCTTCGCGTGTTTGATCGGCAACAGACCCATCGCCGAGTGATCGTGTGACCACCAGTTGCTGCCGGGCGTCAGCACCGTGAAGTGTAACGTGGTTCAGGCTCTCGCCTCCCCAACCCGGTCTCGATATTGCGAGTTCGGCCAGTACTGCCTGGGCTCCGAACAACCCAAGACCCAACATTCCTGTCAAGCACGCAATCCTCCTGTAAAATGCCGATAAATCAATAGCCATCGGTTTTGGGAAACATCGCCCGATCCGGGGAAGATGCAAGCCGAAAAAACGCGGGAGGGGCAAGTTCCACCTTGCCCCATTTCAAATCTAATTCGGGAAGAGGTGGAACTCGTCCCTCCCCTCCGAAACGCCGCTTGGCCAAGCGGGGGCTAGTGGAGGATATTGAGGTCGCTGGATTGCTGGACGAGTTCGGCATCGAGATCCAGGTAGAAGTCGAGACGGCGGTTGGTTTCGGACTCGTCGATCTCCTTGGCCATGAGCAAGTAAGCCGCGTAGTGGTTCCCCTCGGACTCGACCAAACCGGCGTAAAACTTGGCCAAGGGCGCATCCACGGTAACGAGCGCCTCGGCGAGGATTTGGAATTTCTCGCAACTGCGGCCCTCAATCACCGCCGCGCAGAGCAAGTGGTCGATGACCTGTTCATTCCGGCCCTTGCGAACGGTGTTCATGATCCCGGCAATCCACGGGCTGGAGATCGCTTGGCCAAACGGTATCCCCCTCTCATCGAGCAATTTAAGAACCAAGTTGAAATGTTCCAACTCCTCGATGGCGATGGTGGTGAGTTCTCCCAGCCGGCCGGTGAGCTGTTGATAGCGCTGCAGCGTGAGGGCCGACTTGGCCGCTTTTCGTTCCAGATGAGCATGATCGAGCAGTACCGCTCCAAGATTGGCAATGACCTTGGGCAACCATGATTCGGGTGGTTTGGCTCGGAGCATCAGCATCAGCGACTCAGCTTCAACAGCGGAGGCGGGAAAGATTAGGGGGGAATCGGCCGTTTGGCAGCACAATCGCGACTTTGGACCTAAAAACAGTTTCCAACCTGTTTTTGAGCATCCCGATGCTTGACAATTGGCAGGTTGCTGTTAAGTTTTCTGCCCTTTTTCCGGAAAAGGAGGGGAAAAAAGGACGCACCACGAGGTGCATTTTTTAGATTTAGTGGCATCCCTCACAAGATTGTGCTGATTTTTAGTAAATTCAGATGAAGCAGACATTTCAACCGTCGAATATCAAACGCAAACGCAGGCACGGTTTTCGCGCACGCATGGCCACCAAGGCAGGTCGCAAGATTCTGGCCGGTCGCCGCGCCCGTGGCCGTGGCCGACTCACCCCCGCCTGACGCCCTTTCCGGCACACATGACGGCCTCCGGCCAACTCGCGCGATTCCCCAAATCCAGCCGAATCCAAGCCAGCGCGGATTTCCGGGCCAACCGGGAACGCGGCAGCCGCTTGGCCAAGGGCTGCATGTTGGCCAACTGGCAAAGCCTCCCGCCGGATGGCGCGTCGCGGCTTGGCGTGATCACCAGCCGGCGCATTGGCAAGGCTCATGTTCGCAACCGCGCCCGGCGGCTCATGCGGGAATGTTTCCGCCTCCACCAACACGAGTTGCTCCAGCCGGTGGACCTGGTGCTGGTCGCCCGCCGCTCCATTGTCAGCAGGAGATTCCACTCGGTGGAACGCCATTTTCTTGCGCTGCTCAAAAAAGCAGGGCTGCTGCCGAATGATGCGGCGCCCGTTTATCCCGCCGCCCTTTAGAATGAATCCCGCCCAACATCTTCTAGTATTGCTGATCCGGTTTTACCGGCTGGCACTATCGCCGCTGAAGAACGCCCTGTTCGGGCCGGGAGGTTCGTGTCGATTTACACCCACCTGCTCGGAGTTCACGCTCGAAGCCGTTCGCTCACACGGGGCGACCCGCGGTGCATGGCTTGGGCTGCGGCGGCTCGTGCGCTGTCACCCCTGGGGAGGCTGCGGCCACGACCCCGTCCCGAACAAGCTGATCCGTTAATTATTTTTCATGGATCGCACCGCCATCATCGTTGTCACCATCTGCGTGATTCTCCTGTTCACCTGGCCTGCGTTGCTGCAGAAAATCTCCCCCACCCCGCCTGCCCCGCCGCAGCCCACCAGCGCTCCCCCGATCCAGGTCTCTGGTCAGTCCAACGCCCCGGCGGCGGCACCGCTTGGCCAAACACCGCCTGCGCCGGTGTCGAACACAACGACCGTTCAGCCGCCGGTCGTGCTCGAGTCGGAAAAGTTGGCCAGCATTGAGACGAAAGATTCCGTTTACACCTTCACCTCCGCCGGTGGACTGAAAACAGTGGCGCTCACCCAGCACAAGACCAAGCCGTGCAACGGCAATGGCACGGACAATTATGACGTGATCCTGATGAACTACGGCATCGAGTTGCCGGTGTTCGCGCTGGAAGGTGTCGACGACACGGAATTCTCGCTCATCGCCGACGGCTACCACGTCACGATGACCTCCACGAACCAAGCCGGCATTCGCATCACCAAGGAGTTCAGGGCCGGGGCGAACTATTTGCTGCACGCCTCGATCACCTTGGCCAACCCGACAAAAGAGCCGCTCACACTCAACCAGCGGAAGTTGATGCTGGGCACCGCCATGCCGCTTCAGTCCGGGGGGCGCTATCCGGTTTGGGGTGCTCAATGGCATAATGGCGAGGACGTGGAGGACATCGACGAAGGCTGGTTTGCCAACCGCACGCTTGGCTGCTTTCCGGGAACCCCGCGTCCTTATTTCATGTCTGCCGGCCAGCCGGTCAAGTGGGTCGGAGTTAACAACCGGTTTTTTGCGATGACCACCATGCCGGAGGAGGGATTCACCGGTGCCCACGTTTACTCAATCAAGACCACTCACCGTCTGCTGAACGACCCGCAGGAAGAGGACGAGCAGTACGTCCATCACACTGGCATTCTGGCCAGCCTGCAGTTCGGCGCCCAAGTGCTGCAACCCGGCGAAAGCATCGTTCAGCAATTCACCACCTACGCCGGGCCGAAGGAGTATCAGCTCCTCGAGTTGCACGCCCAGACTTATAAAAACTCGATCGATTCGGTCATGGGGTTTGACACGCCTGTGTTTGGCTTCTTCGCCAAGCTGCTGTTGCGCTCCATGAACGGCCTGCACAACTTCGGGCTGGGCTACGCGCTGTGCATCATCGTGATTACCATCATCATCAAGATTTTGTTTTGGCCGCTCACCCGGGCCAGCACGGTCTCGATGAAACGCATGGCCGCCTACCAGCCGCAGATGGCCGAGATACGCGCAAAGTACAAGGACGACAAGGAGAAGCTGAACAAGCGGATGATGGAGTTCATGCGCGAGCACAAGATCAACCCGATGGGCGGCTGCCTGCCGATTCTGATCCAGATCCCGGTGTTCTTCGGGTTCTTCACCATGCTGCGCAGCGCCGTCGAACTGCGCGGGGCGGAATTCCTGTGGGCCTGCGATCTCTCACAGGCTGACACCATCGCGCATATCGCCGGTTTCCCGGTCAACCCCCTGCCGATGATCATGGGCGTGACCATGCTTTTGCAGGCGCGGATGACCCCGGTCTCCCCCACCGCCGACGCGACGCAGCAAAAGATCATGAAGTACATGCCACTCATATTCATCGTGGTCCTTTACAATTTCTCCGCCGGCCTGACGCTTTACTGGACGGTGCAAAACATGCTCAGCATCGTGCAAACCAAGCTCACGAAAAACATCGTCGTGGAAGCTCCGGTGAAGAGCGCCAACACAGCGCTGACCAAGCCGGCAAAACCGAAACCAAAGTCCAAGCCAAAGAAATAACCTCCAACAAAACCATGAGTACAACCACACAAGATCCCAAGACACTGCTAGAGTCCATCCTGAACAACCTCGGCTTCGATGTGACCATCGAGGAAAAAGAGAAGAACGGCAGCAAGGTGCTCGACCTGCTGGCACCCGACGATTCCGGGCGGCTCATCGGCCGCAGGGGCCAGACGCTCCTTGACCTGCAGTACATCCTCAATCGCATGCTGTTTCAACACGACAAAGATGCGGAAAAGGTGCAACTCGACGTGGGCGGATACCGGTTTGACGAAGAGGACAAACTCGCCGAGAAAGCCAGGAAAGCCGCTGAGCAAGTCCGCCGATGGGGCGACATTGTCGAGCTCGAGCCGATGAACTCCTACGATCGCCGGATCATCCACAGCACTCTGAAGGACGATCCGGACATCGAAACCCAAAGCGTGGAGGTCGATGGCACCCACGACAAGGCCATCATCCTCCGGCCCAAAAACTAACCGCCACGAGCTATTGTTTGCCTTTGCCCGGCAAACTCCTAACCTTCGCCCGCTCTGCGCGGCGGCCAAGCGCTTAAGCGCAACGCACAAACGCATGGAATCAGCCAAACACGATGTAGAACGCAAGACCCTCGAGCAGCGCCACCAAATGAGCGACCTCGACCGACTGCGCCACTCGTGCGCCCACGTGCTCGCCACCGCCGTGCTGCGCCTTTGGCCCGAGGCCAAACTCGACATCGGCCCGCCGACCGCCGAGGGGTTTTACTACGACTTCGATCTCGAACACCGCTTCTCCCCCGAGGATTTCGAGGCCATCGAGGCCGAGATGAAAAAGGTGACGAAAGAAAATCAGACGTTCGAGCGCAGCACAAAAACCCGCGACGAGGCCAAGGCGTTTTTTGAGGAGCGCGGCCAGTCGTTCAAGGTCGAGCGCTTGGCCGACATCCCCGAAGACGAGGAGATTTCATTTTACCAAAACGGCGAGTTCGTCGATCTCTGCGCCGGGCCGCACGTCATGCGCACCGGTAACGTCAAGGCTTACAAACTGCTCCGCGTCGCCGCCGCCTACTATCGGGGCAACGAGAAGAATCCGCAGTTGCAACGCATCTACGGCACCGCTTTTCCGAACAAAACCAAGCTCAACGAATGGCTCGAGGCGCAGGAGGAAGCGCGCAAACGCGACCACCGCAAGATCGGCCGCGAGATGCAGTTGTTTGCGTTCGACGACGACGTCGGCCCCGGCCTGCCGCTTTGGCTGCCCAAGGGCACGGTGCTGATTGAGGAACTGGAGAAACTGGCCAAGGAGACCGAGTTCGAGGCCGGCTACGATCGTGTCCGCACGCCGCACTTGGCCCGCGAGAGCTTGTACAAAATCTCCGGCCACCTCCCCTACTACGCGGAGAGCATGTTCCCGCCGATGGAACTCAAGGATGACGACCCGGACAAGCCGACCGACCGCATCTACCTCAAGGCAATGAACTGCCCTCATCATCACAAGATTTTTTCGGCCGTGCCGCGCAGCTACCGGGAACTGCCGCTGCGCCTTGCCGAGTACGGCACCTGTTATCGCTACGAGCGTTCCGGCGAACTGATGGGCCTCATGCGTGTGCGCTCGATGCAGATGAACGACGCGCACATCTACTGCACGCCGGAGCAATTCGCCGACGAGTTCCGTGCCGTCAACGAAATGTACCTGAAATATTTCAAGATTTTTGGGTTCGAAAAATTCAGCATGCGCTTCAGCACGCACAGCGCCGAGCGGCTTGGCGACAAATACGTCGGCGAACCGGAATTGTGGCTGCAAACCGAAGACATGGTGCGGAAAGTTCTTGTCGAGTCCGGCGTTGATTTTGTCGAAGTGGCCGATGAAGCTGCGTTTTACGGCCCGAAAATCGACGTGCAGGTTTACAGCATCTCCGGTCGTGAGTTCACCATCGCCACCAACCAGGTGGACTTCGCCGTGCCCAAGCGCTTCGGCCTTGAGTTCAAGACACGTGACAACACCACCGAGACGCCGCTCTGCATTCACCGCGCCCCGCTGGGCACGCACGAACGCTTCATCGGCTTTTTGATCGAGCACTACGCCGGCAACTTCCCGCTTTGGCTCGCGCCGGAACAGGTGCGACTGCTCCCATTCGGCGACGATCAGGCCGACTACGCCAAGAGCGTCGTCGCCGAACTGCGAACCCACGGCGTCCGCGTGAAACTCGACACGACCTCCGACAAGATCGGTGCCCGGATTCGCCGCGCCGAGACCGACCGGGTGCACACCATTTTGCTCGTTGGCCAACGCGAACAGGAAGTCGGCAATCTCGCCGTGCGCGAACACGGCAAAGGCGACCTCGGGGCCAAGCCAAGAGACGAAGTCATCGCCAACCTGCTCAACAAAATCAAAACCCGTGAAGGCTGACTGCGCTTGGCCAAGCGCCACTGAATTGAATCAATCAAAATGAAAGTACTCGTCTGCGACCCTATTTCCAAAACCGGAATCGACTTTCTGAAACAACAGGACGGTCTTGAAACAATCGTGCTCGATCGCCGGCACTCGGAGGAAGAACTGTTGCCGATCGTCGACGATATCTCGGCCATGGCGATCCGCTCCGAGACCAAGGTCACCAAAGCCGTGCTCGAGGCCGCGCCTAACTTGAAAATCGTCGGTCGCGCCGGCGTCGGCGTGGACAACATCGACATCAAGGCCGCCACGCAAAACGGCGTGATCGTGATGAACACCCCCGGCGGCAACACGATCGCCACTTGCGAACTGACCTTCTCGATGATGATGGCCCTCGCCCGCAACATTCCGCAGGCACACGGCTCGATGGCCGCCGGCGAGTGGAACCGCAAGGCATTCAAAGGCGTCGAGCTTTACGGCAAGACGCTCGGCGTGCTGGGCATGGGTCGCATCGGCGGCGAGGTGGCCCGGCGCGCGGTGGCATTCGGCATGCGGGTGCTGGCCTTCGACCCGTACATCACGCCCTCCCGGGCCAAGGCACTGCAGGTTGAACTGGCCAGTCTCGACGACATTTACGCCACTGCCGACTTCATCACCGTTCACATGCCGTTGACCGACGAGACGCGCGGCATGCTCAGCAAGGAGACGTTCGCTAAAATGAAGCCAAGCGTGCGACTGCTCAACTGCGCCCGCGGCGGAATCGTCAGCGAGGCCCATTTGATCGACGCCCTGCAAGCCGGGGAAATCGGCGGCGCGGCGCTGGACGTGTACGAGACCGAGCCGCTTGCGGCCGACTCGCCGTTGCGCAACTGCCCGAACCTCATCCTGACCCCGCATCTCGGCGCCAGCACGGTGGAGGCGCAGGACAACGTCGGGATCGAGGTGGCACAGGGCATTGCCGACTACCTGCTGCACGGCAGCCTGATGAACTCGATCAACATGCCGAGCCTCGACGCACAAACCTCGGCCAAGGTGCAGCCGTATTTGCGTCTGGGCGAAAGAATGGGTGTGCTGCTGGCGCGGCTTGGCCAAGCCGGCACCGAGCGGCTCGTCATCACCTACGGCGGCTTGGCCACGGAGTTGCCCGGCGACCCCATCGCCCGCTCAATCATCAAGGGATTCCTCGGCGCGGCCGAGGGCGAGGAGGTCAACCTGGTCAACGTCCGCTCCATGGCCAAGGAGCGCGGGCTTGTCATCGAGGAAATCAAGTCCAGCGAACAGGTGGACTTCAAGGAATGGCTGCACATCCGGGCATGGGCCGGTGACAAAAAGGTGTCCGTCGGCGGATCGTTTTTCGGGCTGGCGCAACATCCGCGCATCGTCCGCCTCAACAGCCAGCCGGTCGAGATTGTCCCGGAAGGCATCCTGTTCATGATGAGCAACAAGGATCGCCCCGGCATCGT
>Ga0066376_10004381_pt1 | contig 12284 bp, 11 predicted proteins | sample Knorr_S15_td_Bot_FD_77009 | JGI IMG/M metagenome (GOLD analysis project Ga0066376, IMG submission 77009) | Marine microbial communities from Southern Atlantic Ocean transect - Knorr_S15_td_Bottom_ad_5009_LV_A | ecosystem: Environmental > Aquatic > Marine > Oceanic | place: Southern Atlantic... | reverse complement strand
GATTCCCGCCCCGTCCTGCTCTGCGCCAGAATCTGGGCAGTGACCGGCATCCTGCGCGGACCCGAAGATGCGGCGGAACGCCAGTGGTGGAATCTGCTCGAGGACCCCTTCTCGGGCGAGGTCGACCATTTGGGCAAGGTCGATGAGATGGAATTCATCCCCTCCCTGCAGCGCATCGAACCCACGGCTTGGATTGAAGAGGCCGACATCGCGCCCCGACTCGCCGGTCTGTGTGAGGAGCGCCGTCACTATACCGTTACGGAGGACGTCGGCGCGAGTCAGGTCCAGGGCAGTGTGCTGACCTGGTGGAAACTCGACCCTTCCAGCGCTGAGATGACGCCAAGACTGGCCCTACTGCCGGCCTGGCAGATCCGAATCCCAGAACGCGGCTGGGCGATTCTGCATGGCCTGACTGGCCAACTGCTTCCGATGCCCTGATCATGTCAGAACTTCGTCGAGCCGATCTTGTTCTACGGCTCGACGCAACTCCATTGCGATGCGACGTCCGCTTGACATCGGCTTTCGCCAGGCCGCATTGCCATAGGGGTGTCCCATGCTGAGGTGGACGTTGGTACCGCCGCCCAATCGGGGTGCGACGTCGTAGATCCAGTAACCCATGTCCTTGTCGATGCAGGTCTGCAGGCAGAACGGACCGATGATTCCCGGGTCGTAATGCTCTTTGCTCGCGGTGATGAATTTCTCGCCGAGATCGTAGGCCTCCTCCAGAAGGCTCTCGCGAATCGTCGCGGTATTGTGGCCGACCACGGTCATCTCCGGGATCTGCTGATGATCGGGCATTGTCATCTGCTGGGGTGCGGGCAATCGGACGTGGCCATCGAGGGATGATTCGAAGCGCCAATCGACGCCGAGCAGTTCGAGTTTGGGCAGATCCTCTTCCAACGGACTGTAGAAGAAGTTCAGGTTGAACACCGGGCCGATGACATAGCGTTCGATGCGCGCCCCCTCGAGGCTGGCCTGATCGATCACCCCCTCCTTGAGCAGAACCTCGGACTTCTCGATGTATTCCTGATGTGAAGCGCAGGTGAAGAAGCCGCGTTCCAACTTCTTCTGGGCGTGGTGGAGTTTGACGATCACCAGACAATCGATGTCCTCGGGGTTTGCGATGGCATCTGGGTAGGGGAGTCCAGCTTGGTCGAGGATCCAGTAGTAGTCCTGTTCCTCGGTTCGCTCCTCCATGCGGAGCATGTTGCGGCTGCCGAACATCGGAACCCGGAAGTCGTTCTCGATCGCGTCCATCGGACTGTATGAGGTGAATGAGCGATTGGGGATGTAGACGACATTGCGTTCGCGCATCTGCTGCTGGAAGTCCGGCGCCATCACGTCATTGAACGAATCGAGCACAATCGCCTTGTCGACCATGCCACGCACAACGCGGCCCGCGGTATTGCGCTGGGTGCGGAAGTACTCGGAATAGGTCTTCTCGCGGCCTTTCTGACAGTAGGCCACCGTCGGAAAGCCCTCTTCGATCGCGCCATCACAGATATCGAGGGCACTGTGACTGGCTGTCATGCCGATGCGCAACTTGAGCCGGTCGTAATCCTCCAAGATGCTCTGGATGTCGGATGCCGCGATCATGGAATTAACCGCCCCGCTGAAGGGCCATCAACTCCTCGGTGGAGAGGGTCTCACCCGCCATCAACTTCGACATCAGGTCCTGGACCTCGACGCGTGCAGGCACACCGGGTGCGCTGTCGCCGGAGTCTCGGCTGCGCTGTGCGCGCAGAATGTCCTGAATGGAGTGCAGACAGCGCAGGCTGACGATGTAGGATTGGTGGGCGCCGTCGGCCTCGCGCTTGGCGCGGCGGACCAGCGCCTGAGCGCTGTCGGCCTGTTCGCGGAGACGATCGACCTCTTCTGAGAGTTTGAGCATCAGGTCGTGCGCCTCCTGAGCATCCTCGGCCGCCACAGTGACGACTTGATGGGCGGATTCCTGACCTTCAATCGCCTCACGGAGAACTTCGCGTGCAGTTTTGAGTTCGACATTAGAATCCTCGGTTTCGGTCAATTTCTTGAGTTGACGTAGCAGAAACTTCTTCTTGTCTTCGAATTTGGTCTCATTCTTCCCGAGGAAAAGGCCTACCTCGAAGTCCCTTTCAAGGTGCTCAAGCTTCCGCTTCAGGGATGCCGGGGTCTCCTTGCGGTCTCGGCGGTCGCGACCCCGGTGCTCACCGGGGGCGGGCCGATCTGGCTCGCCGGTCAGTTCACGCAGCTTGTCCTTGGCCTCGCGAACCTCCTGATTCTTCTCGGCTCGGACATCCTTGGCCTCGCGAACCACTCCATTCGCTTCGTCGCGAATCGCCTTCTGGCGCTGAACCTCGGAAATCAGTTCACGAACCTGGCCGTTGAAGGCATTTCGTGTACCGAGATGTTCTCGAGTCTTGCCATTCCATTCGTCGCGGACATTGCGGTTGTCGGTCGCCTTTCGGTCGACGTTCTTGCGCAGGTCTTCGAGCACGGGTTTGAGGTTGTCCATGCAGATCACCAACCGGCCTGACAGAGTCAGGCCTCCAATCAGGCTCGCCGAACTGGGAGCGCCATATAACCGCTGCTCTCTCCGACGGCGACCCCGTAGGGGCGTCTGGCCGAATTCACACGGGTCGGGTGAGAACGATTAAACCCTGTCCGAGACGCGTGGGAACCGATTCCCATGTTCATCGATGGATTGCCCGGAATGGACCGCGTGCTGGCGACGGATGTCAATCCCCCCTACCTGACTCTGGTCACGGGGCCGCCGGGTTCGCTGAAGACCACCTTCTGCCTCTCGATGGTGGCCAACCACCTGCGTAACTCTGGTGGATTCGGGCTGTACTGCACGGTCGAGGAATCGGTGGACAGCCTGTTGCGTTCCTCACGATCGGTCGGCATCGATCTGCCACAGAATCTGCAGATCACTGATTTCACCGAATTGCGCAAGGAGAACGAGGCCATGGATTACCTCAAGTTCACCCGGAAGATGATCGAGCACTTCAAGCGAGAACGCGGTGCGGCCTTCTCGGTCTTCGTCCTCGACTCGCTGGGTGCGATCTACAGCCTGACCAATGTCGATAAGGAGATGCGCAAGCGCATGTTCGGCTTCTTCGACTTCCTCCGCAGCCAGAATCTCCACACCTTCATCATCACAGAGAGGCAGGCTGGGGCATACGCGGAATTGGAAGGCAACGAGGGCTTCCTGGCCGATGCGATTCTGAATCTCGGACTCGACCGACGCAACGGCCAGATCGTGCGCACACTTCAGGTCGAGAAGATGCGCCACGTCCGGCATTCGATGGAGAAGCAGGCGATGGAAGCGACCGGCGGCAGCATCTCGTTACTCGGACCGCTATTCGATTAGATCAGCGTAACCATGCGCTCAGCCGCATCGGTCAAGGCCAGACGAATGGCACCTAGATTGCCCTCTGGTCCCGCGCGCAGAAGCAGCACATGGGCCAGGTCGAGGCGTTGGGACAGCATCATGGCAGCATCGGCGCGAATCGTGAGCCGTTCCGGGATGCCTCCGAGCAGGACCTCAGCGCGCAACTCGAGGCCAATCCACATCGCGGCGGCGGCCTCGGCCTGTTCGCTGGCGGGCGCGACGGCCAGCGGCAGCAGTTCATCTCCGATCAGAACGACCCATTCCACACCGTCAAGGTCGGCCAGATCCTGCATCAGCCGCTGCCGCATCGCTTCACCGAAAACGGCGACGGGGCATCATTGTGACGCTTGCAATTCTTCCGCAACAATCGAATTCAACTTCACTTCCACCACTTTCATCATCTCCCCCTCCAATGTGAGTTCAAGTACCCCCTCAGAAATTTCTGACGGGGTCTGAATCCAACTTCAGGGGCGATTACCGACGGGCCGGCGCTCCCTCGGTCTGAGTTCAGCCGCTGCGTTCACTGGGTTCGATTCGGTCCGAGCATGAGCCAGCCATCCTTGCCGCCATAGAATCCGACGACCCGACCCACGGGTCTGAGACCGCGACGACCATACATGCCGATTGCGGTATCGTTGCTCTGTCGTACTTCGAGCTGAATGTTGGTCTGGCCTTGCGAGCGAGCCGCTTCTGCGAAGCATCGCCAGCCCTCCGTGCCATGGCCATCGCCCTGGTGTTCGGGTGCAACGCAGAAGGCCAACACCCTGCAGCGTGTTTTTGAGAGTCCCATCGCCCAGAGAAGTCCGATCATCTCACCTTCATATTCTAGGACCCAGTTTCCGAACTCTGGGTTCAGGGGAAGCATTCTCAGCCGCTCGGGCGAGTAGGCCTCCCCCGTCGTTTCAAGAATCAGATCGTGGGCGCTCTGGATTCTGGTATCGGACCACTCCGGAAGCGGTTCGCCACGCGTCCAGATGGCTTCAGCCAAACAGGTCAGCCCCGGCGGCGCTCGCGTTCCTCTTGCGTGGCGGCGCGGCGTTGCCCGCGTGCTGCGCCGACCTGGCGCTTGCGCGGTTTGACGGATACGCGCGACGATTTCTTCTTCGCCTTGGGTTCCTCACCGGTGAGCGCGCCGAGTCCACCGGCCTTGAGAAGGGCGCTGAAATCATCTATGGACAGGGTACCGCCACTGCTGGCGCGCGCCTTGACCTCATCCAATCGCAGGCTGAGGTAACGTCCTCTTCCAGCTCTAGGCGCCTTCTTTCTCACGCGCAGGCAGGCTTCGAGTCGACCGGCCTCTCGGCGCAATTTCTTGATTGAACCACGCTGTGTTCGAACCGTCTCGAGCATATCTCCGATGCGGTTGTTGAGTTGGCGAATCTCCTTTGGGTTTGCCTTCTGATCGGCGATCTCCTCGCGCGCATCTTCAGCGATGGTCTGTTTGTCGGCGCTGAGTTGATCGAGACCCTTGAGTTTCTCTTCCTGCCCTCGCAGCAGATCGATGTAGGCCTGATGCAGCGCATTGCCCTGTGCCTTGCGAACATGCATGGCCTGCAGTTCAAAGAAAAAGGAGAAAAGTTGGATCTCATGGTCCCGATTGGGCATCCGCACCAGATCATTGGGCAGGGTGGCGAGCCGACGATAGGTCTGAGCCAGACGCTGCTCGATCACCTCGAGAGGAGGCGGCACCGCGGTGTTAATCGCATCGCGTTCGGCCCGAATCGAATCGGCTTTGGATCGCAGGCCACGGAATTGGTTTAGCAGAGTGGTGCGCTCTTTGCTGATTCCGCGCGTGGCCTCGTGAACCTGCCGCAGAGACTGCACCAGCGTGATCATCGCCTGACGCTCCTGCTGGATGACCTCATGCTCCTTCTCGGTCGCGCGAATCGAGGCCCGAAGTGCAGTCGCGCGCTCGTCAATCTCGTGATCGGGCGTGTCCTCGAGGTCATCGAAGAGCCCTTCCTTCGGCTTGCGATTGCGCTTGCCGGGCTTCTTCGGAGCCGCCTTTTTCTCGGCGCTCACTACTCTTCACCCCCATCCGAGGTCTTGGTGCCGGTGGGGAGTTCGGCATTGCGACGCTGGACGCTGGAGGCTTGACCCTCACTCACCTGCGTCGCCTTCTCCAACAGATCGGGTTCACCCGTATCGAGTGCACCGTAACCGTAGGCCAGACGCATCTCCCAGTGTGTGATGGCGGATTCGGATTGCTTGATCAGCGCGCGGGAGCGGTCGACCTGACGCATCGCTGTTCGCAGGCCATCGCGATTCTCGACGAACTCGGCATGCTTGGGTTCGTTCTTCTCGACATGCTCGAGCATCTCCAAGTGCAATTTGTCCGCCGTGCGGAACAACTTGTGCATCTTCCGACTGGATTCGATGTACTGCGCCATCTCCGGGTTGTCCTTTCGACGGGCTTCAAGCCATTCCTCGTTCTTGTGAAGCAGGGCCTTTCGTTCGGCGAGCAGGCGGCGCTCATCCTTGAGGGAGAGCGCCTCTTCGTCAATCTTGACCTCGAGTGCCTGAAGAGATTCCTCCAGCTTCTCGCGGGCCCACTTGGGATCGAGGCTCTTCAGTCCGCCCTCTCCCTCGAGTTTGTCACGCAGTGAGCGAGTCTTTTCGAGCAGTGTGTGCGCTTCCGCCTGTGCGGCATTGCGCCGTTGTTTCAGGTCCGCGACCTTGTTCGAGCCGGTATCGCGCACAAGACGCAGCTTCTCGACCACGGGTTCGAGACGATCCGCCTCATCCACCGAACGCTGCTTGATTTGGGGAAGGACCATCTGCAGCACATTGCGCCGCTCGAGAATCGATGCGGCGAGTTCCTCGGGTGTGAGGGCCAACAGGGCTTCGAGGTCCATGGAGAACGGCACACCGAACCGCGGCTTGCGGATAAAGGTTCAGCGATTGGCATGCCCTTCCGAGGCAAGGGTCTTCAACCGGCCATGGCCGAGCACATCGCATGACCGGTAGGTTTCCCAGCAGAGGTGCCGCCGTGCTCCTGCTTCTGCTCCCCCTCTTTCTGCCCCTCGCTTCAGCGACTGGAGGTGGCTTGTTGCTCGATGGTAGCAGCTTCACGGTCGCGGGTGAGGGTGGGGTCGGTGCGGGCGATGTGAACATCAGCGTCGATGTCGTTGCACACGATGTCGATGCGGGTGGATTCCTGCAGATGACTCTAGAGGCAGCGAACGGCACACCGCTGGCTTCGGACAACCGTTCGATCAACCTGCAGACCGGGGGATCCATCACCGAGGTCTTCGATGTGACCGACGTCCCGATCGGCACCCATACACTCATGCTGCGACTGTGGGGGAGCGTCGGCGTCGCGTTTGAGAACAACTTCACTGAGATCCAAGTCTTCGTCCAGAGGTTGTCTCCAGCGGACGTCTCTATAGAACATCCATCCACCTGGCAGTTGATCCCTGTCGACGCCGAGACCGGGGAAGCGAGCGGCAATGCCTCGTTCAGAGACGGCGATCTGGGCTGGCTGCTTGCGGGCATCCACAATTCGGGTGATGTGACCTGGACTGGAATCGCGAGGCACGATGGCCAGGATCTGTCGATTCAGGTGTCAGGATCGTCGACCACGGTGGCAAATTTCTCCACCGGCCCCTATGCTGAGGGCACGACCAGCATCACGATCGAGTTGCTCGAAGCCAATGTCACGATCGATTCTGAATCCACCTCGCTGAACATTGGCCCTCCCCCTCTGGCGCGCCCACTGCTCACGATCACACCTTCCCAGGTGGATCCGAGCCTCGGTTCGACGGTGAACTGGACGGTCGAGTTGTCGAATACCGGTGAGGTCGTCTACGGCGGTGAACTCGTCTGTACCTTCCCGAGCGGCATCGAGGTGCTGAACCAGTCCGTGAACATCGGCACAAGTGCGAATCTCTCATCGATTGTCCCCATCGAGGTGAGGCCGGGTGAACTCACTTGCTCGACTTCCACCGACGTGAGGATCCATGAGGATTCCATGACCGAGACCAGTCAATCCTACGACATGGCGGCCGGCCATCTGATGCGCGCGGGCAGTGATGGATTGACGGTGACCGGGGGCCCCTTCCACATCGGCGATGCAGTTCCACTTGCGATTCTGATCCACAATGGTGGAGACCTCGTTGGCGCGGGAAGCCTGCAGGCCAGAGAAGGCGCGGGTGATGGCTCGAACATGGGTGCGTGGGCATCCCTTGAGAGCCGTTCACTCGAGGTCGGGAGCAGCATCGAGTTGGGTGCAGACCATCTTCCAGCCGTGGCCGGGGACCGACGCATCGAATGGCGGATCACGAGCACTGACAGTCTGGTCGCTGCGGACCTGTCCGGGTGGCTGGATCTGCAGATCCTGCCCTCCCAAGACCTCGAAGTGGGCATCACCTCGTTGGGTTGGACCTTGGCGGATGGACTGTCGGTCAAGGTCGTCACCACCCTATCAACGGGCGAGGCGCGCACCATTCTGCTTGAGATCGGAACCGATGGTGCAGCCGGCGAAGCGCTGCAGATTTCGGCCGAAGTCACTCTTTCCCCCGGTCAACGCACCCAGACCTACAATCTCGGCCAACCAACCGTCTCTTCGCTGGCCTGGGTTCGGGCGACTCCTGTAGGCTGGACCGCGGCGAGCACGGCCGAGGCAGAGATCTCGCTCATCAAGCCGGACCCTAGGGTTTCGGTCAGCTTGGGAACACTCGATCCGAGTGAACCGACCGGTGGAGAAGCCGCAACGCTCGCCTATTCACTGGTGAATGACGGCGGTGGCGCAACCCTCGGTGGAACGCTGACACTGATCGACATCTCGAGCCAGAAGATCCTGTGGACCGATAGCGCTCCAGCTGTCGCCTCGGGTGAGACCGAACAGGGGTCGATTGCGCTCGTGTCCTGGCCGGAGGGCGAGGTGGTCGACCTGAGTCTCGAATGGCACACGCCGACGACCGAGGCCGAGGAGACGGGTTCATGGCTGACCCAGAGCGCGTCCGCGGGCGGCGATGGGCAGAGTTTCGACTGGACCTCGCTGGGCTATGGAGCCCTGATTGGAGTCCTGCTCGGCCTGGTGACCCGGACCGTGATGCGAGCCAAGTCCGGTGAGCCACTGCTCAGAAGCCGCGACCGCAGCGAGGCCAAAGCCAAGCGGGCCGAGAAGAAGAAGACGGATGCGGAGGAGAAGGTCGAGGTCGCCTGCCCGGCCTGTGACCAACGACTCCGCGTGCCCTTGACCTATACCGGCACGGCGCGCTGTCCGGCCTGTGCCCAGACCTTCCCCGTGGAGGGTATCGAGCCCGAACCCGTGCAGGAGGGCGAGGATGAACTCGACGAAGAATTCGACGAGGATTCCGAAGAGGATTTCGAAGAGGAACCTGAAGAGGAATCCGAAGAGGGGCCCGAGGAGGAAGTCGAAGCCGAGGTGAAGGAGTTGACCTCCACATCCAGTGATGACGTGATCCGATGTCCCAACTGCGACCAGAAACTCAAGGTCCCCTATGACCGCCGTCCGGTGCGGGCCCGCTGCCCGTCCTGCAAAGCGGAGTTCCGCGCGCTGAAGGAGTGACCTGGATGAGCGAGCCGATCAAGGAATTCGAGGAGATGTACCTCAAGACCCTGTACGAGTTCTATGTCGAGGACCCCCAGACGCCGATTCGAAACAGCCAGATCGCCGAGGCGATGGGTGTGAGTCAGGCTGCGAGCAGCGAGATGGTTCAGCGGCTGGCGAGCAAAGGCATCCTCTACCACATCCCCTATCGCGGTGCGACCCTGACCGAGGAGGGTCTGGCCGCTGCGGCCCGCATCAAACGCCGCGAGGGCCTGATGGAGGTCCTTCTCGTGCAGATGGTCGAATTCAAGGGCGATGTCAAGGCGGCGGCCTGTCGTCTCGAGCATGCCCTGACCGATGATCTGGAAGAGGCCTTCGATCGCATGCTCGGTTATCCGGAATGCACGCCCGATGGCGAGACGATTCCCCGCTGAGCAGCAATCCCTTAGGGAGTTGAGCGCACGCGGCCGTCCATGCCGGACGAGATCCTCTCCACCGAGGACGCGCTCGACCTGCTCGCGCCAGCCGCGGATGTGCTCAGCACAGAAGCGGCTGTGGCCGCAGCCCAACCCGCCCTGGAAGCCGGCCCATCGCTCGCTGAGATCGAGTTGGTCGAGCGCAGAATGCAGCGCCTGCGCGCCCGCGAGGGTCACCTGCTCCGACTCGACCGCCTGTTCCTGTCGCGTGGCATCCACCTCTCGCTGACCCTACCGATCTTCGCGCTTGCCCTTCAGTTGTTCAGCCGGCGCTATGCCCGCGGCTCACCTGACTGGTGGATCTCAAGCGTTGAGTCGTCCTTCCCCAATGCCACCCTCTCCATGGTCAGCGGATTGCTCGGTGTGATCGTGCTGTTGGCCTGGTTGGTCTCGCTATGGGTGGTTCGCGGCCTGCACACCACCACCCGGCGCGTATTCGAGGCGGAGCGGGACGCCTTCGTGCTTCGCGGACGACCGTTTGAGAGCCTGCATGGTTACGAGGCGATCCACGATGTCACGAGAATGGCTGTGATCCGGGTATCCGGTGTGCTCACGGTGGTCTTCATCGCGGCGCTGGCTCAACTCGCTGCCACGCTTGAAGGGGGATTGTCCCCCAGCGGAGGTGTTCTGGTCGGCTTCGCGATCGGCGGCACCTTCGCCGCCTTCGGTCTCGACCTGCTGCGCGGCGGAACCTCGCACAACACGGTCGAGCGCTGGGGTCTGCTTGAAGCATACGAACCGCCGCTTCACCCGTCCTGTCCCGAGCGCGTCTTCACCGAGATCCTCACCACCTGGATGGACCCGATTCTACGCGCGCGGTTCGACGCTCACGTCCACTCATTGCGAGACGGACTGCAGCCCGGATGCAACATCCACGATGCAATCGAGGGTATGCTTCACATGCGTTATCTCGAGGCCAGAGGCGAACTCAGCAATCGGCAGGTCCGTCAGGCGATGGAGCATTGGTTCCGCATCGATCGGGTGTCCGAATTGTTCGACAATGCCTGGTTCGACGAGGAGACATGGTCGCATCTTTTCGGGCATATCCGTGGCCATTGTGCGCCGTTCTTTCGGCTTCTCGCGCGACTCCAGCACGACTTGGCAGAAGATCTGGAGTCGCTGCGTGCAGATACGATTCACTTCGATGTCGACATGCAGAACGTCGTCACAGGCGCGGGCCATCTCTTCGCCTATGTCCACAATAGCGCCGCAGTACCAAGAACGATCGTGGTCAAGGTGCAGACTCCGGATTTCCAGCCCCACGAGAGCGAGTTCATGCTGACCCTCGATGCCGGCTCGGCGCTCGCTGGCATCGAAGCCCATCTGCCGGTGATCTCGAGCACCGGCCAAGACGTGCACGATGTACTCGCCAAGATGATGGACGAGGGCGAGATGATCTGGCAGACACTTCTGCCACAGCACGACGGCGAAGCGACCGTGACCGTTCGCATCGAGGACCCCGATGGCAATCTGCTCGGAGGGCGCGTGCTCGCCGTGCAGATCCGACCGCGACTTGAGGATAAGATCCGCCACATGGCTGGCGTCGGAGCGGTCTCAGCCGGCGTACTCTCCGTTCTCTATCGTGTCATCCCGTGGCTTGCATCTCTGGCCGCACTGTGAGTCCGTGGCCCCGTAGGGGCCTTGCGTCCCTTTCAAATGCGAAGTGTGAGTCGGCCGGCCATGGCGGCTCCGTCCACCGAGAGCAGCGGCGACGATGCCGACCTGCGCGATCAACTGAAGTCGATGGAGGCCAAGCTCTCCAGACTGCGTGATCTCCGCCAATCCCACAACGACACCGGCAAGCGTCATGCTGAGGCCCGCAACGCGGTCCAGAAGGAGTACAAGAAACTCCGTGAGGAACTCGACGAGAAACTCGTCGAGTCCAAGGAACTTCGAAACAGAGCCAAGGTCCACCAAGCCCGTCGTGACGCCTGTCAGGAGCAGGTCAGAGAACTGATTGGCAGAGCCCGCAACTCCCGTGGCGAGAAGGGCGAGAAGTCTCCGATCCTTGAACTCGCAGAAGTCCAGGGCATGATCGACAAGCTCGAGACCCTGATCGAGACCACCGGCATGACAATCGTGAAGGAGAACAAGATCGTCAAGCTCGTCAAGAAACATAACGAGCGCAAGCGCGAACTCGAACCCCTGGTCGATGAGGCCATGCGAATCAAGGTCGACCTGTCCAACATCGAAGGCAGCATCGCCGAACTCAAGGCCGAGGCCGACAAAGAGCACGCGGCGATGATCGAACTGCACAAGGAGGGCGATACCCTCTGGGATACGATCAAGCCCCGCTTCGATGAACGCGATTTCAAGAAGGCCGAAGGCGACCGATTGCACGATTCCTTCGTCGAATGCCGAAAGGCGGCTGATGCGACCCACGAATTGGTGCTCGCCATGCTCGCACAGGTCAACGAGGTCCGTGACAAACTCAAGCAGGAGCGGCTCGAGGCCAAATCCTGGATTGACGATCACAATGAATCGGTGCGCAGCGCACTGACCACCCCCGACAAGGATGAGAAACTCGCTGGACGCCTCACTGAGGCACTGCTTGCAGGCAGCAATGTCAGCCTGGGCGGTACCGAGATCGGCGCCAACGCCGACTCGCGAACCGGAATCCGCTCCGACCGCAAGGCCGGCATGCGCCGGGCTGGTGCAGCGCGCGGAAATCGTGGCCGCACCAAGCAGAAGGAAGAATGAGACGGACATCCCGTCCGGGGCCACCCTCAAATAGAGCCGGTGGCGCCTTTGGTTCGATGACACAGTCGACGCGTCGAGGCGCACCCCGGAGTTACGACCGCTCCTGGGACGAGATCGAGAAGATGCTCGAGGTCGCGGAAGAGCGGGTCTTCGAGTGGCAGGATTGGTTTGAGACCTGCCGAGAGCAGAGTGACCGAGAAGGCATGAAGGAAGCCGCTCG
>Ga0066376_10004375_pt1 | contig 12294 bp, 8 predicted proteins | sample Knorr_S15_td_Bot_FD_77009 | JGI IMG/M metagenome (GOLD analysis project Ga0066376, IMG submission 77009) | Marine microbial communities from Southern Atlantic Ocean transect - Knorr_S15_td_Bottom_ad_5009_LV_A | ecosystem: Environmental > Aquatic > Marine > Oceanic | place: Southern Atlantic... | reverse complement strand
CATCATGGAATTGCTCGCCGAGCCGGGAGCCGATTACTGCGTCTGCAAGATGATCATCGCCACCTATCCCGATGACCTGAGCCCACCGCAGAGCGGCCTCGATGGTATAGTTTTCGGGGGCATGGCTGATGAATGTATGTGCCATCTGCTTTGAATAGTTTAAAGGAATGGCCGCTTTTCGAATATTCTTACCTATACCGATATGAATGAACCATTCCTGCTGTTGCTCCGCTTCGTCATCCATACCACGGAACCAGGCTGTATCCATGCAGACCGGTATGTCGTAATCGGCAAGTAAATGGCGGGAAAGCGAACCGAATTGAGGGCGGGCATTGTGACTGGATGGTTGCCACTTTCCGACCTCTCTGAGCCACATTGTATGCCATTGGGCCAGGGCAGCCAGGGCATGGATGAAGGTGTTCTCAGGCTGTGGTCCGTATTGGGAGACGACCGGCTTGATGTGGAATAAACGACTGTTTTTCTCTACGTGGATCAGCAGTTCCAGAAAAGCATCCTGAACCGCTGATTCGGTAATGGCCTGATGGAACAGAAAGTGAATTTGTAGAAGAACCGGACTGGTGAGTTCCTCTTCACCTATCTGCCCTGCGGCAATCAACGCGATGGTATCCTTCCGCCGTCGTTTATGCTGATAAGCGGCCGCTTTTGAAGCGAGTATTTGAATTTTCATCTGTGAGGCATGATGCCGTTCCTGCTGCCTCAGCGTAGGGCTCTTTTGCAGCCCGGCGCCAAAACCATTGGCGCGGCACCAGGTCTGGTACGCCTCGACGCAATTCAATTCAAGCGCTTCAATATGCTCATCTATACTCGATTGTGTCTGCTTTCTGACTTTTGCTTTTTTTGAGGTCTTCAGCTCCTCCTGACGTTGTGCCAGGGTCTTGTTGATCCATGTTCCGAACCCATTCTGCCAGCACCAGGCCAGGTACGACTCTACCGTGGTCATGCTCAGAGACCGAAGATGACGACGCATCGAGGCATTTAAACGCAGATCAGTTAAGGGTGGTGAAGAAGGCATGGTCGTCTGGAAAGTGGAGAAATGGAGAAGTAGAGAATTGGAGAAGTTTACCTTACTACTGCATCGTGGCAGAAGTAAGGCCACACTTTATTAAAGACTGTCATTCCCGCAGGATTTAAGCGGGAATCCATAATTTGAAAGACTGGATGCCCGCTTTCGCGGGTATGACGGCAACTTTTGTCGTGTACTATAAATGTCTTAATATCTCAGCCATGATGTACTACATACTTACTTGATGGTCCTATTTATACACACCTGCGGATGCATACCGGATCACTGACTCTGCACTCTATATTATAGTACTATCGTAAAGCCCCCGACATAATCAATTCATCCGGCGCAAGGCAAACCTCATCGCTGCACGCCTGATAGGTAATCACCGCATGGATTTGCGTACCATCGGGTATGGTCTTGGCCTTTATCCGAAGACGCGTCCGGATAACAATCTCGCCTTCATAGACGCTCAGGGGCTGGTCTGCAAACGCAAAACGTACTTCTTTTCCTTCAGGATAAGTCACCGAAATTACTTCAATGGGTACATCCGAGTTAAAAGTGACCGATGTCGGGATAAGGTCCCGCATCGATGCCGGGTTGGCATTGAGGTGCCAGCCGGCGTCCACGTGGACGGCTATGGTTGCATCAATCACGCCATCGGTAGAAGATGAGACAGGGGATGTCGATAGAGACGCTTTGATTTTTTTTGTATCGGAATTCAGGGCGCTTATCTTAGGGGTTTGGGTATAGAGTAAATCCATCGAACTTTCCAGATTGGCCATCTGCATCTCTGTCTGAAGCCGACCGGTTTGCAGGTCCTGGTAGTAGAGATAGTCATGAACAGCAGAGATCAAAAAAGTGAATCGACCGGAGTTTTCTTTCATTTGTCCGGCAAACCCTTTGAACAATTGCAGGGCACGCTCCCGATACACAGGCTGTTCCGTATATCGGGATAGCTCAAGTAAAGCATGCGCGGCCATGGCATTGCCGGAAGGGCGTGCGCCATCATACGGATTTTTTGTGCGAACGATGAGCTTTTCCTGATCATCCGTAAAATAAAATCCGCCATGATCGCTATCCCAGAAGATATCTATCATACGATCGGTCAGTGTTCGGGCTTCCGTCAGCCATCGACGATCGTCCGTCGTTCTGTAGAGTCGTGCCAACCCACGGATCAAATAGGCGTAATCCTCCTGAAAACCGTCATGTTTTGTTTGACCATTCAGGTATAAACGGCGCAATGTACCTTCCGAATCACGCAGATGGGCCAGAAGAAAATCCGCGGCTCGGATGGCGATATCCCGGTAGGTTGTATTCCCGGTCACTACCGCGGCATAGGCAAATGTATCAATCATGTGGCCGTTCCAGGCAGTCAGAACTTTCGTATCGACCAGCGGTTTTTCGCGTTTCGCTCGTACGGTCAGAAGCCTGGCTTTCATAGCCTCTACATCCTGCCGAAGCTCATCTGTCGATAGGCCCACCTCGCTTGCCGTCTCGTCAAGGGACCGGCTCATATACACCACGGCGCCCTCCACCTCCGGCATAGGGGCCAGATCAAACGTCTGGAAAAACAGATCCGCCTCGGCCTCAAGCACGTCGCGTATTTCTTCTTCCGTCCAGAGATAATACTGGCCCTCTATCGCATCCGTTTCCGAATCCATGGCCGAATAGAAGGCCCCGTCCTCTCCGATCATCTCTCGTACGACGTAGGACAGGATATCTTCTGCGACCAGGCGGTAAGCGTTGTTTTGCATTATGTCGTATGCTAAAAGATACACACGCGCCAGATCCGCCTGATTGTACAGCATCTTCTCAAAATGGGGTATGCGCCATTTTGAATCCGTGGCGTACCGGTGAAAGCCGCCGCCGATGTGGTCATACATGCCGCTGTGCATCATGACATCCAGCGTATGTGTCACCATCGCCAGGTGCTTCTCGTCGCCGGTGCGACGGTATTCGAACAGCAGCAGTTCGAGACGCATGGCCGGCGGAAACTTGGGCGCGCCGCCGAAACCGCCGTTCTGGGCGTCAAAGCGCGTGTTCAATCGATCGAGCGTGATATCAATTATTGTTCCATCCACAGCAATCGAATCAACCGGCACGAATAAATCCCGCTGGAGGGTCTGAATCGCCTGCGCGATATCTCCTGCATGCGCCGTTACATAGTCCCGCCGATCCTGCCAGGCGGTGTTCATGGCATCCAGAATACGTGGAAAACCCGGTCGGCCGGGCAGATCTTCCGGCGGAAAATAGGTGCCCGCATAAAAGGGTTCCAGGTCGGGGGTCAGGAACACGGAATTGGGCCATCCACCCCCTTGCGTCATCAATTGCGTCGCGGTCATATACACCTCATCCAGATCCGGACGCTCTTCCCGGTCCACCTTGATATTAATAAAATGTTCATTCATGATAGCCGCGATATCCGAATTCGAGAACACCTTGCGCTCCATGACATGACACCAGTAGCAGGTGGAATAGCCTATGGATAGAAAAATAGGCTTCTGCTCACGCCGGGCGCGATCAATGGCTTCCGAACCCCAAGGGTACCAGTCCACCGGATTATGCGCATGGAGCTGCAAATAGGGGCTGATTTCGTCAGACAGCCGATTGCCCTGTGGGTCGTTCAACCAGGCATACCCCTGCCAGACCAGCCCGCCGGTCAATAACCAGACCAGCGGAAGGATAATCACATAACGCCAGCGACGTATCCACGATGGCGAAGATTGAGAAGAAGAATCAGGAGAAGTCATAACTATAACAATGTACAAAATACAAAGCACGTTACGCAGCCTTTGCGTAACATCTGTTATAAAGCAAATGTATAACATTAACAGATCATGTCAAACGGAAGTTCCCGAGATAGAGGCGAGATAGCGAAAATACACAGCGGCCACGGGCATCCGCCATCTCGAACAGACCTAACTCCAAATGTGGGCTCAGTATATGGACGGAAAGAAAGCGCACATTCGAGTACGACGTGAGGAACAGTAGATCATAGCTTCATGCTGCCCGCTCTATTTTTCCTAACGGGTTTTCTCTGTTGTCTCCGACTATATGATAAAACGGTATCACCTATAGACGGAATCCCCTATGCCTCAATTACACGACAAAGGCTACAAACGCCTGTTCTCCAACCGAACCATTTTGAGACAACTGCTTGAGACGTTCGTCAGAGAAGATTGGGTCAAGGAAGTCGATTTCGAGAAAGGTGAAGCCATCGACAAGACGTTCATCGATGAAAGATACCGAACCAAAGAGAGCGATCTGATCTACAAACAGCCGCTGCGTGACTCAAACATCTACATCTATATCATCCTGGAATTTCAATCTGCGGCGCCCCGATTCATGGCACTCAGGGTGCTTAATTATCTGACTGATTTCTATATGGATTACGTCAAAACACATGCCAGGGTGCGCACCCTGCCGCCGGTCTTTCCCATCGTCCTCTACAACGGCGATAGCCCCTGGCGGGCGCCTACAACACTGGCCGAACTTGTGGACCGCTCGGATCTACCGGGGCCGTATCAAGTAGCTTTTGAGTATTTCAAGATTGCTGAGAATGAACTGGACCGTGAAACGCTCTTGACGGTATCAAATATTGTCTCTACCTTATTCTTAGCCGAAGCGCACTATGATCTGAGCCTCCTGAAAACAGCGCTGCTGGATATATTCGATAATGAATCGGATAAACAGGCGGTAACCCGTCGTCCCACGTGACCTTGATCGGCGGCGTTAACATTCTGGCAACCGCCGGATTTTCCTCAGTGTCGCCAGCGGTATTTACCTGTACCGAATAACCAGCAGCACCGGATTTGTCGATACCAAGCGCATGACCTTGCTGAAATAAACCTGAACCCGCCACCCGCCCATCCTTCCACCCTGATCTCCATGCAACCCATCTGCCTGACCGGTCCATCACTCAAAACGAATCTTCACACGCACACCACCTTCTCCGACGGCGCTTTCAGCCTCAAGGAGGTCGTCGCTGCCTATGAAGCGCTCGATTACGACGTACTGGCCATCACCGACCACAATCAGTGGCGGGATAATAGCCATGCCTCGACGGATCGGGTGCTGGTGCTCAGCAGCAACGAACCGTCACTTTCGCATCGGGAGCACATTCTGGCCACAGGGGTCCATACCGACTCACCGATTGATCACGGCGACCGAACCTGCACGCGATCTCAGGAGGTCATCGACTGGGTCAACGATCAGGACGGTTTCTCCACATTGAACCATCCTACCTGGTCCGGTATGTCGGTGGACAGATTGCTGGAACTGGACCGGTATCATTCGATTGAGATCGTCAACACGGGTTGTATCGGCCACGGCTCTGAATTTTCCCTGACACACTGGGATGAATTGCTCCGGCGCGGTCGCCTGGTGTGGGGTCTGGCGACCGACGACAGTCATTCCGTATGGGATCGTGGCTTGGGATGGGTGGAAGTCTACTGCGACAAAGAAGAATCTGCCGTTGTCCAAGCGCTTAAAGAGGGCCGTTTTTATGCAACCATGGGGCCTGCATTTGAACATATTGAGTGCGATGGTGACCGGATTTTTATTCGTTCGGAGCCGGTACAGGGCATCGCTATACTGTCGGAACAGGGTCCGATCAAAACGGTACATGGCGGCAAAGGTTCGGTCCGCGAACTCGAATGGACGCTTCCCAGGCGTGAACACCGCTACATCCGCGTCGAACTACACCGCTCCGACGGCAAGAAAGCCTGGAGTAACCCCCTGTTTTTATAGAAGGTTAAAGCAGTATTCACAACCTTTCAACCTACAAACTCTACTCTAATTACGAGGGGAAAGAATGAAGGACAATACCCGGCGTAGGCCTCGTCGAATGTGGAAGCGACCTGAGATTCAGCCGCCCCAGCGACCGAAAGGGTGAATATGACCGTCGCGAGAAGAAAAAAGAGCCTTCGCCATCCATCTCGTCTCATGTGATCTCTCCTTTTTGTATTAGGTCAACAGTGCCGCCAACTCTTCTGCCGTCGTCACCGGTTGTCGGCAGACAAAGTCCTCACAGACATACGCGGTGGTCTTACCATCAACCAGGGACCTGTTTTCCAGCAACGGAATAATCTTTGCCGCCCGCTCCTGGCCGGAAGCCGGATCATACAACGCAACTACTTTGTATGGCCGAAAATCTGTGTTGACTGCCTTCAACATCGCTTGCGTCGTTTCGTCATCTATGGCGCCGATAATCGCGATCTCCTTAGGCTGATTAAGATGCCACGCCAATCCCGACAACAAATGTCCGAACCCGCCTGGCGCCTTTTCCATATGATCGGAAAAGATACACAGGATCTGATGCGCTTTATCCCGATAATCGGATCGACCGGTAAAGGCGGACAGACGTAACAGGTTATGGACGCACATGGCATTGCCCGAAGGAATAGCATTGTCATACGGATTTTTCGAACGGACGATCAGTTGTTCATGATCCTCACTGGTAAAAAAGAAACCACCGCCGTCATCATCCCAGAACTGGGTGATCGTCGTCTCCATCAACGTATGCCCCAACTCGAACCAACGGGTATCAAAGGTGGCCTCATACAGATCAAGCAGGGCGTCTGTGATAAAGGCATAGTCATCAAGATAGCCGTTGAGCTTGGCGATACCATCTTTGTAAACGTGCAGTAAGCGGCCGTCTTGATAAAGCGTATCCAGGATAAACTGCATCGATCCTTCCGCAGCGCTGAGATAGGCCCGATGCCCGAAAACACGATAGGCCTGAACCATACTGCCGATCATCAGACCGTTCCAGTCGGTCATGATTTTGTCATCCCGTCCCGGCTTGATACGTCTGTCACGCACATCGGATAATATCTGTCGACCTTCTGCAATCACCTGCCTGAAATAGGCCGGCTCAACATCCAGGTGTACCGCCAGCGGCTCTACCTCCGTATCCACATGGAGGATGCTGGCGCTATATTCGAAATTACCCCCTTCTTCGACACCGTAATAACGACAGAACAGAGCGCCTTTCTCTTCTCCGAGCAAACCGAGAATCTCTTCACGGGTCCACACGAAATATTTGCCTTCCTCACCCTCGCTATCCGCATCTTGCGTAGCATAAAAACCACCACCGGGTTGCATCATTTCGCGTAACAGATAGGTTGCCGTTTCTTCGACAATGCGCTGGAACATAGGATCTCCGGTAGCCTGAAACCCTTCAACATACATCCGCATAAGCAGCGCATTGTCGTAGAGCATTTTCTCAAAATGGGGCACCAGCCATTCCGCATCTACAGAATATCGATGAAAACCACCGCCCAACTGATCGTACATACCGCCGTTACCCATTTTGTGAAGGCTCTGGGTAACCATGTCGAGCGCGGTCTGATTGCCCGTACGGAGATGCTCTCTCAAGCAGAATGACAGCGTCATTGATCCGGGAAACTTAGGCTGCGTACCAAATCCGCCATTTACCTGGTCGAATGTTTCGGAGATCCCTTCAAAAGCCCGGTCCATCAAATCAATATCCAGAGCATCCGTATTGGAAGTGAACTGTGTGATTTCGGCCACGCGCGCTTGAAGCTTATCCCCCTGTTCTTCCGCATCTGCCCGCCGATCCTTGTAGAACTGCGCCACCGCCTTCAAAATACGAGGAAACCCCGGGCGACCGTGCTGATCATCGGGAGGAAAGTACGTCCCGCCATAGAACGGCTTCAAATCGGGTGTCAGAAAAACCGTCATCGGCCAGCCACCGCTACCGGTCATGGTGGTCACCGCATTCATGTATATTTCATCCAGGTCGGGCCGTTCCTCCCGGTCCACCTTGACGTTTACAAAATGCGCATTCATGATCGCCGCGATATCCGGATTCTCAAACGACTCATGCGCCATCACATGGCACCAGTGACAGGCGGAATAGCCGATGGACAGCATAATCGGCATGTCTTCCGCCTTCGCTCTCTGTAACGCCTCTTCTCCCCATGCATACCAATGTACCGGATTATGGGCATGCTGGTGCAAATAGGGACTGGTCTCATGGATCAATCGATTTGTATATGTTTCATCGGGCAAAGGGACACCTCTATACTATTTATGAATTATAAATGATGAATTTTGAATGCTCTTGAAATCATAATTTATAAATCATAATTCATAAATCATAATCAAATCATCTTCTCTCTGATCATCCGCTCCAACGGAAAATCCCGCACCTCGATGGGGAAATCGAGCGCTGTCCGACGTGCTGAAGATTCAAAAATACCTATGATGATTTCCAGAGCACGGCGACCGTTCTTCGCATTCGACCGATGGACGACACGCCCCTCCACGGCATCAATCAACTCTTCTAATTCGCTATGAAAACTTGAACGGGTAACGGGTAACTCAGGGGCATACCAGCCCTGCTGGCGAAATCCGGACAATATTTTTAATGGGGGGCCATCAGGTGTATTGACTTCTATGATCCCATCGGAACCAATGATACGAAAAGCAAAGGCCTGATCTGCCCGCTCCCCTAATTCAATCAGTCCAACCACATCGTTACTGTATCCCACTCTACCAATCGCCATATCTTCAACCATCATATCAGGATGGTTGCCGCGGCCTTCCAGGTTACGATGACGCTCGATCTGACCCATAACCCACAGGGGTTCGACATCGCCATTCAGATAATTGATCAGATCTATCACATGCGTGCCGTTGTTCATCAGATCCAGAGAACAATGGCCCCAGATCATTTTAACGTGACCAATTTCTCCGGCCTGCGCCAATTCACGTGCCCGTACCGCCTGTGGTGAAAAACGATGGGCATGACCAATGGCCAACGCCACATCGGCCTGCCCACATGCGTGGATCATACGATCCGCTTCTTCCAACGTAACGGCCATGGGCTTTTCACATAGGATCCCCTTGACGGAATGCCCGGCCGCTGCTACAGTGGCCTCACAATGGCCACGTGGCCAGGTGCAGATGCTGATCAAATCCAGATCTTCTTGCGCCAGCATGACTTCATGATCCGCATACAATTTGACCCCATATTCGTCAGCCAACCGCCGGGCCTTTTCTCCATCAGGATCTATATCTGATCCGGCCACAAATTCGATCTGCGCATTGCGGACATGCTTATACCCATCTGCATGGGCACGCGATATCCCTCCACATCCAATAAATCCTACACGATAGGTACGCATGACCACTCCCATAATTCGTCATTGCTGATCCCTACGGGCTCCAGCGAACGCTACGCGGTTCATAATTTATAATTCATAATTCATCCTTGCCTCAACACCGGTCTCGTCAAACACGTCGGTCCCCCACTCCCCTTGTAACAAATGTTGTCACCGTCGAATTCCTCAACCCGGCAACCCGCATCGCGCATACGCTGTACGGTCAGGCTATTACCGCTTCGAATGAGGCAATGACGCGGTCCGACCGCTAAAACATTACATCCCAGAGAGTCATATTCTTCATCCGGCACCGGTACCGTTTTAATACCCAGGGCGAGCAACAACTCCCGGAATGGAATAGGCAGTAGACGATCGTAGACAATCGCCAGATCCTTGTCCAGCATGCTGATAATCGACATCAAATGCAGCACGGCACCGGGACCATCCCAGTGTACCATCGGCACGGCGATGACATCCACCTCCAGCGGCTTCATGAATCCCTGAAATTGCCGTATACCTTCCCCATTGGTGCGATAGGAAAGCCCGACGGTCACCAACCGCTTATTCAGCCAGACGACATCCCCGCCTTCGATCATACCAGGAGGTTCTATGCGCCCTGAAATCGGAATCCCCTGTTGCTCAAACACATCCGCGATGGCCTGCACCTCTTCCATCCGTGCTTCTTTGCCCATATGGGATAGAATAACGCCCTGATCCGTCACCGAAGCAACCGGATCATGCGTATACATGGAATCCAACCCGGTCTGATCATCCGCCGGCAAACAGTCTACCTCAACACCGGCCGCTTCCAGTAAAATCACAAATCGTCGGTGTTCCTCAATCGCCTGCCCGAGATCCGGCCGTCCAAGATAGGCGAGCGCTTCCCACTGCGCATCTATCCGCCCATCATCGATATAAGACTCCTGTGGCCTTTTCACCATCGCCCGGTTCAACGTGCCCACCATGGATTGACAACCATATGTTTTCATAACGCCTCAAGAATTGGTCATGGCAAGTGTCCTGTAGACACGTTGCGAGTACGCCATAGTTGAGTAATTGGTTTATTGTCTGATTGCAAAACCTTAAAACCTCTCCGTGATTCTAATCTTCTACGATTCACCTACAGCAGGTGAAGCTGGCCATCACTCCCGGCCTCAAAGAGCTGCTCGAATGCGGTCTCATCCAAAACCTGTATACCGAGCGCTTGCGCCTTATCCAGCTTCGAACCAGCGCTCTCACCGGCTAGGACATAATTTGTTTTTTTACTCACACTGGCCGTCACTCGACCGCCCGACGACTCAATTCGAGCAGCGGCTTCATCTCGTGTATATTTTGCCAACGTACCGGTGATAACAAAAATTTTGCCGTTCAACACTTGTGAAGCCGTACCGACCGGTAGCTCCGGCAGCTTCATATTAAGTCCCGCTTGTCGGAGTTTTTCGATAACCGTCCTATTTTGATCATTTTGAAAAAAATTGACCACGCTTTCGGCGATGGTAGGGCCTATTTCAGGGATGGTGGCCAGTTCTTCGACGGTAGCTGTCATGATCTGATCTAAAGACCGGCGCCGATCCGCAATCTGACGCGCAGCCCGCTCCCCCACATGCGGAATACCCAGACTGAACAGAATACGGTCCAGGGGCCGGTCTTTACTGGCTTCAATCGACCGAACAATATTGTCCGCGGACTTAGGGCCCATCCGCTCCAGGGCCATGAATTGTTCTTGAGTCAAAGAAAAAATATCCCCGACATCCTGCATCAAACCATGCGAGAGTAATTGCTCTGCTACAGCCGGGCCGAAACCATCGATGTCCATCGCATTTCGAGCCGTAAAATGTTCCAGCCGCGCCTGTATTTGTGCCGGGCAGGATACATTCTCACAACGCACGGCCACTTCATCTTGAATACGCATAAGCGGCGTGTGGCAAACGGGGCATTCGGCGGGCATTTTAAACGGCGGCGCCCCTTCCTGGCGCTTGTCAATATCCACCTCAACAACTTTGGGAATAACATCGCCGCCCTTTTCAATGACCACGGTATCACCGATCCGAATATCTTTGCGCAGGATTTCGTCTTCATTATGCAGGGTCGCCCGACTGATCGTCGAACCGGCCAGGAAGACCGGCTCCAACTCAGCCACCGGCGTTACGACCCCCGTACGACCGACCTGTAGACGAATATCGCTCAGCCGGGTTACAGCGCGTTGGGCTGGGAATTTGTAGGCAACGACCCAACGAGGACTTTTCAGAGTGGCTCCTAGCTCTTGCTGCAGCCGAATCGAATCCACTTTAATAACCATGCCGTCGATGTCGTATGGCAGGTCACTTCGTTTTGACTCCCAGGCCTTGCAATAGCCAATGGCCCCATCGATGGTATCAAACCGTTGTGCGTTTGTATTCGTTGAAAATCCATGACCGGCCAACCATTGTAATCTACCATAATGGCTATCTAATTCAGGCTGAACGGCCAAAACACCTGTTTCATCTTCAAAACGCAGGGAATACAGAAAGACCTGTAGCGGTCGCTCCGCCACCTGGCGTGAATCAAGCAGTTTCAATGAGCCGGCCGTGGCATTACGAGGATTGGCGAACAATGGATCTTCACGATCGCTACGAACCTGATTCATTTGTTCCAGACCGGCATGGGACAGGTAGACCTCACCACGGACTTCAAGCTGATTTATCGCAGGGTGATCTACTGCAATACGTATCGGAATAGAACGAATGGTCCGCAAATTTGCGGTAATATTATCGCCCTGTACCCCATCACCCCGGGTCGATCCCAGGATCAGCACCCCGTCTTCATACCGCAGACTGACAGCCACCCCATCGATCTTCAACTCGACGACATAACTGTAAGCTTCCTCATCGCCCAGGATATCTCGTACGCGTCGATCGAAATCAAGAATTTCGTTGGCATCATACGTATTGCTTATGGATAGCATGGGGACCGGATGTGTTGCAACAGGAAAGGAAGAATAAGGAGCGCCACCTACCCGTTGGGTCGGAGAATCAGGTGCGACCAGATCCGGGTGGGCGGCCTCGATATCCAGCAACTCCTTCATCAGCACATCGTAGTCATAATCGCTGATAACAGGCTTGGCCAGGACATGATACCGGTGATCATGGTCCCTGATTT
>Ga0066376_10004373_pt1 | contig 12296 bp, 12 predicted proteins | sample Knorr_S15_td_Bot_FD_77009 | JGI IMG/M metagenome (GOLD analysis project Ga0066376, IMG submission 77009) | Marine microbial communities from Southern Atlantic Ocean transect - Knorr_S15_td_Bottom_ad_5009_LV_A | ecosystem: Environmental > Aquatic > Marine > Oceanic | place: Southern Atlantic... | reverse complement strand
TGCTTTTGAGTGATTATTCATTTGTTTAAAATTGGGTTGAATCGGATCAACTAATTTTTTATTCAGTTGATTGTACTTTCCTCCGGCCTTCAAATGATATTGGAATGCTGTAGGATTACAGCGTATCACTCTATCCGAAGCCATAAATGCTCCCAAAATAAGTCCATGTTTATGAATTGATTGAGCACCATAATTACTGCAACTCGGTTCAAACTGGCAATTGAAAAATTCCGAATTATAGGATATTCTTTGCCATCCAGCAATAGGGAGAACACCCAGTTTTTTTATCAGCGATGTATTCTTAGAAACTAAAATTGTATCAGCAGGATATTTTGATTGACTTTGGGAAATCGATAAACCAATAATCAGTAAGATAAATATTTTGGTTGCTTTCCCTTTCATGCTTGTGTTCTTAAATTTCGCATTGAATTTTTCAATATCCTTTCAAATTATAAAGAAACTAGGCTGAAATATAAGAGACCAAAATGGAAACAATTATAAATCAATTGGCAAGCAATCCTGTCTATTTTGCTGTTGCCATAGTATTCGCGTTGGTTATTCTATTTGGAGTTATTAAAAAACTCATAAAGCTGGTTATTTTTTCTGCTGTTGTTTTTGCAATCTGGATTGCCTATTTAGTTTATACGGATAAGGAAATCCCAACAACAATTCAAGAAGCAAAAGAGAGTATCATTGAAACTATTGATAGGGGCAAACAAAAGGGTGAGGAATTATTAGAAAAAAAAGTTGGTGAACAAATAGATAAAATTTTTAATTCAGATTAAAATGAAATGTCAATTGAGTTTTGATTATCCACTAAATTTATAAATTGAAAAACTGAAAGAAATTGATTAAAAAATTTTGAGTTGACTCATAAAAAAATTCTTTTACAGCAACACCAAACATGAGTGCGATGACTAAAACTACAATAATAATCAAACCAACAATGATCATCATTGTACTTTGTAGAAACATATATGATCGTAATTGATCTAATGCTTCTGTAAAGCTCATTGATTCTTCCTCCATGACACTGAATTTCAGGTTTCCGGAAGCAGAAGTTAATTTTGCGCCCAGAAGAATTAAAAATATACCCATTATAACAGTTGGAATTGAAAAAACAAAAATTGTTAAACAATATATAAAACCGAATATTATATTTATAATTCCCACAAATTTACTCCACCGCGCTAACCCTAATAGAATATCTTTCCCCCGATAGTCTAGCTTAAACTCAACTTTTGGCGAATCCCCTATTTTTTGTGCAGGGGAATCTTCTAGTGAATTATCGTTTGTTACAATGGTTGATTCTTGTGATGGATCCATAATTATTAAATTATCTGTATAAATTTATAGTGAATTACAGGATAGAGAATTCATTTACATATTCATTATTCATGGAAAAAAAATAAAATAACGACTGCGATTATAAGAACAGCTATAGCAATAAACCGAGGAAACATTTGAACATAACCGGGTGCATTATCTATTGCAGTTGATTGTATCGATTCATCCATGTACTTTCTGCGGTTGTATGCGGAAAGCTTTATACTAAAAATCAGGAGACCAAATACAAAAAGAAGTGAACCTAACATGAGAACTAAATTCATATTAAAAAGTACATGAGATTACTACATTCAGGCAAGTATAGGAGAAAAATATGTTTCAAAAAGACCTTTTAAAAAATAAAACTATTCTTATCACTGGAGGAGGGACAGGGCTTGGAAAATCAATGGCCACCAGATTTGGAGAACTGGGCGCTAATTTGATTATTACAAGCAGGCGACAGAATGTATTAGATGATGCTGCTGAAGAACTCCGTAAAACAGGTGCTGATGTATTACCACATAGTTGTGATGTACGAGATCCATTAGCAATCACTAAACTTTTAGAAAAAGTAAAAAGTAAATTTAAAAGTATCGACTGTCTCCTCAATAATGCAGCTGGAAATTTCATTTCTCCCACAGAAAATCTTTCAGAAAATGCATTTAAGGTTGTTGTAGATATCGTTCTATTAGGAACATTCAATATGACACTTGCTGTTGGGAAAGAAATGATCAAGCAGAACAATGGGACAATTCTGAATATTGTGACGACATATGCCTGGACAGGTAGCGGATATGTAGTTCCTTCCGCTGCTGCGAAAGCCGGCGTGCTTGCTATAACCCGATCTCTAGCGGTTGAATGGGCTAAATATGGAATCCGGACAAATGCCATAGCACCGGGTCCATTTCCCACAAAAGGTGCATGGAAACGCCTTGCTCCTCCTGGACTTGGGATTGAACGTAAATTAAAAAATCGTATTCCTTTAAAACGATTTGGAGAGCATGAAGAATTAGCAAATTTGGCATCATATCTGCTCAGTGACGGTTCCGGTTATATAAACGGAGAGGTAGTCACAATTGATGGCGGTGAATGGCTAAAAGGTGCCGGGCAGTTTAACGAGTTGGACCGTCTTCCAAAAACGGCCTGGAAAATCATGGAAAAACTTCGGAAAAAATCAAAGAAAAAGTAAATAATTTGTTGCCATGAATATTATTTTCTTAACAGTCTTAACTTTGCTTAATTAATTGGAACTATTTGCTTTTCCCATTTTAATTTAAAGTCTGCAGGGGCAACTTTCCCTCCATACCCCCAATGCTCCTGTGGGCTTTCGTTTTTAAAAAAACTTCCAAATCCAAGAGTTCAGGAATTCTCCAAATAAATTGTATAAAACAAATGTGTAGGGAATTGTTACAGCAAAAAACACAAATGGAGTGATTCGCATTTTTACGGCAAAACGATTATCTTTTTGCTGTTTTGAATACCATTTATTAACTTGATGTAATGTGAGCTTTGCAAGGAAACCGGAAACAATGAATACGAATAATATAACAATCCCATCAAGGCTAGATAGTGAATTTAGCCAGCGGGAAAACTTCATTCCGTTTCTCCGGAGAGAAGTGCCGCACCAAATACACCTGAAGAATCCCCTAATTTATTTTTCAAGATTTTTGTTTCAAATTCATCACTGAAAACATGATCTTTAATAGATTGTATTCCCTCCGTGTACAAAAATGGAATATTACTCAATCCACCTCCTAAAACAACTGCATCCGGATCAAGAATATTTATCACATTAGAAACTCCCTGTCCAAAATACTCCAGGAATTCCGATTTCCACAATTTTCCATTTTTAACTTCAGGGTTTTCTTTTAGAAATGTAATTATTTCTTTAAGTGGCTGGATATTTCCTGTTAAATCTCCCCATCTTTTTTCTAAAGCAGGACCGCTTATATATGACTCTGTACAACCATTTTTTCCGCAATAACAACTACGGCCATTATAAATTAAACAATGGTGACCCCACTCTCCTGCAATTCGGTTAGTTCCTTTATGTACAATTCCATTGCATACGATCCCACCGCCAACACCAGTTCCCATTATGATTCCAAATACGAAATTATATCCTTTTGAAGCTCCCATCATAGTTTCAGCTAATGCAAAACAATTTGCATCGTTTTCGATTTCCACTTTTTTATTTAATCTATCTTCGAGATCCTCTTTGATCGGTTGGCCAATCAGGCAAAGCGTATTGCTGTTTTTTAATCGCCCAGACTTCAAAGAGATAGCTCCCGGCGTGCATATACCTATCGTGTAAATATCTTCAATACCAAAAGTTAAATCTGTTATGAGTGACACAATCCGTTCTAATATTTCAGAATATCCTTTTTCCCGATCAGTTGAGATTCGTTTTCGATTGAGAACATTTAACTCATCATCAAGAAGAATTCCTTCTATTTTTGTACCTCCTAAATCAATGCCGATTCGATTCATAAAATTGTATTTAAAACAGTTTTAAACTCGGATAGAATCATAGAAGTTGCTCCCCAAACTTTCTTATTATTTAAATAATAGTATGGAACCTGATACAAATGACCTCTCAGTGTCCTTTCTTCTAACTGATGAGTTTTTTGATGAACCAGTGAATGAATGGAAACTGAAAATACAGATTCCACTTCCATTGGGTCTGTTGCTGTTTCAGGTTTATGTTCTGAAAAACCAATGAATGGATGGATTTGGAATCCAGTAACCGGAACCAGCAGTGGTGTCAATTGACCAATAATTTGAATTGAATCTGAAGAAATGCCAATCTCTTCATCCGTTTCCCTTAAGGCAGTTCCGACTAACTCCTCTCCCTCCTCTTTTGCCCCTCCGGGTAAAGAAATTTGACCTTTATGATATTGAACTGTATCTGTTCGTTTTGTAAGAAAAAAATGAATATCTTCACGAATCGGGAAAAGCAGTATTAGCACTGCTGAAAGTACAATATTGTCCGGCGGAATAAAATACTTCACTGAGTTTTGTGGTGTAATCAGCATTATATTTTGTGATGATACTCCGGGCAATTTCTTTTCCAATCGTTGAGATAATTTTATTTTCAAAGTATGTATATTCAAAATAATCCTGAAATTTCGTTATTATATACCTGTGAAATTTACGGGAATTATTCTGACAGTAAAAACCATTGGAATAATTGTTTTAACATTTTTTTCTGAGCATAGAAATAATGAATATTAAACATATCGTTTGGGATTGGAATGGAACACTTCTAGACGATCTCTGGTTATCGATAAAGGCTATAAATATTGTTTTGAAACATCATAATCTTCCTCAAGTCAATGATAAAAAATACTTAAATATTTTTATCTTTCCGGTTATTGAATATTACAAAAAACTTGGATTTGATTTTGAAATAAATTCATTTGAGAAAGTTGGTACTGAATTTATTGATGAATATACAAAACTTCAATTTCAACCAAAATTGCATCACGGGGCAAAAAAACTTCTAAAAGAAGTTTTATCCAGAGGAATCACTCAATCATTATTATCCGCAGCAACCAATGAAATGCTTGAATCATTAATGAATTATCATAACCTTCATAAATATTTTACGAAAATCAAGGGACAAAATAATCATTATGCCTATGGAAAAACAGAAGCCGGGAAAGCTTTGATGAAAGATTTAAAATTTAATCCTGATGAAGTGCTTTTTGTTGGAGATACTATCCACGATTCTGAGGTTGCAAACGAAATTGGGGTCCATTGTGCGTTAATTTCACATGGTCATACACATCATGAACGACTTAAAAAATTAAATGGAACCGTGTTGCATTCCATGCCAGAATTCAATGCATGGCTCAATCAAAATATTTATTTATGAATAATCCTGCACTCACACTTGCGCTTGCTATGGTATTTGGAATGATAGCACAAATAACTGCTCGTCATTTACGTATCCCTGGAATTGTCCTGCTTCTAGGAACCGGAATTATCCTAGGGCCAACAGTTTTGGGGATAGTACATCCGGCAAGTCTTGGGAGTGCCCTTCCTCTGATTGTTGGCTTTGCTGTTGCTGTAATTTTATTCGAAGGTGGTATGAATCTGCGCTTGAAACGAATCCATCGCGAAGAAAGGACAATCCGTCAGCTTATAACGACAGGAGCACTGGTCACTGCAATCGGCGGGACATTAACAGCAAAAATAATCCTGGGATGGGACTGGCGGACATCTTTTCTGTTAGGTGTCATTGCAATTGTTACGGGCCCAACGGTTATCTCTCCGCTGTTAAGACGATTAAAATTGAGAAGGTCCGTCTCAACAGTATTGGAAGCAGAAGGCGTTTTGTTAGATGCAATTGGTGCAGTGATCGCAGTGGTGGCACTTGAAATTGCAATCAGTCCTTCCGGATTATCCTTACTTAAGGGAGTTTTTCACATTGGTCTCAGATTATTGGTTGGAAGTTTGTTAGGAATTTCGGGTGGTCTTTTGTTAGCGTTTCTCCTTCGGTTTCGACATCTTGTTCCTGATGGCTTAGAAAATGTTTTTACGCTTTCTATGGTGTTTGCATTATTTCAAGGTTCCAACGCAATTAGTCCGGAAAGCGGCATCGTAGCTGTGACGGCTGCTGGCATCGCCGTGGGAAATACAAAGACACACATACAGAGAGAACTCATGGAGTTTGAGGAGCAAATGACTGTTCTGTTAATCGGACTGCTTTTTATACTTTTGGCTGCAGATGTGAAACTGATGGAAATCACAGCATTGGGCTGGCAGGGTGTTATTTCGGTAATCATTTTCGTAGCCATCTTACGACCTCTTACTGTTTATATTGGTACACTTGGATCAAAACTGAATATCCGCCAAAAGGTTTTATTGTCATGGATTGCTCCCAGAGGAATTGTCGCTGCAGCAGTGGCTTCTCTTTTTGCTCTCGAGTTGGAAAAACACGGTTTTGAAGGAGGTCCGCTTCGAGCAATGGTATTCACTTTGATTGGAGTAACTGTTTTGATTTCAGGTTTGACAGGTGGAATTGCAGCACAACTGCTGGGACTGAAACGTCCAAGAAATGTTGGCTGGGTTATTTTAGGTGCAAATTATTTAAGCAGAACATTGGCAAGAATACTCATCAAATCCGGTGAAGAAGTTTTGTGCATTGATCAAAATCCAAAAGCATGCCGACGAGCTGAGGAAGACGGGATCAAGATTATTTATGGAAATGGATTGGATGAAAAAATATTACTTCGAGCGGAAATAGATACACGAATCGGCGTTATAGGATTATCTTCAAATGAAGAAGTAAATCTATTGTTTGGTACAAAAGCAAAAGAAGTTGGGAAGACTGAGGTGATCCTTGTTGGAATAAAAACCGAATCTGAAGGGATCACATTTGAAATGGTAAAAGAAACCGGGGCAAGCATTCCATTCGGTGGACATTTTGATATTGAGCAATGGTCCGGAAGGATCCAGCGGGGAACAACATCATTGGAGGAGTTTACAATTTCGAATCCTGTTAAAATTAATCGTTTAATAGCTGATGCAGAAGGTATAATTTTACCTTTGGTTTTGCATAGGAAGTCCAAATCTCGACCGATTGACGATTCAACAGAATTAAAAAATAGTGATGTAATTTCAGTACTTTTGAATACCAAGAAGGAAATGGAAGTGAAAAAATGGCTGGATATTAACGAATTGACTCTTGATAAAAATGATTAAAATAATCTTTCCAAAAAATTCAGTATTTCTGATGACTTTCATGTTCATTTATTTAACAACTAACGGCTGTAAAAAAGAATCAATAATTGTGTATACTATTCCAAAAGAAACTGTGAAAAGTGTACCTGCCTCAGAATCAGAACACAAACCATTACACTGGAAAAAACCAAATCATTGGGTACAAAACCAACAATCCCGGATGAGACTCGCCAGTTTTAGTATCAATGGACAACACATCAAAAATGCCGAAGTTTCCATTACTGTCCTACCTGGAACTGCCGGTGGATTAACAGCGAATATAAACCGCTGGCGGGGACAATTAGAGCTACCTGCACTGAATGAGTTAGAACTCAAAAAGAATTACAGCACTATTGTAATTAAGGAAAAAGAAACCACCCTGGTTGAACTTGTCAGTAATAATCTGCTAATTCAAAATCAATTCAAAAAGAGGATGACAGTTGCAATAATTCGAGAGAAAAATCAAATTTATTTTTTCAAATTAATCGGAGAAAATGACCTTGTTTTAAAAGAAAGATCCGTCTTTCTGTCATTTTTAGAAAGTGTGAGTTTTGAATAAAAAAATTGAATCATTTCTGAAGTCTTCATTTTCACTTAAGACTACTTTATTCTGTATGGTTTGTTTCCTCATAATAATTTTTTGGGGAACTATGTCACAGGTTCATTTAGGAATTTATTTAACACAAAAAAAGTTTTTCCAGTCTTTTTTGATCTTTTGGGAAGCATATCCAAATATGATGATTCCTATTTTTCCGGGTGGAAGACTGCTGGGAATCATTCTTTTTTTCAATCTTCTATCCGTAATTTATATCAACAAATTATATACGAAAAAAAAGTGGGGATTGCTCCTAATTCACCTTGGGATTATGACGTTTCTCATAGGTGGAGGATTAACGAGTTTTTATGCCATTGAAAGCCAGTTATCCATTGAAGAAGGAGAAACGAAAAATTTTACAGAAGATTTTCGCAAATTAGAACTGGCAATCATTGATAGAACCAATCCTGACTTTGATAAAGTGATCAGTATCCCTCAGTCAATGCTTAAAAAACAAAATGTAATTTCCTACCCTGAAATCCCTTTTAATATTATTATAAAATCATATCTTTCCAATGCCGAATTATCTTCTAAGACTTCAAATAATTCTATTCAAGAACTCCCTCAAATTACCCATGGAATTGGAACCGAAATATTTGTGAAATCAAAAGATGAATTTGTGCAGGATAACTTTGTGAACTACGTTACTGTACATGCAGAGATTTTATCCAACAATCAATCGTTAGGGACATGGTTGTTTTCACGAGCAATAGAACATACACAATTAATTGAAATTGAAAATAAACAGTATGAATTTATTCTCAGGCCTGTTAGGTATTATACAATTTACAATCTCACTTTAAAGGATTTTCGTCATGATATCTATCCGGGAACGGATATTCCAAAAAATTTCTCTAGCCTGATTCATTTGAATGACCCCGAAAAACAGGAAAATCGGGATATCCTTATTTATATGAACCACCCACTTCGTTATCGGGGAAAAACCTATTATCAGGCCAGTTTTGGAAAAGATGACACCTTATCTATCCTGCAAGTGGTGCAAAATCCTGCCTGGTTATTTCCATACACAGCCTGCATTCTTGTGGCAATGGGACTGCTATATCAATTTATAACGGGGTTAATACAATTCTCCAGGAAAAGACTCTCATGAAAAATAAAATCATATTCATTTTCATTGTATTCATGCTTGGATATTTTCTCTTGTTCCGTCTCTCCCCTACCGATATAAATCCAACACTTTTATCCTTAAAAAAGTTTGCAACAATCCCTGTACTCCATAACGGCCGAATTAAACCAATTGATTCCGCAGCACGCAATTCACTGACATTAATTCAAGGCAAGCAAACTTTTAAATATAATGGAGTAAAATATTCTGCAAGTGAGTGGCTTTTAACTCTTTGGTCATATCCAGAAAAAGCAGATGAATTCCCGATTTTTTTAATCAATAATCCAGAAGTAAAAATGTTATTAGGAATGTTTGATCTGAAGAAAAAAACCGTTCCCTATAATGAATTAGTTCCTCATTTTGAAATGATCACCAATCAAACAAACACAATTCAAAAGATTGAAGATCAACTTCGTTCTCCATTTCAAAAAGAAGTGTTCAATCTGTACCAAAGAATTATGCTGTACCACCATCTTAAAAATTCATTTTTTGTTGAAGGGACGCATTCGTTTTATCAAACTGTTTCCTCATTTGAAAGAAATATTCAGGAAATGCGTTCTTTCGTCAAAGAAACAAACCACAAATTTGAGGATTTAACAGAAGAACAAAAACAGATTTTGGTATCCATTGATACTACAATTCAACAGTTTAATTATGTGGATCAAATGAATATCGTAAAACCGCTGCCATCTATTGATGATCCTATGGATGATCATTGGAACAGCATGGGTGCGGGAATAACAAATTATTTAGACAACTACTCATTTCATCCTTTGATTAACCTCTTTGCCAAATCTTTTGATGCTGTGAATCATAACCAACCCGAACTTTTTAATAAATCAATAGAAAGGATTTTGGCTTATCATGAATTACGATCTCCTCGGGTAACCCGATTTGCGAAAGGAGAATTATTATTTAATGAAGTTCAATTTTTCATGAAAAGCATCATATTGTATTTTTGTGTTTTTTTACTGCTTTGCATTTCATGGCTGCGATGGCCAGATCATTTAACAAAAGCAGGATTTTATTTATTACTGATTGCATTTGGAATTCATACAATGGGACTATTATTCAGAATAATTTTACAGGGAAGACCTCCTGTTACAAATTTATATTCTTCAGCGATTTTCATTGGATGGGTTAGTGTTGGTTTAGGAATCATTTTAGAAAAATATTATAAAAATCAAATCGCAGTCTTTTTATCTGCGGTGCTTGGATTTACCACATTAATCATCGCACACAATCTTTCCTTAAGTGGAGATACAATGGAAATGATGCAGGCCGTACTGGATTCAAATTTTTGGTTATCAACTCATGTGGTGACAGTTACCATTGGATATAGCTCAACCTATGTGGCCGGTTTTATAGGATTATTTTATGTTTTCAGAGGACTTTTGAGTTCGTCCTTAACACAAAACGATCAAAAAGAATTATACCGGATGGCTTATGGGATTGTCTGCTTTAGTCTGTTATTTAGTTTTATTGGAACCATTTTAGGCGGCATTTGGGCTGACCAATCGTGGGGAAGGTTTTGGGGCTGGGATCCGAAGGAAAATGGAGCACTGATGATTGTGCTGTGGAATGCAATCATTTTACACGCCAGATTATCCGGAATTATCAAAATTCGAGGATTTATGCTCTGTACAATTTTTGGGAATATTCTCACCAGTTTTTCATGGTTTGGCGTGAACATGCTGGGAGTCGGTCTGCATTCATATGGATTTATGGATAAAGCATTTTTCTGGCTCCTGCTATTTATTTTGAGTCAGTTAGCAGCAATCGGTCTGGGATTTATTCCAAAAAAATATTGGAGAAGTAGATTCGAAAATTGAGTAATATTTTTTGATGCTTCGTATTTGATTACATAAGAGAAAAATTGGACCTTCATTTGAAAAACAAATTTAATATAGTTCTCATTGGACTTTATCTTTTCGTATCTCAAGGAGAAGGAAAAAACCTTATCATTCACAACACGTATGATCCAACTGTAAGAGAACTACTGGATGTGGAAATTGTGGGAAATACACTCATCATTCCTGGGAATTTGCAGGGAATTGAATTTTATAATATCTCCAATCCCCAAACACCAGTTCATTTAACGAATTTTCAAATTCCGGGAGGTGGCGGAAATACTCACTGTTATTATGCCAGAGGATCTGGAAATACCGTGTATGTTACTACACACCGAGGAGTTGCAATTGTCAATATTTCCAATCCCTCAAACCCCCAGTCCATGGGATATATTTCCGGGACGTTTGGGAATAATCTTATTCTTGAAAACATGGACATTTCAGGAAATATCCTAGCCGTATGTGCACATGCTGACGGTGTGTTTTTTTATGATATTTCTAATCCTTCAAACCCAAGTTTAGTTTCTACAACTCAAGCAGACAACGCCTGGGTAATCACTATTTATAACAATTTAGCGTTTATTGCTGATGGCGAAACTATTCGAATTTTTGATATCACAAATATAGAAAATCCTGATGAAGTCAATTCACTGTCAACTGGAAGCGCAGTCAAAGATCTGGCAATTATAAATGATCTCCTCTATGCTGCATTAGGTTCTGGGGGAGTAAGTGTTTATAATTTGAGCACACCAGCTGATTTACCATTATTTTTAGGAAATTATAATACAGGTGGATTAGCAAATAGAATACAACCATTTGAAGGAAAACTTGCTGTGTCAGATTGGGATGATGTGGAAGTATTGGAATGGAATGGTTTCGAACTGGAACGAATTGGATTTAAAGCAAATGGCAGGCGAACCATGGCAATCAATGCCGTTGGTAATTATATTTATTCTGCTGAATGGATGTTATTACAGGTGTTTGAGTTTGGAGAAATATCGGGCGCGGATATCGATATAAACGCTTGGGAACTCAATTATCCTTTTGTTGAAAACGGTGATTCATACACACTCAGTCTTGAGGTCACAAATAACGGAAATTCAACATTAATTGTTGAAGATCAATTCACAACAAACCCTGATTTCCAGATTGAGAATCACCTGCAGAATTTATTCCCAGAAGAATCTCAGGAAATAAATATTATATACTATGCAGATGGAGGAAATTCTTCCGGTGGTTATGATATCTTCGCAAATGATAATGATGAACCACAAATTGTTTGTGAACTCAACGGGAATATTGATGGTATTAATGTTGGTGACACAGCACCGGATTTTGAATTGGAGATTGCAGCCAACGGAACCGGAACATTTCAGTTATCTGATCATTTAGGACAAATTGTAGTAATAGCATTTTTCTCCCCCGGATGACCGGTTTGCAGTCCGGAGTTATCGGATTTTGAAACCACCATCTGGCAGACCTATCCCCAGGATGAAGTACTTGTTATAGGGATTTCAGCAAATAACCAGAATCAAATAGATAATTTTGTAGAGGAAAACGGTATCACCTATCCAATCCTCTTTGATCCCGGCGGAAGCGGAGGAGTTTCTGGTGGTAACACGTATGATCTGTATTATCTCCCTAATGACGGTTCTCCCTATCCCAAGGATTT
>Ga0066376_10004372_pt1 | contig 12297 bp, 11 predicted proteins | sample Knorr_S15_td_Bot_FD_77009 | JGI IMG/M metagenome (GOLD analysis project Ga0066376, IMG submission 77009) | Marine microbial communities from Southern Atlantic Ocean transect - Knorr_S15_td_Bottom_ad_5009_LV_A | ecosystem: Environmental > Aquatic > Marine > Oceanic | place: Southern Atlantic... | reverse complement strand
GTCTTATCCTTTTATTGGGAAAAGGTTTGGCGGTAAAGACCATACCACTGCCATTTATGCCTGTGTGAAAATTGCAAAAGAACTCGAGGTTTCTGAAATTCTGGTGGACGAAATCGCGTTAATACGGCAGCGAATATATAGTGGATAGCTTGGGGAGAATTTTCTCTTCTTGCACTTCCTTTTTTTCTCCCTATATTTCTCCACGCGCTTTCCCCTAGAATTTACAGGAACAAATGAGAGGTCACAATCAATTATCCACACGACTAAGTATAATAAGTATATATATTAATGAAAATCCAAATCCTAAAAGAAAGTTTAAAACAAGCGATTGGTGTTGTGGAAAAAGCAACAGCAAAGAATCCAACACTCCCTATTTTGGAAGCGGTTTCACTTATTGTAGATAAAAACAGCCTTGAGATTTCTGGCACAGACCTTGAGATGGGAATCCGTTATAGAGTGTTAGCAAAAGTAGAAAAAGAGGGGGGTGTTGCTGTGCCAGCACGCCTTTTTTCCCAGCTTGTCGGAGCTCTTTTGGAAAAGGAAATCACTTTAAGTTTGATGACAGGGGAGTTACGGGTTGAAACAAAAGATCAGCAAACCAACATTAAGACGCTTAGCCTAGAGGAGTTCCCAATTATTCCTTCCCTTCAAGGGAATGAGGAGGCAATAGAAATTGAAGCTGATGTTTTTTGTGGAGGATTAAGTCAGGTCGTTTCGATACCCGGGCAAAGCCAAACACGCCCTGAAATCTCAGGAATATTTGTTTCTATTCAAAAAGAAGGAATAAAGTTTGCCGCAACAGATAGTTTTAGGTTGGCAGAAAAGATGGTGAATTTTCCTAAGCCACAAAGCACAGAAGCCTCTTTTATTCTCCCACAAAAGACAGCAAAAGAACTCGTATCTATTTTTGGAGATCTTGAGGGAAAGATAAAGATTTATATTTCTCCTACACAGGTGCTGTTTGAATATTCCACAAAAGAAGAGGCGGGGAAGATTTCAATACAAATTGTTTCCCGTGTTATTGAGGGAGAGTACCCTGCATATCAGGAGATTATTCCAACAGAGTTTGGGGTAAAGGTGCAAGTTCCAAAACAGGAAATTATTTCACGCGTTAAAGCAGCAGCAGTTTTTTCCGGCAAAATGGAGGATATAAAGTTGGTGGTTGATCCTAAGAAAAAAGGACTTGAAATTTCAGCAGAAAGCCAAGACGCTGGAAGACACAGCTCCTTTCTTAGGGCAGCTGTAACTGGGAAGCACTTGGAGATTTCTTTTAATTGGAGATTTTTACTTGAAGGATTTTCAAATATTAAAGGAGAGGAAGTGGATATTGGATTTGGTGGAGAAGACGCACCTGTACTTATGCGTCCCTTGGGCAAGGAACAGTATTTGTATGTTGTTATGCCTGTTAAGGCGTAAGGAGGGGCAAAGAAGTGCGCATGAATTGATTCCAGATGGGGGAAGCAACAACAACGCCAGGAGCATCTTTCATAGCTGTGTTATCATTATTCCCAACCCATACGCCAGCAGTAAGGTTATGAGCGTATCCTAGTGTCCAGGCATCCCGGTATTCTTGTGTGGTACCGGTTTTTGCTGCAACCGCAAACCCTGGAACCAAGAGAGAAGAGTTGCTTCCAAATACTGGGGTTCGTGACTCGTTGTCTGAAAGAATGTTAGTAATCAATTTTGCTACATCAGGATTCATAATTTGAGCTGCTTCATTCTTATTGACCAAAAGCTGTCTTCCGCGAGAATCCTCCACGCGAAGAATGCTAAAGGGATACACTCTTTTTCCCTCAGAAGCAAAGACGCTGTAGGCTACTACCATATCTAATAAATGAACCTCTCCTCCTCCCAACACTAAAGAAGGGCCATAGTTTGAAGGATCCCTGAGCGTAGTGATGCCAAAGTCTTTTGCTCGGGCAATACTGTCTTTAAGACCAGCAAGGGAAAGCAGAACTTTTACAGAAGGAACGTTGAGAGATTGCGCGAGCGCTTGGCGCAAGGTTACGTCTCCTCGAAACAATTCATCGTAGTTTTGTGGGATGTATTCCTGGTCTCCCCATATGCCAAAGTTTGTTTCTATGTCCTCCACAACAGTTTCGTCCGTAGCGCCTTTTTCAAAGGCAACAGCATACACAAAAGGTTTAAAGGCAGATCCGGGTTGGCGTCCTTGAAGAAACATTGAAACATTCACTTTTGGGTCAAATAGGCAGTTTTTTCCTGCAATACATCCTTCAGGGTAAGCGGCCCCTGACCAGTCCTTGGAACCGACCATAGACAAGATCTCTCCAGTCAAAGGATTTAGAGCGACCAGAGAGGCGTTGTAAGCATTAAAAAACTCGTTTCTTGTGGCATATGCATCTACTGCCTCCTGTGCGTTTTTTTGAAGCTCCCAGTCCAGTGTTGTTATAACTTTCAAACCATTCTCACGTAAAAAATCTTCTCCGTAGCGCGAAAGAAGAGAGTCTACTACGGAAAGCACAAAGTGAGGAGCCTTAATAGTGGTGCGTGTTTTTGCAAAGGAAAGTTCTTGTGCTTGCGCTACTAGAAGCTCTTCTTGTGAAATAAGGCTAAGCTCTGCCATGCGGCGCAGCACAAAATCCTTGCGTGAGAGAAGCTCATCTTGGTGGAGGCCAAAAGGAGAGTAATAGGTAGGAGCCTTGAGCATGGCAGCAAGCACTGCAGACTCTGCCATGCTTAATTCTGAGGCAGGTTTTTCAAAATACGCCTGAGCTGCTGCTCCCACTCCATAGGAATTTCCTCCCAAGGGAACGGTATTTAAATAGAATTCTAGAATGTCTTGTTTTGAATATTGTCGTTCAAGCTCCAGGGTGAGGATAAGTTCTCGTATCTTTCTTGCAATGGATTTTTCCCTGTTTAAAAGACTAGAACGGGCAAGCTGCTGGGTAATAGTAGAAGCTCCTTGGGAAGGTTCAAGTAGGCTTAGGTTGCGAAGAAGGGCTCGCGCCACTCCTCGTATGTCTACCCCAAAGTGCGAGTAGAAACTCTGATCTTCAGCCGCAATGACAGCCAAGGGGACGTAGGGAGAGATATCGCTCAAAGAGATAAACTCTCGTTTTTCATCTCCATGGATTTCATAGAGCAATACCCCTCCTGTTTTATCGTAAATTTTAGTGGGCTGCTGAAAGGAAATTTCGCTTAGATCCTCTGGGCGTGGAAGATCTTTTGCATAGTACAAAAAGACTCCCATAAAAGAGAGGGAGAACAAAACAAAAGAAAAAAATAGTACTTTTCCAATACGGAAAGTAACAGGAGAAGATTTCTGGTATGTTTTTTTGTAGTGTTTTTTTTGTGTCATGAGGCTTCTTAAGGCTAAATAGTAACATAAAATCGCCCCTTTTACAACGTGAAAAAGTATCCTACAATAGGAATAGATATGAATAGAGAAAAACTTGAGCAAAGGGAAGTATTAACGCGCCAAGTAGCAGAAATCCTTCCTGACAAAAAGAAGCTGGAAGCTGTAATGAAAAAGAGAAAGATTCGTCTCTATCTTGGTATTGATCCTACTGGGGGGAATCTTCATTTGGGACATGCTGTCGCACTAAGAAAGCTCCAACAGTTCGCGGACCTTGGACATGAGGCAACCTTGCTTGTTGGGACCGGGACTGTTCTTGCAGGAGATCCTTCCCAGCGGGATACTGCGCGCAAACCCATTACAAGAAAAGAAATAGAGAGGAATATAAAATCTTGGAAGAAGCAGGCAGAAAAGGTGGTTAATTTCTCTTTGGTAAAGATGAAATATAATGGGGACTGGCTCTTAAAGCTTACGCTGGCAGATCTTTTAAAGATAGCTTCCAATATCTCTGCTGTGCGGCTGTTTCAGCGAGATATGTTTAAGCGACGAATCAAAAAAGGAGATACCGTATGGATGAATGAAATACTATACCCTTTGCTCCAAGGATACGATTCTGTTGCTCTTGATGCGGACCTGGAAATCGGGGGAACTGATCAGGTGTTTAACATGCTTATTGGAAGGGAGCTTATGTACAAGATGAAGAATAAGGAAAAGTTTGTGCTCACAGTCCCAATGATCCTTGGTTTGGATGGGAAAACTATGAGCAAGACGTCAGGCAACACGGTGAATATTGCAGACCCGCCAAAGGAAATGTACGGGAAGCTCATGACCTTGCGAGACGAGCTTGTAGACGAATACTTTGAGCTCGCAACCAATATTACAAAAAAAGAAGTAGCAAGTCTTAAAAAAGAACATTCTTTAAGAGACTTTAAGGCTGCGTTGGCAAAAGAGATTGTAGCTCTGTATCATGGAGAAACAAAAGCAAAGTATGCGCAAAAAGAGTTTATAAGAGTGTTTCAAGAAAAACAACTTCCTTCAAAGATTAAGAAAGTAAAAAGGAGTAACCAAAAAGAAGCTATCTTGTATGAAACCATAGCAGCGTTGTTTACTATCTCAAAATCAGAGGCAAGGAGAGTTATACAGCAAGGTGGAGTGAAAATTGATAGCGTAATACAAAAAGACCCCAGCTTGATTCTTAAGTTAAGGGCCAAAATGATTATCCAAGTAGGAAAAAGAAGAACTCTTGAGATTATATAAGGTATTTAACAAAAGACCCCGGACAATCCAGGGTCTTTTGTGTTACATGGCTTCTTTTTCTTCAGCAGGAGCGTCAGAAGGAGCCTCTTCTTCATCACCGTCCAAAAGGTCGGTAGAAGGAGTTTCAGTAGGAGTCTCTGCGTCGTCATCACCGTCCAAAAGGTCGGTGGAAGGAGCAGAAGTTTCCTCAGAAGACTCTTCTTCTTTTTCCTCTTCGTCCATGATGATAGAAGTCATTTTTGTTTCTTCGAGAATCATATTTTTCTGTTTCCGTTTTTAATTGTTATTAAAAGGGGCATAGCCCCTAATGTAAACGGTCAGACCTTTCACCGACCTATTGTATGCTATTTGTTCTCTCTTGTCAACCCCCCCTAAGAAGAGGCACGAAAGGATACGTTTGAGATTGCAATGGCAAGAGCTAGAGCATCGGCAGCATCATCTGGAGAAGGAAGGTTGTCTAATTTAAGAATTTGCTGAACCATGTACTGAACTTGTTTCTTTTCTGCCTTCCCATACCCAGTTACTGCCATTTTAGCCTGCAAAGGGGTGAGCTCTTCTAAGATAACCTTGTTTTTGGCGGCGAGCAGGAGCACAACACCTCTTGCCTCAGAGACTGGGAGAGCGGTTTTTAAGTTCTTAAAGAAATATAGCTTCTCAACGCATACAAGCTCTGGCTTATACTTCTTAAAGAGCTGTGTAAGTCCTTGTTCCAAAAGCAAAAGCCGCTCGTGGGCGGGCATATCTTTTGGAGTCTCAATAGTTCCATGGTCAATCCATTTTAGACGAGGAACTGTCTCAACAACGCCAAATCCTGTAGTGGCTGTGCCAGGATCAATGCCAAGGATAATCATTAGTCTTTGATGTTAGCGTAGATCTCTTGCACCGCATCACTTTCGTCTAATGCTAAAAAGAGTTTTTCTGCGCTCTCAATATCTGCTTGTGAAAGCAAGACACGTTCTTTGGGAATCCAATCTAATGAAGTAGATTCCAGGGTAATGCCTTGCTCCTCTAAAGCTTTTTTCACCTTTTCAAGCTCAGTAGGGTCTGTATAGATCTCAAGCGCCCCATCTTCTTTCCAGTAGGTATCTTGTGCGCCAGCTTCAATTGCGAGAAGCTCTATCTCGTCTTTTGGCTTGTCATACGCCAAGATGGTAATAGTTCCTCTTCTGTCAAACATCCAGCGCACTGCGCCCTCACCTGCAAGTTTCCCTTTATTCTTTTCAAATGCTTGTTTTATTTCTCCTAGCGTTCTATTTTTATTATCGCTGATGCCCTCAATAAGGATGGCAATGTTATTGGGGCCATACCCTTCAAAGAGTATCTCTTCTAAAGCAGCTCCTTTTTCTTCCCCAGTTCCACGTTTTATTGCCCGCTCAATATTAAGGGTAGGCATATTAAAGGAGTGGGCTCTGTCTATTGCCATACGGAGCCTTGAGTTGGACGCAGGATCACCTCCGCCTTTTGCTGCAATGGCAATTTCGCTTGCCATTTTGGAAAATATCTTTGAGCGCTGGGCAGCAGCAATCCCTTTCTTGTGCGCTACAGTTTTTGCATGAGAGTGACCTGACATAGTTAAAATAAATCCTTTTGGGGGAGGGTAATATCGAGATGTTTGTATGCTCTCGGTGTAGCAACCCTCCCGCGCGGAGTACGCTCTAAAAATCCAAGTTGCAACAAGTAGGGTTCATATACATCTAAAATGGTCTCCTGCTCTTCTGCAGCCATGGCAGCTAAGGCTTGAATACCAACTGGCCCTCCGGAAAATTTCTGGATGATAATGCGCAAAATCTTTCTGTCATCAGGCTCAAGGCCAAGTTCATCAATCTCAAGAAAGCCAAATGCTTCTGCTGCATGCTTCTCATCAACAAGATCAATCTCATTAATGGTTGCAATGTCTCGAACCCTTTTAAGTATCCTATTTGCAACTCGAGGCGTAAAGCGTGAGCGCGAAGCAATAGCTGCTATCGCTTCTTTTGTAAGCTGCAACTGAAGAATGGAGGAAGAGCGCTCTACAATTTTCTCAATGTCTCTTTGTTCATAGAAGTTTAACTGAAAAATGGCTCCAAAGCGATTTCGAAACGGCGCAGGAAGTTGCGCCATTTTGGTAGTAGCGCCAATTAACGTAAAGCGAGGCAAGGAAAGATCCATTGTTCTTGCCATGGGCCCTTTTCCTAAAACCAAATGGAGCTTGTAGTCTTCCATGGCAGAGTAAAGGGTTTCAAGAATTCCTCTTGGCAGGCGATGACATTCGTCAATAAAGAGTATTTCTCCATCTTCAAGATTGGTAAGAAGTGAAGCAACATCTCCTGAGCGCTCCAAAGACGTGCCAGAACAAAAAGTCATCTTAGCTCCCATCTCTTTTGCTACTACTTGAGCAAGCGAAGTTTTTCCAAGACCAGAGTTGCCATAAAACAGCAAGTGCTCTAAGACATCATTACGTTTTTTTGCTGCTTCAATAATTATACTCAAAGATTTTTTAAGCTTTTCTTGCCCTATATACTCTTGCCAGGTTTGAGGCCTCAGTGCAGTGTAGAGAGGTTCTTGGGTTTCATTTTGTTCCATATTTTTTACGCTGTGGTCTTTTGGAATCATGGAAGGGGGGGGTTGACATCTACTGTATTATATATTATACTCATTGGGGTAGGAAATAGAAGAGAATACCGTTTTAGCTGGGGACCTGGAGTTATCTGTCTTGGAGGGTGGATCGGGTCATGCTGAACCATACCCCGGGGTAATTTCACATTTGCGTTCCAAACACCAAATGGTCCCCAGCTAAGCTGGTATTCACTCAGTAGTAACGCGCTCTACCTCTTTGAGCGTTGTTGTTTTTTCCAATACTTTAAATAGGCCGTCCTGGTACATGCTTACCATACCGGCTTTTTGTGCGTATGCCCTTAATTCGCCAATAGAAGGGGATTTTGATACAAAGGTTTCCAAAGCATCATCTGCAACAATCGCCTCAAAAATACCAACTCTGCCCCTGTATCCTGTGTTATTACATGCTGCGCACCCTTGAGGCTCTATGAGTTTAAGTGTGGAAGGAATCTTTGGCATTAACTCTTTTGCAAGATCTTTTAAACCTTCTTGTATTGTTTTTAACTCAAGTAGAGTAGCTGTTCTGGTTTTAGCGCATGCTGTACACACTTTTCTTATCAGGCGCTGGGCAATGATGAGGCTTAGCGCAGCAGAAACATTTATTGGATTTGCCCCAAGGGAAAGAAGTCTTGCAATGGTTCCTGCGGCGTCATTTGTATGCAGCGTAGAAAAAACAAGGTGCCCTGTTAAGGCTGCTTGAAGCGCAATACCTGCAGTTTCTTGATCTCGGATTTCTCCTACCAAAATAACATCTGGGTCTTGGCGCACAATTGCGCGAAGGCCAGAAGCAAAAGTATACTCTTTTGGCGCAACTTGGGTTTGGGAGATTCCTTCCAAGTGATATTCAATAGGATCTTCAATGGTAACAATTTTAATTTCAGGTTTCTGTACGCTCTTTAAAAAAGCATACAAGGTGGTGGTTTTTCCTGATCCTGTTGGACCTGTTACTAAAATCATACCGTTGGGTTTTTTAATTTCCTCCTGAAACAACAAAAGAAGGTTTTTTCTTAAGCCCAGGTCCTTTATTGTTTTTAAGCTTTTTGGATTAAGAATACGCAAGACCAAGGATTCTCCGTGTTCTGAGGGAAGAGAAGAAACCCTGATTTCAATAGGTAGGGACTCTTCTAAAACAAAAGTGAACCTTCCGTCTTGAGGACGGTCTGAAACATTGAGCTTAATGCCAGAGAGGAGCTTTATTCGAGAGAGCAAGGCTCCATAGGTTTTCAAAGAAAGCAAAGCTGTGTCCTGTAACATGCCATCAATGCGAACGCGGAGTCTTGCATCCTGCTCTTGTGCTTCCAAGTGCAGATCTGAAGCCTCCAAAAATACAACTGAGGCAAGAAGCGCTACAAGAAGAGTGCTGGTATCATCTGTTTGCCACGAAGTAAGCTTTAGCGAAAGATCCTTTAAAGACTTTACTTCATTTTTAAGTTCTCCTGCAAGCTTTTTTGCAAGAGTAATCTTTCCGGTAATTTTTTGTCGAGTTCCTTGCGCGGGACTCATAGTTTTGCTTTGAAGTGCTCTTGAAGTGAAGGAAGAGTGCTTTTTGTTATAAACAGCACCCAGTTACCTTTTTGCGTCCCTTGGTTTTGCTCCTGCACTTTTTCCCTTATATCCTGGCGTTTGCTCCACAAAAGGCCATGTGTTCCTTTGCCTGTTTCGTATAACACAAGAAAGGAAGACTCTTCAGCTCCATACTGCTTTAATTCTTCCATTGAACCTTTCAGGGCAAGAGAGGTGGCGCGACATTCAATAAAGTCTTTTTTTTGAAGTGAGGTAATATAGATGTCTGAATTTGGCTTGTATTCAACATTAGAGATGAGTCTTTGTGCAAGAGGGGCTAAGGAAGGCGTAACTGGAGAAAGGAGCTTGCTCTCCGCCTTACCATCTTCTAGAATAACATTGATTTCAGTATCTTTTTTGAGCGTGAAATAGAGGGTAAGATCTGTTTCCTCCTTTTCATATTGGATTTGTGAAATCCAGGGAGCTAAACCCTTGAGCTTTACTGCAAATGTTTTCTTTTGATGCTCCATATATTCAAAACTAGCGTAATTTCATGAAAAAGTCAATTCACTCTGATTCTTTAAAAACAACACAGGACATTGCAAAAGAACTTGCAAGAATTATTTTAACAGCCCCAAAAAAGAAGGGTGCTTTCGTATTTGCACTAAAAGGAGAGTTGGGAGCCGGCAAAACTTCTTTTGTTCAGGGACTAGCAAAAGGACTTGGCGTAAAAAAGAATGTATTAAGTCCCACCTTTTTGATTGTAAAATCTTACAATATTAAAAAAGGAAGAACATTGTATCATATTGATTGCTATCGCTTGAAAAATGGAAAAGAACTTTTAGAACTGGAGTGGAAAGAAATTATAGGAAACTCTAAAAATATTGTAGCAATAGAATGGGCAGACCACGTGAAACGTATTATCCCAAAAGATGCTCTTTGGATTTCTTTTGTGCAAGGCAATGAATTGACCGAGAGAAAGATTGTGATAGGCTGAAGTCGGTGCCTATTGCTTGCCCAAAGGAACAGCACATCCTTCTAGGGCGCACGGCTGTGTGGGCTCTTAACAATCCTAGGGTTTAGCCTGGATAAGCCTCATTGCCTCGCATGTTGGCACCGATGGCCGAGGACTCTGTTCTCGGCCTTTTTCTTTTATTCATGCTAAAATACTTGTATGCCAGAAAAGAAAAAGCTTCTCATTATTGATTCAAACTCTTTAATTCATAGGGCTTTCCATGCCTTGCCTCCTATGAGTAATTCAAAAGGGGAAATGGTAAATGCGGTTTATGGATTTGTGCTAGCTTTTTTTAGGGCTATTAATGAGTTTCATCCAGACTATATCGCAGCTACGTTTGACCATCCTGCTCCAACCAAGCGAGAGAAGAAATTTAAAGAGTATAAGGCAAAGAGGGCAAAAGCTCCAGATGAATTGTATAGCCAGATACCCAAGATAAAAGAGGTTTTGAAGGCCTTTCATGTGCCTGTGTTTGAGGAGGCAGGGTTTGAGGCAGACGATATTATTGGAACCATAGCAAAACTTGCTCAAAAAAGACAAGCTGTTCCTTTGCTAGAAACCACTATTCTCTCAGGGGACATGGATTTGCTTCAGCTTGTGGACAAACAAACTAAAGTATATGCCATGCGAAAAGGAATTAAGGATTCTGTGCTTTTTGACAAAAAAAAGGTGCAAGAGCGCTTTGGGATAGGACCTGAATTAGTTGCAGATTGGAAGGGGCTTCGCGGAGATTCTTCAGACAATATTCCTGGGGTTCAGGGAGTTGGTGAAAAAACCGCAACACAACTTCTTTCTTCTTTGGGTTCCTTGGAGTCTGTGTATTCTGAGCTCAAAGCAAGAGAAGAAATTCCTGGTATTTCTTTAAAATTAAGAGAAACTCTTTTAAAGGAGCAAGACATTGCTTTTTTAAGCAAGGATCTGGCTACTATTGATTGCAATGTACCTTTAGATTTCAGTTTGCCTAATCTTGCCTGGCAAGAGTTTAACAAAGAAGATGTACAAAAAGTTTTGCTGGGATTTGGTTTTCGAACGTTAGTTACGCGCATACCGGATGTTGGAGATAAAGAAGAGAGCCAGGAAGAAATATCAAAAGAAGATCAACTTACAGAAAAACTCAAGCATTTATATGAGGAAGGCGTGCTATCAGAAAAGATATATGAAATAGAGCAGGAGCTTTCTTTGGTGCTTCGAATGATGGAGAAAACTGGAATTCAAATTGATAAGAAGTTTTTTAAAAAGCTTTCAGGTGAGCTTCAAAAGAACTTAAAAAATCTGGAAACAAGTATTACAAAAAAAGCAGGAACTGCGTTTAACATTAATTCACCCAAACAATTATCCGAGATGCTTTTTGAGAAAATGGGACTTTCCTCGCGAGGCTTGCATAAAACCCCAGGTGGAGTTATTTCCACTGCATCTTTGGAGTTAGAAAAGCTTCAAGAGGGAAACCCCATCATACGTGAGGTTTTAAAGTATCGAGAGTTAGCAAAACTACAAAACACATATGTTACTCCCCTGCCTCTTTTGGCAGATAAAGAGGGGAGGGTGCATACGCATTTCGATCAGTTAGGGGCTGCAACCGGGAGATTGTCTTCCTCAAACCCGAATCTTCAAAATATTCCTTTGCAGGGAGAATGGGGGCAGAAGATTCGCCGTGGCTTTGTTGCAAAGAAAGGATTTTTGTTGGTTTCTTTTGACTATTCACAAGTAGAGCTTCGTATTGCATCTCATATTGCAGGGGAAGAGAAAATGCAGGAAATCTTTTTTAGAGGAGGAGATATTCACCAAGAAACCGCTGCTGTAGTATTTGGAGTGAAAGACAAAGATGTTACCTTGCAAATGAGGTTTCGGGCAAAGGCATTAAACTTTGGGATTCTCTATGGCATGGGAGCTCGTGGGTTTTCTCAGTCAGCTGGCATCCCATATCAGGAAGCAGAGGATTTTATTGAGAACTACTTTGTGCAGTTCCCTCATATTGCAAGATATATGCAAGACACTATAGATTCGACGCGAGAGCTTGGGTATGCAGAAACCTTGTTTGGCAGAAAACGCTATCTTCCTGATATTCAGTCCAGTACTCCACATATTCGCGCTGCTGCAGAGCGAGTTGCTATTAACCATCCAATCCAAGGAACCCAGGCTGATATTATTAAAATGGTAATGGTGAGTATTGCAAAGGAATTGAGCTTACAGCAAGAGGAATGTTTGATGCTCCTGCAAATTCACGATGAATTGTTGTTTGAGATACGCAATGATATAGTGAAAAAAAGAGTACAAGAGATTACGCTCCTTATGGAAGAAGTGGTTGAGCTAAAGGTTCCTTTGCAGGTAAAGGTAACCTTGGGGCAAAACTGGGGAGTTCAAAAAAAGGTTCAATGAAATTTTCTATTCAAATTGCAGTAATGTTGATTGTTACGTTGCTATTTTTGGCCTCTTTGATTTCTGTATATTTTGCAGCGCAAGACGAGCAAACACTGCCACTTATTCTTGTTGCCGGGGCAAATATTGTGGCGGTTATTTTACTAACCTTTGTTATAACAAGAGGAATTCTCCGTCCCTTAAAAGTTATTAAGGCAGTAGTTATGAAAGTAGGAAGAGGGGATCTTTCGCTACG
>Ga0066376_10004371_pt1 | contig 12299 bp, 12 predicted proteins | sample Knorr_S15_td_Bot_FD_77009 | JGI IMG/M metagenome (GOLD analysis project Ga0066376, IMG submission 77009) | Marine microbial communities from Southern Atlantic Ocean transect - Knorr_S15_td_Bottom_ad_5009_LV_A | ecosystem: Environmental > Aquatic > Marine > Oceanic | place: Southern Atlantic... | reverse complement strand
TCTTGCAAATCCATACAAAACTAATTTTTTTGGTTTTAATCCATACACTTTTTCAGTTTCTTTAATTTCGTTTAAATGATGTGGCCCAACACAGAATATTGTGTCATAGTTATCTATTGCTCCTTTTTTGAGATAGGAATGTACACTAAACATTGAATGGAAAATGTAGATGTAATGAACTGGATATACTTTAGAACGTTTAACATATAATTTTTCCAAATCAGGCATGTCCATTATTAAAATTCTAGCTTTTAATGTCAAAAAGAATTTTACACGTACAGTTCCATTTCCAATGTAAAATGATTTAATTTTTTGGTTTTTGGATGACAGCATTGGATCATCTTTAACAGATGTAACATAACAGATATTCAAATCCATTTTAGTCAATTCTGAAATTAATGTTTTAAAATGATTCATCGAAGTTATATTTTCAGCATAAAAAACTATTGAAGATTCGTTTTCATCTAGTGATTCAAATCTATGTAATTCTTTCCAAACTTGACCAACTGAAAATGAAGGTAATTTCAATACTAAAAATTTGAGACATTAGATACTAAATCTTTTTGGACTAAAAGAAATTTTGAATTTCACATATTATATAAAGAAAAAACTGAATATTAACAAAAACTAATCATTTTTTTGATTTTCTTTCAAATAATACAAGTTTTATTTTTGTCCAATATACTTTTAGCACAATTCCAGCTCCTACAAGAGCACCGATTATGGCTTGCATTATTGTCATTCCAATAGCAGGATCTAAATATGCAAATGCATCAGATACAAATAACTCATTAAATACAAATAGGAACGTCCCCACAATAATGAAAAATCTAGAGATCATATCGGTATCTACAAATAGACATATTTATTTTATATGCTATCAAATTTTTGTATCAGAATTTTGTCTAAGAATTGCAATTTTTTTAATATGCTCATCTGCTAGTAAATCAAATGATGTTTTCCAATCATCCAAGAAATTTTTCATTTTTGATTCTGAGATTGGATTTGAATTAATAAATCCTCCATCAGCAAAAATATTTGCAGATAAAATGTTCAATTCTAAAATATTACATGTAAATGAATCTTCAATAACTTTATTTACAAAATAATTTAATTCTTCCAGATCAACTTTTGTTGTTAAACATTTTTCTATAATATTTGGTAATTCTTCTAAATTATTTACTTTAAAAATACAAGAGAGTAAACTAACAATCCAATACCGCCAGTGATTACTACTTTTTCTTTCAATAATGTTATGAATTAAAATACAGGAATAAAAAGTAATTAAAAAAACTTAGAAAATTTTATTTAGAATGATTTTCCTTTAATTTCTTTAATGATAGAATTAAATAATTTTCTAGTTTTATCATCTATTGCAAATGTTAAAATAAAATACAAAGAAACTGCTAAAACCAAAAATAATAATACTTGTGGAATAAATTGAAATATGCTTTCATGATATATCAAAAATTTCTCTATCAAAATATAGATTGAAGAAAAGGATATTAGGGCTGCAAGAAAATATTTTAAAATTATATTATAATTAAGAGTGAAACAGAGACTTTTCTTTGTTAGTATATATAAATAAACAGTTAGTGGAATTGTGACGATAAGCAACAATGCTGCCCAAAAATTAAGAAGTTGAATAGTTTCATAATCATTTTGAAGTAAAATCATAATACCTACAGGGAGTAAGGAAATAAAGATAGAAGCCTGAATTAATCTCAAAGTGTGAGGATAAAATAATTTACTTTTAACATACTGCATGAAAGTACTATTCTCATTCATATCAACGGTTTCAATTCCACTCAGATTTTGAATGAATACATTTGTTAGTACTAAAAAGAAATTACGAATTGCAAGTAGAATCACAATGATGTATGCTTCATAATAAATTGGATTTAAGGCAAAAAGAGCAGGTTTGGCAAAAACAATCACTATACCTGCCATCAAAAAATTGAAATAAAATAATTGAACAATATTGTCTTCAAGGTAATTTTTTTTCCCACCTTCTAATAATTTTGGATATACTGCTCTTGAAATAAACATTACGTTCTTAATTATTCCAGGAGCTACATTAGCAGCAGCCCATATTGCAATTCCTAAAACAGAATTTGTCATAGCTGAAAAAATTATAATACCTAAAGTATCAATCATAATAAATAATCCGGGATATAATGGAAGCCAAGATAGACGTAGCCAAGATTTAAGGAAAAATAATTGGAGTTTATTTTTTAGTTTGGGTTTAGCATATTTGAATAAAATTATTACACTAATACAGTAAGCAATAAAATTAGTAAAAATTATTCCGGTTACACCGAGATCTAACTGATAAACAAAGAACAGGGAAAGCGGAACTTGAGAAATTCCAAAAGCCAAAGTTCCATAAGTAATCACATGAGGTTTCCAACCTAAATTAATAGCACTTAAAATTCCATTTAGAAATATAGGTGGAATCAAAATTGAAGAAAACAAAAGAATATTTAAGTCAATTTGGGTTTGATCACCCATTAAAATTGACATTACAATGTAAACTGCTATTGCACCAATAGACAAAATCATAGTTCCAAGAACTGCAGTTTTTCCTGATTCAATACTCCTAGCAGTTTCTCTAGTACTCCAATAAGAAATGGTGAGATTAATTATCATCACATAACTAATTAATCCAGAAATTAGACTCCATATACCATATTCTTCCTGTGTTAAAGAGCGTGTTAAAACAAGTGTAAAAACAGTACCAGTGATAATTGTTAGCATAGCGACAAAGAAGGAAAGAAACCCAGTGTATGTTATACGAATATCTGACATCGCTATTTAGTATAAAATTGGTTAATTAAAAGTCATTTTTTATTTAGATGTTTTTAATCCTAATTCAACATTTTTCAAATATTGTCAGAATTTTTTTGTTTAATTAGTTCAATTTTTTTTATATGTTCATTAGCTAAAAGATCAAAAGAGGCACTATTTTCTTCTAAAAAGTCTTTCATTTTAGATTCAGAAATCTGATTTAAATTTATAAATCCTCCAGCGGCAAAAAGATCAGCTGCTAAAAGATTCAAATCAAAAATATTGCAAGTAAAAGAAGAGTTCACAACTTCATGTACATAATGGTTTAATTCAACCAGATTAACTTGTGAATCTAAACTTTTTTTGATAATAGTAGGTAGTTCTTCTAAATTATTTACTTTAGAAACACAGGAAAGTAAACTACAATCAATATAGGAAAAAACAATAGAAGGTTTTTCATAAAATGCAGCTTCAAGAGCAGTTGTGCCGGCAACTGCTACTATCAAAGTTGAGTTTTGGATGATTGATTTACTTGAAACTGAAGGATGGATTAATGTAACTTTAGGTAGATTTAGAATTTCCTTATAAAATTTCAGAGGTCTCCATCCAACTAATCGCATTGAAGGATGTTCTTTAACTAACAAATTCATTTCTACAGGTAAAGATTGAGCAATATTTTTGATTACGCTAATCTGATCTGAATAAAACTGCCCTTTTTTTGAAAGATTTCTTTCAGGTTCCATATGTAATGGAAAATAGACATACGGATAATCCATTGGTAGTGAAGTTTTTGCATTTTTATCAAGAAATGATTTTCGGTAGGAACGAAGCAAAATTAGAGAGATTCCTTTGGTTATTGTTGTCCAAGGTGTTTTTCCAACATCACGAAAAGAGTTAATATTTGAAGATCTAAATGTGGAGAAAAGCAATATGAAGGCAGAAAGTTTCTGAGAATTTTTTGATTGTATTTTCTGTATGGCTGATTTATGAGCTTTTGAAAATGATTCAACGTGTTTTATTAAAGTGTCAAAGCTTTGTATTTCAATATCTTTGGATTTGTCAAATAATATTGGAGCTTCGGGATCAGAAGAAACTCTATATCTATCTCCCATTCTCATAGGGGATAAAAGCAAAACTGGAATTTTTTTTGCTTTACAAATTTCATAAAATAAATCAATATCATGATGATCAGGAATACGCATTACAACATAATCAGGAGAAATTTCATCCAAAACATTATCATAAAATTCTATTTCTTGCTGTATTATGGAAAATATTTCATCATCGGAAAAAGAATGAAATTCATTATATTTATAGAATAATCTATCAGCATAAACAATTTTTTGTAAAGGTATAGAAAATTTATTTTCAAAGTATTTTAATTTTTCAAAATCATGATTCAGGTTGTTTAAATTGATATAGTCCCTAACATGCCAAATTTTTTTGAATTTAACTAATTTTTGATTATCAAAAAAAGATTTTTGTTTTGGGCTACACACAATTAGTGCATAGGGATCACAATCATATTTTTCGATCAAAGCTTTTGAAATTCCAAAATGTAGGTAGTAACTTTCTAACCAAAATAGAATTTTATCTTTCCTTTTGTTCATTATTACAATAAGGGGTAAAAATTAAGATGTATTTCTTATTATCGTTTCATGAATATCCAAAAATATTTTTGAAGTAAAATGATTGAATGAATAGAAAGCTAATCTTGTTTCAAGAATATTTCTTTCTCTACAAAATTACAGATTATATGGTAAATAACTCTATGTACTTCTTGGATTTTTGCAGTATCCGAAGAGTTAACAACAATAGCAATATCTACAATATCTTTTATTATACCTCCATTCCCTCCTAACAGACCTATAGTTACAGCACCGTTTTCTTTAGATTTTTTTAATCCTAATTCAACATTTTTTGAATTACCACTTGTGGATATGCCCATAACTACATCACCAGGTGATACTAAACTTTCACACTGACGACTAAAAACATCAGCAAAAGAATAATCATTAGATATTGCTGTAAGAATAGAAGAATCAGTAGTTAATGAAATTGCTGGTAAACTCTTCCTTTCAAGTTTGAATCTTCCAATAAATTCCGCAGCAATATGTTGTGCATCCGCAGCACTTCCCCCATTTCCAAAAAAAACCAATTTGTTTCCATTTTTCAAACATTTAAAAATTAAATCAATAGAATCACGAATTTTTTCAGATAAACTTAATGATTCAGTAATAATATTTCCACTATCAATAATAGATTTTTTGATATCTTCAATCATGTAGCTAAATCACCAATATTCAAATTTGAGTTTATTTAACAGTTTGAGAGAGAAATATATTAATTATAAAATATCCAAAAATTTGTGTTTAGATGTATTATTTGTAAAAAGTCAAAATATACGACTATTAGTAAAAATACCCGTGATTCAAACCACAAAATTTTAAAATGTGAAACATGTAATCATGTTCAAATTTTTCCAACTATGTCAAAAAAAGAAACACGTGAATTCTATGATCAAGATAAACAACTTAGAGCAATTATTGATAAAATTAATTTTAAAGAAATGGAAGACAAAACTAAGTTAGACATAAGAAATAGATATTCTCTAATTTCTAAATATATTAATAAAAAATCTAAAATTTTAGAGATTGGTTCTGGCTATGGTTTTTTCTTAAAATTTTTAAAAAATAAAGGATGTAATATTGAGGGAGTAGAAATTTCAGAAATTAGACGAAATTATTCAAAGAAAAAAGTAAATTGTAAAATACACAATATTAATTTTAATGAAAACCACATACATGAAATTGGAGAATTTGACATAATTACAATGTTTCAAGTTTTAGAACATATTTCAGAACCAATACAATTTCTAAAAAATATAAAGTCAATAATGAAAGAAAATGGTAAATTAATAATCGAGGTACCTAATTTAAGTGACATACAAATAAAAAATAATCTTGAATACAAAAAATGGTTTTGGCAAGTGGCACATGTAAGCTATTATAATCCACAAACTTTGAAAAATGTGTTAAAAAAAGTAGGATTTGTTAATGTAGAAATTAATGGATTACAAAGATATGGTTTAGAAAACATGTTTCATTGGAAAATTCTAAAAAAACCACAATTAAAACATCCTTCTAAAAAAATAGAAAAAGATTTTGAATGGTTAGAAAAGTATTATAAATCAGAATTAGAAAAAAGAAGAATTTCAGACACAATAACATGTATTGCAAGTAAAAATCAATAAGATGGTAAAATTAGAATGAAAAAACGTAAGTTGGGAAAAACAAATCTTATGGTTTCAGAGATAGGGTTTGGATGTAGATCTCTTGGAGGAAAGCTAACAATAAATGGAATTGGAACTACATTTGCAAATTTAACATTTACGAATGCATGTAAACTAATCAATGCAGCAATTAATTCAGGAATAACAGTATTTGATACTGCAGATTCGTATTCATTTGGAAACAGTGAAAAAAGATTGGGAGAAATAATTAAAGGGAGAAGAGATGATTTGCAGATTTTTACTAAAGCTGGAGCTATTCCATCAGGAGACCAAAATAGAACATTTGAGATTGATTTATCATACAATCATTTGTTAGCAGCAGTAGATCGTAGTTTAAAGAGATTACATATTGAATATGTAGATCTTTTTCAAACTCATGCAGTACCTACCAGTGAATTAGAAATTGAAGATGTTTCAAAAGCATTTGACAAAATGAAGGCAGAAAATAAAATTAGATATTGTGGAATATCAGTTGGAAATAGCATACAAAAAGGAATTGAGATTTTAGAATATGATTTTATTGATTGTATACAAGTATCATTATCAATGATTAACAAAGATGCTCTAGAGGAATTAATACCTAAAGCAAAGAAAAAAAGAATAGGAATAATTATCAACAGACCACTTTCAGAAGGATTTTTATCCAGTTTTAAAATCAAGAAAAATAGAAAAAAGACAGATATAAGATATAGATACTCAAAAAATAAACTATTAGAAATCTCAAAAAAAATAAATAAATTAAATTTTCTAAAAAAAGAACAATTTAGATTAAGTCAGATTGCTCTTAAGTATGTATTATCAAAAAAAGAAATTTCTACTTGCATAATATCATCAAATACATTAAAACAATTAAAAGCTAATATCTCATCTACAGAAATCCCTATGAAAGAAAAAATCTTGAAAAAAATAGATTACGCATAAATTCTCATTTGAAAAACATCATTAAGATTAAATCTAACAAATAATTTATGGTATTATGGAACAAATAATTAATTCACCATATGAGTATATGAAAAATAAGATAATTAATACACCTGTTACTAAAGATCCATATCCACATTTACTTATTGACAATATTTTTCCTGACAAATTTTACCAAGATATTTTAAGAAATATTCCAACAGTTCAGGAATTCACGTCTAAACCAAAGTATCCAGGAAAAAAAACTCTGACATTAGATGAGATCGGAAATCTAGATGAAAATAAAAAAGAATTTTGGAAACAAATGGAAATATGGCTAAAATCAGAAGATTTTTCAAAATTATTATTAAATAAATTCCAAATTAACAAACCAGGGTATTCAGATTACTTTCTTCACAAAGATTTAGAAGATTTTGAAGTAAAACCACATACTGATGTACGTTCTAAATTAGTAACATATATTTTTTATTTTCCTGAAGATGACTCATTACCTAATTTAGGAACTAACATTCTAGTTCCTAAAGATGAATCTAATGTTGGTTCTACAAAACATCAAGAATGGAAGGATTTTAACATTGTAAAATCTTCAAAATACATACCAAATTCATTTTTAGCATTCACACCATGTCAAAACTCATATCATGCTGTAAAAATTAAATTCCCTGAAAACATAATAAAAAAAGAAAGAGACACTATACGAGGATTTGTTTTTGATAAGAGTGAAAAAGATTATCCAGGATATTTGTTTGACAAGAACTAAAATTTTATTTAAGTAATTTTAATTTTATAATATTCATATTAGCATCATAATTTGATTTGATTTTATTCATTAGATCATGATAGATATTATTCCAATTAAGACCATCAAATGATTGGTATTTTTTTATCAATAATTTTCCTAGATGAGGATCATTTTCATCAATATAAAATTCTGATAATTCAAGATCATTAAGAAACCATGCAAGTTTTTGATGAGAAACAGGAGATAAAACTTTACAACCACATGCAAGAGGGATCATTTGACCATGACCACGATCTGCAATGACTGTATCAATAGAAGAATAGAAATTATAAATTTCTTCAACAGATTTTTTGTAAAGATCTTTTGTTTCATCAAATTCGATAAATTCAGAAATCCATGTATCGTTTTGATGATTTATTAAAATTGTTTTAATTCCTTTAGATTGAAGATAATTTTTAAACTCTTGAATATTAGTTACAAAATTTTCTAGATCTTTGTGACGATTTGATAATCTATCACCTGCTAATAAAAATCCAACAGAAGTATTTCTAGTTACATTAATAGAAATATGATTTTTAAAAAGAATTGTAGGACAAAAATTCAAAGATATTTTTGAATGAAGTTTTTCTGGAATGTGTGTTTTTATTGTATTACAACTTCCAGAATTTCGCATACTGAAAAAAACTGATTTTTCTACAAGAGTTGAAACAGATTTATCAAAAATTGGTGTAAAATCTTTTTGTCTAGGAAATTTGTTATAACCAATTGCGTAAACAACAATAGGGATCGTAATTTTTGATAATAATTCTGGAGAAATACCCCATTGCCAATCTGAAACAGAATTTGGAAATGTATCGCTAAGAAAAAGACCCCCTCCACTAACAAATAAGGCATCAAAAGTGTTAATTTCATCAATATCACTTTGTTGGAAAATTTTTCTACAATTCATGTATGTGATTTCACAATCAGGAAATTCTGTTTTGTATACATTTGTACATGCAGCACTAACTGCCGTATCACCTGCATTTCCGAGTCCCAAACCTCCTTCAGAACCAATTTTTGCACCTAATTGAATTATTTTCATTAGCATTGTACAAAGAATATCTTAAATATTTACTATTACAATAAAACTTTCATCTTTTTCAAGTTAATCTTTAATTTACCTATAAATCAAAGTTTGATGTGGAAATATTAGCAATAATTCCAGCAAGGGAGGGTTCAAAAGGAATTCCATTGAAAAATATCAAAAAATTAGCTGGAAAACCATTAATTTCATATTCTATTGATATTGCAAAAAAGTCGAAACTCATCAATAGAGTAGTTGTTTCAACAGATAGTAAAAAAATAGCCTCAATAGCTCAAAAACTGGGTGCAGATGTTCCATTTTTACGTCCAAAGAATATTTCAAAAGATAACTCTTCAACACAGGATACAATTATTCACGCATTAAATTATTTAGAAAATAATGAATCATATATTCCAGATATTGTAATAATTTTACAACCAACATCACCACTTCGTAGTATGGAGAATATGAATAAAGCAATTAGAAAATTAAAAAGAGAAAAAGCAGATATAGTGTTAGAGATTTCAAAAATCAAATCTCACCCATATAGATCCTTTTTGCCAAATGGAAAATTCCTGAAACCGTTTAAAAAAAATTTTTTGAAATATTATCAAAGACAAATGTTTCCAATTCAGTACTATCCAACTGGAGAAGTCTATGTATTTTGGGCACATAATTTAAATAAATTTGGAAATATTTATGGGGAGAAAATTCAGGGCATTATTAAATCAGATAAAGAAGTAAGTAGTGATATTGATAATCTATTTGACTTATTTATTTGTGAAATGAGAATAAAATATTGGAAGCAATTTCAAAAGCAGTTTAGATGATTTTTAATGTACTAAGTTTAATGGAGTGTTTGTTAGTTTAATTGTTCTCGTAATTTCTTTTTTGCAGGAAGCTCAGAATCCCAAATACGTTTTTTTCCATCACCTTGAATAATCTCAATTATACGTACATCCCGTACTACTCTTTTTAACGCTAATGGTTCAAGAGATGCTGCTTGATCAGAACCATACATTGTTCGATCAAGAGTGATATGTCTTTCAATAGAAGTAGCTCCTAACACAGTAGCTGCAGCACATATTAGATAAGCGCCTTTTTCGTGTCCACTATAACCTACATTGCATTTGAATTTTTTTCTTAAAACTGGAATAAGTTTTAGATTAGCTTCTTCAGTAACCATTGGATAGGAACTATGAGAATGCATCAATTCAAAAGGACATTTGTATTTACGAAAAATTTTAACTGCATTTTCTATTTCTTTCATAGTACTCATACCAGTACTGATAAAGGTGTGTTTTCCCTCTTCAGCTACAAGTTTTAGTAGTTTTTCATGGACTAGCATGGCAGATGCTATTTTGTTATATTTAGTATGAAATTTACGCATTTGTTTCTGACTATAAGTGTCCCAACAAGAAACATACCAATCAATTTTTTTCTTTTTACAATATGCAGCAATTTTTTTATATTGTTCTTCTGAAAACTCCAATCCCAATTTTTGAGCTCTTTGAGTTTTACCCCATGGACTTTCTCTTTGAGAATCAAGAAATTCTTTTGTATATGTTTTTTCAATATTTCGTTTCTGAAATTTTACTGCATCACAACCAGCTTCCACAGCCATATCAATAAGTTGTTTAGCAATCTCTAAACTGCCATTATGATTAATTCCAATTTCAGCGGTTATGAAAACCAATAATCATCATCTAAAACTAAACATATTAAATTGTTCACTTCAATACCACTTTGTTTTATTACGAAATTGGGAAACAACAATTAAATCTGTTAATTCTCTAAATGCGCCTTTACCTCCATCGAATTTACAAACATAGTCTACATGTTTTTTTACAAAATTAACTGCATCATGTGGACATGCTGAAATACCAACTAATTTCAATAATTCTATATCGTTTACATCATCACCAATATAGGCAATTTCATTTGGAGTTACTCCAAAATCTTTACAAATTTTTTCTAAAAAAGTTTCTTTGGCAATAGCATTATCATATAGATGTCCAATGTTCATATTTTTTGACCATATTTTTACAATTTTTGATCTTTCTTTAGTAAGTATTGCAGTTTTAATATTATTTCTCAATAAAATATTCACCCCCATACCATCACGTACATGAAATTTTTTCATGAATTCGCCAGTAGTGGAGTAATAACGTCCACCATCAGTTAATACTCCATCAACATCAGTTAAGACTAATTTTATTTTGATTAATTTTCTTTGTATGTTTTTGGTCATCTTTTTTCGTTAATTTTGAATATTTTTTGATATTTGTTCATGTACTTAAATTCATTTAGTCAGTTAAGAAGAATATTTCAAATTTTAATTTCAAACAGTGAACTGACTTACTTGGTATTTTTTCCAACGCTCAGTATCCAAACTCATATCCATAGTAAGTCGTGGTCCGGAATAATCATTAATTGTCATAGGTTGAATTTCAGGAGTGGTAAGTTTTGCTAATTCAAAAACAGACATTTTTTTGTCACCAACGATATGAACTATTCCGGAAAGTTTTTCATTTTTTATTTCAAAAATTGCATTTGCTACATCATCTGCAAAAAGATATGTACCGAATCTATCAGTAAATGCTTTTTCATATGGCCAGGGCTTTTTTGGAACAAAATTAGTTCTAATAATCAAATAATTTTTTAATTTAGCAACTTCATGTTCACCAAGAAGTTTTGTTAATGAGTAAAAATTTTCTGGGTATGGAATAGAGCTTTCAGTATACATTTCATGGTGACCATCAAATACACACGCAGTACTTACATAAGTAAAATTTATGTCATGATCAGATTGAAGTACAGATTCAACAAGATTTTGTGTTCCTTTGACATTAACATTCCATGCCAAAGACTGATTTTCTTCACAAACTCTTACTTTTGTAAGTGCAGCAGTATGAATAATAGAATCTATATTATTTTTCTTGAAAAAATCAAACACTGATTGTTTGTTAGTTATATCAAGTTCATCATGAGTTGGAGAAAGATTTTCTGAGAAAAGAATTTTTAATTCTTTTCCCAAAACACCTGTTCCACCAGTAATTAAGACAGTCATTTAATCAAAATCTCATTCTACAAATGTAAATTCTTTTATTTTCTTTTAAATACAAAATTATTCCAAGTATTTCATCCGATTTAATTTTCCGCTTAAAATATTGAGTACTTTGATTGATGTTTGACCATCTCCAAAGTTTTCATTCCATTTACCTTTAAAATTATGTGACGTTATTGCTTTTACAGCTTGAATAATTCTTTCAGGTTCTAATCCTGCAACAATATTAAAACCAGCTTCTACAAATTCTGGTCTTTCAGTAGTTTCTCTTATACTCACACTAGGAACTTGAAAATATAGAGATTCTTCTGGAACTGTTCCTGAATCTGTAATTAAACAAAATGCATTTTTTTCTAATTTTGTAAAATCAAAAAATCCTAACGGTTTGATTATCTCAATAGATTTTGGAATTTTTACATTCTTT
>Ga0066376_10004370_pt1 | contig 12300 bp, 12 predicted proteins | sample Knorr_S15_td_Bot_FD_77009 | JGI IMG/M metagenome (GOLD analysis project Ga0066376, IMG submission 77009) | Marine microbial communities from Southern Atlantic Ocean transect - Knorr_S15_td_Bottom_ad_5009_LV_A | ecosystem: Environmental > Aquatic > Marine > Oceanic | place: Southern Atlantic... | reverse complement strand
TGGTCGCTGTTACCAGGCTGGGTCCCCCCCCGGGAACAGGAATTACCGTTGTTTTGTGGCAGCCGGCAGGAAGTCTGTTGGATCCGCCTCGGGAACCGGTGGTAAACGTGCTGACCTGAGTGTGCTGCTGTTTTCCAGGTTCGAACCAGCCGGTTGCGCCAGCTTCGGTTGACCTGCTACAGGCGGCAGGTCTGTGCTTGAAGCTGGCGCGTAATAGGAATGCTGGCCAGTAGCTCCGGTAATCAACTGGAGCAATAACTCCTCGGTCTTGTCGGTGAAGCGTGCCAATTCCTGGGTGAGATTGTCTCCAATTATTCTTTCACACGTCTGTGGTGCTCTCGTCGCCCTGACCACCACCGCTGCCGCCGACTGGCCCTTGTCGGGAACAGGAAAAATCCCCAGTCCGAAGTCGAATAATGGTTGCACGTGGGCTGCTTCCCGCTTGATCAACAAGCCAGTCGTCTGTTTTGGATCTTCACGCTGCTGGCGGCCAAGAAGCTTGACACCGAGTATTTCCTCGACCAGGTCCGACCCCAGCGCTGGGCTGGCCAGGCAGCAGCAGGCAATCATCGAGCCAGTAAATAGCTTCCACATCATCAAGGGTGTCCTCCTGCTACTTTGATAGCTCAATTCCTCTGTACAGCTGCTAACGGTTGTATCGGCAATTCCGAAAAGCGACCTTGAGAGGGCAGTTCGCATTCTGCGGAAAGTAGGCCAGTTTGACAGTCAGGGTGACTTTTCGGATTAGGCAACCTGGTTAAAGTGCAGCCGGCCTGGCCTGGCCGCAGCCTGTGTTGAGGCGATCTTTGCTCATCGGGCAGTTGTAGTTGGCGGCTGGACCATCTGCTATCATGGAATTGTCACGGCTCAAAAGAGGGAGCACGAGGATGGCGGAGCAGGTCACACGGGGTGGATTTGAAGTCGTTGATTTCAATGAAATCGTGGCAGTTCCCTGTCCCTGCGGCTCGGCTCGCAGGGCTTTTGCCGATGTCGATGACCTTCCAGCGACAGTGCACGTGACGGAGATTTCTGCTGACGCACAGCTGCATTACCACAAGCGGTTGACCGAAACATATTACTTTCTCGAGTGTGAACCTGGTGCACGCATGCAACTGGATGACCAGTTCATTGAGGTTCGCCCCGGGATGAGTATCATGATACGTCCCGGAACGCGGCATCGCGCGCTGGGAGAGATGAAGGTTTTGATCGTTGTTTTTCCCAAGTTTGATCCCGCCGATGAATGGTTTGACGAGTGATCGCGGGCGTGAACTGTGATTGCTTTGCCAGGTTCGAAACTGGCTGGGCCGATTCAAACGACAAGTTTCACCAGGTTGAATTTTCACGAGGGTCTAATCGATGTTGACCACTATTTCCCGCCAGCAGCTTGTGCTGGGATCTGCCGGACTGTTACTGGGCCTGTTGATTGTCGGCTGTAATGGAGCGTCCAGCTCCGGCGACGGGGCCGAAGAGCCCGAGCAAGCTGATTCGACTTCTGCCCTTGGGGCATCGGAATTGACGCCGGTTGCCGTGCGAGTCGCCCAGCAGGCTCCGCCCGCCGACGATCCGCTCGACTGGCCATACTGGCGAGGTCCGAATTACAACGGGACGTCGATTGAAGTGGACTTAATCGACGACTGGGATCCAAACGGGGGTGAAGGAAGTAACGTCAAATGGAAGCGGGTTGACCTGGGCGGGCGAAGCACACCGATTGTGATGAACGGCAAGCTCTATCTGCTCTGCCGCGCCGACAGGGAAACTCCCAGGGAGGGTGAAAAGGTTGTCTGTATCGATGCTGTGACTGGCGACACGATCTGGGAAAGCCGCTTTAATGTCTGGCTCTCCGATGTGCCCGATACCCGGGTCGGTTGGAGTAGCGTGGTGGGAGATCCATCTACGAATCGAGTCTACGCGCTGGGTGTATGTGGTTATTTCCAGTGTCTCGACGGCGATACAGGTGAAACGCTCTGGTCTGTATCGATGCACGAGCGATTTGGACTGCTCAGTACATACGGTGGCCGTACCAACTTCCCGATAATCTGTGATGATGTGGTGATTATCAGCTCGATCGTGATTGGCTGGGGTGAAATGGCGAAGCCGGCCCATCGTTTCGTAGCTTTCGACAAGATGACAGGCGAGGTAGTGTGGTTCAACGGAACTCGGCCGTTGCCCTACGATACGACCTACAGCGGTCCCAGCTTGACAGTACTCAATGGTCAAAAGGCACTGGTCTTTGGATCGGGTGATGGACAGGTCTGGGCGATCCAGCCACGCACCGGGAACCATATCTGGAACTACGCGCTTTCTCGTCGTGGCTTGAACGTCGCCCCGCTGGTTGTTGGAGACCGCATCTTTACCGGTCACAGCGAGGAGAACATTGTTGGTACGGCGATGGGTGCGGTGGTGGCCATCGACGCGACCGGCAAAGGAGACGTGACCAAGACCGGTGAGCTCTGGAAAGTCGACGAGATGATGATGGGCAAGGCTGCCCCGTTGCATATCGGCGACAGGCTCTATTGTTTTGATGACCGGGCCAAGTTGCATATCCTGGATTCAAAGACTGGTGAGCCAGTTGCTCCCCGGATTGCCCTGGGAACAGTCATGCGATCCAGCCCTCTGTACGCGGATGGGAAGATCTATGCTTTTACCAACAACGGCCGCTGGCACATTCTCAAGCCCGACGAGGAGAAGGGCGTTGTGCGCCTGAAGCTTGGGCGGCTGCCGGGAGGGGAAGGTGTCGATGCATCCCCGATCGTGTCTCATGGTCGAATCTACCTCAATACGACAGGTGGCCTCTATTGCCTGGAGAATGAGGACCGTTTCGAGACAGATTACGGATTTGCTGAGACCACGGAACTGCCAGTCGAGAAGGATGTCGTGCCGGCCCACCTTCAGCTTGTGCCAGCTGACGCGCTCTCGCGGCCAGGCCAAACGCAGCAGTACAAGGTGCGGTTGTTCAATGCGGCAGGGGAGCTGATCGATGCCAAGCCAGCCGATGTCCGTTTTAGCGTGGAAGGGAAGGCGACGATCGATGCCGATGGAGTCCTCACGCCAGCGTCGGACGCGGGCCATGGTGCGGCCTACGTGACCGCCACCTTGGGTGATCTGTCGGGAAGCGCCCGGATCCGGATCGTGCCCGACTTGCCATGGGTGTTTGACTTTGAAGGTCAGACCGATCCGCCTGTGAGCTGGGTCGGTGCCCGCTATCGGCATGTGCTTCGACAGGTGGACGATAGCAACGTGATGGTCAAGATTTCGACGATCCCCAAGGGAGCTCGCAGCCGCTGCTGGTTTGGGCACTCCAATTTGTCCAACTACACGATCGAGGCAGATGTGAAAGGTGCTCGGATCAATGACAAGATGCCTGACATCGGACTCATTGCTCAGGGGTATGCACTTGACCTGCAGGGTAACAGCCAGAGACTTCAGATTCGTAGCTGGGTGCCCCAGTTGAGGATGGCCAAGACAATTGACTTTAGCTGGGAGCCGGGGGTCTGGTACCGGCTCAAATTCCAGGCATCCCTGGTAGATGGCACGGCTGTGCTGAAGGGCAAGATCTGGCCCAGGGATGAAGATGAGCCGACCGCCTGGGCTTTGGAAGCAGAAGACGAGGTGGCAAATCTCCAGGGAAGCCCGGGGCTGTTTGGCAATGCCAAGGACGCTGAGCTTTACCTGGATAATATCACCGTGACGGCGAATGAGTGATCTGCGACAATGGCCTCGAAATTGAGGAATGTGACGTGCTGGCTGCGGCTGGTACGTTGAGATACCGCGTGAATGACCCCAGGTTCAATAACACGGCTTGAATAACCAGCCCTGTCTGTTGATCGAACTGGTGCAGGGAGATGAATGAGCTTATGAAAAGTACACGGAATGTCCTTATCCTGGTCCTCTGTTTTTTGCTTGGCATGGTGACGATCAGCCTGGTAACAGGGTGCGACGAACAACAACCCGTCGGTACCGGTGTCGAGGACGATGGCGCTGATGACGATGCGAGTAAAGTCGAAACCGGTGAGGTTGTCAGCGACGGTGCTCCCGAGGAACAACCGGATGATCTGGACAAGGAAGAGCCAGCTGAGCCGGTTGGGTTAGTGAACAATCATGCAGAGTTACTGGGGTTTGAACTGGACGAACACGGAAACCCGATTCCGCAGGCCGGATCCTGGTCACAGTGGGGTGGAACGTCCTATCGAAACAATGTGCCGCTCGGTAAGAACATTCCCACCAGCTGGGCGATCGGCTCCTTTAAGAAAGGCGTGTGGGATTCTGAGGGCTCCGAGAATATCAAGTGGGTGGCGCGTGTCGGTAGCCAGACTTACGGTAACCCCGTGGTGGCGGGCGGAAGGGTCTTTGTCGGCACCAATAACGGCGCCGGCCACCTCGCTCGCTATCCCTACAGGGTCGATCTTGGTTGCCTGATTTGCTTCAGCGAAGAAGACGGCTCGTTTCTCTGGCAGCATTCCAGCGAAAAGCTCTCCTCCGGCCGAGTGCATGACTGGCCACTGCAGGGGATCTGCTGCGCGCCGCTGGTGGAGGGAAACCGTGTCTGGTTTGTCAGTAGCCGTGGCGAGGTAATCTGTCTTGATGCCGAGGGTTATTACGACGGTGAGGACGATGGACCCGTTAAGCAGGAACGAGCCAAGTTGTTCAGCATCCGCCGTGACGAGGATCCGGCCACCGATAAGGTCGCCCCGGCCGTGGCTGCGCTGAATGGTAGTGGTCCAAACGAGTATCTCTTCGAGATGTTCAAGAAGGCAGGCATCGAATTCGAAGATGACTTCCCGATCGGTATTGGAGTACTGGTCGACAACAAGGGCTGGACGATCTCGGGGAAAGTCGATGGCCTGATCCGCGAGTTTGAACTCGGGCTGGCCGGTCCGCGGCTCAATGCGTTCAAGATTATTACGCCAGCGGATACCAACGAAGCAGATACTATCTGGAAATACAACATGATGAAGGAGCTGACGGTCTCGCAGCACAACATGTGTAGCTGTAGCGTGACAGCGCTAGGCGATATCCTGTTCGTCAACACATCCAATGGACTGGATGAATCCCACATCAATCTGCCTTCTCCCAATGCACCCACTTTTATCGCCATGGATAAGAATACCGGTGAAGTCTATTGGACGGACAAGTCGCCTGGATCGAATATCCTGCACGGCCAGTGGTCTTCTCCAGCGGTGGGGATCCTGGGAGGTATTGCTCAAGTGGTCTTTGCCGGTGGAGATGGCTGGGTCTATAGCTTCAAAGCCGACAAGGGGAATGACGGAAGCCCGGAGTTGCTCTGGAAATTTGATGCCAATCCGAAGGAATCCATGTGGGTGCTGGGTGGTGGTCGAGGAACTCGAAACAACATCATTGCAACACCGGTTATTTACAAAGACCGGGTCTATGTCGCGGTGGGGCAGGATCCCGAACATGGTGAAGGTGTTGGCCATCTCTGGTGTCTCGATCCCACCAAGCGGGGGGATGTGAGTTCCCAGCTGGCGGTGAAAGTTGGCACGACCGATGTGATCGAACATCACCGGCTACAGGCCGTTGTTGCCGAGCAAGGAGAGGCTGCCATCGACAACAAGAATTCCGCTGTGATCTGGCATTATTCGGCCGTTGACCAGGATGGAGACGGTGAAATAAGCTTCGAGGAACAGATGCATCGCAGCTGTGGGACGGTGGCGATCAAAGATGACATTCTTTATATCTCCGATTTTAGCGGCTTGTTCCATTGTCTTAACGCGATGACCGGTGAAGTCCACTGGACATATGACATGCTGGCCGCTGCCTGGGGCTCCCCGCTGATCGTGGATGGACATGTCTATATCGGTGACGAGGACGGGGACATTTCGATCTTCCCGTTCAGCGCCGATAAAGAGGTCGCGCTGAAGGATGGCGCCGAACCGGGAACCGCTGAGATCAATATGAAGAACTCGGTCTACAGCACCCCCATCGTGGCCAACGATGTGCTGTTCATCGTCAACAGGACCCACCTGTTCGCCATTGAGTCGCCCAAGAGTGAATAGACGCGAGAGGGTGGTGTGTGGCAGGCTGTGACCAACCACCCTTGGCGGTTGGAAAGTAGTCGCTCGCTGATGTCTTCCGTGTGCCGAAGGCCCACGGCTACTCTCCAACCTCTAGCTCGTCCGTCATGGACTTGCTGAATTGCATGCCTGCGAGCACGGCGTAGGCCTTGTTGCGATGTGTCAACAGTGATCCCCGGTGCACTTGCAGGTCAATTGTGTACTGTCGGCCCTTTTGGATGGTCTCCAGGATTTGCCTTTCGGCGGTGATGGATTCTGAGGCTGCATCGCGCACACGGAAACGCGTTACCCGCACATAGCGCACACAGGGGACACTGCCGATCACCATTGGCTGCACCCGCTCAAGTAGCTTGATGCCGTCACGGTCCAGCCTTGCTTGAACAAAGCTGGCATGGGTCACCAGGTTGTCCGGGGTAAGCTGCTCAGCCGCTCCCTCACCGGCCCCTTCGACTGTGACCCAGATGCGAGGCAAACGAACGCTGCGGGTCTTGTCCAGGTGCATCCGGACCAGGTAGCCCTCGCGTCGACTTCCCCAACTCCAGTCGGCTGGTGGGGCAAGCTTGACCCGTCCCTCGTCGAGCGGTGGGAAATAGTCACCGAGTGATGGAAGTTGGGATTGGTCAACTTGCTTCACCACCAGCGCAGCGGGAGGTACTGGAGTGGACTCAGGTTGGCTCGTCGATGAAGATGAGCAGCCAGCGAGGAGTGAAAGAAGAACAGGGATTGACCAGCAATGTTGAGGATCAACCATCAGACTTCCTCTTCAATCTCCCTCTTTACTTTGCGGATAAAGTGAGGCGACTTGCCCGACTTGGACAAGTCGTTGCATTTTTTCTCCGCAGCCTTGCGATCGAAGTATTCATACGTTGCCACTTCCTTCACGGACTGGTTGAAAACACCCCACATCGCTTTGAGACGAATTTCAACTGGCTCCTTGGGACGACGTGGTGCTCGCTTGGCAGGCTTCTTCTTTGCCGGTTCTTTTTCGGCACCCTTCTCCTCGGGCGCTTCTTTGGCCGCCTTCTTCGCAGGTGCTTTTTTTGCCGTGGCTTTCTTGCTCGCGGCCTTCTTGGTGGTAGCCTTCTTGGCCTTCACGGGCTTGTCTGTAGTGGCTGTTTTCTTCGCCATTATCCCTCTCATGGGGGGTTATTACCAAGTACGAGGCGGCATTTCCCTCCTCTGAAATCCGTTATGGAGGCATATCATAGAGAATACCCTGACGAAATGACACAGGAATATTCAAACTGGTGTCGACCCGGCCAAGAATAGCTATTTTTCGCCTGTAAAACGATCTGTTGTCGATCATTCGTCGACTGGTGTTGCACCTGGCGGTGGGACTCCGCCGCCTTCTCGCACGTAATTGCTGCGATTGTGAGCATATTCATCTGCACTTGGCAGTTCGACATCTCCCGGTCGCTCCTGCTGGGCCTGCTGGAACAGTTTTTCCAGGAAAGGTCGGCACCAGCCGCAGCCGGTTCCGGCGCCGAAACAGTCGGCCAGCTGAGCGGCCTTGCGCGGTTTTTCGATCCGAATGTAGTTAATCACTTTGCGCCGCGACACATGGAAGCAGAGACACAATTCATCATCGAGTTCCATCATACCTCCACTCTTTCAGAACCGGTTGCCAGCGTCGTTGCGAGTTGGCAGGCGACCTGGAACTGTTTGATATCCAGCTGTTCGTTCACGGTGTGGGCATGCAGCTGACCACAGCCGAGCGAAACGGTAGGAATACCATGCTTGGTCAGCCAGTTGGCATCCAGCCCACCATTGGCGATCGCCAGTTCCGGTTCGAGCCCGACTGAGCGAACGGCAGACTGTGCGACCTGGACACAGGGCTCACTGGTTTTCAGTCGAAAGGACTCATAGTCGAGTTGCCCGCTCCATCGCAGGCATCCGTGTTTGCCATCGGCATTGCCAACCGTTTTGACAGCTCGCTCAAAGGCCTGCTTGATCTGCTTCACGATAGTCCGTCGAAACTGCCTGTCATGGCTGCGTGCTTCGGCACGAATGAAGACATGGTCGGTCACGACGTTGGTCGCATCACCCCCTCGGATCACGCCGACGTTGCTTGTCCCCTGCTTCCCCTTCTTCCTGATCTGCCCATGCCAGCCATTATTCTGCAGGTCGGCGATGGCCAGCGAGGCGATTGCGATTGCACTAATTCCAAGCTCCGGAGCTCCCCCGGCATGGCTTGCCAGGCCTTCAATCTCAATCGTGATCCTGTATCCCCCGGTCGCCCCGATCGTAAGCTTACTGGCACGTCCTCCATCCCAGTTAAATGCGAGCTGTGGATTCGCCAGCATGCTCTTGCGGACAAATCGTGCTCCGTGCAAGCCGATTTCTTCCTGGACGAACCAGCAGAAGGTAAGGGGTGGATGGGGGAGCTTGTTGCGCAAGATCTCGAGCGCGGCGGTAAGCGTGGCAGCCACACCAGCTCGGTCATCGGCACCCAGCCCACTGTCGGGATTGGCTGACAGAACGTGGTTGCCGCGGCGAACTGGCTTGGACCCGATACAGATCGGGACGGTGTCCATGTGAGCTGAGAGCATGCGTCGTGGTGCCCTGGTTGTCCCCGGCAGCCTGAGCACCAGGTTCCCATGGTTCCCGGCGATAGGTGTTCGTCGATGGGCCGCATCGGTATGTATGGCACTGGCCGGGGCTCCGGCAGCGCGGAGTGATTCGATGACATAGGAGGCGGTCAGGGACTCATCCCCGCTCCCTCCCCGGATTGCCATCAGGTCCATCACCAGTTGAAAGGCGGCTCGACTATCATGCTGGAATTCTCTCGGCGCCATGTCGCTTTCCTTTGATCTTGTTTTCACTTCAGCCCCGGTCACTTGGTTAAACCCCTGTCAGGCCGTATTCTAGGACGACGACGTCGTTGAGCTTAGAATCCAATCGGAGTTGTTTCAAGCATGCGGTTTTTCATTGCCGGAATCATGCAGGGGTCTCACCGGAACGCAATCCTGCATGAACAGGACTACCGAGCACAGCTTGCATCCCTGCTTGGCCGTTTTTTCCCCGACAGCGATGTCTATGATCCCAGCGGCGAGCATCCTGAATCGCTTGGTTACGACGATCAGCAGGGACGCGACGTGTTCATGGCCCACAACCGGATGTGTCGCGAGGTAGATGTAGTGCTGGCGTTTCTTCCAGAGGCATCGATGGGGACGGCGATCGAGATGTGGGAGGCATATTGCCATGGCCGCACGGTGGTCGTGATTAGTCCGCTCAAGCACAACTGGGTGGTGCGCTACTGCAGCCACATGGTTCTGGCAAACGTGGAAGCACTCGAGCGGGCCCTGGAAGATGGTTCATTTCAGCAGCTTCTGGGGGGAGCAACAGGATGACCTATTTGCTTGACCCCGCCAGCAGCGAGCTTCAGCAATGGCTGGACGAGAATGGCCAACCAGCTTTCCGCGCCCGCCAAGTATGGCGATGGTTGGCCAGCGGCCGAGCAGAGAGCTTCGCCGAAATGACAGATCTTCCAGCAGAGTTGCGCACAGAACTTGAGGCACAGCTCACGGTCTGGACCACCACGGTGCGTGCGCATCAGCAGTCGGAGGATGGCACCGAGAAGTTGTTGCTGGAGTTTTCTGCCGGTGGACAGGCGGAGTGCGTATTATTGCGAGATGGCGATCGGCGCACAGTGTGTATCAGCAGCCAGGTAGGTTGTGCCATGGGCTGTGTCTTTTGTGCGAGTGGGCTGGACGGCGTCGATCGTGACCTCACATCCGGCGAGATCATTGAACAGATGGTGCGCCTGCAGCATTGCCTGCCGGTGGAAGAACGGATCAGTCATATTGTGATGATGGGTATGGGGGAGCCGTTAGCCAACCTCGACAACGTGGTGCCGGCGCTTCAGTTTGCGAGTGACCCGGAAGGGCTGGGGATCAGTCCCCGCCGGGTGACGATTTCCACCGTTGGCCTGCCGGTAGCGATTCGGCAGCTGGCAGACCAGGAGTGCCGTTACAACCTTGCCGTCTCCCTGCATGCCGCCGACGATGACCTTCGCAATCAACTCGTCCCGGTAAACCAGCGCATTGGCTTGGAGGAAATCATCTCGGCCGCGGACTATTATTTCGAGTCATCGGGGCGGCGTTTGACATTTGAATATGTCCTGCTTGCTGGCGTGAATGACAGCCTCTCGAATGCCCGGCAGCTTGGACAGTTGTTGCGGGGCCGACCTGCGATGATCAACGTGATTCCCTATAATCCCGTCGCCGGTCTTCCTTACAAGACACCCTCTGCCGGGGCAGTAAGACGATTTCGCGAGGTTCTCGAGGAGCGAGGCTTGAATGTCCAGCAGCGGCAGCGCAAGGGTGACAAGATTAATGCTGCCTGTGGACAGTTGCGCCGGATAGTCCTCTCCGACGGGTGATTGGTCGTGATAGCCATGATCGGCTAAACTGGATGTGGCCTGGACACCGAGTTCCTCCTGCAACCAGGAACCAGCGAGAATGTTCATTTCAGCACTTCGTGGCGAGACACGCCAGCAAAGGCGATCGGTGGTTTCTTGGTGATTTCTGATACATCAACAAAGAACTACGAGGAACTCGATCCGGACGTCCGGCTCATGCTTGAGGTGCGGGATGATCACGCCGCCGCTTTCGAGGAGCTTGTTACTCGCTACCAGGTCCGACTGATCTCTGTATTCCAGCACTCCCTGGGCGAACGAGACCAGGCGGAGGACCTGGCCCAGGAGGTGTTCCTTCGAGTTTACCGGGCTCGTAAAAGCTATACTCCCAAGTCCCGTTTCTCGACCTGGCTGTTTACTATTGCCAATAACGTTGCCAGCAATGCACGGCGCAGCCGTTTTCGTCGGCGTGAAGTCCAGGTGACAGGACGGGCAAGTTCGTCGCTTTCTTCCTACCCCCTTGCCCAGATGATTGAAGCTGCGAGCGGACTTCTTCCCACGCGACACCTGGATCGAACCGAAAGGGCCCAGCTGGTGCGACTTGCCATGGACACCTTGAGTGACCGGCAGCGAATGGCGCTGTTGCTTTCCAGGTTTGAGGGGATGAGTTATAAGGAGATTGGCGAGGTGATGGAACTCTCCACATCTGCTATCAAGAGTCTGCTCTCGAGGGCCCGTGGGAACCTGCGAGATGTTTTGCAACCTTATGTCGCGACCGGGGCGATGCCACAGGTATGCTCAGATCGTTCTGGACCTGACGTTGACGATGGACAAAGGAGTGAACCCTCGATGTCAGACGGCGATGATGAATCAAGCTCGGGGGCCGAGTAAATGAACCAGGAACCTGGAAAAGAGAACGGCTCGGGCGAGGTTGAGCAGGCCGAGATGGTTGCTTACCTGGATGGCGAGCTGGATGTCGAGCAAGTTGCCGCGGTGGAACAGCGGCTGGCAGCAGATTCACAGTACCGGCTGCGTCTGCAGCAGTTACAGCAGGCCTGGGACTTGCTCGATGAATTGCCTCGACGACGAGCCGACGATAAGTTCACGCGTAGTACCGTGGAGATCATCGTCCTCAAGGCTCGTGATGAGGCGGATCAGCGTGCTGCGACGGCGTCCTGGCGGAAATGGTTGCCGACCGCCGCCGGCCTGCTGTTGCTGCTGGCAGTACCCTTGGCAGCCTACTTCGGCAGTATGTATGTGGTGACAAAAGAAAATCGGCAGCTTGTACGGGACCTGCCGGTGATAGAGAAGGTCAATGAATACCGGCAGTCGGAGAGCATTGATTTCCTTCGCATGCTCGTCAAAGAAGGCTTGTTTGATACCGAGAATGGACATGGCCGGTAACAAGAGAATCAGATTGTCGAACCGCTCGGTGGCTGTCACCGTGCTGCTCGTGCTGTTTTGCTTCATGGGGGCAGGCAAGGACTCGTGGGATCTGGGCAACATCGAACAGATGACCGACTCTCAAAAGCGACAACTGCTGGAGAAAAAGAGACTCTTCTACCAACTCGATGATAGCGAACAACAACGCTTGCGAGATTTGCACCAACAGCTGCAACTGGCCGCGGACCGAGAGCTGCTGGTGGAAGTAATGAACCGGTACTCGCAGTGGATGCGAAGCCTTCCCAATGGCCAGCGTGTCGAAGTACTCAGCCTACCGCTGGAAGAGCGAGTTGAGGCGATCAAGCAGATCCAGCAGGAGCAGGAGGAACGTCGCCTGGAGGTGCTCTCCAGTACCAGGCTGGACCTGGATGATTCCCGGGTTATTTCCCGCTGGCTTGACAGTCTGCTGGCGAAACATGGTGAACAGCTTCGAGAGAGTTTTCCGCGGATGCTTGCAGAAATGCGCCC
>Ga0066376_10004369_pt1 | contig 12300 bp, 10 predicted proteins | sample Knorr_S15_td_Bot_FD_77009 | JGI IMG/M metagenome (GOLD analysis project Ga0066376, IMG submission 77009) | Marine microbial communities from Southern Atlantic Ocean transect - Knorr_S15_td_Bottom_ad_5009_LV_A | ecosystem: Environmental > Aquatic > Marine > Oceanic | place: Southern Atlantic... | reverse complement strand
GAATGTTCTGGGTTGTTGAATGATGCGAACATTTGTCAATTGACTTAGAGCATCGAGTACGATTCCAATATTGTTTCCTTCACCGAGGGTGAATACGGCGCCGGTACCATCAAACAACCCTCCGAGAATATCGTTAATGCTGCCGGTCAGATCACCATTGATTCCAATGGAATTTTCTCCACTGGCCGTTACGCCTGATCCCCATCGCAAGCCAAATTTCAGATCTTCAGTCAGGGTGACTGCTGCGATTGTTGCAGAGATCATCACCTGACGAGTTGGCTTATCGAATCCATCGATAACAGCAAGTATTGATGGCATATATGCAGGTGGGGCAAGAATTGACAAGGCATTTTGCCGGACGATGGGCACAATGCGGATTTTGGAAATAAGGATAGATTCGGGGGATTGATCATCCGAGTTTGCTCCGCCTTGTTGCCAAGGGAAACTCATTTGTCCCCCAGTTTCGCTGTCTGTCGAACTTGCAGAGTCGCCAAAGCCCTCGCCCGACAAGCCGGTGTCCGGTCGTTCGATTGTTGCAGAGACGCCCGGCGCTGCGAGCAATGCGTTCAGTTCCTCGGCGAGTGAAACAGCATTTGCATGTTTGAGTTCTACTATCTTTGGTAATCCAACATCGGTTGGTTGATCAAGCGATTCGATGATTGAATCTAGAAACACAAAACTTTCTTCCGTCTTGGACAGGACCAGCAGTGCGTTCTTGTCGGGATATGCTTCAATCCTGTATACACCACTGATTGCTTGGGTCACATCAGCTCTTTGTGCTTGTCCCCTGGTACGAGCACCACTTGTTTGAGTGCCGTCACCCAAAATTTCCTGTAGCAAGTTGCGAATCTTGATTGGATCGCTGTATTTCAGAATATACATCTTGCTTGTTTCAGTTGCACGAGGCAAGTCCCATTCTGTCAATATGAGTTCTTCGATTTCTTTCATCATATGAGGTTCAGCTTGAACCGTAACGGAGTTCTGTTGCATGTTGACGGTCAACCGCAGTTCAACTTCTTCAGAGCCACCTGCAGATGAAGGTGCAGTCGTTCGTCCTCTTGTAGTCGTTCGTGTTTGTGTTCGAGAGGTTGTTGTTCCGGATTGTTCAAAAAGGTCCAAGATGTTGGTGGATATCTCTGATGCGTCAGCATACTTCAATCGGAATGTTTTCAATTCGCCGCTTCTCCATATTCGATCGAGTTGGTGGATCAGCAATTGGACTTGTTGGCATAAACCGATATCGCCAAGCAAGACGATCTGGTTTGATACCGGATAGACCGTCAGCAACCCGTAGTCCGGAAACATTTCGTTGATCCGGTCACCGATCACTCCCGCCTCTGTTTCTTTTATTGAAAAAACCTTGATCACCAATGTGCCGCGATCTTGTCGATCCATTACATCTTCATCCACACCCAGGACAGGGATGTCACCGATATCGTCCAACATCGAATCCAATGGACCGATGATGATGATGTCATCGCGTACGATGACACCAACTTGATTCAACCGAAATGCATGGAACAACAAGTCAAGTGCCATGCCCCTGTCGATTGGTTCTTCGTTTCGCAGGGTGATCTTTTTTACACGTAGTGAATTCGCATTGATGGGAATCACAACCTTGCCGGTTGTTCGAGCGATAAAGCCGAGAGTCTCATCGATCGAAACATCGTCAAATGCAAGGATGACAAGACCGGCTTTGATCTCACGCTGTATCGGTCCACTAAGTGATTCAAGTGGTTGACCACCGGTGACCACAACAACATCGTCAGAATCTCCGGTATCAACCGCAATGGGGGTTGTTGGTTCTATCAATGCACCCTCATCATCGACTTTCTCGATGTTCTCTTCGTCCACACTTGGTTGTGTGGTCTCCACTTCCTTGATTGTTCCATCTTGCAAGTCGATGATCGGGGCGGATTCAGGGACAGGTCGTTCCTGCGCAACGACCACTGTCGCCATTGTGGCGATGGTGACGATCATGCTTCGTTGAAGAACAGTGTTGAATATCACGTTTGATTCTCTCTCTGTACCCCCAGACGGGGTTGGGTCATATTTGCTTACAGAGACTAACGACAGGGGGGGGGGATTATTACTGATATGCTCCAGATCAGAACAAGAAAACCGTATCGGACACTCATCGGCAAATCATGACCTCTTCACGTAGAAAAGAGACCACACAGAGTGCAGTTTGTGGGTGTCCGCTGGCTGATGAATGGCGCTAATTTCAGTTCACTTCTTCAAAAAAATCATCACGAGATGCTGGGGGCGGCTCATCTAGAAAGAAGGATTCATCAACAGTAAAAAGGTCAATTGTATAATCACCACCACGGTGTTGAACCATCACCTTTGTCGGCTTCTGGGTGCTGATCAATGTCAACCCGTCCCGTTCTTGTCCAGACCGCAGTTGAATGATGGCGTCAAATCCCGAACCACTTCCCCTAAACCACGCCTCGTCACCGATGATTGCCATCAGGGGCGGTCCAGTGTAGTTTTCTGGAGGTCTAGGTGGTGCATACTCCTTGGGTGCCTCCGGTGGTATTTGAGCTTCCTCTTTTGGTGGAATATACGCAGTAGTCGGTCTTGGTCTTGGAATCGGTTTGAAAAACGCAGAGCGTCCATTGAATCTTGCAATATCAACCAACGCATATTCATTGTGTTGTTCAACAAGCATGCTCGTCTGGGTATCGGTGGAGACATCGCCATTCGGAGCGAACAGAGAGGAAACGATGGTTGAGATCGCATAAACGCAAAAGAAGCCAATAACGGCAATTGAAGCAATGCTCCATCCGATTGGTTTCATCATTGTGTTTGAATCAATCACCTGCGACCCCTTCTTCCTGAACTGGAAAGAACCCATGCTTCAACGGAAAGATCAACCCTGATCATTCGCCCATTTTGTTTTGTAAGGCGAACATCCGAAACACCATCGATCCATGGGCTACTCTCAAGATCAGAAATCACTTTCAGCACTTCTTCCTGTGTTGCCTCAAACCGGATGTCTCCGATCACTTGTTCTACAAATTGTCCAACGCGACCAATACCCGGGAGTGAACCAGAACGCATGCGGCTTGTTTTTGTCCTTGTGTACTCGTCATTCTTTACGGAATGCGAAGAAAGGATGTGGTGGACCGCATCCGTCATTGCAGTCGCCCCTTCCGCCTTCTCGCGGGGAAGTTCGATTTCTCCAAATGCAGTCACGGCATTACGTAAATTTGTCGTAAGAAGAATCGGTCGATTGACTTCGGCAATTTGACGCTCGATAGATTCTGCTTTCGCAGACCACTTGGCGCCAAGATCTGCGATGGTCGTATCCCACACCAGAAATGCGATCGTGAGTGAAGCTGCCCAAAAGGTCCACTGCATTGCCCGTGGCCATCTCGCCACTTGCTCAAGAAAATTGTGAAACCGGGGGATCATCGTTGGAGTTCCTTCAATCGATCAAGCAAATGACGCATCTCAGTTCTCAACCGTGCTTTTGCCTCTACGTCCCTGCCGACATGTGCCAGACCTGCCGTCACATCGGACAACGCAACCCGAGCCTCAGTTTCACTCATCACGGCAATCTGTTGTGGTGAAAGCGGTTCTGGGATTCTTGAGGGTGGACCACCACCAATTCGATCTTCGTTGTGGGAAGCAGCATCGGATTCCCTACCACCAATTGGACGAGGTCGATCTCGTACCCGTGGTTCAGGAGTGGTTGGAATCGGGGAATCTGATGCGTTCGGGATTTCGTCCACGTTGGCAGATGATAGGGGAGAAGAACCATCCTCATTGCGCATCGCAAGCGTCCACCTTCCAAAATCTTGTTCGGTCGTATATTTGGGTCTCTTCAGTGGCTTGACAACTGTTGCCCACAAATCAAAGTCGCGATTACCATAAGTGCCTGCAGGATCATAGGAGAATTGAATGTCCGTGAACAATCCAGAGGATTGCAAGTTCGCCTGCAACCCTGCAATGAGTTCCGCTGCACTCCTTCCATCTTTATCGATAGCCCTGCCCCGAAGTGAAATAGGATTCCCGACATCAAGTTTTAGACTGTCAACTTCGATCCCGACGGGAACATTGTTGATGACATCGGCAATGATCTTTGTCATAGGCCATGCTGATTCGCCAAGTTCCTTGTACACAACCTGCCGGTGCCGCGATTCCACAATCTGGGCATATTGGGCATCAAGGTTTGGATGCATGACTTGAAGCAACCCCAACCTGATTCCTGCAACAACGGCAGGACCAAACACAAGCAACAATATTGCCGCCGTGACAAGGCGTGTTGCTGTACTCCGATTCGATAGTTTTGTAGTTAGCCACTCAACACGTGACGGATGTACAACAGGTGCTTCGGCGCGTATTGTTGTGAGTGATTGCAGCGATCCTGTTGCTGCAAGGATTCCACCAACTGCGATACCCCATTTCCTCCACCATATGTGATCTGTTGCATCACTGCCTTTGAGCCTCTTTGCTGCACCATCAATGATGGTCAATGGCAAAAGGGTCATTGGAGTTTCTTCCCCAATACTCGTTAGGGAGGATTGCACCTGATCGATCAGCGATTGTGTAAATGCCACTGAGTGATTGTGTAGGGAAGCTGTTTCCTTGGTTATTCTCAGAATTCCTTCCAAAAATATGCTTGGACTCGAATTGTCTTCTCTCGTTGCTCGCAATGCCGCACCATTCGCATGGGACAGTGCAAGTGTGATGGTTCCATCCGATCGATCTGCAAAAAGAATGATTTCGGTTGGTCTAAATCCATCAAGAAGCGCAGCAACGGATGCGGTGTCGGGAATTAAGTTGGCATCGTGCAAGCATGAGGGGATTTGAAGTGTTGAGGACTCGGGCCATGTCACGATAAGACCGACACGGTTCGTTTCTCCAACCGATGCATCAAGTGGTGCAAAAGCCCTGCGATGCGCGGGGGTGCTTCCGAGCAATCGGGCTTCTGCCTGAAGCCGCAAAGCTTCGTGGATTTGTTCGTCGTCGATATCCGGAAGAGTCGTTGTTCTACAGACAGTGACTGATCCGGGCAAGATTGAAAAGATCCTGTCGGGATTCCTCTCTGCGAGGAGTGTTTCAAGTTCATGATCACTGTCCACTTCGATTGCGCTGACAATTTCAGGTTCTTTGTCCTCTTCCACTGAGACGAAAAGACAGCGCCAACCATCACCGACGCGGTGGGTGACCACATACAGGGAAGCACTGCTAAGTGCATTGGTTGGAGTTGTTTTTTTACTCATTGCTCTCGGTATTCCAATATCGTCACAGGAAGGGTAGAACGATCCACGATTACAATAATTTCCTGTTCCACTCCGCTCCCCTCAGCGCGACCAAGGCAGGAGATCGTGTAGACATTGCTCTTGACATCAAAAAGCCCGTTTAGGAAGACAACCATGGATAATTGGATGCCGGATATTTGTTTAAAATCGACAGGGCTGGTGATTCCACTCGCATTGTTCGCCCTGAGATACAACAATTCTTCAACCAACCGGGAACGGTTGGGCAGAAGGCGATAGAGGAGTTCGGGGGAAACTGTGTTGATGTTAAGCCGACCCGGTGGTGCGTTGTGAGCTTCGAAGAGACATGTTTCAGCGAAGACCAGCCGCAGTTGATCATCGGTCAAGTTCGTCACCCCTTCAGCATCTCCAGAGATCGATCGCAACGATGTCTGGAGCAATGTGGAGAGATCCGCACCATCGCTTGAAGCGAATGCAATCAAGGCATCTGCCTGGGCGGGTTCGAGAAACAGTCGAATTTGTACAGTTTCAACATCAGTGTTGCGCAAGTTGATTCGAGGTTCACCACTGTCGGTTGCTCCACCGTCAACCGATGATGTTGTGAGCAAGGAAGCCCAACCACCCTCAAGATAGTTGTCGGGTTCATCCCACGGCAAACTTTCCCCGCCATCATCCTCGTTCGCGTCTAGGCGGAAATCAATATCCCAATCCTCACCCCGAACATCACTTGGCATGACACCAGCAATGAGTTCAAGTTCGGCGATTGATCGCAACAGCCCGTTGCGTGGTTCATATGCAGTCTCCAAACTGAGGTAGTAGTCCCGCTCCACACCGAGCAGGCGGGGTTCATCGTCAGTGTCGATCCAATCCAATATTGCATCCAACACACCAAACGCCATGTCATCGATGACCAAGATGAAAATTGAATTATTTTCCGAGTTTATATTGAACTTGCTGCTTTCATCCATCGGACCTGACCAGTCTTGGCCATCCACATGGTGTCTGATATCCCATGTTGCATTTCCCATCGTACCTGTGGAAACGAGATCAAGATCTGTACTCATTGCAAATGCACTATTTGGTACCGGTGCTGCAGTGTGGTCGGCTATCGCCGCGATGGTGGATTCAATTCCAGCGCGGGCAGCCCACCGAGCTTGAATGCGATCATGCACTTCAATGCCATGGAGTGCCTGACGAAACGCAAACACTTGTATCGAAGAAGTTACGATTGCGGCGATACCAAGCGCCCAGAGGGCGATGACGATGACTGAACCGCGATGTTGTCGGTGTTGCATCATGGGTTTGGTATCTGGTGTACATTGCCGTCGGGATCTGTGATCGTGGTAATTCCGTTGGTTGTGGAAATCGTACCCGCTGGGTCTCCCTTGCCACCGTCATCCTTCCCACCGGTGCCTGAACCACCGGAACCTGTTCCGCCTCCGCCAGTACCTGAATCTTCACCATCACCAGTTCTTCCATCGACACCCGAACCGCTACCATCTTCGTCTTCATCGACAACAAGATCGTAGAGATCCGCTGGAGGCATGAATCGATCCAAGGGGACGACTGTGCGTAGCGTGATCAGAGGAGAATTCAGGTCGTCGATGGACTGCATTCCAGTTGCAATAACAGTCACACGAACTGCAGTTGGGATACCCAACTCGTCGGAATCCCATTGACCGTACCAAGAGGTACCATCAAATGCTTCAATTTGAAGTGAGATGATACCTTCAGCAACTGGAATAGCCATTCCACCACCAATTGGGTTGTCATCAAGGATCGCGTCGCGCCGTTTCCACAAGGCTGTGCTGACATCATTTTCTTCAAGGCGGAATTGCGTCTCGTATTCAAAACCCTCGCCATTGAAATCAATTTCCTTGTTTGCCCGAAGGTTGCCATTGAACACCAGCAACTCATCTTGATCTACCAGCCGTCCTTGGAAACTGCCGGTGAAGTCGGAGATCAATATTCGAGTATCGAATAAGTCATCCCTGCGCAATACCGTAATGATGTCCTTGCGAATCGTTCGAAGCGCAGCATCACATCTAGAAAACGCTTCAAGACGGTGACGACTGATCGATTTTGCCGAACCCAACTGTGAGAGCGAAGTCGTGATCCCACCAAGCAGGATTGCAGCCATCGTGCCTGCGACCATCAATTCAATAAGGGTGAATCCGCGACGCATCATCTTGCAGCCCTCGCATCGATTGCATCCCAATACCGTTCTTCTCGATTGACAGGCTCTGCGGGAATCCGCGCAACGAGATCGCCATGCCTTCTGGCAATCATCGTTTCCATGTGTATTGAATGTGACCCACCAACTGCATCCCAAGAAACAGTCGCGACTGCTTTTACTGGCATATAGAGGGATTCATCCTCGATTTCAATTTCAAAATAGAAAGACTCAAAGGGCGGATCGAATCTTCCTCGATCTGGATAGGTCTTCTCGTATTCATCAGGACCAACGATGAGGATCATCGCGAGAGTTTCATCTGCAAGCCAACTTGCAGTGATTTGTTGCTCTGCATTCACTTGCCTAACAAGTGATCGACTGCTCATGGAAATAACGACTGCCAAGCCGACAGCAAGCATCGCTGAACCAACGATGACATCGAGCAATGCAAGTCCTCTACGATTTCTTACCATTCTTCCCGTCCTCTGCCGTGTTCATCAAGGTCAATCGGCACGAGTGGGTCTACACCCGATCCATCAAACCACACTCTTGGACCGATTGCATGCGATGGAAGTTTGATGATCGCGCTCCTGTTTTCCCAATGGAGTGTCACTTCAACAAGTGGACGTGTTTCTCCGGGAGTTGTAGTGATTGGCCATTGTGATGTGTCCGTTAATTCACCATCGACGAAAATTGCAATTGTGTCTGGGTCAAGCCAACTCGGAAGTACGACTGGTTGAGCCAACGGATCAAGATCCCAGTAATACTCACCCTCTTCTTCAAATTTTTGTAGCAATTCAAATTGCATTGCTTCGATGTTGTAACGCAATCCAGATGGTTTGTTACTCGTTGAAACTCGATGAGCAAACATGAGCACAACGTCGGCGATTCGGTCGACTGTCAGATTGAACTCGCGACCTTGGTTACCCGAGAGTCTTGGAATGACCATGGATGCCATAATGCCAAGGATGATGATTACGACAATCATCTCCAGAAGCGTAAACGCACGTCGGTGGTGTTTTGTTCCATGGTTCATAACGGTTACTGTGTGATGTCCTCCCCAATCCCTTCACCTCCTTGTTCTCCGCCTTCACCCCAACTGATGATGTCAAAACTATGATTGACGGTTCCGGGTGGAAGGAGAATTTCAAAAGCATTCCCCCAGGGGTCGACGAGGTCGGCTGCACGTTCCAAATACGGTCCTTGTGGTCCTCCCCCATCGTCCGGTGGGCGGAGAAGTACTTCCAGGTCAAAGTCATCGCTTGGTGCTGAGAGCCCCATATCGAGCACATAGAGGTTCACAGTTTTAGCGATTGTTGCTGCCTGGGCTTTTGCTGCGGTTCGCTTTGCTGTACCCACGCGCTCAAGCAGCCGTGGAGCAATCAGTGTTGCGAGGACTGCAATGATCATTACAACGACAATGATCTCTAATAGTGTAAAACCGCGGTGGGCAAGACGGGAGTGGTTCTTGTTGTGTGACATTTCTATTCCTTATAACGCCTTAGTGCACCATTGATTGCAATTCAAGAAGTGGCAATAATATGGCTGCAAGCACAAAACATGCAAGTCCAGCCATCACGATGAGTAGTACTGGGGGGAGTGCTTTTGTGAATATTTTTAAAGAGGCATTCACTTGGCGATCGAATGCCGTTGCTGAATGGAGAAGCATTTCTTCAAGTTTACCGGACCGCTCACCTAGATTCACGACTTGGACGAGCAGGGGAGGAAATAGGCCGGATTTCTCAAGTGGATCCGCAATGGGCTTACCACTGCTCACTTGTTCCTGGACAGCATCCACCGCAGTTGCGAGTGCTGAATTTCCCAGGGTGTCACGTGTGATGCGAAGAGCTTCCAGAATGGGGAGTCCTGCCGATGTGAGGGTGCCTAGTGTTCGCGTGAATCTTGCAACAGCTACGTCGCGCAACAACTTTCCAAGGAGCGGAATGCGAAGTTTGAGCAGGTCGAACCAATGCCGGTTATCGGGAACGGATATCCAACTTCTCCACCCGATGACGGCGACCGCCATCGAGACGAGGATCCAAATCCACCACGTCAGAATAAAGTCTGCAAAGCCCATCACAACGACAGTCGGCCATGGAAGGACCATTTGATCAGCGAGTGGTTCGATTAGTCTCGGGACCAGAACAGTAACGAGCACAATGCCGCTGACTCCGATGAGTATTGCGATAATTGCTGGATACATTATTGCACCGAGCAGTTCTCGTTTCAGTTCCAACGACCTGTCCATGAGGTCCGCAAGTTGGTGCAAAATGGTGCTCATTTGACCTGACGCATCGGATGCACGGAGCATGCCCACGATGAGATCGTCGAATGGAGGTCCCCATTCTGCCGCCGCTTTGTAAAGTGGTTCACCAGCTTCAACACATTGGATGAAGTGATCAAGGACATCTCCAGCGGCAGGGGATGCTTGGCGACGAATCGTTTTCAATGCATGCATCAACGGAAGACCTGCTTCTTGAGCAGTTGCAAGTTCTCGGATCATCACAGCCATTTCGGGTTTTGAGATTTTGCGATTCCGGGTGTGCGTCCGTTTTTTTGCCTTGTCCGAATTCTTAATCTTGCTGACTTCAATCGCCGTTTCACCACGACTACTCAGTTGCTGAACAATATCTGCGCAGTTCCTGCCCGTGAGGTTTCCAGTCCGAACCTCACCGCTTGAAGTAATGCTTTGGAAACAAACATCAGGCATGGTCAACACCAAGTTGGTTAGTAGTCAATATCGGTATCTTGCGTTGCACGCAATACCTCACTAATTGTCGTGATTCCCACTGCTGCTTTTTCGAAGGCATCTTGCCTCATTGTGATGTGGGTATCCGAGAGGCATGAGGTAAGAATAGAAGCGGATCGATTGTCGGAGATAGCAGCCCGCAATTCTGCATTGACGACCACTAGTTCAAAGAAGCCAACCCGTCCTTTAAATCCGGAGTTGTTACATTTTTCGCACCCTTCACCGATCCACATTCCACGACTAAAGAGAGCCCTTTCGGAGGAAGTTAGTCGGTGTGATAGGTCGTCAGACAGTGGGACTTGTTTCTTGCAATCCCCGCAGATCCTCCGACCGAGCCGTTGGGCCAGGGCACCCTCAAGGACAGATGCGACAAGGTAGGGTTCAACACCCATATCGATTAAACGGCCAATCGAACTGAGTGCATCGTTGGTATGGATCGTTGAAAAAATCAAGTGTCCGGTCAATGCTGACCGGATTGCGATCTCAGCGGTTTCTCCATCACGGATCTCGCCGACAAAAATGATGTCAGGATCTTGTCGCAGGATGGAACGCAACCCCGAGGCGAATGTCAATCCTCGTTTTGGGTTGACAGGAATCTGATTGATGCCCTCCAACTCATATTCGACTGGATCTTCGATCGTGATGATTTTCTTCCTCGGATCGTACAACCTGTTGAGTGCTGCATACAACGAGGTGGTCTTGCCCGAGCCGGTTGGTCCAGTAACAAGCACAAGTCCGTGCGGTTTTGCTATGAGCCGATCAATTTGTTGCTGCATCGAAGGGGTCATGCCGAGTGAAAGCAGGTCAAGTGGCATCGTGCTCTTGTCCAGAATCCGCATGACTACGGATTCCCCGTAGAGGGTTGGGACGGTTGATACCCTGATATCAACTTTGCGACCTTCAAATCGAAGTGCAATGTGTCCATCTTGTGGCACATATCGTTCTGCAATGTTCATAGAAGACATGATCTTGATTCGTCCGATGAGCGCAGGTTGCAGGTGTTTCGGTGGGGGTGATTGTTCAACAAGCACACCATCGATGCGATACTTGACTTTCAACACGGTTTCAAACGGTTCAATATGCACATCACTTGATCGTTGTTGAATTGCTTCAAGCAGCAGTAAATTGACAAGATTAATCAGCGTTGGCTGTTCTGCCATGACAAGAATGTTGTCCGCTTCGATTGCATCGAAGTTGTGATTCTCATTTTCAGTCGACACAGTTTCTTGGCCACCGAGACTTTCCGCCATTCTCGCTGCAGTTGTTCCGTAATGCTTTCGCATCAACTCGGAGAAGATGTTTTGGTCCATTCCAAAGCGTGTGACTGGATAGCCGGTCATGACTCTCACCTCATCGGATGCCCCAATATCTTCGGGGCTGAGCATCGCGACTTTTAAACGACCTGCTTCAATTCCGAGTGGCAAAACGCGTAGCCGAACTGCAAGTTCAGCATCGATCAAGTCAATGATTTCTTGTTCAACTTCTGGAGCTAGTTCAATCCATTGGAGTCCCATGCGTACGCAGGCTTCTTTTGCATCGAGTGTGGGATCCACATTGATGTTCTCTATCTCTGGAATTGGAGTTCCATGATCCATTGCTCTACGTCCCCACAATCAACTCTCTGGTTTACCAGATTGTTTTGAACCGTCAGGCTCGTTGCCTAGCCCACCGGGACTTGGTCGAATACCAGGTTCTTTCAAGCCACTGTCTTTGCCCTTCCCTTTTCCTATGTCCTTATTACCCTTGAGGGTCAAGTTTTGGCCATCCTTTTTTGGGATCGCTCCGGTAGGAATACCGATCGGTCTCAGTGGGGTTTGGTCAGATCTGGGTATCCATCGTCTGGAACCGTCAAGTTCAAGGAATTCTTCCGGAGAAAGCAGATTTCGCAACATTGCGATGTACCGTTTTCCAAGTTCTTCCCGCTCCTTATACACGTCGCGGGTTGGGTCTTCCAATTTCGCCGGAGTACCACCATCTCGACGAACTTGTCCTGCGAGTTGTCGATTACGAAGGACTTCAGGTTCGTGTTTCCTTGTCATCTGCAAGAGTGCATGATTTACCGTCTGTAATTCTTGGAGGTAACTGCCCTCCAGTTGAATAATTTGCACTTTGATATCGTCAGCGTAGTCTTCATTTTCAACTGCTTGTCT
>Ga0066376_10004368_pt1 | contig 12300 bp, 9 predicted proteins | sample Knorr_S15_td_Bot_FD_77009 | JGI IMG/M metagenome (GOLD analysis project Ga0066376, IMG submission 77009) | Marine microbial communities from Southern Atlantic Ocean transect - Knorr_S15_td_Bottom_ad_5009_LV_A | ecosystem: Environmental > Aquatic > Marine > Oceanic | place: Southern Atlantic... | reverse complement strand
TATCCAGCGAATTAATAAAATTGTGTAGCATTTCTGCATTAATGGACTGCCCCCGTGTGAGTTCTTTCACTTTCTCGTAAGGCTTCTTAATACCGTATCGACGCATGACTGTTTGTACTGGTTCGGCCAGTACTTCCCAGGCATTGTCCAGGTCGTTTGCCATTACATCAGGATTTGTTTCAAGTTTGGATATGCCCTGCAGGCAGGATTTATAGGCAAGTAATGCATAGGCAATGCCGGTGCCATTATTGCGAATGGTCGTTGAGTCAGTTAAATCTCTTTGCCAACGTGAAATGGGTATCTTCTCAGCCAGGTGATTCAACAGACAATTGGAAAGCCCGAGGTTTCCTTCTGCATTTTCAAAATCAATAGGATTCACCTTATGCGGCATGGTAGAAGATCCGATTTCTCCGTCAATGGCACTTTGTTTGAAGTAAGCCAATGAGATATAGCCCCATATGTCACGACAAAAATCGATCAGAATAGTATTGAATCGACTCATCGCCTGAAAATATTCAGCCATATAATCGTGTGACTCAATTTGTGTGGTGTGAGGATTCCACTGCAGTCCCAGACTTTCCACAAAGCTTTTTGCAAATGTAGGCCAGTCTACATCTGGATAGGCAGAAAAATGGGCATTGAAATTACCCACTGCACCATTGATCTTGCCGATAAAGTCAATTTTATCGAGTTGAGTTAACTGGCGATTGAGGCGATGTGCAAACACGGCCATTTCTTTTCCCAAAGTCGTGGGTGATGCTGTTTGTCCATGGGTTCTTGCTAACATGGCTTGATCCGAATATTTCAAAGTCAATGCCGTGATGGCATTAACGATGTCCATTAACGCTGGGCGCATAACGGAGTCATGGCTTTCCTTAAGCATCAGCGCATGACTAAGATTATTAATATCTTCTGAAGTACAGGCAAAATGAATAAACTCAGAAACTTTTTCCAGTTCTTGATTCCCTGCAATTTTTTCTTTAATAAAATACTCGACTGCTTTGACATCATGGTTGGTGGTACCTTCGATCTCCTTAATGCGCAAGGCGTCTGTTTCCGAGAAATTATCGCTGATGTTATTCAACAAGGCATTAGCCTCATCAGTGAAAGCAGGCACTTCCTCTATATCATTCTGAACCGCAAGCGCCTGTAACCACCGAATCTCAACCTGAACGCGAAAACGCATCAGACCGAACTCACTGAATATAGGTTTTAGCTCAGCAGTTTTACCACCATAGCGACCATCTAATGGCGAAATTGCAGTCAGTGATGACAAATTCATGAATAAGTTTCCTCTAAGTGCTGTTGGGCGGATAATTTTCTATGCGGTATTCTAATCTTTTTGTTGTTTATGGGCACGGATTTGGTTGCCTGTTATGAATATTCTCAATCTCGCGTAAGACATCTTTCGTAAGACTGATATCCAGACTCTTGATATTTGATTTTAACTGGGACATATCCGTGGCACCGATGATATTACTGGTCAGGAAAGGGCGAGAGTTGACGAAGGCCAGTGCCATTTTGGCAGGATCCAGCCCACTGTCTTTCGCGAGCTTGACGTAGGCTTCTGTACAGGCGATGCCATTTTCATTGTTATACCGGGAGAACCGTTCAAACAGGGTAATTCTTGCGCCTTCAGGTTTGGCACCATTGAGATATTTTCCGCTTAATACGCCAAAGGCCAAAGGCGAATAGGCCAGTAGGCTAACATCTTCGCGCTGTGAAAATTCTGACAAGCCAATTTCAAAACACCGATTTAATAAATTATAAGGATTTTGTATCGAAACAATTCTTGGAAAGTTCTCTTCAGTTGATGCTCGTAAATATTCAGAGGTGCCCCAGGCTGTTTCATTGGAGATGCCAAGCTGTCGTATCTTGCCAGCTTGTACCAGATCATTCAGCACACCGAGTGTTTCTTCAATCGGCACACCATCTTTTTCGGGCACATGATAGTAGTCCAGTTTGCCAAAATAATTGGTATCTCGCTCTGGCCAGTGTAGTTGGTAAAGATCAAGATAGTCTGTTTGTAGTCTTTTTAAACTGTCATTCAAGGCAGCTTCAATATTTTTCCGATCCAGTCGGGCATTACCGTTTCTGAGATAAGGTATCCAGTCTGCAGAGGCACAAACTTTTGATGCGATGATTAATTTGTCACGGTCTTTGCGTTTACTTAACCAGTTACCCAAACAGGTTTCCGTTCTGCCCTGAGTTTCTTCCATGGGCGCGACAGGATAAAGTTCTGCGGTATCAATAAAATTAATTCCCGCATCGATGGCGTAATCCAGTTGCTCAAATGCTTCAGCTTCAGTGTTTTGTTCACCCCAGGTCATGGTGCCGAGGCAGAGCATGCTCACTTCAATATCAGTTCGACCCAGTCGTCTATATTCCATTTATGCTTCCTTATATCCAAGATACTTGAAGATGCAGTATCCATAGCACGGCTCTTTTTGTCCATGATTGCGTTGCTTGAGCTTGAAATATTGACATATCCTTGTACTCAAGCGCCTTGTCATAAACAAAAATTGACGCAACCGGAACACTACATCTCCAAGTACCTTGGGTATGTACAATTTCAGACAAAAGAAAGCGCATATGATACCTTGAAACTCAGGAACTGCAGTTGATCGCTACGAGTAATAGACGTCATGATAACATTATCACATTTGTTTATATTCAAACACAGGGTGAAGGCGCTACTGGATCGATGGAACGTCATTTTGATGCGTCTAGACAAGTTAAAATCCTCAGCAATGGTTTACCATTACTTCAGATTTTCTCCCGTCTATCCACGTCAAACTAACAAACCCTCAATCCAGTCCAACTGTAGATCCTGGGTTAACATATGAAAACATTGACACTGGGCAGACCTGATGACATGCATTTGCATCTCAGAGATGGCGATGTGATGCGTGATGTTCTGGCTGATTCTGCCAGACAGTTTGCCCGTGCGATCATTATGCCCAACCTCAAGTCACCGGTGGTCTCAACCGAACAGGCATTGGCGTATCGGCAGAGCATAATTGAAAGCTTACCTGAAGAATATCAGGCAAGTGGTGAGTTTAATCCGCTGATGACACTTTATCTGACTGAAAAAATGACAGCGGATGAGATCAGCAAAGCGAAAGAAAGTAGTTTTATTCATGCCGTGAAATATTACCCTGCAGGTGCGACCACGAATTCAGAGTGTGGGGTAAGTGCTATCGAAAATGTGTATCCGGTACTGGAAGTAATGGCAGAACAAAATCTTCCTTTACTGGTTCATGGTGAAGTGACCGATGTAGATGTCGATGTTTTTGATCGGGAAGCAATCTTTATCGAAAAGATATTGTCTCCGTTGATGGAAAATATTCCCGATTTACGAATTGTCTTTGAACATATCACCACCAAAGATGCCGTTGATTTTGTCAGAGAAGCTCCTGCTAACCTGGCCGCTACAATTACTCCGCAACATCTTTTATTAAATCGCAATGCCTTATTTGTCGGAGGCATTTGCCCACACAATTATTGTTTGCCCGTGTTAAAGGCGGAAGAACATCGACGTGCTGTTGTCGATGCTGCAACCAGCAGCAGCCCTAAATTCTTTTTAGGCACAGACAGCGCCCCACATGCAAGGGATGTGAAAGAATCAGCCTGTGGTTGTGCAGGGATTTATTCTGCACATAACGCTATTGAGCTCTATGCGGAAGTCTTCGAGGAAACAGCTTGTCTAGATAAGCTTGAAGGTTTTGCCAGCCACTATGGTGCGGATTTTTATGGCTTACCAAGGAATGAAGGCACCATTAGCCTGGAAAAAGATCAATGGCAGATCCCTGATTCCCTACCTTTTGGCGAATCAGAAATTATTCCATTTCGTGCAGGAGAGACTTGTCAATGGAAGATCAAATAATAATTTCCCAGGAACAAGTTAGCTCGAAAGATGTTAGCGAAAAACAAAAAGAAATTGCCTCCGGTCGGTTTCGGGGCTACTACCCGGTTGCAGTCGATGTAGAGACTGGTGGATTCAATTCAGTAACCGATGCCTTACTGGAAGTTGCAGCCGCGACATTCTCAATTGATGAAAGTGGTGTTTGGTCGATAGATGAATGTTTATCAAGACACGTTGAACCTTTTGCAGGAGCCAATATGGATCCTGCAGCGCTGGAATTTACAGGAATCAATCCTGAACATCCTTTTCGAAAACAGATTGCTGTACCAGAGAAGGAAGCGCTTCAGGATATATTTAAAATGGTGCGTCAAAGAATGAAGGCCTATGGCTGTAAACGAGCCATACTTGTAGGTCATAATCCTTCTTTTGATCTCGGCTTTATCAATGCAGCAGTCGAAAGAGCTGGTATAAAAAGAAATCCATTTCATCCGTTTAGTACTTTCGACACGGCAACCTTGGGTGGGCTGGCCTATGGTCAAACCGTATTGTCTCGAGCCGTCATGGCTGCAGGTATTTCCTGGGACCACGAGCAGGCACATTCTGCGCGGTATGACACTGAAAAAACGGCCGAATTATTCTGTAATATTGTCAATCAATGGAAAGTCCCGTAGATGGGGAAAAGCGATAGAGTCTGATAGAATAATCATACTGTTAGGGAGCAGCGCTGGTATCCAATAAAAATATAATACAGAGATTTAATCATGCTAGAAGATGATAGCACTATAGATACTGAAGCCTTATATGAACTGGATATCTTTAAGGGTCTTGATATTGCTGCAGCCAGAAAATATCTAAATCATGCTGAGCATCATCTCCTGCCAAAGGGTGAGATATTGCTCTCCCCACGTTCTGATAATCGTGATTTGTACATTGTCTTGAACGGTTTATTGTCCGTGCAACTGGATTCTCCGAGTTCTGACTTGATTGCAACAATTAGTATTGGTCAGTGCGCAGGAGAAATGTCATTGTTTGATGAAGGCCTTCCTTCTGCCTATGTGGTTGCTGCAGATGATTCAAGGATCTTGAAAATGACCGGTGAGATGGTGTGGGACATGATCGACCATTGCGATGGTTTTGCCAGGAATTTTCTTCATTTAACATCAAGTCGCATGCGTACAAGCAATCGAACCATGTCGAACAGTCGTAGGATGCAGGAACATTATGAAAATAGGGCCAATATTGATTCATTAACGCGGCTACATAATCGACGGTGGATTGATCAAAATCTTCCACAGACATTTGAAACCTGTGTTGCAGATAAGGTGCCATTATGTCTGATGGTGCTTGATATCGATCATTTCAAAAAATATAATGATGATAATGGTCACTTGGCGGGAGATTCATGTTTAAAAGCAGTCGCTGAGGCCATAAGAATCGGTACTCGGCCAAGTGATCTGTTGGGCAGGTTTGGTGGTGAGGAATTTGTCATCTTATTGCCTGATACGAATATAGAGGGTTGTAAAGGTGTCGCAAACAGGATCAATGATGAGGTTGAAAAAACAGAAGTCAAAGGTAATAAACTTGAAACTTTGCCCTCTGTGACAATTTCAATCGGTGTCGCTGAAGGTAAGCCAGAGACATTTTATGAAGATGTTTTCAAGACTGCTGATGCAGCACTTTACAAGGCCAAAGAGAGTGGTAGAAATTGTATTTGTTATGAGGAATAGGGTTAAGGGCACCAACTAGTAGGGGCCCATTACTGAGTTTTATTCAGAACGGTTTTGCCTTTAATCTGAAATGAGAAAAATCTACTTTGGTGACTTTCGGGTTTATGTTATCGAGCATATTACAGCCATTGAGTCACAAAATCCCGAGTATCAATCTACAGCGTGGTTTCTACTAAGGTATCTCAGAAGGATAGAAAAAACTTCAAACCCACCGACAAGCTCTGGCAGAGTAGCAGGATGTATGCGTGGATTGATTCGTTACTATGTCGATACGATTGATGAAAAGTCAGAGTTAGGTGATAGATGTATAAAGATTTATGCTGCATACAGGGAAACACTGCGTTTTAGTCAGGAGAAGTAAGCTTGGCTTTTTCTTCCAGCTTATCAATCGTGATTTTTACTATTTCAAGCATTTTTCTTTTGATTTGATACGACCCAATTACAGGGACAATAAAAAAATCAGGCACCATCTCTATATCCAGTATTATTTGTGTGACTGGATATATTTTGTTTGAATCCATCTTCTTGATTTCCCAACGCATCCAGCCAGATTGAAAATCACTCCCTTCAGGAATGATACGGGAAAATAAAATACCATTTTCTACAAAATGGAATGTTTGTACGTGTCTGATGTTGTAGCACAGAAATAATACGCATGTTCCGGTAAGCATACTCACAGTGGTTCGTTCATCTTCCGGGTTATTCAGCACCTTGCTTTCTTTTAAGTAAGGATTGATTAAAGGGAGATTTTCGTAGTCTGTAATAATTCTTATAACGTTATCGACGTCTGTATTCACAGTCGCATCTATGTGCAGGTGATAGTGGTTGTTTTCTTTTCTGACTTCGGCGGAATTTATCTCTGCGCATAGGGAAGTGCCTGGTAGCAGGGCTAGAACAATTAATATTATTTTAGAAGAAGACTTATTCATCAATTAATCCAATGTCTGGATATCCGAAATGCTGTTCAAATAATCTGGTGTCATCAAAGTGGCGTCGTCCTACAAAGGCGATTGCATGGTGCCCCCATTGACGCATGGCTCCCGGGCTGGGTATGCCCATCGGCCAGAATAAATAACGCTCATTACGTTGACTACTTTTTATAATTCCATCCTGGCCAAATAAACTACGATAATTTCCATCATTTAATTTTAGCGACCGTAGTTCTCCACTGTTCGCAAATTGATAAGTTATAAGCTGTTTCGAGCGGGAAGATCCGAAATAGATTCGTTCAATATAGTGTGAGCCATGGGCAATACGTAGGATAGGCCTGAGACCAGATTGGAAATCTAAAGGACCTTGTGGAACAAGAACAGGCTCATCGATGGTTTGAGTTGGCTTTAATACAGATGCATTCTTCGTAGGGAAAACAAGATAGAAACACCCACAGTTATGCATTGAGTCATATAGCCAGGGTTCACCATTGGGGAGCAGAGTCACACGCCAGGTAATGCCATCAAGATGACCGCCAAGTAGATCAAAAGTTGATGTCTTTGGTCGGGAAGGAAACCAGATGGTATAGTTCAGTTGTAATAAAATATTTTCGTTGATACGTGTGTACGAAACATGTCGATATACCTTTGCTGAGTGAACGTTAATTTCTGCCTGGCCGTCGTTGTACCATCGCACAGTGCCAATTCGATCATCATTTGTGACGACATCTATCTCAAAGATGGGAGCGAAACTATCAAACAGCTTTTTTTCATCCTCAACAACAGGTTCAGGAATGCCTAATGCGTTATTGGATGAATTGTTTATGATTTCAGAAACCTGCAGTGGTGTCAGCTGCGTCGATTCCAGTGCTGGTGCATATTGAATCAGGCTGCCGGATACGGGTAATTCAACCAAAGGTAATGCAAAAACGCGCTGGGTATCTTTATGCCAACGATTTATGCCGGCGCGAAATATCAAGGCTGTGAGGGGATAAAGTCCAATAAGTCGTTGCCAGGTATTGTATTCATCAGGGGTGGTCGCTTTTGATTTTAAATTCTCTTGTTCGCCTGCTTCATCTAGATTGCCTGCTATCAAAATATTTGAACAATATTGCAATGCTTCGTCGACACTCATCCCCGGGGCTTTAATTTGGGAATAGTTAATTTCATTCGCCAGCTTCGCCAACTGTTCTCTGTCAGTATGCGGCAAATTGGAGACTTCGATCCGCCATCCATCCAGGCCCAGAGTGAGGAGATAATTTAGCCAGAGGTCGAAGGCCTGCCTGGACAGTCTCTCATCGCGGAAATCTGATAGAAAACGATTGGTACGTAGATAGGGATATCCAGGGATTCGTCTGGCCCCAGCATCTATAACATGTGCTGTTCTTATGCTTGCTTCTGTGGCTGAGATAAAAGATGTGCAGGTTTGTACTTCACTGAAATCGGATCTCGATTTATCTTGCTTAATGGGCTGGTGTAGGGTTGTGCATGCGCCAAGGGTGATACACAGAAGCAGAATTGATGATAGTTTGTATTTCATCAAAAGTCCCTTTATTCATGGATATTGGGTGATATCTGCAGGGAAACTAGTCATGCATATTTCTCGGTACGAATTTTTTCCTGCCAGTCTTGTGATTTGCTTAACACACTTTTTTCTTCAATGGTTGTCAGTGTTCGGTTTTTTAGTAGTTGTTTACCTGCGACCCAAACGTCAGTAACCTGGTTGCGATTTGCTGCATAGACGATATGCGAGACGGGATCATAAAGTGGCTGGGATTCAATTGTATCAAGATCAATTGCAATAACATCGGCGGCCTTACCTTTTGTTAACGATCCGGTGATGTGATCAATCCCCAGTGCCTTTGCCCCATTAATGGTCGCCATCTGCAGCGCTTGATGGGCGGGTAAGACACTGCTGTTGCCAGAAGTCCCTTTTGCCAACAACGCCGCCGTGCGCATTTCACCGAGCATATCCAGATCATTATTACTGGCAGCACCATCGGTGCCTAGTGCGACATTGATATCCCGTTGTAGTAATTCACTGACAGGACAAAAACCACTGGCCAATTTTAAATTTGATTCCGGGCAGTGGACAACATGTACACCCTGAGCATTGAGTAGTGTGATTTCTTCTTCCGTAAGTTGTGTCATATGCACGGCAATCAAACGCGGGCTGAGTAATCCGAGTTCATGTAATCGTTGGATGGAACGTTGACCATGTCGTTCTTCACTTTGCTCAACTTCATCTACCGTTTCATGAATATGCATATGTATGGGGATATCAAGTTCTTCAGCCAATATATTGATGCGTTGTAACGGCCCATCTGAAACGGTATAGGGGGCATGCGGTGCAAAGGCTGTATGGATATGGGTGTTATGTCGATATTTATCGTGTACCTGTTCACCCTTGACGAGATATTCATCGGCATCTTTTGCCCAGGCTGTGGGGAAATCGATGATGATTAAACCAATCATGGCACGGATGCCTGTTTCTACGGCAACTTCTGCGGCTTGATCCGGAAAAAAATACATATCATTAAAACAGGTGGTGCCACTTCGAATCATTTCTGCAACGGCATGCCGTGTCCCGTCATTAACGAACTCAGGACTGATCCATTTTTGCTCGGCTGGCCAGATGTGTTGATTTAGCCATTCCATTAAGGGTAAATCATCAGCCAGGCCACGGAAAAGGTTCATTGCCGCATGCGTGTGGCAATTAATCAGACCTGGCATCACAGCATGGTTTTCAAGCTGATGTTCCTTAGCCGCCGTATATTTATTATGTGCCTTTGCAGTCGGTAAAATCGCCAGTATCTTGCCATCGTTGATGGCAAGCGAGTGATGTTCCAGTATATTGTTTTCCGGATTGCTCTTTGCCCGACTGTTATTGGCAGTGTCTACCGGAATGACCCAACGAGCATTGATCAGCGTATCGATATTCATCCTGTTACCATAGTCTGTGATCCAGGATATGAATTGTACGAAAAAAAACCTAACTAGGAGACTTTAATTGTCGTCGCAAGATTTATCAGCATATATCGCAGCAGGAAAACGTGACATGTTATGTCCCGTTGAATGGGCATCAGAGGGAGTAGATCTGCCAAAGGGGGTAGATTTGATTGATCAGCGAGTTTTGCCACATGAATTTCAGGTCAATCATTATGCTGATGTTCGGTCACTTTCACAGGCGATTACTGACATGGTTGTTAGAGGTGCCCCCGCGATCGGCATTACAGCCGCATATGGGGTCGTACTCGCAGCCAGAGAAGCCTACGCTCAATCCGGGGACAAGTGGCGAGAAGCGATTGAAGATAATCTTGCTTTACTGGTGGCGAGCAGACCGACGGCGATTAGTCTGCAATGGGCAATGACACGGATGAGTAGTTTGTTTGATTCGATTGAGGGTGATCCAGAACCTGTCCTGCTGGCCGAAGCGATGTCACTCCATGATGAAGATATTGCTGCCAATATTCATATGGGTGAGCTGGGTGCAGGGTTGCTTGAGGGTGCGTGTCAGGTACTGACCCACTGCAACGCAGGCGCATTGGCGACGGGTGGTTACGGAACTGCTCTGGGTGTGATCAGAACCGCGCATAAGCAAGGCAAAATAGCCTCAGTTTATGTCTGTGAAACACGTCCCTGGTTACAGGGTGCGAGATTAACTGCATGGGAGTTACAGCAAGATAATATTCCGACCACGCTTTTGACGGACAGTGCCGCCTGTTATCTGTACAGTCAGGGGGATGTTAAGTGGGTGATTATTGGTGCAGACAGGATCGCAGCAAATGGAGATGTTTGTAATAAAATCGGGACCTATACGCATGCAGTCGCAGCAAGACATCATGGTGTCCGAGTGATGGTTGTCGCGCCCACATCAACATTCGATCCTAATGCCCGAAGTGGACAGGATATCCCTATTGAACAGAGAGCAAAAGAAGAAATTTTAAATTTTTCAGGCGTAAAAATTGCGCCAGAAGATGTCTCAGTATGGAATCCTGCCTTTGATGTGACACCTGCTGATTTGATCGATGTGATCGTCACCGAAAAGGGCATCATCGAAGCCCCAGATTTCGATAAAATTCGACGTACCATGCGCTAAAAATAATTCCCGGCAAAAGTCTCTATTTGATTGAAAATAATCTGTTTTTACAGCACTTTTTTCTACAGAGAATTGGCTTGCTGTGGTAAAATTTCGACCTTTGTGAATGAGGGAAACAGAGGAGTGATTATTTGTTAATTAAGCCCTGAATTTGTATGAATGAAAGTGAAATAGTGGGCTCCGTTAGCCCCGTTAATATTGAAGATGAAATGAAGCAATCCTACATGGAATATGCCATGAGTGTGATTGTGGGAAGAGCCTTACCAGATATCCGTGATGGTCTGAAACCCGTACATCGTCGTGTCTTGTATGCCATGAATGAGATGGGTAATGACTGGAACAAAGCCTACAAAAAATCCGCCCGTATCGTCGGTGATGTGATCGGTAAATACCATCCACACGGTGATACTGCGGTGTATGACACCATGGTGAGAATGGCACAGCCATTTTCACTACGTTATATGCTGGTCGATGGTCAGGGAAATTTTGGCTCAGTAGACGGCGATTCTCCTGCAGCCATGCGTTACACAGAAGTGCGTATGACACGTATTGCGCATGAATTACTGGAAGATCTGGACAAGGAAACGGTTGATTTCATCCCGAATTATGATGGCTCAGAGCATGAACCTACGGTTCTTCCTGCACGTATTCCAAATTTGCTCGTCAACGGTTCCAGTGGTATCGCGGTCGGCATGGCGACCAATATCCCGCCGCACAATTTAACTGAAGTTATTGGTGCCACTATTGCACTGATGGGAAATGATGAAATGACCATTGCTGAGCTTATGCAATTTATTCCCGGGCCAGATTTCCCAACGGCAGGGTTTATTAATGGTTCTGGTGGTATTCGTGAGGCCTATGAAACAGGCCGTGGCAAGATTTACATGCGCGCACGTATTCATATTGAATCTGATGAAGAAAAAGGAAGACAGAGCGTCATCGTCACGGAATTACCTTATCAGGTAAACAAGGCACGCTTGATGGAAAAAATTGCCGAACTGGTTAAGGATAAAAAAATTAGTGGCATAAAAGAACTGCGTGATGAATCTGATAAGGACGGCATGCGTATGGTCATCGATCTGCGTAGAGGTGAAGTCCCTGAGGTATTGATAAATAATCTTTACCAACAGACGCAGATGCAAAATGTGTTTGGTATTAATATCGTTGCGTTGAAGGATGGTCAACCAAGGCTGTTGAATCTAAAACAGTTATTAGAAGCGTTCATTCGTCATCGCCGGGAAATTGTGACTCGTCGAACACGTCATGATTTGCGTAAATCAAGAGCACGTGCGCATATTCTGGAAGGTCTGGCTGTTTCGCTGGCGAATATCGATCCTGTCATTGCCTTAATCAAGGCCTCAGCTACACCTGCTGAGGCTAAACAGGCATTGTTGAAACCTGTCTGGGAATCGGGAATCGTGGTGAAGATGCTAGAGAAGGCAGATTCAGATGCCTCACGACCAGCAGATTTAGCGGATGGCTTTGGTCTTGTCGAAGGTGGTTACCGATTATCTGAAATTCAGGCGCAGGCAATTCTGGATCTGAAACTACAAAGACTGACAGGATTGGAGCAGGAAAAGATCATTAAGGAATATGGTGAAATTCTGGAAGCTATTATCGATTTACTGGACATCCTGTCGCGACCAGAAAGATTAATGCAGGTTATCAGGGAAGAGCTTG
>Ga0066376_10004367_pt1 | contig 12301 bp, 10 predicted proteins | sample Knorr_S15_td_Bot_FD_77009 | JGI IMG/M metagenome (GOLD analysis project Ga0066376, IMG submission 77009) | Marine microbial communities from Southern Atlantic Ocean transect - Knorr_S15_td_Bottom_ad_5009_LV_A | ecosystem: Environmental > Aquatic > Marine > Oceanic | place: Southern Atlantic... | reverse complement strand
GTGAGGGACGGTCGTATTTCAGTTGTCGGTGAAGTAACCGCCGACGTGATTCCGGAAGGTTGCCCGACTATAGACGCTGCAGGACTGGTCGTCAGCCCTGGTTTTATCGACATCCATTGCCACCTGCGGGAACCGGGTTTCGAGTACAAAGAGACTATCGCCACGGGAACTAAAGCTGGCGCTCGGGGAGGTTTCACTTCACTCTGTTGCATGCCCAATACCGAGCCACCCATAGACAATGCCGCAGTGGTCGATTTGATTCGCCGACGTACTCGGGAAGACGCCATCGTCAGGGTTCATCCCATCGGGTGCGTGACTAAAGGCAGGAAGGGTAAGGCATTGGCTGAGATGGAAGAACTGGCCTCTGCGGGCGTGGTGGCTTTCAGCGACGACGGAGATCCGGTTTATGACTCCAATATCATGCGCTTGGCTTTGACCTACAGCGCTGATCTGGGAATACCAATCACCAACCACTGCGAGGACCACTCACTGGCTAAGAACGGAGTGATGGCGGAAGGCTGGGTGGCGACCCGTTTGGGCTTGCCGGGCATACCTGCCGCTGCGGAAGAGGCCATGATGGCCCGGGACATATCCTTGGCGGAATTAACCGGCGGACGGCTCCATCTGGCTCACCTGACAACCGCCGGGGCGGTGGTTCTTTTGCGCCAAGCCAGGGAAAGGGGCGTTAACGTGACCGCCGAGGTCTGCCCCCATCACCTGACAATCACCGATAAGTGGGTCTTGGGTAACATGGGGGTCGAATCCGGTGGGGCTTCTACCCAGGCGTATGACACCTCAACCAAAGTCTATCCGCCGCTGCGGAGTGGGAGAGACGTGGAAGTGTTGATTGAAGGCTTGGCCGAAGGCGTGATTGATTGTATCGCCACGGACCATGCCCCCCACGAGTTGGTCAGCAAGCAGGTTACCTTCAACGAAGCCGCCTTCGGAATTAGCGTCCTTGAGACCGCCTTGGGCTCATCCCTCCAGTTGGTGCACTCAGGCAAGATGAGTCTCAGCGCTCTGGTGGAACGGTTGACGGTGGGACCCGCCCGGGTCTTGGGACCGGCATTCAATGAATTTGCCACATTGGAACCGGGAACCCCGGCTGACATAGTGATATTCGACCCGGACGCGGAATGGGAGGTTGACCCGTCAGAGTTCGAGTCCAAAGGCAAAAACACGCCGCTGAGGGGAACGACGCTGAAAGGCAAGGTTTTGACGACGATAGTAGATGGGGAAATTGTCTACTCCGCATCGCCTAGGTCAGAGAGTTGATGCCAGAGCAATTCTCAAAAGCCTATCTGGTGTTGGAGGACGGGTCGGTTCACCCCGGTGAGGCCTTTGGAGCCAGCCCTGCCAGTTTTGAACAAAATGGGACGGACCAAGCATTTGGTCCAACTTTTGGACACGGCGAAGTAGTTTTTAATACTAGTATGACCGGCTACCAGGAAGTGCTGACCGACCCTTCCTACGCAGGTCAGTTGGTGACCCTTACTTATCCAATGGTTGGCAACTACGGCATCAATAAGAACGATTTTGAGTCCAAGCGTATCCAACTTTCGGGACTGATTGTCCGGGAGCATTGCGATCTTCCCAGCCATGGCTCCAGCGTGCACACCCTCCATCAGTTCCTCTCCTCCCAAGGGATTCCGGGCTTGAGCGGCGTAGATACCCGGGCAATCACCCGCCGTCTGCGCAGCCAAGGCGTAATGATGGGTCTCATCACCCAGGAAGACCCCGAGATTGCTCTGAAAAAACTGGCTGAGCGGGTGCGCTACGATGACACGGACTTCGTGCGAACCGTCACCACCGAAAACATATATGACTGGGACGATATATCGAGGGAAACATTCGGTGAGACCTATCCGGAGCCGGCCAAGCACAAGGTCTTGGTCACCGACTGCGGATTGAAATACAGCATCCTGCGGTTGTTGCGTCAGCGGGGTTGCCAGGTAATCGCAGTCCCGGCCACCACACCAGCAGAAGAAATGCTGGCTATGAATCCTTCCGGGATCCTGTTTTCGCCAGGCCCTGGAGACCCTCAATTGCTGGATTACCTGGTGAGCAATGTGGCCAAGCTGTTGGGCCGCGTGCCGGTGATGGGCATCTGCCTGGGTCACCAGATTGCGGCCAGAGCATTGGGTGCTACTACCTATAAGCTTAAATTCGGCCACCGGGGGGCCAATCACCCGGTCCAAGACGTCGCTTCCAATCGGGTTTACATAACCGCCCAGAACCATGGTTATGCCGTTGACCCGGATTCCCTGCCCGCCGGATTGGAAATTTCCCACTTGAACCTGAACGATGGAACTATCGAAGGGCTGAACCATACAGAGATGCCCCTATTCACCATCCAATACCACTCGGAAGCTTCTCCGGGACCCAAGGACAACGAGTATCTCTTTGATTGGTTCGTTCAGATGCTGGATGGTTTCACTGGATAGACCAAGGTACCAGAAAGATGGCGGCTTTAAGCCGGAAAACGGAAGGTTATGACAAGAGGTGGACAGTAGCGCAATAAATGGAAGGTTTTGGTTATTGTAGCGATGGATGCGCATCCTCCGGCCTTGATATGCTGGCTGAGGTCAAATTCTCTGAGCGCAGGCGCAGAGGACGCAGTCTCAGGACGGTTGGGTCAAATCTGACCGACCCAACGATTCAATCTAATTTGGAGTTTGCCCCAGCAGCAATAGTCTAATATTTTCGGAGGTAAATGAATGTCTTCCTTCATCATGAGCATGTTGGAGGAGGGTGTGGAGGTGGAGGTCCCATCGGATCTTACAGCAATTATTTCTATCTTGGACTGCGAGGTCCCTTATTTCTCGAGCAATGGTTATAGCTTCAGCGTGACGTCCGGAAAAGGAACCCTGGGGAAGCGCTGGGAACTGATGATTAAATCAGCGAACCTTGCAGGCGGGGACAGCACGTTATTTCCCGTGGGCAAAATCGAGTTGGAGAAGCTGGACGATAAATTTGTCAATTTCAAGATTCCTCCCCGGTTTGACGCTCCCCGGTTCGATCAAGAATCTCATTCCGAACAGGAAGTCCGCTCGGTGAATCAGAACGACCCTGACGGACGTATCTTCGGGTCTTTTATCTCGCAGACGTTGAATATGCTTCAACGGCATAAGCTGATTAACCTTCCTGGGGCACTACCGACCGGATAGCCAAAAGCGACGAGAGGCAATCCGGGCATCTGGCCCCCAGTGTGACTGGCTAATATAACTGAAACCGGTCTGATTAAAGGCCGGTTTCAGGCTGCGTTTCGGGCTGTATAGTAGACATAATCTTAGTAACCGCAGAGGAGTTGAGCGTTGTCAGATAGGCCGGATAAAGTGCTAGTAATCGGGTCCGGACCTATTGTCATTGGTCAAGCTGCCGAATTCGACTATGCCGGAACCCAAGCCTGCAAAGCCCTTCGCGAAGAAGGAGTAATCACCGTTCTCGTCAATTCCAACCCGGCGACGATCATGACCGATCAGGGGATTGCCGACCGGGTCTATATTGAACCTCTCACGGTTGAAGTCTTGGAGCGCGTCATCCAAAGAGAGCGTCCCGACGGCATCTTGCCTACGTTGGGCGGTCAGACAGGCCTAAACCTGGCGGTTGCATTGGCCGATGCTGGCATTTTGGATAAATACAATGTCCGCATGCTTGGCACTCCCCTCGAAACAATCCGCAAGTCCGAAGACCGGGCCTTCTTCAGCCAATTCTTGCAGGAATTGGGCGAACCCGAACCCAACAATGTCTCCGTGTCGACCATAGAAGAGGCCCGAGTGCAAGGCCGAGTGTTTGGTCTGCCTCTGGTGATTCGACCGGCTTACACCCTGGGCGGTACCGGGGGAGGCATCGCCGAGACTTGGGATGAATTCGAGACCATCGTGGCCAGTGGGTTGGCCCGAAGCCCCATCTCTCAAGTCCTGTTGGAACGCTCCCTGGTGGGTTGGAAAGAAATCGAGTACGAGGTGATGAGGGACGGCGCCGATAACTGCATCACCGTTTGCAACATGGAAAATCTTGACCCCATGGGCGTGCATACTGGGGATAGCATAGTCGTGGCTCCCAGCCAGACCTTGACCGACAAAGAGTATCAGATGTTGCGCTCGGCCAGTCTGAGGATTATCCGTGGGTTGGGCATCGAGGGAGGGTGCAACGTCCAGTTCGCTCTTCAGCCCCACACAATGGTCAGAGAATCAATTGAAGATTCCGGGGCGAGTTCCGGTGCAAGTTCAGTAGAGCACCAATCCCCTTACTACGTGATTGAAGTAAATCCGAGGGTCAGCCGCAGTTCTGCCTTGGCCAGCAAAGCGACGGGATACCCAATAGCCAGGGTCGCCGCTAAAATCGCCGTGGGAAAACGTCTGGATGAGATTCCCAATGCGGTTACCGGTATGACCCAATCGGCCTTTGAACCGGCCCTCGATTACTGTGTGGTCAAGTTCCCGAGGTGGCCCTTCGACAAGTTCCCCCACGGTGACCGGCGCACCACCACCCAGATGAAAGCAACGGGAGAGGTGATGGTGATTGACCGTTCTTTTGAGGCCGCATTGCAAAAGGCAACCCGGTCATTGGAGTTGGGCGGCCACAGCTTGTTGTGGGAAGAGCGGTCTTGGAGTTCACAAGAGAATTTCTCATTGGACAATCTGCCCATCGGTCCCAACGACCTTAGGGTGTGGGCGCTAATGGCGGCCCTGCGTCGGGATGTTAGTCCCGATACCTTGGTCAAGGCCACCAAGGTCGACCCTTGGTTCATCAGCGCTCTGGCCCGCATAGTGGCCATGGAGCGGCGGTTGCTTTCCGAGGCGCTAACTCCCGACTTGCTGCGCCGGGCTAAGCGGATGGGCTTCTCCGACGAGCAGGTGGGCACACTGGCGGATATGTTGCCCGAGCAGGTACGCACCCAGCGCCACCAATGGGACATTCGCCCCGTGTATAAGATGGTGGATACTTGTGCTGCCGAATTCGAGGCAGTAACGCCTTACTACTACAGCACCTATGACCAAGAGAACGAAGCGCTGCCCTTGCCCGGCAAGAAAGCCGTGGTCATTGGCAGCGGACCGATACGCATCGGCCAAGGAATCGAATTCGACTACTGTAGCGTCCATGCGGCTTGGGCTCTTTCCCAAGAGGGCTATTCCAGCATCATGGTCAATTCCAATCCGGAAACGGTTTCCACTGATTTCGACGCCAGCGACCGTCTCTACTTCGAGCCGTTGGACGAGGAAGCTTTGAGGGACATTCTGGACAACGAGACCGTGGACGACCAGCCACCTGCCGTGGTGGTGCAATTTGGCGGCCAAACGGCTATCGACCTATCCCAGTCTCTTGGCCGTGCTGGTCTTCCCATCTTGGGTTCCAGCCCCGAAGCCATCGACATAGCGTCGGACCGGAAAAAGTTTGAAGAATTCATGGTCCCTTTGGGTATCCCCCAGCCTCCCGGCGCAACGGTTAGCTCGGTCCAAGAGGCCTTAACGGTTGCCCAAAACATCGGTTACCCGGCTGTGGTTCGCCCCAGCTATGTGCTGGGAGGGCGGGCCATGGAAATTGTCCAAAACGCAACGGAGTTGATACGCTATTTGACCGTAGCATCGGAGATTGCCCCGGACAAACCCGTTCTAATTGACCATTACATGGAAGGCAAAGAGTGCGAGGTTGATGCAATCTGCGACGGCCAACGAGTGCTGATTCCCGGCATTATGGAGCACATCGAAAGAGCGGGCGTGCACAGCGGCGATTCCATGGCCACGTATCCCGGCCTCAACCTGAGCGACGAAGAAGTTGCCACCATCGTTGACTACACCACCCGCATCGGATTGGCCTTGGAAGTAAAGGGGCTGATGAACGTCCAGTTCGTGATTCAGGGTGGCGCGCCGTACCGGAGTCCTTTCCTGAGCGATGATGGACGTCAAGCAACCACGGTGTACGTCATAGAGGTAAACCCTAGGGGCAGCAGGACGATTCCCTTCATATCGAAGGTAACCGGTGTTCCCGTTGTCGGTATCGCCACCCGGGTAATGTTGGGCCAAACCCTGGAGCAGCAGGGCTACGAGGGAGGGCTGTGGCCGACTCAGGACCTGGTGGCAATCAAGGCACCGGTGTTTTCCATGGTGAAGCTGGTGGGCGTTGACTGGCACTTGGGACCGGAAATGAAGTCCACCGGTGAAGTGATGGGCATTGATCACGATTTCCCGAACGCTTTGACCAAAGCGCTGATGGCCGCTGGCCTCAGCCTGGAAAGAGGCATGGGAGTCCTGCTGAGCATTGCCGACCAGCACAAAGCCGAGGTGGCGCCGCTGGTGCGGGAATTGGACCAAGCTGGCTGCCAGCTTTATGCCACTGAGGGCACCGCCTCCATGATTTCCGCCATGGGTGTTGCGGTCACCATGACCACCAAGAAGATGGATGAAGGCCATCCCAACGTGGTGGATGTGATAGAAGACGGAAGCGTCGCAGCCGTGATTAACACTGTTTCGGAAGTGAGTTCGGTATTACGCGACGGCTATCTGATACGCCGGGCGGCGGCCGAGCGCCAGGTTCCATGCTTCACCTCACTGGATACAGCCCGCGCCGCTGTGCAAAACCTGCTGATGGACCACAGCAACTACAGCGTACAGTGCATCGACGAGTACCTGGCCGGTAGCTAAGCCCCGCTGACTACCACTCCATCTCCGTCCCCAAACCCGCCGCGGAAGCGTTCTTGTAGGCAAGAGCCGCAGCCGCAACGTCCGCAACCCCGGTACCCATCAGTTTAGCGTAGACAATCTGCTGGTCGTTGTCCCGGCCCTTGACCTTCCCGGCGACGGCGTGGCGCAATTCCAGCAGTTGGCTCCACTGAAGCAGTCCCCGGTCTACTGCGCTGGCCATATCGCCGGCCTCAACAGTCGCTTGTTCCGCAGAATCTACGAATATCTTGTCGGCCTTAGAGAAGGTGGCATCGTCCACCTCCTGAAATCGCCAACTGGTGGGTCCGGCGCCAATCACGGTATTGCCAGCGGACAGCCATTCGCCCTCCACCACAGAGGTAGTGGTGGCGGCGATGCACAGAATGATATCGCTGCCTTCCACCGCTTCACGGTTGCTGTGCGCTGCCACAACTTCAATGCCCAGAGTATCGCTGGCAGCGCGGGCGAAGGCTTCCCGCCTTTCCGCATTGCGACTGTAAGCAAGCACTTTTTTGATGTTTCGGACCTTGGATACAGCCTCAAGCTGGGTGGAAGCCTGACCGCCAGTGCCGATGATGCCGATGGTGGTGGCGTCGGATTTGGCCAGATGCCTCACGGCCACTCCGGATGTTGCGCCGGTCCTCAACTGACCCAGTCTGTTGGCTTGGGTGTAACAAAGCAACTTGCCGGTTTCGGCGTCATAGAGGCTTACTTGAAAAGAGTAAACGCCTTTGACAACCGTGTAGGTTTTTACCCCCAAAAGGCCTTGATAAAACAGGCCTCCTCCCATTACGGAGAGCATGCCGGTACCGGCGATTATCTTCCGCCGGGCCAGATTGTAAGCTTCACCGTTGCCGTAATGGCGTTGCATAGACTCGATGGCTTCAAGCATCTCATCCATTGAAACGCATTGTCGAACTTCTTCATCTCTCAAAAATAGAGCCACGATTCGCCATACCTCCGGGCACAATTTCTGCTTTTGGGGCCGGGGGATAGTTTATCCTGCGGTCTGCCCACTGGCAATTTCCCCTTCGTTAGGGGCATTACTCGTAGCAGTGGCGCACCCGTTAGGCCAGCACGCCACGAATCAGCAAACTAGGTCAGCGGACTGCGACGGGGGAACAATCATATGGCGTGAGAAGGGGGAATAGATCTGGAGTAGATCCAGTGTCCCGGACAGAATATAAGCAAACAGGGTCGTAAGAGAGAAGTATTAGCCACTAACGCTTGCTGTTGGCAAAGAATTCACGGTTCTTGCGGATGTATTCTCGCCATTTTGCGGGAACCGTTAATTCGTCGAATATAGCATTGACCGGGCATACCGACTCGCAGTAGGCACAATCTATGCACGTCACCGGGTCTATGAAAAACATTTTGTCATCATCGGTGGTCTGTATGCAGTCAACCGGACACACAGTTACGCAGGTGGCGTCTTTTACTTCGAGGCACGGTTCGGTGATGATAAAAGGCATACGCTCCCGTAGGCACGTTGTTGGAATAATAGTCTGTAAATCAGGCTTGAGGCGGACCACCGGTTGATTTACCCGCATCCCAATTCTGTTTTTACCGTGCTATTTTGTCAAGTTATAGTGTGTGATATATTATATCAAACAGGGAGATAAGCCTGGGGGGCAGACCGTATGGAACTTCGTGAACTGGTTAGCTTCTACCATGTGGCCCGGCTACGAAGTGTTTCCAAAGCAGCGCGGAATCTGGAGTTGGGCCAGCCTACCGTTACTACCCATCTGAGGAAGCTGGAAGACGAGTTCGGAGTCACACTCTTTGACCGAATCAAGCGACCCATCCAGCTAACATCCGAGGGTGTGACGCTGTTGGAATTGGTAACCCCGGTGGTGGAAGCGGTGGATACCCTAAAGACCCAGATGGACTACTCCGAAAGACGAGGATCTTTTGTCGTCGGAGCCTATCCAGACCTGGTTTTACACCACTTGCCCAAGAGCATCCAGAAATTCAACGCCGAGTATCCCGATGTCCGGCTTCGGCTACTCGCCCGTTCCTATACACCATTGATACAGCTAGTCATGTCGGGAGAAGTAGATTTGGCGTTGTGCGGCCCGCCGCCCGCTGATGAAGTGTCGCTCAATTTTGAACAGCTATTCTCTTACAACGTAGTATTACTTACGCCTCCGGGTCACCCGTTAGTGGGTAAAACTCGAGTGGAATTAAAGGACATCGCGAAATACCCGATGATTCTACCGGGGCCGGGCGCCTTGACCAGAATGAGGGTGGATCAAGCATTAAAGGCAGAAGGTGTCAGATTCGACGTAACCTTGGCCATGGATGACAGCGAATCCATCAAAAGATATGTGGAAATAGGCATGGGTGTGGCAGTGAGTAACGACTTCACCTTGCACCCGGACGACCATTATCGGTTCGGCGTGGTGCGGTTGGACCACATCTTCCCGATGTCTGAAATAGGACTGTGCACGCTGAAGGGTAAATTCTTGGGCCGTGCCGTCAGGAACTTCATAGACACCATGGAAGAAGACCTTCGGCGATTCCACCCCGAGCCTTGGGCTTGGCCCGGACCCAGCGAAAAAGCAGATAAACTGGCATCGGCGGCGACGGGAGACCCATAAGAGACTGCTGGATTGCCTCTCTGGCAACACACGGTGGTAACAGGTCAATATTTCGTCGGATATCAGCCAGAGCTTCGGCACAAGACTACTGGCATATTTCGGAATTCTCCGTGCCGGTTACTGGGCGAGGCAGCACCTCGCGAACCCGCCGCTCCAGATATGACCTGGCCAGCAGAAGGCGATGCTGGCAAGTTTGGCAAGTGATGCCGATGTCCGCGCCCAAACGCGCCACTTCCCACAGATGCCCACCACAGGGATGGGCTTTCTTCATCCGCAGAACGTCGCCAATCCTGATATCTAGGGCCATCCCAAGCCTTCGTTCGCCAGAATCTCGTTTATCTTTGTGCGCAAAGTCTCGGCTTCAGAACGGGCTCGGTGGGCAAAATCAGGGCCGCTGGAGGCGTAAATGATTCCTCTCGAGGAGCTAATCACCGCCAGCCGCCCCCGGTGGTCGGTGCCTGAGCGCACCGCCGCTTCCAAATCGCCGCCTTGAGCCCCCACCCCAGGGATCAATATGGGCATGTCCGGACAGATATTGCGAACAGCCTCCAGTTGCTCCGGGTAGGTGGCACCGACAACCAACCCGACATTCCCTGCCGTGTTCCACTCCCGGCAGGAACTAGCCAGTCGCTGGTACAGTGGCATCCGGCCTTGAGGTGTTTCTACCGTCAAATCTTGGAGATCGGCAGAACCGGGATTAGAGCCGCGGCACCAGACAAAGATGCCAAGTTCCGGGTCTGCGATAAATGGCTCGACGGTATCGAGACCACCCCATGCGTTAACAGTGACCGCATCAAAGCCCCAAACTCCGAATGATGCCTTGGCGTATGACTGACCGGAAGGGCCAATGTCCCCTCTTTTCACGTCGCCAATCACCACGGCGTGAGGCGCGTTTTCGTGGATGTAGGCCACGGTGCGAGCCATGGCCTCCAAGCCAGGCAGGCCCAAAGCCTCATAAAACGCGGCATTAGGCTTATAGGCGCAAACCAAGTCCTTAGTGGCGTCTACGATAGCCTTGTTGAACTCGAAAACATCGGGCACCGGCATGCGGTTCGGGTCGGGGTCAAGACCCACGCACACCAAGCTTTGGGTGGCCAAACTGGCTTCTTCTAAACGTCGAGAGAACTGGACCATATTATCAATCCTGCTTTGTAGGCATCCAGATTTTGAAACTGGGTGCCTTGTTTAACGATAAGGGGAGAAATGCGCCTGACAGGAGCGCCAACCGCATGAACCATAATAGCACCGAGGCAAATAGGAGAAATGAGCAAAGACTGACCATAATGCGGTTGGTTTTTTCCTAGTCTCGAGCTTTTTCGTTTTTCGCTCCTTCGCCAAATGACGAGTTACCCAGTGAGGAGTTGCCCAGTGAGGAGTTGCCCAGTGAGGAGTTGCCCAGTGAGGAGTTACCCGGCGATGAGTTGCCCGGCGAGTTGGGGATTGCTAATATTGGTCGGCGTTGACGAAGAAGCTGGCTAAGGGTGGTGTTATTGGATTATCCCAGCAATTTGGTCGAGGGCCGGTTCAAAGCTAGGCTAAACCGGTTCTTGGCCTTAGTTGAAATAAACGGGCATGACGTTGGGGTGCATGTGGCCAACTCGGGCCGCATGCGCGAATTGTTGGTGCCTGGCTACCGGGTATTGCTCAGGCGTCAGCCGGGCTCTCACCGCAAAACGGGGTATGATTTGGCGCTGGTGGATCTGGGTTCCACCCTTGCCTCCGCGGACGCTCGGTTGCCCAATGTCTTGGTGGGCGAGGCGCTGGCCCTGGGCCGCTTGTCCCAATTCTCCGAGTACGCGGATGTTCGCCGGGAAGTAGTCTTTGGCGACAGCCGTCTGGATTTCATGTTGGAAAGTCCTTCAGGGCGTTGCTACCTGGAAACCAAGTCAGTTACCCTGGTAGTCGATGGAATTGGACTGTTTCCGGATGCTCCGACATTGCGGGGCACCAAGCATATGCACAGCCTGGCAAAGGCGGTGGAAGAAGGACACCGGGCTGCGGCGATTTTCGTGGTCCAACGGGAAGACTGCCAAGCCGTCGCTCCTCACGGTGTGAACGACCCCGTATTCGGCGAGGCCCTTAGGGAAAGTGTCGCCGCTGGCGTCGAGGTCTATGCCTACAACTGCCGGGTAACCGAAAAAGATATAAATCTCAACCGGATGCTTCCGGTCCAGTATTAAAGAGCGAATTTTCAACCACTGCCGCATCCCATCCGTCGGGGATCAACATAAAATATGCCAGACAAGAAAGCCAAAACCCGCCGCAAAGCGAACCCTTCACCACATGCGGGAACGGGACCTCCCGGGGTGGCAGCTACAAAAAACTTGGGCCCTTTACTGCAAAAGGTCTACCGCAGGCTCTATACCCGCTACGGCCCTCAGGGTTGGTGGCCCGGTGATGGACCCTTCGACGTGGTTGTGGGAGCGATCCTGACCCAAGCCGCAGCGTGGACCAACGTGGAGCGTGGAATCCGCAGCATGAAGGCTGCGGATTGCTGGTCCTGGTTGGCTATTTATGAACGCCCAGTAGAAGACCTGGCCGAGATAATCCGCTCTTGCGGCTACTTCAATGCCAAAGCCCGAAAATTAAAGGCATTTGCCGGGCATGTTGTGGAAGGCTACGAAGGCGACTTGGCCGTCATGTTGGACCAAGATTTGCCTAAACTAAGAGAAGAACTTCTTTCGATTCACGGCATCGGTGAAGAAACAGCCGACGATATCTTGGTTTACGCTGCGGCAAAGCCGTCCTTCGTCATTGACTCATACACCCGTAGGATTCTGCAGCGGATGGACCTGATTCCTCGAGACAAGACCATCTCCTACCAGTCCTGCCAGACGCTATTTCAAGACAACCTTCCTGCGGATGTAGCCCTGTTCAACGAGTTTCATGCGCTGCTGGACCGGCACGCATCGCAAGACTGCGTTAAAGCCCCAAAATGCCAGGATTGCTGCTTGAAGGACCTTTGCGCCACCGGCACAGGAAAGCTGGCCCTGTAGCAGCCCTCATTACCTCTTAGGCCAACTCTTTGATTAACTCTTG
>Ga0066376_10004366_pt1 | contig 12303 bp, 13 predicted proteins | sample Knorr_S15_td_Bot_FD_77009 | JGI IMG/M metagenome (GOLD analysis project Ga0066376, IMG submission 77009) | Marine microbial communities from Southern Atlantic Ocean transect - Knorr_S15_td_Bottom_ad_5009_LV_A | ecosystem: Environmental > Aquatic > Marine > Oceanic | place: Southern Atlantic... | reverse complement strand
TATCAGCTCACGTAATATTGACGCCGTATGTCCCTGAGGATAACAAACAACCAAGGCCACAAAACCATACTGCTTATTGCAGGCATCCAATAGGTCCATGTCTGGGGGGGTATTCCCATAATCCCACCAACCCATGAAGCAATGAGTAAATAAAATATGATCATGAACCCAACCAGACAGGATTGTTGAACCAGTGGGAAGAGTCGAAAACGTTTGTGAATCTGAATCACAAAATAAGCGATCAATGCCAGACCCAGGGCATTCTGACCGAGTAAGGCGCCTTGTTGCACATCGAGTAACAGACCCAGACACCACGCAATCCCAATGCCTACCTTGTTTGGTAGCGCCATACACCAATAAATAAGCACCATCGCAACCCAGGCAGGTCGCGAATCATCGGCCCAAACCGGCAAGGGCAAAGCCGTTAACAGAAATGCAATTAACAAGCTTATAAATATTATCCAACCACCGGTACTTTTATTTGACATCATAGTCTCGCTGATGTATCCGCATCATCAACTGCAGATTCAAAATCTGCTGATAGCTTGGGGCTCGTTTCTGGCCAGACCAACAGCACTTCTCGATTTTTTTCAAGTTGCGCGCTGGGGATAATGGTTACCTGTACAAAAGGTTCGCCTAGAACACGGCTGATATTATGAACAATCCCCACAGGGTAACCCGAAGGGAATCTGCTGCCCAGCCCTGAAGAGACCACCAGGTCACCCTCCCTGATATCAACGTTATTGGATAAATGCTCCAGTTGCAAAATATGCCTTTGTCCAGTACCCACAGCAATTGATCTTAATCCGTTACGATTGATTTGCACTGGAATTGCATGTGTAGGATCAGTTAATAAAAGAACTGTACTGGAAAATGGCCCGACGTGAACTATTTGACCCATCACACCGTTGGCATCAACAATAGGCTGCCCATCATAAACCCCTTCACGCTGACCCTTGTTAATCACGATCTGATGTCTGAAGGGCTGTAAATCAACTGCTAATAATTCTGCAATGAGTACCCGCTCATCAAATTTCTTAGATGATTGCAACATTTTCCTGAGACGCTCATTTTCTGCTTGAAGAATTTCATATTTCTGTATTTTTGAGCTGAGCGTCAACTGTTCATCACGTAGCCAGGCAATTTCTTCCATCAGCATGGCTCGCGTTGTCAGCGCCTCTGATACCCAGTTAGTGACTGTAACAGGGAGATTAGCGATATACTGCAAGGGATAGACAAAGACCGAAAGTGCTGAGCGCACTTTCTCCAGATGACCTTGTCGATGATCAACAGTCATCATAATTAATGAGGCCAGAATGAACGCAACAATGCGCACATTGGCAGATGGTCCCTTGAGAAACAGCGTACTAATCGTCTGTCTCCTTCTTAATGAATAAAGTCAGGCTATTCAACAGCCAGAATATCGTTACCATACTCCTCTATCATTTCAAGATAACGACCACCGCCTCTGGCTACACAGGTCAAGGGATCTTCTGCAATGATGACAGGCAGACCCGTTTCTTCCATCAAGAGTCGATCCAGATCACGCAGCAGTGCACCACCGCCTGTGAGTACAAGACCGACCTCGGCGACGTCAGAGACAAGTTCCGGCGGTGTCTTTTCCAGCGCATTTTTAACGGTATCCACAATGCTAGATAATGGGTCTTGCAAAGCCTCAAGGATTTCATTGCTGTTGAGCGTAAAACAACGAGGGATACCTTCCGCTAGATTACGACCAATAACCTCCATTGCTTTGACCTCGTTGCCTGGATAGGCACAACCAATTTCGATCTTAATTCGTTCTGCGGTGGCATCGCCAATTAAGCTACCATAATTTCGACGAATATAACTAATGATTGCTTCATCAAATCTATCCCCACCAATACGCACAGAATCCGAGTAAACAATGCCATTCAAGGAAATTACCGCCACTTCGGTAGTACCCCCTCCTACATCAAGTACCATAGAACCTTTTGCGTCACTCACTGGCATACCTGCTCCAATCGCTGCAGCCATTGGCTCTTCAATTAAATGAACTACCCTGGCTCCTGCACCACTGGCAGATTCACGGATGGCACGTCTTTCTACTTGTGTTGAACCACAGGGCACACAAACCAGTACCCTGGGACTTGGTTTGAACATGGTTTCGCCGTGGGCCTGATGAATAAAATACTGAAGCATCTTTTCAGTCACCGTAAAATCTGCAATCACACCATCTTTCAATGGGCGGATCGCTGTGATATGTCCAGGCGTTCTACCCAGCATATTTTTTGCTTCAATGCCCACAGCCAAGATCGATTTGGTGTTGAGTTTACCTCCATCATTCCTCACGGCAACGACTGAAGGTTCATTCAAGACAATGCCCTTACCTCGGACATAAATAAGTGTGTTGGCTGTGCCTAAATCGATCGAAAGATCGTTAGAGAACAAACCTCTGATTTTATTAAACATGGATTACTTTGATTTACTTTATGGTTATATTAAATATGATACGTTTTAGCGGAAAAAACCTGTTACTCTCCGCTCGAAAACAAGTTAACAAGGCGTTTGGTGTAGAGTCACCCGGAGCGCTTATTTTACTCATTTTCTGACTTTTCATGGGTAATTTAGGGCTCCTGCAGAAACTTCCTGCTTAATCGGGTAACTGTAACAATGAGTATCGCTTTGGGCAAGTGATAGAATGCGATAAATTTTTGATTTTTAATAAATTAACTGCAGGATCTTGAATGACTCTAGATAAATCCGATATCGACAAAATCGCCTGGTTAGCACGTTTTTCTATTTCTCAAGAAGACATCCCGAATTACCTTCACGACGTGTCCAATATCCTGAAGCTGGTTGAAAAAATGAATAGCGTAAATACAGATGATATAGAGCCACTTGCCCATCCGCTGGAGATCACTGCCAGACTCAGGGATGACAAGGTCACAGAAACTGATCAGCGTGAACATTTTCAGAAAATCGCGCCTGCCGTTGATGATGGTCATTATCTCGTTCCTAAAGTAATTGAGTAAGGGTGATCGAATAAGCAAGATAAACAGTGTGGCATTAAATCCGCTTTAACCCAATAAGCTCTGCGGTTGTTTTTTTCAGGCTAATATATGATCAAAAATATAATTTACGAATACTTTTAATATACATGCAGACAAAAACAATCAAAGAACTCGGAAACGCATTACATAACAAAGAATTTAGCAGTGAGGAACTCGTATCATTTTATCTGGATCGATGTGATTCATACAGTGCAGATTTAAACTGCTTTATTAGTTTGATGCCTGAGACAGCCATGGAGCAGGCCAGGTCTGCAGATAAAATAATACAAAATGGTGATGCAGGTCCACTCACAGGCATCCCCCTGGCGCATAAAGATATCTTTTGTACCAATGGGACAAAAACTTCCTGTGCTTCAAAGATGCTGGATAATTTTATTGCGCCCTATGATGCCACTGTTGTTTCAAAATTAAATGAAGCAGGTATGGTGACATTGGGTAAAACCAATATGGATGAATTTGCCATGGGCTCAACGAATGAGACCAGCTTTTATGGTGCGGTCAAGAATCCATGGGATACTGGTCGCGTCCCGGGTGGCTCTTCAGGTGGGTCAGCAGCAGCAGTGGCAGCTAAACTTGCCCCGGTTGCAACAGGCACGGATACAGGAGGTTCGATTCGGCAACCCGCTTCATTATGCGGCATTACTGGCCTGAAACCAACCTATGGCAGGGTTTCACGCTATGGCATGATTGCTTATGCCTCCAGTCTTGATCAGGGAGGCCCAATAACACAAACGGCTGAAGATGCCGCTATCATGTTAAATACAATGGCAGGTTTTGATAAACGTGACTCAACATCAGCAGAACAGGCCGTAGAAGATTACACAAAAAATCTCGATGAAAATCTTGACGGATTGACAATTGGTTTACCCAAACAATATTTTCATGGTCACCTCGATGCCAGTATCGAATCTGTGATTCAAGAGGGTGTTAAAGAGTTAGAAAACCTTGGTGCAAATGTTAAAGAAATTGAATTACCGAATTCAGAATTATCTATTCCTGCATATTACGTAATTGCATCAGCAGAATGTTCATCCAATCTGGCACGTTTTGATGGGGTTCGTTTTGGACATCGCTGTGATGAGCCTAAGGATTTAACTGATCTATACATGCGTTCACGCGCTGAAGGTTTTGGTAAAGAAGTAAAACGACGCATCATTACCGGGACTTATGTTTTGTCCGCCGGTTATTACGATGCCTATTATCTAAAGGCACAAAAACTTCGTCGCATGATACGTGATGATTTTCGCAAAGCGCTTGAAGATGTTGATGTCATTATTGGGCCATCCTCACCGCAAGCAGCTTTCAAGCTGAATGAGTTTGTTGATGATCCTATTAGTATGTATTTATCAGATATTTATACCGTGTCAGTGAACCTGGCCGGACTCCCTGCCATCTCTATCCCTGCTGGTTTTACCAACAAACTCCCGGTGGGAATGCAAATTATCGGTAATTATTTCGCTGAATCCAGATTGCTGAATATTGCGCATCAGTTTCAACAGGCCACTGATTGGCATCAACAATCACCAAAGGGGTTCGAATAATGCGATTTTTCTTCCGATACTTCGTTGCGTCACCTTGTCCGATGCTCATGTATTCATTACATACATTGCGCTTCCTAAAGGCACCGCGCCTCGTCTCTAAAGAACACTCACTCATTCGTCAGCCCAGGCTCAAAATTGGAGATTATTTAAAATGACTTGGGAAACAGTTATCGGGCTTGAGATACATGCCCAGCTTGCGACCAAAAGCAAGATATTTTCAGGCGCATCAACGACCTATGGTGCAGATGCAAATACTCAAGCCTGTGCTGTAGATCTAGGACTGCCGGGGGTTTTACCCGTTCTCAACCAACAAGCTGTTGAAATGGCCATCAAGTTCGGCCTGGCGGTGGATGCACATATTGCCGATAAATCGGTCTTTGCACGAAAGAATTATTTCTATCCCGACTTGCCAAAAGGCTATCAAATCAGTCAATTTGAATTACCCATCGTCGGACATGGTGACATTGAGATTCAATTGGCCGACGGCAGCAAGAAAACCATTGGCATCACCCGCGCTCATCTGGAAGAGGATGCCGGGAAATCTGTGCATGATGGCTTCTTTGATAATACCGGCGTGGATCTAAATCGCGCTGGAACACCATTAATAGAAATTGTTTCGGAACCAGATATGCGTTCCGCTGAAGAGGCTATTGTCTATCTGAAAAAAATCCATTCCATAGTTCGTTATCTAAAAATCTGTGATGGCAATATGCAGGAAGGCTCATTTAGATGTGATGCCAATGTCTCTATAAGGCCCAAAGGTCAGGAAGAACTGGGGACGCGAACTGAACTGAAAAACCTGAACTCCTTTAAATTTATCGAACAGGCAATCAACTATGAGATTGAACGTCAGATCGATGTTATCGAATCCGGTGCTAAAGTCGTTCAGGAAACGCGTTTGTATGATCCGAGTAAAAATGAAACAAGAACCATGCGCAGGAAGGAAGAAGCCAATGACTACCGCTACTTCCCGGATCCTGATCTACTTCCTGTATGTATTGATCAGGAAACTATAGAATCGATTAGAAAAGGGCTCCCTGAATTACCGGAGGCAAAACGTGAAAGATTTATTAATGAATATAATCTATCGGATTATGACAGTGATGTGTTGACCGCCAGCCGTGATCATGCTGATTATTTTGAGACAGTCGTCAAGGCTGCCGATGGCGAAGCAAAACTGAGTGCCAACTGGGTCATGGGTGAATTATCAGCTGTCTTAAATAAAAGTAATCAAGACATTACCCAAAGTCCTGTTAGCGCAGAGTTATTGGGTGGCATGATCAAACGCATCAAGGACAACACCATCTCCAGTAACATTGCCAAACAGATATTCGAGGCCATCGTTAACGGCGAAGGAACTGCCGATGAAATTATTGAAAACAAAGGCCTGAAGCAGCTTACAGACACAGGTGCCATTGAGAAACTGGTTGATGATGTCATTGCTGCCAACCCTGATCAGGTTAAACAATATCAGGAAAGTTCTGCTGATAAGCAGGGGAAACTCATCGGCTTCTTTGTCGGACAAATTATGAAACAATCCAAAGGCAAGGCCAATCCAAAACAAGTGAATGAGTTGCTGCAAGAAAAATTAAAATGAATGATCAACAATTAGCCCAGGAACAAATCAAGGGGTCAAACTCCCCTTAGCTCAACCGTAATCTCCTATGTCATGCCGAGATAGAAAATTGTTTCAAGGGCAAATGACCAGGACGGTCATTTGAGTTGATCCGCGACAGGAGGTTGCGTATCAACGACCGCCAGAAACTGTTTTCTATCGAGGGAAGCCGCAGGCCGTGACATCGGGGCACCCTCTTTCTTGGTTACTTCTTGTGGGGTGAGCAACAAGAAGTAACTCGCCATAGAGGCGAAATCAAAAGTTAATCGAAGATAAGATCTCTCGCTGATGCTCGAGACGACAATTGCTGACTGGATACTGGCCTTCGCCAGTATGACGAAAAGGTGGGACTGGATACCGGCTCTCGGCTTTGGCTTCCTGCGTCGCTCTACCGACTACATCCATGTAGTCGAAGGCCGGTATGACTATTGCGTACTGGATTCTGGCATTCGCCAGAATGACGAGACGTTTGTTGTATGACGATAGAACCCTACTGTTGATACAACCACTTCAAAATCTCATCCTGCACCTGCGTTCCAATTCCATTCTGAATCCCGGGAGTATTCTGTAACGAAACAACAACATAACGCTTACCACTGGCACTACGCATATAACCCGCCATCGCCCTGACATTATTTAATAAACCTGTTTTAATTCTTACTGCACCTGCAGGAATATTTCCATTTAAACGCTTACGTGCCGTCCCATCCACACCTAGCATGGGTAATGAAGCCATAAACTCAGGCTGATAGGGACTATTATAAGCATACTCAAGTAATTTACCCATGGTTGTCACAGAGACTCTTGCCTTGCGTGATAATCCTGAACCATTATCCAGCACTAATTCTGGTGCCGATATTCCTATAGAGAGCAACCATTCTTGTATCGCCTGTCGTCCCAGTACTTTACTACCTTTCCCCTCTATATCATTTGACTCCAGTTTCTCTTTGCCAATCGTAAGTAATAATTGGCGCGCCATCACATTGTTACTGTATTTGTTGATGTAGGTAATAATTTCACTCAATGGTCTGGATGTCGCCACATAGAATGGTTTTTCTCCATTGATTCTGGTTTTTCGAACCGTTCCCGTAATGGTTCCACCCATATCTTCCCATAATGATTTGAATACGCCATAGACGTATTGATCGTTTGGGATCATGGTGCGCAATAACTGTTGATGACCACAGGAGCGAGGATAATCTCCTGAAAATGTAACGATTGTATTCTGTCCTTGTCTGGTAATACTATGTTTGAGGTGACGATGCTTTCCCCGGCATCTGCCTTTGGTTAACTTCACTTTGTTGATTATCTTCATCGTGGCTGCGGGAGGATCAGCGTAGATATGTAGACCATCCTTTTGCGGCACAAAGTTAAATTGATGCGCCTGAAAATTTACCAATGCAGCATCTGGAAAAACGTTGTATACCCGATAAGGTTTTTTATCGAAGTCACCTGGTGAACCTGTCTCGTCTTTAAACTTACCATCATCAATCAAAAAATCACCTTTGATGTGTTTCAGTCCTTTCGCCTGTAAGGTGAATAAAATATGCCAGAAGGCTTCTCTGACCAGGAATGGATCTCCTCCACCCTGCATGATTAAATTACCATCAAGCGTGCCGTTTTTAAGTGTCCCATCCAGATAAAAACTGGTTTGCCAGGTATAGGTAGGGCCCAGAAGTTCAAGGGCAGCAAAAGTAGTAATTATCTTGATACTGGATGCAGGGTTGCGTGGCGTATCACCATGCAGAACAAGCAGAGGCTGTTGTTCATCTAATTCCTTGATGTACACACTCATAGAATCATGAGGCAAATGATAATGGTTAAAGATACGTTGAACTGACTTGGGTAAATTATTGAGATCAGCAGCTTGTATGCTAAAACTGACCGCAAGAATTATCGCCCCAAGAATTACAGAGAATAGATTATGGATTGATTTCATATTATTTGATTGTTACACATGACTGCTAATAAAGCCTAGTACTCAACAGTATCCTGCTAGTTATCTATTGCCCATATAAACTAAAACCGGGCATTGCCCGGTTTTAGTTTTAATAATAAATAGTAACTATCAATCTTCAGCAGTAACAACTTCTGCATCAACATCGCCAACAGGTCTGTCCATCAGCTCCACAATTGCCATTGGAGCATTATCGCCTGGGCGAAAACCACACTTCAGGATACGTAAATAACCACCTGGACGTTCTTTAAATCTCGGACCTAATTCATTAAATAATTTGCTCACCACACTTCTGTCACGAAGACGTGAGAAAGCCAGACGACGTTTGGCCACTGAATCAGTCTTTGCCATGGTAATCAATGGCTCCGCAACACGACGCAGTTCCTTTGCTTTTGGCAAAGTTGTCTTAATCACTTCATGCTGCATCAGTGACACCGCCATGTTTCTAAACATGGCCTTACGGTGTGAACTATTACGATTTAGCTGTCTTCCACTTTTACGATGTCGCATTGTACATTCTCTCTAATGCCCCAACAGGAGTTGTTTCTTTTGTATCAGTCAAACTTTGAGGTGGCCAGTCTTCCAGGCGCATCCCCAATGAAAGACCTCGGGATGCCAATACATCCTTGATCTCGGTCAGTGATTTCTTACCTAAATTTGGCGTTTTTAATAATTCAACTTCAGTCCGCTGAATCAAATCACCAATGTAGTAAATGCTCTCTGCTTTCAAACAATTTGCAGAACGCACGGTCAGTTCCAGATCATCAACCGGGCGCAGTAATGTTGGATCAATTTCAGGTTCTTTAGTAGCACTGGCTTCGATGGCCTCTTCTGCTTCCAGATCAACAAATACAGCCAGTTGACTACGAAGAATACCTGCTGCTTCACGTACAGCATCTTCAGGATCCATGGTGCCGTTGGTGACAATCTCGAGAACCAGCATATCCAGATTTGTCCGCTGCTCAACACGCGCACTTTTCACTTCATAAGCAACACGACGGATTGGGCTAAATGAAGCATCCAGTTTCAATCGACCAATAGCCTGATCTTCGTCTTCACCACCAATAACGACTGGCCTGTAACCTCGGCCTCTTTCAATCTTGATCCTCATGCTTAACTCGCCTGCTTTAGTCAGGTTAGCAATCACATGATCAGGATTCGCTATTTCAACATCATGATCAACTGTGATATCACTGGCCTTAACCACACCAGCACCACTCTTCTGTAATGTCAGGGTCGCTTCATCCTTGGCATGCATGGTAATTGCCAGTCCCTTAAGGTTGAGCAATATATCTATCACATCTTCCTGCACACCTTCTATCGTGGTGTATTCATGTAATACACCATCTATTTCAACTTCGGTAACAGCACATCCAGGCATTGAAGACAGTAATACCCGGCGAAGTGCATTGCCTAATGTATGGCCAAAACCTTTATCCAGCGGTTCGATGGTAATCTTCGCGCTGAAATTATCAACTGGTTCGACGTCAACACGACGTGGTTTTAATATTTCACTAAATGCTACAGACATAATATGTTCCTATCCTTTCACTTAACCATTTGGCACTTAACCGCATAGCACCTATCTATTTAGAATAAAGCTCAACGACTAACTGCTCATTAATTTCCGCTGGTAATTCACTTCGTTCTGGAATCGACTTGAAAGTCCCTTCCATCGCTTTAATGTTTACATCCAGCCATTCAGGAAATGTCAGTTGCTCTGCAATTGCCAGAGAGTCCTGAATTCGAACCTGTTTCTTACTCTTCTCACGAACGGCAATAACATCAGAAGCATTCACCTGAAATGAAGGGATGTTAACGCCTTTGCCGTTGACCAATATAGATTTGTGACTCACCAGTTGGCGTGCTTCATTACGTGTTACACCAAAACCCATTCTATAAACAACATTGTCAAGACGACATTCCAGAATACTTAGCAGATTTTCACCTGTAGATCCTTTACGTCTTGCGGCTTCCTTATAATAAGAACGGAATTGTTTTTCCAGAATTCCATAGATACGACGCAGCTTTTGTTTTTCTCTTAACTGCAGGGCGTAATCTGACAAGCGCTTTTGACGCGTTCCCTTATCACCAGGAATTTTGTCAATACGACATTTAGAGTCTATAGATCTTGCTCTGCTCTTCAAAAACAGATCAGTCCCTTCACGCCGACTTAACTTACACTTTGGACCTAGATAACGCGCCATAATTTTACTCCATTCGTCCTAAACACGACGTTTCTTTGGTGGACGACAACCGTTATGAGGAACGGGCGTCACATCAGTAATATTAGTAATTTTCAAACCCACAGCATTCAGAGCTCTGACTGCAGATTCTCGACCAGGCCCGGGACCCTTAATGAAAACTTCGAGACTCTTCATACCAAATTCTAATGCCTTTTCACCAGCCTTCTGCGATGCAATCTGCGCTGCAAAAGGAGTACTTTTACGAGAGCCACGAAAACCACTACCACCAGCGGTCGCCCATGTCAGTGCATTACCCTGACGATCTGTAATAGTAATAATTGTATTGTTAAATGATGCATGAATGTGGGCCATGCCATCAATCACTGTTCTTTTAACTTTCTTTCGGCTCTTGGAGCTTGGAGTTGCCATATTTTGCTAACCTGTCGCTGATTATTTCTTAATAAGTTTGCGTGGACCCTTACGTGTCCTTGCGTTGGTTCGTGTTCTCTGTCCTCTAAGAGGCAGACCCCGACGATGACGAATTCCTCGATAACAACCGAGATCCATCAAGCGTTTAATATTCATTGAGACTTCGCGCCTTAGGTCACCTTCCAACTCATACCTGGTAATCTCAGAACGAATCTTGTCTAAATCACCTTCAGTCAATTCTCTGACTTTGGTATCACCCTTGAGTCCAGTTGCATCACATATATCGTGGGAACGTGTGCGACCAATGCCATAGACGTATCTCAAGGCAATGCTCAGATGCTTGTTATCAGGTATATTTACACCAGCTATACGCGCCATTTATCTAATTCTCCAGTTACTCTCTTAACGCTAATTTAATTTTAACCCTGGTTACTTAACCTTGGCGCTGTTTATGTCTGAGGTCAGTACATATAACTCTGACAACACCTTTACGGCGCACAATCTTGCAATTACGACAGATTTTTTTAACGGATGCTCTTACTTTCATCTTAGTTCTCCAACAACCTAAATCACCAATTATCTTTTACCGTGCTTCTTCAAGTTGGCTTTCTTTAATAAAGAATCATATTGATGCGTCATCAAATGAGCCTGTATCTGTGACATAAAGTCCATTACCACAACAACGATAATCAGTAATGATGTACCACCAAAATAGAAAGGCACATTAAATTTCACAATCAAAAATTCAGGCAACAAACACACCGAAGTGATATAGACAGCACCGGCTAACGTTAACTTGGTTAATACGTTATCCAGATACGCTGCTGTTTGCTCGCCTGGTCTCATGCCCGGGATAAAGGCACCGGATTTTTTCAAATTATCAGCTGTTTCTTTGGGATCGAAAACGATCGCCGTATAAAAGAAACAGAAAAATATAATACCGGCCGCGTACATCAATACATAAATCGGCTGACCAGGTGAGACCATTGTCGATATATCCTGTAACCAGCGCATCCCTTCACTCTGACCAAACCAACCAGCGATGGTGGTTGGAAAGAGAATCAAACTGGAAGCAAATATCGGTGGAATCACACCTGCCATATTCAGCTTCAACGGCAAATGACTTGATTGTCCAGCATATTGTTTACGTCCAACCTGCTTCTTTGCATAGTTGATGGTTATTCTTCGTTGGCCTCTTTCAACAAACACAACAAAACCTGTCACCACGATGGCTAGTGCGAACAATGCAAAAACGGCCAACATATGCAATTCACCTGTTCTGGCCAACTCGACTGTTCCACCTACCGCGGAGGGTAATCCCGCGACAATCCCAGCGAAGATGATCATGGAAATACCATTACCAACACCACGTTCCGTGATTTGTTCACCCAACCACATCAGGAACATTGTTCCTGTAACCAGTGACACCACTGTGGTTATTTTGAATCCAATACCTGGATCCATTACCACAACAACGATAATCAGTAATGATGTACCACCAAAATAGAAAGGCACATTAAAT
>Ga0066376_10004365_pt1 | contig 12307 bp, 11 predicted proteins | sample Knorr_S15_td_Bot_FD_77009 | JGI IMG/M metagenome (GOLD analysis project Ga0066376, IMG submission 77009) | Marine microbial communities from Southern Atlantic Ocean transect - Knorr_S15_td_Bottom_ad_5009_LV_A | ecosystem: Environmental > Aquatic > Marine > Oceanic | place: Southern Atlantic... | reverse complement strand
CTCCGTTCGCCTCTTCCGGTGTGCCGGACCACTTGTTCTGACGAAAATATCCTCTTAATCAGAGGTTCCCTGGAGAACGATTTGAATTGTTACATTATAATGAGCCCAGACCAGACACTGAAGTAATTTGACCATGCAGCCAGTAAAGCACATCGAAGAATCACTTGGCGTTCTCGCGGCAACAGATGTTGATGTTTATGGAAAGATTTATGAGCATTTCTTCCGCGCGAATCCGGCGGCGGAAACATTGATGTCGCATATGGATGATTTAACCCGGGGAAGAATGCTGGAAGAAGTGACTCGCCTTCTGCTGGTAGACGATTTGGGAAGCGAGTCGGAATATCTTGATTTCGAGATGAATAACCATCAGCTTGCCTATAGTGTCGAGCCGGCGATGTATCTGGAGCTCTTTGAAGCCTTTCACCTGGCTGTCAAAGATATTGCCGGTGATCAGTGGCGGGTTGAGTTTGAAGAATCCTGGACAGGTCAGATCAGTGAGCTGACGCGTTTATTGCTGGAACGGGTGCCGTCATCAATTTGAGCTACTCGAACAGTCAGGGTTTACCCAGCACAGGTGCCACAAATTCTGCGCCAAAATTGCTTTTCCAATCATCGATCTTGACACCAATGAGATACCCATTCTCCAGCGAGATTCCCCAGCGTATCTTTGCACTCAGCTGATAGCTTCTGGCCTTTTCTTCATCCTTGCGAACAGCGAGCTTCAACAGGGTGTCATCCGGGATGTTTTCTGTGATGGTTATTCGCATACCGTGCAATCCAATATCGAGGGTTCTGCCCTGGATTGTAGTGCCAATAATTGTCGGTTCGTCGCATTCGATTACGGTCAACTCAACCTTTACGTCATTATCGATTCTGGGCTCAAGTCTGAGGTTGGCCCACTTTTCTTCATCTTTCTTGGTTGGCCAGAGTACGTGCGTGTTCTTATCCAGGAATGCCTGTACAAGTTCTACGTCGTCCAGGGCCATCACTTCGGCCCGGTCATGGTGATTCATGAATAACCATGTGTAAAACGCCATAGCCTGGTCTTCCTTGTCGGCATGTCGTTTGCGGTTAGGCCATCTCAGGTGGAGTTTCAGGAGTTTAGCCGTTGCTTCTATCGAAATCATATGAATAGGAGGTATCGTGGATGTCGGCCATATTCGAAGCGCCATACTAGGGAAGAAATATCATTGTGTCACTCTCTCCGGAATAATAGTCATTCTCGCTTTGTCTGAGGCGATTAGTTAAGTCTGTGTATAACCGGGTCAGCAGCTATCTTCTTTTACTTTGCTCAGGCATTCACGTTCATGATTGCGCTAATGAAATTTGAGGTTCTGCCTTAATGTGTGTATGACTATTAGAGAAACTGTGGAGTAGTTTTTATGGTCGAGCTGGTTGTGTATGGATCACCGGTGTCACCGTTTGTCAGGAAAGTCGAGACTGTGCTTCAGGAAAAAGGACTCGAGTACGATTTCGAGAACGTCAATATCATGGATCTACCGGATTGGTATCGAGAGATTAATCCGTTGGGCCGCATCCCTGTTTTAAGAGATAAATCGATCGCAGAGCAGGGCGTAGCGGGTTCGATTCCGGATTCTTCAGCGATTTGTGGCTATCTTGAAAAAAAAGCCGGCCCGCCAATGTTACCGGCTGGCGCCTACGAAACCGGTCGGACGCTTTGGTATGAAGAGTATGCTGATGCAGAAATGGCCGGGCTAATAGGCATGGGGCTGTTTCGCCCGATTATGTTCCCAAGGTTTGCCGGTAAAGAATCAGATGTCGATACCGCGCGTAAAACCTACACAGAAAAACTACCACCAGTTTTCGATTACCTGGAAACGTCATTAGATGATGGCGAATTTTTTGTCGCTAACCAGTTAACCCTCGCTGATATCTCCATTGCAAGCCAATTGGCGCAACTGGACCTTGTTGTTGGACCGCCGGATAGTACAAAGTGGCCGGGTCTTGCAAAACACTATGCTGCGATGATCTTGTTGAAAGGCATGGCGAGTAATATGGCAACCTGTCAAAAAATGCTGAGTCGCGTTTTACCAGAGAAAATTGATTTAGGTCAGTCAGGATAGGACGTTGAAGAATATTTTAATAAACTGCTGAGCACTCGAGGGCTCTTTATTAGACCCGCTGAGGGCTCTTTACTAGAGACGCTGAGGGCTCTTTATTAGACACGCTGAGGGCTCTTTATTAGACACGCTGAGGGCTCTTTACTAGAGACGCTGAGGGCTCCACCCAGGAATTGTTGATGGCGCTAAAGAAGAAGACATTGTTTTTTTATGGGTTGACGGATCTACCGATCAGCATGGCCCTTTTTCCTGTTTTGGTATTCCTTCCCAAATTTTACACGACCGAAATGGGGGTATCCCTGGCATTGGCAGGGACGATCATGCTCGCCATTCGTATTGCAGATGTTTTCACTGATCCCTTCTTTGGGTACATCACGGACCGATATCCAACGCCCTGGGGTAGGCGAAGGTTCTGGATCGTCATCTCGACCCCCATCATGATGGTTTCAATCTATCAGTTATTTTTGCCTCCGGAAGGTGCGGGTGCCTGGCATATGGGCATCTGGATGTTCGGCCTGTCGATTGCCACGACTATGATGCTCATCCCGTATTATGCATGGGCTGCAGAGCTGTCTCCTGACTACAACGAAAGATCCAGAATTACTGGCGTTCGGTCAATGATGGGCGTTGCAGGAAGCCTAACGGCGCAACTCGCCCCGGCAGGTGCATTACTGTTCTTTGGCATAGGCGGCAGCAGCGTTGTCTTGCAAATCGTCGGCATTACCATGCTGGTGCTGATGCCAATATGTGTATTCTTTACAGTAACCCAGGTTCCCGAACCCACAGAATATGTCAGTTCCAGGACTCCTATTCTCGAAGGGCTCAAATTGATGGGGAGTAACAAACCTTTTCTGCGCCTGATATTGGCCTTTATGGTGAGTTCCACCGCACTTTCGATCACCACCCCTTTGTATCTTTTCTTTATCGCATTCGTTCTGCACGCTGAGGCGCAGGCGATCTACATGTTGACGTTCTTTTACCTGGCGAATATGAGCGGGGTACCCTTTTGGGTCTGGCTATCGACCAAGATTGGAAAACACCGCGCCTATGTAGGATGTTTTGCGATGATCGGGTTGGCTCACCCTTTCTATCTGTTATTGGGGGAAGGGGATTTTTGGTACATGTTGCCCATTACGGTTGCGACCGGCTTTGCGGCTGGAGGCTTTGCGGCGCTACCCAACTCTATGAAAGCCGACGTGATTGATCTGGACACGTTAAAAACCGGTGAGAACAGAGCGGCGTTGTTTTTCTCAACCTACTCTTTTACCGCAAAACTCTCAGGTTCTCTGGGCGGGAGTATTGGTTTGTTTGGTCTCGCATTAATCGGATTCAACACGCAGATGCCTGAACTGAACACGCCCGACCAGTTGTTTGGTCTAAGTTTCCTGTTCGCTTTGTTGCCTTCTGTTTTCTATCTTGCTGCCTGTGCGATCATCTGGAAATACCCGATCACTGAAGAGCGACATGCTGAATTGCGGCGTGAGCTGGAGGAAAGGAATCAGACCCTCGTTGCTACTGATTAGGTTTTGATGACCCTGACAGGCTGGTGTTGAAAGCCGTTGCTGAGCAGAGAGTCGATAGGTTCAAGGTCATCTGACAGGGCCCGGATATCGCTGGTGCGAGACAATACGGTTTCCAGCATCACCAGTGCTTCCATCTTGGCGAGAGAAATACCAAGGCAGGTGTGAATGCCATGCCCGAACGCCAGATGGTTTGGCGGCTCGCGTTCTATCAGGAACTCCTGGGGCCTGTCGCAAAGTGCCGGGTCCCTGTTCGCAGAAAAAATCCACGCCCAGATGATTTCACCTTTGTTGACCGGCACGCCGTGAATTTCGGTATTCACTCTGGATTCGCGAAAGGTGCCTCGAATAGACGGCGCAAAACGCAGGGTTTCTGCGATCGTGTTGGATGCCAATGCCGGGTTTTTTCGTAGCTTTGCGAACTCAAACGGGTGTGTGATGAGCTGCCTCAATGTATGGTTGATCAGGTTGGTAGTTGTTTCGTTACCTGCGACCAGCAGTAGACGAGCAAATGAGACGCATTCCACCGGTGTCAGTCCAGATTGCGCTATCGCGGTTAGCACGTCATTGCCCGGTGATTTTAGTCTCCGATTGATTTTTTCTTCAAAATACTCGTGCATCCCATTCATGGATTTTTCGATGCGGGCCTCGTAATCAGGATTCGGCGATTCGTGCCAGAGTAGATCGAATCCGAGCTCACTGGCTTCAATAGTCCACTGCCGCATGAGTGGTTTGTCCTCTTCAGGTACACCAATCAGCTGACAGATAAGATGAACGGCGAGAGGGGCACCCAAATCCTCAACGACATCGAACTCGCCCTGGGGCAATAGCTTGTCCAGTAATTCGTTGGCATGGGCTCTGACAATGGGCATGAGCGAGCGCACCATTTTCGGTGTGAAGATTTTGGAAACGACTTCGCGCATGCGTTTGTGATGAGGTGGATCCATACCTAAAAGGTTGTGCGGATCTGTTGAAGCCTTGTCTTGTTGATCTCCTGTCAGCGTGTTCGAAAAACTGGCTACATCACGCAACATGGTTCGAACATCATGGTAACCAAAAATGTTCACAATGGGCGTTGACGACCGTTCATAGCGATACACTGGATGGTGGACACGCATATATTCCAGCTTTTCGGACGGATCCAGTAAGAAATCTTTGTCGCCCAGGGGTTCAAACATGATCAGCTTCGAAGTGGATCGTCGCCGTTCCAGCCGATTGAAGCCTCTTTCACCATTTCGTAGAAACCCAGTAGTGCTGGTGAAGCCTCATAGATCTCGATCATATGTCCCATGACCGAAACCGCATCGATAAAGCCGAACTCAACACCACCCTGCCGGGTAATGCATCGGGTCGCCAGCTCAAAACCCTTACCGGCGAAGTGTGAAATCGTATCTTCGAAGTTGTCTACGATAATGGCCGTGTGATGCAAGCCTTCCTGATTTTTTTGATACATGTCTCTGAACGGGGTTCGGGTTGAGTCATCTTCCTGGCGCACAAGTTCAACCATCACGTCACCCCACTGACCAAAAGCTGAAGAATGAACGAAATCCGTTGGTTCACCTCTGTGCTCTGCGGACGATAGCAGGATGTTTTCGTTGATGAAAAATGGTCCGGCGCCGAATTTCTCCACCATCTGCTCAGCAGCAGTGCGGATGTCTTTTACGTGGTAGGCAACTTGGACGATATCGAGCTTGATAAGAGAACTCCTTTACTGAATTAGGGAACGTCTGATTAAGGTCGGTATGCCGCATCACTATTTCCGCCATAACCGCGTTAGAGTCGTGCTCAAAAATTTGTAAACTTACAGCATGTTAACAAATTTCCTCCGCTCGCCTCTGCCGGTGTGCCGGACCACTTGTTCTGACGAAAATATCCTCTTAATCAGAGGTTCCCGAGAAGGTCCCCAATGTAAACAGATTGCTCGATCAAATAAAGCTCGCCCATCTTCTGTCAGGCAGACACTTAAGAGTAAATGGTATATCTTGCTGAACAGGTGTCGGTGCCCCGTGATATCGACTTGGTCAACAAACATTGAAAGGAAAGAGTAATGACGAGAATGCCGGCGTTGAGCCTGGCTGCTATACCTGGAAGACGTAAAGCAACCATTGAGCTTGCCACAGAAATTGAAAAACGCGGCTTCAGCGGTATTTACGGTCCAAGCCTGGGTGATTCCATGGCGTTGTGTGAGGCCCTGGCGTTTGCCACGAACGAAATTCAATTCGGTACGACCATCGTACCGCTGTATTTCCGGCAGGTAGTAGATTTTGCGAGCTCGGCGTCGTTCATACACGAAATTTCAGACGGTCGATTCAGGTTTGGAATTGGGGTGAGCCACGCGCCGGCCCTACAAGCCCGGGGTATAGCAGGTGGCAAACCATTGACGGATACCCGTAATTTCGTGCAGGAACTGCGTGAGGTTCCACGGGTGGGGGAGCTACCGCCCATTATCCTGGCAACCTTGCGTAAGAAGATGATCGCTCTTTCCGAAGAGATTGCACAAGGGTTGGTATTTGCCAATGGTGCTCGCTCTCACATGGCGGAATCGTTAAGCGCCGTCACAGATGCAGCAAGGAATAACGATGATTTCTTCATCGGTGACATGATTCCTACCTGTATCTCCGATGACATAGAAGCTGCAAAAGCGGTCAACAGAAAAACCTTGAGTTCCTATGCGATGTTGCCCAACTATCGAAATTACTGGAAGGAAGCGGGATATGTTGAAGAAATGGAAGGCATTGAAAAAGCCATTGAGGCTGGCGAGCTGGACAAGATCCCTCATTTTCTGACAGACACATGGCTTGCAGATACGACCTTGTTCGGATCAGCCACTCAAGTTAGAGATGGAGTCGAAGCCTGGTTTGATGCCGGTGTTAAAACACCGATTCTCGTTCCTTCGTCGGCAAAAGGTGGGCAGATGATCGCCTTCGAAGAAATGTTGGCAATTTTTTAACAGACCATGGTCTACCGCGATTAATGGATCAGAAGTCCCCTGGGTTTGCAGAATACTCTGGGCATTGCGTACAAACTTCTCTGCCGCGTGGCCCGTTATCTCTCCTGTTTCCGGTCGCGGCTCGGGTACTTCTACTCCCTGCCTACAGGCCGGGCGCTCTTTCATCTGGTTAAGCCATCTATCATGGACCACTCAGAATCGCCATGATCTCTGAGATCGGGACCCAGCACGTGATAGTTTTCACGCAGCACTTCGCTGGTCCAATCCCAATTATGGCAATGGCCCTGCATGCCATGAATCAACAATATGGGTTCTGCGGCTTCGTTACCCCAATCCAGAAAGTGGAGCTTGAGCCTGTGTGAGAAACAGCTGTGAGAGGTAGGACGAGCCTTTGCCGTTAGAATGCAACATCACGCCGCATGATTTGATCATAGAAGTCGACGTCGAGTTTTGTATAGGTGCTCTGTCCGGGACGTAAGACAAACAAATGATCTGCTACCTGTTCCAGATGAAAGGCCTGATCCCTAAGTTCGTTCTTCTGCAATTTGTGAGTCGATGTCGTTGGTAAATCTGCTAACAATCTAATAAAGACTGGGCGGGCATACGCAGGCAGGTTCTCTGAAATGTGTTCCGAGATGCTGTTGATGTCCATGTTGTTAGCTGACACGGATTCTTTCAATACAATGGCGGCCATTCCAGCGCGGCCATCAGTTCCGGGAATCTCTACGCCATAGACATTGGTGAAAACGATATCGTTATGTTGATTGATAATTTCGCCCACTTCATTGGTGGAAACGTTTTCGCTTTTCCAGCGAAACGTATCACCGACGCGATCGACAAATTGATAGTGTTTCTGTCCGAATGAAAATCCGACATCAACAATTTTCATCAGGTCCCCGGTATTGAAATAGGAATCCCCTTCCTCGAATACGTTGTGGACGATTTTCTTGTTTGAAGCTTCTTTATTTGTGTAACCTTCAAATTCTGATTTGTGTGTAATCTCAATGAGTAACAGGCCTGGTTCACCTTTAGGTAGTTCTATGCAGTAACCATCTTCACCCAGGATGATCTCGTCATTGGCAATGTCATAACCGATGATCTTTGATGGCGCGGTGCCGAGACCCACAGTGCAATCTTTATTAAAAACATTAGCGAAACCGCCGTTGCCTTCGCTGGCACCGTAAAATTCTCCGATACGTTCTATGTCGAATCGGTTTTTAAAGTTGTGCCAGATGTCAGGTCGCAGTCCATTGCCAACAATAGTGCGTATTGTATTTTGTGTGTCTTTTGGTGATTCAGGGTGGCTCATTAAATATCGCAGGAATTCGCCGATATAAACAAAGCAGGTGCAGTCATGCTTTCGAATATCATCCCAGAAGGCGCTAACGGATAATCTGCGGCGCAATACCGATGATGCCCCTACGGTAAAAGCAGCTGTTAGCCCGACCATTAGCCCGGTACCGTGGTACAAGGGCAAGCAGTTGTACATACGATCATTTTGGTCGATTCGAAGTAGAGCACTGGCAGACATGCTCGCAGTGGCTAGTAATTTTCGGTGTGAAATTTGGGCGGCTTTTGGCAGGCCGGTTGTTCCTGAAGTAAATATGTAAAATGCGTTGTCGACTATTTGAACCTGTTGAGTTTCGATGGGATCTTCAAGGCGGAGTTCGGAATCTTTGCTGTCAATCTCAACCGCCCAATTCGGTGAGGGCTCTGTGCCTGAATCCCGAACGAACAAATAATCACTGCCGTCTTTGAGAGAGAGCTCGTCGCGGACCTCGTTTAGCGGCTCAGTCAGCTCTTCTCCGAATATACACTTCCTGGAGGCTGTCAGGTTGATGCAGTGAACCAGCTGCTGTCGGGTCAGATTAGTGTTAATTAATCCTGCTACTGCGCCGAGCTTGCAGATGGCAACAATCTGCACGACAAATTCGACTCGGTTCTGCATAAAGACTGATACACAGTCCCCCTTAGCGATTCCGTCGGCCTTCAGGAAAGCCACAACCCGGTTTGCACGAATATTCAGGCCGCCCCAGGTTTCGGATTCCTCGTCGGTGATCAGCGCGACTTCATCTGGCCATTTCCTGGCGTTTTCCTCGACCAGCAGTGAGAAAGACGCTATTTCGTTCGGCTTTGGCGGTTTTGTCATGACTGCTCCTAACAAGACTTTTACGTCGCCAACAAAATTTTTAATTGCACTCATTATTTTTCATTCTTATCCGGTTAGAAGCCCGGCATGATAACTGTTGGTTATGGGCGGGTACAGTCTGATTTATAGGACAACACTTCTGTTGGGGGGGGTGTAGGGAAATGTTGATGTAGATTGTATGAAAAAGCTTAAAATCAGTGGCTTACAATTACATTTCCGGGGGTCAGTTTGCGATTTTCCCACATCAATGAAACTGTTTGCAGTATATTTCAAGGGTTTTTGGGCTTTTGTCAGGCTCACTTATTCACATTTTGTGGGGTCAGATCAAAAACGACCCGGACCGTTATATCCTGACGCTGTGGACAGCAGGCAAGATGCTAACTCATTGTTTTTTCAGGGGTTCAGGAGAAGTGGTCAAAAAGTGATCAAATGGCTTTCATGGCGGTTAACCACAGGGATTGCCGAGAAAATTGGACTTATCACCAGAGTTATCCACAGAAAATGTGGAAAACTGAGCCGGAAAATCCTGTTTCGCCTTGCCGCACCAAAATAGTGCGCCAGCAGCCAGAAGCCGGGTGCAATAATCAGGTAGCCGGGCAGTAACTTGTGCTAAATTCGGCCTTTTTTTGAAAGATCGATTGAGAGGGTAATGAGAGGACGAGAAATGAGTGTAGACGTAGGCGGCGTTGCCGTACATGGGTATTTTGACGAGCGCTTCGCCGGTACCGTCGAGGTTTTTGCCGGAAATTTCAAAAATGGAGAGGATGTCGGTGCCAGCTATGCCCTTTCCAAAGATGGTGAAATGATCGTCGATATTTGGGCTGGACACCTGGATGAAGCCCAGGAAGTGGCCTGGGAGGAGGATACCATCGTCAATGTATTTTCTTCGACCAAGACAGTGTCCTTCCTGTGTACGCTGGTGTTGGCGGACCGGGGATTACTTGATTTTGATGCCCCGGTATCCACCTATTGGCCCGAATTCGCACAAAATGGCAAAGAAGGTGTGCTGGTCTGGCACCTGATGAACCATGCGGCGGGGCTGTCAGGGATGGACGTGCCCGTGTCCTCAGCAGATTTCTATGATTGGGACAAGATTACCGGACTGCTGGCGGCACAAGCGCCCTGGTGGGAGCCAGGAACGGCCAGTGGTTATCATGCCCTGACGCAAGGTTACCTGATAGGCGAAGTCGTGAGGCGGATCACGGGCAAGACGTTGGGTGAGTTCGTACGCGATGAAATTGCCGGACCCCTCGATGCTGATTTTTTCGTGGGTGTGCCGGATGAAGCCTTCCCGAGAATTGGTAATCTGATCGTGCCACAGGGCACGAATAGCAATAATCAGAAGTTGAATGACGATCCTGATTCGATATCTCAACGTACCTTCGCTAATCCGAATCCCAGGGCGGAAGATTCCTGGACACCCGAGTGGCGCAGGGCGGAGATTCCGGCCGCCAATGGTCACGGTAATGCAAGATCTCTTGTGAGGATTCAAACGCCTCTGGCTTGCGGCGGCAGCGCCTTTGGCGTTGATTTGTTCTCCGCGAAAACAGCTGGTTCTGTCATGGAGCCCAGGATTGAAGGCGATGATCTGGTATTAATGGTGCCGTTTACATTTGGGCTCGGCTTCGGTTTAAACCGTGGACCTATACCCATGTCACCGAATAAAAATGCCTGTTTCTGGGGTGGCTGGGGCGGTTCCAGTGTCCTTGTTGATCAGGATGCTCGTTTGGCGATGTCTTATGTAATGAACAAAATGTTTCCGGGTCTGCTCGGTGACACCCGGTCTTACATGATTCGTCAGCAGGCCTATGAGGACCTTGCGGATTGATCGAGTTTATTGTTCGGGCAAGATCGGCCCCGGTTGAAGCAGACCGCTTCCTGGCGAGTATCGGTACCGGTGTCGGTGTCGAGTATCTGGCAGATATTGTTCGGCACGCCATGTTTATCAGCCAGGGTCATCGATCAGACGCTTGTTTAAGCCTGGTGCTTGAAAAAAGTGCGGACTTCTCCCGGGTGCTTAGGATATCCGGATCAGATCTGGGTTCACTACCGGACTTGCATGAAATGAGCTTGCTCCGGGCAATTGCTGACGCACTTCGGTCGGCATCGACGCTGGGCAAGGACGAATCCATCACCGATTCTCGAGGAATTGAAGTCACTGCGGTAAGTTTCGAGCATCTCGTTAAGGCGCGGACCGAATCTCACCAGGTTTTGTTGATGGATGCTGATGGTGCAGACTTAAGAGAAGCAGAACTGGCCCAGGACGTGGTGTTTGTGCTGACCGATCACACACCCATGCCTAAAAACACGTTCAAGTCCATGGCCAGGCAAGGTGTACAGAAGATCTCCGTGGGTCCAGTCATGTTACATACCGCCCAATGTATCAGTCTGGTGCTCAATGAAATCGATCGCCGAGGCCTGACACGATAATGCGCGCTGATTCCCTTGTATTTTGTGGACAAGCCAATAGCCGTGCACATTGTCTGGACCGGGTGATTAAGGAATAATCAGCACCTTTCAAAACTATAAGTGATTTCAACATGACAGACTCTGTCAATTCCATCGCGATCCTGGGCGGTACCGGTGACCTCGGGGGCGGCCTGGCACGACAATGGTCCAGATCCGGTTACCAGATTTTGATTGGTTCGCGAACGCTCGAGAAAGGCCAGGCAGCAGCACAGGCGCTTCTGGATGAATTCCCTGACCTGAATGTCACAGGGCATGAGAACCTCGAGGCCGCCAGCCGAGCAGACCTGGTTGTGTTAACGGTGCCATTTGAACATCAGTTGAGTACACTCGAAACCGTTAAACCAGGCTTGACAGGTAAAGTCCTGGTTGACGTCACCGTTCCGCTGGTACCGCCAAAAGTCGGGACCGTTCAGCTACCGGAAGCGGGTAGTGCCGCAGTCCAGGCCCAGAATTTCCTCGGCGAAGAAGTGAATGTGGTGTCCGCGTTTCAAAATGTCGGCGCGATGCATCTTCAGGAAGACCATGCGATTGCCTGTGATGTCCTGGTAACCGGGAACAAGAGAGGAGCTCGCGATGAGGTGATTAGGCTTGTCGAGGCTGTGGGCTTAAAGGGCTGGCACGCAGGTCCTCTGGCAAATGCGGCGGCTGCAGAAGCAATGACCTCTATTCTCATTACCATCAACCGACATCACGGGATCGAGGGTGCGGGTATTGTGATTACCGGGGAAGCGACAAAATAATGAAACTCACCTATTTCGGTGTTGATGGGATTCCCATGGTGGAACCCGGGGATGATCTGGTGGATCAGATTGACCGGGCGATCACGGCAATGGGTGAATCGCTGGTCGATAACGATGTGATTGTTATTGCCCAGAAAATCATCTCAAAGGCCGAGGACCGATACCTTGATTTGAGGACGGTTACCCCCAGTGAAGAAGCAATTGCTCTGGGTGAGAAAGTCGATAAAGATCCGAGAAAGGTCCAGGCCATTCTGGATGAGTCTGTCGAGGTCATTCGCGCTCGGCCCGGCGTTCTGATCGTTGAACAAAGAAACGGCTTTGTGCAGGCAAATGCCGGTATTGATCAATCAAACATCACAATGGGCGATGGTGATCCAGACGACTTGTGTTTGTTGTTG
>Ga0066376_10004363_pt1 | contig 12311 bp, 11 predicted proteins | sample Knorr_S15_td_Bot_FD_77009 | JGI IMG/M metagenome (GOLD analysis project Ga0066376, IMG submission 77009) | Marine microbial communities from Southern Atlantic Ocean transect - Knorr_S15_td_Bottom_ad_5009_LV_A | ecosystem: Environmental > Aquatic > Marine > Oceanic | place: Southern Atlantic... | reverse complement strand
ATATCGGTTTCCCATGACAACACCTTGACTTGGTGTTGCACTTCGTTTGTGAACTTAGGGAATCCACGTAACCTGGGGCAGACAAGCTGCGCGTGTGGGGGCGCCGTGGGTTCCAGCTTTCGCTGGAATGACGGCAACTGATACTTAGCGGCTTTGGGCTAGCGATTGCTCCAGGGTTGTAGGCGCGGGTTTTTAACCCGCCCGGACGCGCACAGGCCAGATTCCGAATTTAGGAACTATGTCTCGACCTATAGAGGCCCGGTTTCCTATGACGGTTTGGCTTTTCCAAAGCAAGGCAGGTTAGAAACCTGCCCCTACTCCGCGGAAAGGGAATCCAAGCGACACACGGCTCCCAGACAAGCCGAGCGGGTTAAAAACCCGCGCCTACGTTCAACAATCACCTAGAGAGATACGCCGTGCCTTTCTCCGTTATTCCGGCGTAGGCCGGAATCCATGTAAGTTGGGTCAGTCGAACGGTGCAAAAGAAAAGCGCCGAAATTCATCGGGGCGCTTTTTAGTCGCTTAGATGGCCTGGGCGGTTAGTTTTAGTTCCGCCGGGGGCGGGGGCGGAAGAGACGGGACATGAAGCCGGTTTCGGCGCGGGCTTCGGCGGCCGATTTGCCCGATTTGTAGTCTTCGTCTTCTTCGTCGTCAGAGTATTCGGGAAGCTCCGAGATGATTGCCGCGACGTCGCCCTCCACGGAATCCACATTCTCGCCGGTCTCGCCGGAATCTCCGAGATTCTGGGTGTCCGGCGGCTCATCATGGTCAGAGTACGGTGAACTCTCATCGATCGCCGACGGGGCTGACGGGGAGGTCGAGGTTGCGCCGTCGCCAGAGCGGGCGGCGATGGTCTGTTGCACCAACGGGTGGTCGTGGTTCAGATTGAAGGTGCGGCGGCGGCGGTTCTGGCCGGAGGTCTCGTCGCGCCAGCTATGGTTGCCCTTCAGGAAGAACTCTCCGTCGCTCAGGCTGCGGAGGATCTTGCTTACGAAGGTGCGGGAGTTTGATTGTCCCCACCGCTGCGTGATCTCGACGCTTCCGGCCTCGAGTCCCTGGCCAAGGGCGTCGCAGATCTCGGCCACCAGGAAGTTGAAGGCAACGTGGCTTACGCCTTCCTGGTTCTCTAGGGTATTGGCCATGAAGATCAGGTCCGAGACGCGGTCTGCCAGGAGACCGTCGTTCGGCTCGGTGGGCATATTCAGGTTGCTGATGGCCTCTTGGAGGGCCTGGGCCAACTCCGAATTGTCGCCAAAAGGTGAACTGGGGGTGGAGGACTGGCTTTCATCCGGTTGGTACGAGTACGCCGCCGCCGGTTCGTCGCGGTCGTCACGGTCATCGTGCTCGTCCTGGTCGTCCTGGTCGTCCTGGTCGTGTTGACCGTTAGACGCGATGGCGGGAATCGGGTCGTGGTCGGTTTCGGTGTCTTCCACAACCGAAGAATCGTCAATCTCGGAGCTGACGGGTTCCGGCGTGAGCGCTTCTTCCTGCTGTCTGGAGCGGGGGAGGCGGCCGCGGCGGCGCCCCGGGCGGACGGCTGGGCCGGAGAAGGTGGCTTCAGTTGCGCCTTCGGGAATTTCCTCGTCGGCCATGATTGCCCAGTCGACCAAGCCGGCCGTGATCAGCCGGACATTGCTGTTCTGAGCCACGCGGGCCATCAGGCGTTTGAAGCCGGAGTAGCCCAGTTTCTTTTCGTCAAAGTCGGGATAGCGGCGCACCAGGCGCTGCTTGATGGAGGTCAAAAGTGGGTTGCCGCCGGCCTTTCGCTCGTCGCGGATGATGTCTTCGATGGCACTAATGATGTCGTTGAGGTCCGTTGCCGACGTCCGGTCTGGAGCGGGTTCTGCAGGGGCGGCAGCGGTGATTGCGGTGGGTGCGGTGGGTTCAGCCGAGACCGCGGGTGGATCGACATCCACGTCGTACAGGATCAGGGTGTCAACGTTATCGGCCAGGCGGCGCGATGTGCTCCAGGAGATGCCAACGACGATTACCTTCTTTCCCATGGTACGGAGGGCGTTGACCACGTGGATGAAGTCTGAGTCGCCGGAGACCAGCACATAGGTGCCGATGTTGGGGTACGAATGGGCGATCTCGATACAGTCGGCGGTCATCTTGACGTCGACACTGTTCTTGATGCGGCCCGTGCGTACGTTGTTGGCGTTGGTAGCGTTGGGTGAGGGGGCCCTGGTGGGCACGAATACCGGTTCGATACCGGCGGCATAGAGGGAGGGAGGGTCGTTCAGGAACTGGCTGGCGCCTCGCAGTTCAGGGGCCCTGGTTACCCAGTCCGCGTAGGCCTTGGCGATCACTACGCGCCCGTGGTTGGAGACTTCTTCTTTTAGGGCCGAAACGTTAGGGGTGCGGTGGCCTACCGCCAGACTGATCTTGAAGTTCTCCCAGTCGATGAAAAGGGCGACGTCCGTCGCGGGGGGAGGGTTGAAATGGCTCTGCATTCAGTAATACGTCCAGGTGGCCGATTTCAGGCTCACCAATATGTGTCTCTATCAGTGTAGAGTGCCACCCAAGTGGAGTCAAGAAAACGTGCGTCGTCTATGAAGGGACCGACGGTTTCCGGCGGTCCGGCCGGCTATCTTGACAACGGGAATGCTTTCCTAGAATGTACCCCCAGTGTAAAGCGGGCTCAAAAGATAACTGCCCACGGGATTTTCAGAGGTGCAACCACATGGCGGAAAGACCATTCAGACTTGAAGGCAAAGTGGCCATCGTAACCGGCGCCGGGTCCAGCGGCGAGGGAGTTGGCAACGGCAAAGCGGCGTCCATCCTGTTCGCCAGAGAGGGCGCAAAGGTACTGCTGGTCGACTTTCAAGAAGACCGGGCGCGGGAGACCCTTCAACTGATCCAAGAAGAGGGCGGAGTAGCCTCCACTCTCCAGGGCGACATGACCAAGATTGAGGATTGCCAGCGCATGGCGGACACGGCTATGGAGCGTTACGGCCGGGTGGACATCCTGGACAACAACGTGGGCATCTCCCAGCGGGGCACGGTGGTGGAGGTCAGCGAAGAGGACTGGGACAAGGTCATGACCGTCAATCTCAAGACCATCATGCTGGCCAGCAAGGTGACCATTCCCCACATGATCGCCAGCGGCGGCGGCGGGGCGATCATAAACATCGCGTCCATCGCCGGCCTAAGAGCCCATAGCAGCACGCCGTATAGCGCCTCCAAAGCGGGCGTCATCGGCCTGACTTTTTCCATGGCCGCCGACCATGCCGCCGACAATATCCGGGTCAACGTTATCGCTCCCGGCTTGGTATACACGCCGATGGTTGCCCCACGCATGAACGACGACCTGCGGCAGTACCGGACCGATGCCGCCCCTTTGAAGACCGAAGGCACCGCTTGGGACGTTGGCTACGCGGCGCTGTTCTTGGCCAGCGAAGAGGCCCGCTGGATCACCGGCATCTGCCTGCCGGTGGACGCCGGCCTCACCTCCGTGCACCCCGGCACATTCACACCCATGAACCAGCAGAGCAGGTATTAGGAAGCTCGTTCCCTCTCCCGCGCCGGGAGAGGGTTAGGGTGAGGGCGTACCCGCAGCACAAACTAAACCACACCAAAAAGGGAGCCACGCCATGCGCCTAACAGGAAAAGTAGCCATCATCAGCGGCGGCAGCCGTGGCATGGGCGCCTTTGAGGCTGAGTTGTTCGTCAAGGAAGGCGCCAAGGTTGTGGTTGGCGACGTGCGTGAGGACGAGGGCCGCGCCCTGGCCGAAAAGATCGGGGACGACGCCGTCTTCGTGCGCTTGGACGTTACCAGCGAAGAGGACTGGGAGGCCGCGGTCAAAGAGGCGGTGGACCGCTACGGGAAGCTGGACATCCTGGTGAACAACGCCGGCGTCAGCGCCCGAGGCACCATCGAAGAGACTACGGTGGAGGACTGGGACCGGGTGATGGACATCAACGCCAAAGGGGTGTTCCTGGGCACAAAGGCTGCGATACCCGAGATGCGTAAAGCCGGTGGTGGCTCCATCATCAACATCTCATCCCAGTTGGGACTGGTGGGCATGAGCGAAAGCAGTCCCCAGTACCAGGCGTCCAAGGGAGCGGTGCGCATCTTCACCAAGTCGGCGGCCGTTCAATATGCCGCTGAGGGCATCCGGGTCAATTCCGTCCACCCCGGCCCCATCGTCACCCCCATGACCGAGGCCCGGCGCTCCGATGCGGCGGTGCAGCAGGTCATGGTCTCCCGCATCCCCCTGGGCCGATACGGCGAGTCTGAAGACGTGGCCTACGGAGTCCTTTACCTGGCCTCCGACGAGTCATCCTTCGTAACCGGCAGCGAGCTGGTCATAGACGGCGGCTGGACAGCGCAATAGGCATCAGACCTGGCCAATATTTCGACACGCCCATCCGTTCGTCCTGAGCCCGTCGAAGGATGCGCATAAGTCATGCTTCGGATGGAGATGACTGCTCAGCAGCGGTGGTTCGACGGGGCTCACCACGAGCGGATAAAGAACCAATTATTGATTAGCTGAGAGCTTAAAGCGGACCCAGCCCCGTGGCCTCAACCAATCGGTGGAATTCCCCTTTTGTCTCATCGGTGGGGTTTGGTCCCGGGTGGCGGACCTTGGGGTTCTCGATGAAGCCACGGCTGTGCAGGGCGTACTTGCGGATGCCTACGCCGATGCCCTCTTGGAATTCGAATAGCATCAACGGCAGGCAACGGGTGAACAACTCCTCGGCTTTCGCCCGGTTGCCCTCGGCCATCTGACGGCAGATGTCCACCAGTACCTCGGGATAGGCGAAGCCGGTCATGGCGCCGGCGGAACCCCTGGCCAACTCCTCCAACAGGAACACCCCGCCCAGCCCGCCGAAGATTGGCATATCGTCGCCCACCAGCTTGCGGATGGCTGAGATCTTGGGGGGAGTCGGAGGGTCTTCCAGTTTCAGGTATTCCACGGCGGGGATGCCGCTGGCGAGCCTGGCAATGAAGTCCGGAGACATATGGACGCCGGAGGTGCTGGGGTAGTCTTGAACCACGATGGGAATATCGATGGCGTCGGCCAGCATGGAGTAATGATTGAAGACGGCGTCGGGGTTTGGCTTGCCCATGGGCGGTGGCGAGACCATCACTGCCGCCGCGCCCAGTCCCTGGGCCTCCTTGCTGCGGTCGATGGCCGCCGCAGTGCTGCCGGCGGTTGTGCCCACGGTCACCGGGAGTCCTTGGGCCCGCTGGATGACCGCCTCCGCTACCTGATAGCGCTCACGGTCGGTCAACCGGGCGGCCTCGCCGGTGACGCCCAAACAGACCATGCCCTGACAGCCCGACGAGACAGCCTTGTCCACTAGATTGCCGATGGACGCGGAATCGATGCTCTCATCTTCGTGGAAGGGCGTAGCCAGCATCCAATGGACCCCAGAAAACTTATCGGCCATGGAAAACCTCCGAACGATTGTCGATGGGAGATATTCTACATGGCGAAGAGCTATTGGGGAGGTGGGTCGCCGCAGGGCGAAGTAGCCTACCCGAGGTCGTGGTTCGACAGGCTCACCATGAGCGGAATTGATGCCGGCATGCTTCGATAAACAGACAACCATTGTCCACCGAAGGTAACCGGGTCCAGGCTCAGCCTGGCAGCCTGGCAGCCGGGTTATGGAGTCAGTAGAATCTTGCCAACGGTCTCCCGGCCTTCCAGTTGGCGGTGGGCATCTACGGCTTCAGACAGCGGCAGGGTTAGGCCTATGTGGAGTTTGAGTTCGCCCGACTGTACCCACCCCAGTACCTCTTCGGCCCGGCCAAGCAGCTCGTCGCGGGTGGCGGTGTAGTCTCCCAGGCTGGGCCGGGTCAGGTAGAGCGACCCGTTCTGCAATGCACGGGTGTTGGTGTCGGTCACCGCGCCGCCGGCCTGTCCGTACAAGACCATGTACCCGCGCCGCCCCAGGCATTTGAAACCCTTCTCGAAGGTGGTCTGGCCCACTGCGTCCAGCACCATGTGCACGCCCGCTCCGCCGGTGGCCTTGCCGATCTCTTCTTCGAAGTCTTGTTGGGTGTAGAGGATGGTCTGGTCGGCCCCGGCCTTCTTGGCCATATCGGCCTTGGCCTCGGTGGAGACCGTGGTGAAGACGTGGACGCCAAGGCGCTTCAGTAGCTGGATCAAGAGCAGTCCCATCCCGCCGGCCCCGGCGTGAACCAGTACCTGGTCGCCCGGGTTCAGCCGGGCGATGCCGAAGACCAAGAAATGGGCGGTCATGCCTTGAAGCAGGGAAGCTGAGCCGGTGGCGAAGTCCATGGCGTCGGGTATGCGGACCAGCAACCACGATGGCACGGCCTGGCGCTCGGCGTAGGAGCCGGTGTGCATGGCGTAGGCCACTCGGTCCCCGACATTTACCTCGGTCACTCCCTCGCCGATGGCCGTGACCACCCCGCACGCTTCCCTTCCCGGGGTCCAGGGGAAGCTGGCCGGCGGGTTGGTGCCCTTGCGGCTGGAGACATCAGTGTAATTGACCCCGATCGACTTGATGTCGACCACCGCTTGGCCGGGCTCGGCCGTGGGTTCTGGGACATCTTCTAGTTTCAGGACCTCGGGCCCGCCGATCTCATACGCGCGTATCGCCTTCATTTCTTCCTCGCTCCTCTGATTTGGAGGCTAGGTTACAGCACGGAAAGGCGTGTGGGAAGGTCGGGACCGCGTGATGCCCGTCACGGCGGCAACGCGAAATGGGCCGCAAAATTGCAGGAAGGGGATCCAACAATCTTGCGGCCCGGTAACTAGGTGGGGAGAGGGGAGGGTGTGTTCCGTCCGCTTTAGCGGGCGCCGACCAACTCCGGTTCAGAGGTGCGCAGTTCGCGGAGCCGCTCCCGGACCACGCGGATCTGGCGGGGGCCCTGTCCGACGATCTCGGAGATCTCCCGCACCTTTTTGCCCTGGTCTAGGTGGTAGATCACCGTCTCGTTCTTGGCCCACCATTGTTCTTCGCTGAACCTGGTGGCTGCGAGCACGGGATTCAGGTGACGGGCGGACCGGCGGACCTTGGGCCGTTCGCCTCCAACGTGCCCAAGGTCCGCTGCGCCCGGTTGCGGCTCCACGGGCGACCTGTTTGGATAGTAGACGCGGCCGCACTGGAAGCAGCGCCATTCGTCGCCGTCCTGGATAAGGTCGCCGCAGCATTTTCTGCATGACTTGAATAGGTACATCATCTTGTAAATCCCCGTCCGGGTTTTGGTCTTTACTGTTAACGCCCAACGGAAGGTACAGGCCATGACGATTAGCACACTCTACTTGTGAGGCTGGTCACATTCGCCGAAGTTTACTTTGCGGGCGCGGTATGGTTTATTAGACTTCGCAGGATCGCTTTCGAGGCCAGTTAGGAATCGGGCGGCCCCGGGCGGATATTTTGGCAATTACCAGGGAGTGGCTGAAGTTATGAGTTTCGAGATGATAAAGATTGACCAGGTGGACCGGGTGGCGATAGTGACATTGAACCGGCCCGAGGTCTTGAACGCGCTGAACCTACAGTTGGTGGGGGAACTTGACGAGTTTGTAACCGAGGCGGAGCAGGACGACAGCATCGGCGCCATCGTGATCACCGGCGCAGGCGACCGGGCCTTCTCAGCGGGCGCCGACATCCATGAGAACCGGGAGAACAACGACGAGCAGCGCGCGGCCGGCGCCGCCACCCGGGCCGAATACACCTGGCATCTGGCGGTCTCGTCCAAGCCGGTCATCGGGGCCATCAACGGCCTCTGCTACGGCGGCGGCACGGTCATGGCCACCAGCCTGGACTTCTTAATAGGCAGCGAAAAAAGCAGTTTCCGGTTCCTGGCGGTCAACTACGGGCAGTTGAATGCCACCTGGAGCCTGCCGACCATGGTCGGGTGGCCCAAGGCCAAGGAACTGCTCTATAGCGGGCGTGAGGTATTCGCCGACGAGGCCTATCACATCGGACTGCTCAACCACCTGGTGCCGTCGGGCGACCTGATCGACCGGACAGTTGAGGTTGCCGCTGGGATCGCCAAGAACCGGGCCGATGGCGTGGCCAACATCAAATCGCTCTTGATCGAGCATACCGGCGAGGCCCTGCAGACCCAGTTCCAGGCGGAGATCGAAGGCCGCAAAGGCCGCTTCAAGGGGCTGACTGTAGAGGACGGCTTCAAAGACTTCTTGGACCGCAAGGGCCGCAAGCCCCGGGTCTCCTAACAGAAGGCCGGCACGTTCTGGAAAAGTTACGATCAAGGCCCCCGGTTGACCGCCGGGGGCCTTGTTTTGCCCGGAGTCTGTCTTGTGCCGCTTTTCCCTCTGGAGTAGAGTAGGTGCCGCTGAATAAGCGGCGGGTTCTGACGAGAGCCGACGCCGCCGTCCTTTGAAATTGGAGTTTTATCTCCGCAGTTACGTCTGATAGCTGATTTGATCGATCTAGTCACCATCCGAAACATGAGCCCAAGCGCCTTGGCCTTTCGCTTTGGCTTGCCCGTCGCCGTATTCCTTGCGGTGCTATTGGCGCCCAATCCCGATGGACTCACCGACCAGGGACAGCGGGCGCTGGCCGTTATGGCCATGGCCGTGGTGCTCTGGGCCACTGAGACCCTGCACATAGCCGTGACCGGCATGGTGGGGATTCTGGCGTTGGTGTTGGTCAAGGCCGTGGACGATATCGACGTCGCGCTGTACGGCTTTTCGCAGCCGGTCACCTACTTCTTGTTGGGCATTCTCACGCTGGGGTTGGCGGTGCACCGGTCGGGTCTGGCCGAGCGGCTGGCGGTGTATCTCATCCGCTTCGCCGGTGGAAGCCCGAAGCTGCTGTACGTTCAGATGCTGGCGGCCTTTGCCGGGCTGACCTTTGCTTTGCCCTCCGCCAGCACCCGCGGCGCCATCATGGTCCATGTGTACGAACAGGTGATGGAGCATTGGGGGGTGGAGAAGACCGCCCCGTTGAATAGGGCAATCATGTTGGCGATGGGCGGGCTGAACCGGCTGGGTTCCACAGCTCTGCTGGCCGGCGGCATCACCCCTGTTGTTGCGTCGGGGTTGATCGCCAATTTCGCCGGAATCGACGATTTTTCCTGGACCCGGTGGTTCATCCTGATGGCCGTGCCCTTCTATCTGATCTTGATCTTTGGGGGACTGTTCGTGTTCCTCACGTACCGGTCGGGCTTTACCCTGCCTGACGGGCTGGAAGCGGTGGAGTTGAAGGCTGGACCGATCCAGGCCAAGGAGATCAAAGCGGGCCTGATCGCCTTGGGCACAGCCCTGCTTTGGTTCACTGACTTCGCCCACGGCCTGCCTCCGGTGGTGCCGGCGCTCATCGCCATGACCGTGATCTTGCTGCCCGGTGTCGGTCTTCTTACCTGGCGGGAATTCGAGTCCAACATCGGCTGGACCAACTTCTTCGTTATCGCTTCGTCTTTGTCATTGGCCAACGCTCTGATTGTCAGCGGGGCCGCCGCATGGTTCGCCGATACGCTGGTGGGGAGCGTGGAAGGGCTGCGCGACCACCCAACGCTGATACTGCTGGCCATGTCCGGCGCGGCCGCTTTGGTGCGGGTCGTCATGCCCAACATCTCGGGCTATCTGTCGTTCATCATCCCTGTAGCCATGTCCACCGGCGCGGCGCTGGGGTTGAACCCGGTGGTCTGCGGTCTGGCGGTGGTGGTCGTGGGGGACTCGGTGGTCTACTACCCGGCCAGCGCCACGGCCAGCGTGTTCATCTACCAGCGGGCTGAGATTCGGGCCCAGGAAGTGCTGCGTATGGGCATCGTCATGACCGCGATCGCCATCGGAGTGCTATTTCTGATCGTCCTGCCCTATTGGGCAATGGTGGGCGAGAGCCTCACCTCCTGACCGTAGCCGTTATTCGACCTCCACCAGAGGTGCCGGCATGAGCGTATCTAACAGCAACCCCGTCCCACCCCCGGGACGCCGCAGCCCAGCACCAGACGCCACCGCCCCCGACGGCTCGGAGATACGCCTGCTTGCTGGCGAAAGCCAGGGCGCATCCAAAAGCAGCCTGGTCGAGGTCACCCTAGGCGCGGGTAAAGTCAGCCGCCCCGTCCGGCGCCGCACAGTGGAAGAGGTCTGGTACGTGCTGGAAGGCGTTGGAAAGGTCTGGCGCTGCCCGCCGGATGCCGACCCCCAAACAGTGCCGCCGGTGGATGTTTCGCCTGGCGATTAGTTGGTCATCCCCACCGGCTGGAGCTTCCAATTCAGCGCCGGGAATGACGGACCACTACGGTTCCTATGCCACACCACGCCGCCCTGGCCGGGGGAAGGCGAGGCTGTGCCGGTGGAGCACGCCGGGTTGGGGGATGCGACGGTTTAGGGAACAAAGAAATGAGTCGAACTTCCCTGAGCTTGGAAATTCTTGCGGAAGGCGTGATCCATATACGGCGAATATAAATAGTTGATTGATATGAATTATCCGTATTGGGTATGGTAGGATTCAAAAGATGACGCCTGACCGTATCATTAATAGAACTAATGTGCTAATAATATGCCTGGAATAGATTGGTCTCAAACAAGTGAACTAAGAGACCCTATTCACGGTTTCGTAAGGATTTTTCCTTACGAAAGACTGATAATCGACACTCATGCCTTCCAGCGGCTCAGAAGAATCAGGCAACTCGGTTTAACATCTTACGTTTACCATGGGGCTGAACATAGTAGATTCGGCCATTCCATTGGTGTAATGCACATTGCGGGCCAGGCAGTATTAAATCTCCTAGAAAAAAATGTTGACCTGTTAAAAGAACGATTAGGCTGGTCAGATGAATCAATTGAAGAACAAACGAGACGATTATTCTATCTGGCCCGTTTGGCTGGGCTTCTTCATGACATTGGACATTCGCCGTTCTCCCACACGGGGGAAGAGTCTCTTTTTATGGAGGGATCTAAGCACGAGGACTTAAGTTCTGCAATTATCGAACAGACTGAAATCGGGCAGATTATTAACGATGCGTGCGGGTCGCTCGAGATATCAAGTGAACTCGTTGCACAAATCATAACTGGGAAAGCGACGATGCCCGAAGGGTTTGTCCAAGAGTTGATATCAAGCCCCTATGATGTCGATAAAATGGACTATCTCCTGAGGGATTCGTATTATTGTGGCGTTCAATATGGAAGGTTTGATTTAGGCCGCATTCTTGAAACGTTAACCCTTGATGGGTAAGATCCGGACGGTGGTCTTAGATTGGGTATTGAAGTTGGAGGACAACACGCTCTCGAAGAATTTGTACTTGCTCGATACTTCATGTTTGCCCAAGTTTATTTCCACGCTGTAAGACGGGCATTCGATCTAGTTCTAACGGAGTTTATTGGAGATTTATTGAGTCAAGATGATGGTCCAGGTACCTATCCCGGACCAGAAAATGGGAATGAATATCTGCTGTGGGATGATCAACGAGTAATAGCAGCGGCTTCCGTAATGAGGGATTCAGACGCCAAGAACCTCGCCTGGAGAATTATTGACAGGCAACACCCAAAAGCTATATACGAGACAGGATCGTCACCGGATAAAGGAATATTAAGAAAAGTTGTCACCCAATTGCTAGATGCAGCACGGGAGGAATTTCCGGATACCCGGTTTTGGCTTGATCAAGCAGTTGATCATCCAGACAAATTCCGTGTCGAAAATATTATGATCAAACAACTCGGTAGCCCTTCCAATTGGCGCTCGTTTGAGTCAGAGTCCAAGGCATTGGGAGCCCTAACTGACGTAAATCAGGTGCGTATTTATGCTGATGTTCGGGGTGACCAAGATATGGAAGACAAAGTAGGGTTATTTTGTCGGGACTTCATGAAATAACTAGAGCTCAGGACCTTTATGAATAATAAAAATGAAAACACTTCGCAGTCAATAAGGTTGGCTCTTGTATACGAAGCTGTGAACCGGCTTAAAGACACCGGAAAAATCAAACTTCAAAAATTGATGTATTTTCTTCAAGAGTCGTTCAATGCACCGACTAACTACTCATTTCGAATGCATCATTACGGACCATATTCCGAAGAATTAGAGACCGATTTATCCCGCCTACGCAGTAGTGGTTACCTCAGCGTTGAGCCAGATTTGGGGGGTATGGTTTCCACGTTTGCGTTGAAGATCCACCCGAAGAATCGTGGTTTGAGCTTAGTCGGCCCTACATGGTTGGTTTAGAGAAAGTTGTTGGCCTTTTCGGCAATAAGGCGACATCAGACTTGGAATTAATGGCGACTTTGCACTTTGCTAATAAAATTTCTAACCAACCACCAAAAGAACAATTGGTTAAGATTGTCCAGGGCCTGAAACCGAAGTTCTCCGAAACCGAAATTGAAAAATGCAGAATCGAACTAGAGGACACGAAGTTATTGGCGCATAGT
>Ga0066376_10004361_pt1 | contig 12313 bp, 10 predicted proteins | sample Knorr_S15_td_Bot_FD_77009 | JGI IMG/M metagenome (GOLD analysis project Ga0066376, IMG submission 77009) | Marine microbial communities from Southern Atlantic Ocean transect - Knorr_S15_td_Bottom_ad_5009_LV_A | ecosystem: Environmental > Aquatic > Marine > Oceanic | place: Southern Atlantic... | reverse complement strand
TGGCGTGGACGGCACCTTCGCCTTCTACGCCAACGTGCTGATCAACACCTACTGGGCCAAGACCAGCACCACCGGACGAGAGGGGAAGGACACGAGCTACAAGGGGGAGTTCCGCTACGACGGCGACCGCTACGGCCTGACGGCCGAGCATCTGTTCATCGACGAGCGGTTCTCACCCGGCGTCGGCTTCATTCGGCGGCCCGATCTGAAGAAGAGCTTCGGCTCACTGCGCTTCAGCCCGCGGCCGGCGTCGGTCGATTGGATCCGCCGTTTCGCGTTCGACGCCTCGTTTGGCTACTTCACCGATGCCGGCGGCGGCGTCGAGACCCGCGAGACCGCCGGAAGCGCATCCGTGGAGATGGAGAACAGCGATTCGTTCGACGTCTTCTTCACCAACACCTACGACGTGCTCCAGAACCCGTTCCAGATCGCGTCCGACGTCGTCATCCCCGTCGGCACCTACGACTTCTCGAACACCCAGGCGTCGTACACGTTTGGCCCACAGCGCAAGCTCTCAGGGCGTGTGTCGGCCGAGCATGGCACCTTCTACGGCGGCACCAAGACGGCGCTGTCGATCGGCGGTGGGTTCAGCGGCGGTCGGATCGAGATCAGTCCGCGGTTCTCGCTGGAACCGGGCATCTCGATCAACCGGGTCGAGCTGCCCCAGGGCGACTTCACCACCCAGCTCATCACGACCCGGTCGACCTACACCTTCAGCCCGACCATGTTCGTCAGCGCACTCATCCAGTACAACTCGAGCAACAGCGCGGTCAGCAGCAACGTCCGGTTGCGCTGGGAGTATCAACCGGGTAGCGAGCTGTTCGTCGTGTTCAACGAGCAGCGGGACACACTCACCCCCGGTCGGTTCCCCGAGTTCGAGAACCGGGCCTTCATCATCAAATTCAACCGGCTGTTCCGGTTCTGATCAACAACACCGTTCCCGGACGGCTGCACACCGCTACTTGCCCGCTTCTTCCATCCGCGATCCGGCCAGCATGTTGGTCATGCCGTAGTTCCCCTCGTGACAGGCATACTCGAACATCGGCCCGCTGCTGCGGGTCATGGGGAGCGACCCGCCCCAGGGGCGGGTCCCGGTGTTGGGGTCGGTCACGGTGAACTCGTAGCCCAGGGTGTGCTCGTCGACACGGGTGAACCGCTCCACCACGTGCAACGCCTGGCTCAGCGTAGGGGCGAAGTTCCGGATGAAGGCGTGCTGGTTGAAGTGCGCCGTTTCGACCACGAGCGTGTCGCCTTCCCAGTGGCCGCGCGCATCACCACCGTATTGGCGGACCGAGTCGGGAATGTTGGGTCGGCCATCCAGGGGAATGAATCGCACATCATGGATGTGCTCCTGCACGATGGCGACGACGTCCGGTGTCTGGAAAATCTGGTAGTTGTTGTTGTAGGCCGTGGGAAACGAGGGCACGCCGCGATACCAGATACACCGGTCGCCGAGATCCAGCTGGTCGTAGTGGGCCAGCGGCCGACGTCCACCTCGGACGTCGGCGAGGTACCGTGCGTCGTCCGATGCCATCCACGCACGCATGTCGGCGGCGACATCGGGCAGGCGTCCGTTCGGTGGGTCGGTGATGATGGACGTGCGTCGGTCGGGTACCACCGAGGTGCCGCGTTCCATCCAGAAGTTGTTGTACGACCCGGGGGCACCGTCCACGCCGCGGTCAACGCTGCCGTTCGGGTCAGCCGAGGTACGCAACGCGCTGCGCGCGGCCAGCTCGACGTCCTGGTCGACCCTCCGCTGGGCGATCGCGGCCGCGTCTTCCTCGGTCAGAAATTCCTGTGCCCCAAGCGCCTCCGGCCGCTGAAACGGCGTCAGGGTCGAGTTGTTCCAGGCCCCGCGCAGGTCGGGTGCCCCCCACTCAGTGCGTGGCGCGGTCTGCGCATGCGCCGCTCCGGGAGCGGCGACGGCGACGTCGACGGCGACGGCGACGGTAACCAGCAGCACGGCGGTGGTTCGTTCGAGCATCACACCCTCCTTGGAGCCTGTCGCGTACGGATTCCAACGAATTCTAGTTCAGAGTCCCAGCGATCCCCGAAGGTTGTTTTCGACCGAGCTCAGGTCAGACGACCCGAGCGTTCCGATGGCACCCACGACCATGTCCTGCTTGATCGTGCGGAGAATACCGGTGACCACGGAGGGTAGCGGTAGACCAGCCCGGCGCCAGCCGCGGATTCTGTGGTCGCCGACCAGGAGCCGGCCTACATTGCTCGTGATGGCGGCGACGACGGCCTCGCGTCGTCCCCCATGGTACGCGTCCGTGCTCAACACCAGCACCGGTCGTTGCTTGGCACCTTTCTCGTCTGCGAAGACGAACCGCACCAGCACAATCGCGCCGCGATCACAGGGTGTCGTAGGTGGCATCGGCCGGGTTGTCCCAAAGCTCGGCCAGCACCGGATCGGCAGACTCGCTCAGCGTCAGCAAACCCGCCGATGCATCCTCGATCAGATCGTCGCGCAAACGTGCTTCGACCGCCTCCAAGACATACTGGCGGACCGGCTGATCGCGGCGAGCCGCGGCCAGACGAATCCGGCGCCTCGTCTCGCGGGGCATGTCGATGCTCAGTCGAGTGCGTTCCGATGCGGATGGCATATCCCCATTATCACCGCCTGCCACATTTACGTAAATACGTGAAGCCACACGTCAAATGTCGGCCATGGAAATCCCGCGCAAGGCGCTGCCCTCTGGTTTCCGGGCGCAAACGATATAATCGCCGCATCCGACGGATGACCTCGAGCCCGGCTCGACACTCGCGTTTGCCGGCGGTCCCGACCGGCTGGCCCGGGTGGATTGGCAGTTCTTTAGCGGAGTGACACCGATGCGATTCGAGAGCGTGGCTCATCTCATGGTTTTTCTGGCCTGTGCGATCCTGATCGCGTCGAGGCCATCGCCGGTGGTCGCGCAACCGGGCGGCGACTTCGTCCCCGTCACCGACGCGATGCTGGAGAACCCTGACGATGAGGACTGGCTGACCTGGCGGCGGACGACCGATGGCTGGGGCTACAGCCCATTGGACCAGATCGACCGCCAGAACGTGGGCGACCTGCGGATGGTCTGGACCAGGGCGTTGGCGACGGGACGGCAGGAGGGGACCCCGCTGGTCTACGACGGCGTGCTCTACATGCCGCAGTCGGACGACGTTATCGAGGCGATCGATGCGGTGACCGGTGACCTGCACTGGTCCTATCGGCGAGACCTCCCAGACGATGTCTACGACATGGTCGGCGGCAACGCCCGCACCAACCGGAATGTGGCGATCTATGACCGGCTCATCGTCAACACGACCGACGACGACTTCGCCATCGGACTCGATGCCACGACCGGGGAGGTAGTGTGGGAAGTCGAGATCTTCGACTACCGGGTGAACCCGGCCGGCCACAGCGCCGGGCCGATCATCGCCGACGGCAAGATGATCTCCGGCCGGAGTTGTCGTCCCAAGGGTGGGCCGGAGACCTGTGTCGTGATTGCGCATGATGCTCGCACCGGGGAAGAAGTCTGGCGTCGCAGCACGGTGGCGCTCCCGGGCGAGCCGGGCGACGAGACCTGGGGCGGCGTGCCCTACGAGCGGCGGATCCATGTCGGCAGCTGGATGCCGGCCAGTTACGATCCGGAACTGCGACTCATCTATCAGGGCACCTCGGTCACGTCGCCGGCGCCGAAGTTCCTGCTCGGGGGCGTGGAGAACACGCACCTGTATCACAACTCCACGCTCGCGCTGGATGTGGACACCGGCGAGATCCGCTGGCACTACCAGCACCTGAACGACCACTGGGATCTCGACCATCCCTTCGAGCGGATCCTGGTCGATACCGTGGTGGCGCCGGACCCGTCCCAGGTCAGCTGGATCAATCCGAGGCTGCAGCCGGGTGAAGAGCGCAAGGTCCTGACCGGCATCCCGGGCAAGACCGGGGTGGTCTACACCCTCGACCGGGAGACGGGCGAGTTTCTGTGGGCGACGCCGACGGTCACGCAGAATGTGATCAGTGGCATTGATGGCGCAACCGGAGTGGTCTCGACCAACCCCGAGGTGGTCTTCACGCAGGAAGGACAGGAGGTCTTCACCTGTCCGACCTGGAACGGCGGGAAAGACTGGGAGGCGGGGGCCTACAGCCCGTTGACGAACACCATGTACATGCCGTTGCGTAATACCTGCGCACGTATGATGGCGACCACCCAGTTCGACAGGACCCGCCCGAACGATCCCAACGAGAGCCGCGCCGACACCTACGCGATCGCCTACCGGCATCAGATCGCGCCGGGCACCGAGAACGTCGGCACCGTGCGGGCGATCTCGGTCGAGACCGGCGAAACAGTGTGGCTCTACGAGCAACGCGCGGCCACGATGTCGCTGGTGGCGACCGGCGGTGGGTTGCTGTTCGGTGGCGACGTCAACGGACGCTTCCGTGCGTTCGACCAGGAGACCGGCGACGTGCTGTGGGAAATCAATCTCGGCTCGCCGGTCAGCGGCTTCCCGATCAGCTTCGCGGTTGACGGGCGGCAGTATGTGGCGGTCGGTACCGGCAGCGGCGGCACGGCCTCACACTTCATAGGGTTGACGCCGGAGCTGCGACCCAGTTCGGGCAACAATCTGTTCGTGTTCGCGTTGCCGGAATAAGCAAGAGCGGGACAGGCCAGGGAACCGGAGCTCGCTTCACCGTCTCGAAGCCAAGGCTCACCGCCTTTTGTTCGCTGCGCTCCTTGCGCTGACCATCATCGGCATTCGCTTCGCCTGGCAGCATCTGAAGCTGGCCGGCATGGCGCTGGCACCAGTCTGAAAAACGGTCGTCGACAAGCATGTCTCCGCCTACGGGCGCGCGCTTCGCCCAACCTGAACGAGACCGGCCGAAAACGCTACAGCGAGAGCATCCAGAGGGGGTGAGAATCGTGCTGCCGCCAGCCACAGAGACAGTCTGGCGACGCTGGCCGGCGGGCGGTGCTGCCGCGACCGCGGCCAGCCACGTCACCGCGCCGCCGGCGGCTCGACCCAGTCGCACCCGCTATGCGTCCCCACCCAGATGGGCATGGTCATGGGCACGGTACCGGCACTCAAAGACATGGTGGCCTGTGGAAGAGTGAACCAGCCTTTTTCAGGAGCAAGCGGGCAGCAACGGGCGTCCTGGCCCAGGTCCAGCTACAGACCGTTGTCCCACTTGACGAGGTCAGGGGCGTACTCGCCCATCGAGTACGCGTCGCAAAACGCGTCCTCGTCTCCCATGAACTTGGGATCCGCCGCCACCACCGCGGGCAGCACGGCTCGCCACAGCTGGCTCGAGCCCCCGTCGTCCCAGTTTTTCCCCACCACGACCATATCCAGCCCCCGGTGCCCGACGATGTACTGCCCACCGGCGCCGGCGGCGTTCCAGACGCCGACGTCGTGCGGTTGATCGCAGTTGCCGTCGGCGCAGTCGCTCGACTCGGAGATGCCGTGCGGATAGCTGCGATGGATCGCGCGGGGCGCACACGTCGTGTTGTTCATCCACGTGAGATAGCCATAGCGCGTGGAACCATCCTCGAAGGCGGGGTGCGTCATGTTGTAGACGTAGCGGCTCTCGGCCAGTCGCTCACCGTTGTACACGCCGCCACGCAGGATGACCTGGCCGACACGCGCCATATCCAGTAGCGAGCCGTACCAGGAATATCCGAAGAACTCCACCTCCCATCGCGAGTGCTCGAGCCCCAACGTCGCGAACAGCCGGTCCTTCGCCTCCACGGCGTTCGAGCCAAGGCGCTGGGGATCCTGCTTCACGACATTGTCGATGACCCGGATGAGCTGGTTGATCTCGCGTCGTCCCGAGGCGTCGTACTCGTGCGTCTTCTGGCCATAGGCCAGGTCATCGCTGTAGCCGACCATCGCCAGCACGTGGGCTACGGTGGCGTCCTTGTTGATGACGGTTCGTGGCGGTAGTGCGGTGAGGTCCAGCCACTGGTCCATCCGATCGAACTCCCGCAGCGAGCCGCTCATGGAGGAGCCCGGCGACAGATCGCGCGTCTGGTACATGATGGCGCCGGTCAGGAGCGCGCCGAGTGTCTTCGTCGCCGAGTAGAGGTGGCTCACGCCGGGGCCGTCTGACGCGTTCTCGCCCGACACGAAGCACAACCGGCCATACCGCACGACGGCGAACGACATGTCCTGCCGCATCGTCACCTGGTGGAGCAGGTCAGGATCCAGTCGACAGACCTCCTGGACGTCGTCCGTCTTGACCAACTCCCACGGGCCGGTTCCCGGATCGGTCGGCGGACGCTGCGCCTGCGCCCCGGTGGGATGTGATAGTGCGAGCGCGATGACAACCGACAGAATGCAGGTCGACCTGCGAACCTGGCGGCCCGAAACCGTTCTCGTCATCGCACTCGGTGTCACTCTTGTTCTCTTCGGGCAGGCGACTACGTACGAGAGTCGGAGGACAATGGCGCCGCGGTGAGCACCAGCGCCGCGACGCGCCACACGACAGCCGTACGCATACCGGAATACTCTCCGAATGGAACCTGGCGGTCAAGTTCCGGCCACAGCTTGCGCCTCGCGCGCGATGGAGCCATCATGAGCCCGCTCGTGGTGTGTCTCACGAAGCGGGGAGGACGAGATGAACTATCGAAGCATCGCGGTGTCGGGCGGATTGTTCGCGCTCATGATGGTCGGGACGACGCCCGTCGGGGCGCAGACCGCGCCACGCACGCCGTGGGGCCAGCCTGACCTGCAAGGAGTGTGGGACTTCCGGACCATCACGCCCCTGCAGCGGCCCGCCTCGGCCGCCGATCAGGAGTTCCTCAGCGCCGAGGAGGTCGCCAATCTGGAGCGCGCCACTGTCGATCGAAACACCGAGCTGGCCAGTCGGGAGGCTCGGCGGACAGAGGCAACACGCAGTGTCGACCAGGGTGAGGAAGGGGCGCCCGGCTTCTACAACAACTTCTGGCTCGACGGTGGCACAACGTCCACCGGGCGCACGTCGCTCGTCATCGACCCTCCCGACGGCCGGATTCCGCCGCTGACGGCCGAGGCGCGGCGCGTCGTCGACGCGCAACGCGCGCATCTGGCTGAAAACCCGGCCGACTCCTGGACGGACCGCAATACCTCGGACCGCTGTCTGGTGGGATTCAACGCCGGTCCGCCCATCACGCCGCTCGGCTACAACCAGAACATGCAGGTGTTTCAGACCGCCGACCATGTCGTGTTGCTGACCGAGATGGTGCACACCTCCCGGGTGGTGCCGCTGGATGGCCGTCCCGCCTTGGACGACGATATCCGCCTCTGGTCGGGCGACTCACGGGGCCACTGGGAGGGCGACACCCTCGTGGTCGAGACCGCAAACTTTCACCCCGACCGAAAGTGGATTCCCCTCGGGACGGCGCCCGCCGGCACGGGATCGTCCGCGGGCATGAGACTGACCGAGCGATTCACGCGTCTGGACGACGACACGCTCGTCTACGAGTTCACGGTAACCGACCCCGAGACGTGGACAACACCCTGGACCGCCCAGCAGCCGATGCGACGCAACGACCTGACGATGTTCGAGTACGCCTGCCACGAGGGGAACTACAGCATGCCCGGCATCCTTGGCGGAGCCCGCGCCGACGAGCTGGCCGCCGCAGGCGTCCGCTAGCAGCCCGGAGGGTGTGGAAGCACGACGTGGCGCGGTTTTCGGAGCGCGGTTCCGTGGCGTGTCAGGCTCGGGGGCCACAACGGGGGATACTATCGATGCGGTCTGCGTGCCAGTGGCCCGGGCAAGGCCGATGTGGCGCGCGAAACGAGGGAACCATCATGCACTGGAGTTCATTGCGGAGTTTGGCGGTTGCCGTCCTGGCGCTGGCCGTCGGCCTGGCTGGAACCGCGGGATGGGCCCAGCCGCCCGCGGCATCGCTACCGGACACACCGCAGGTGGTTGATAGTCCCGCCGGGCGGATACGTGTCGTGCCGATCAAGGGGCTCGTGTATCCGTGGGCGCTCGCGTTTCTGCCCGACGGCGGCATCCTGGTCACCGAGCAGAACCGCACCACGCTTCGCCTCATTCGCGGAGGCGTGCTCGACCCCACGCCTATTACTGGTCTTCCGAGCCCCATCACGAGTCAACGTCGCGACACGGCCGGTGTGGACGTCGCGGTCCACCCCCGCTTCGCAGAGAATCAACTCGTCTACGTCGCGTTCTGGAAGGCCAAACCCGGGGCGGAACACCTCCGAACCGCCGTCGTCTATCGAGCCCGTCTCGAAGGACATCAGCTCACCAACGCCGAGGAGATCTTCGAGTCGGTCTCCTGGACCGACGGACCGTCCGCGGCCCGGATCATCTTCGGACCCGACGGCATGCTCTATCTGGCGATTGGAGCGCCTGGATTCCAGGAAAGCGTGGGTGCAACCAGCTGGGCTCAGGACCCGGATCAGCACGGTGGAAAGATCCTCCGGCTCAATGACGACGGCACGGTGCCAGCCGACAATCCCTTTGTGGGTCAGGCCGACTACCAGCCGGAAATCTTCGCGCTCGGCATCCGCAACGCGATCGGCATGGCGTTTCATCCCCAGTTCGGCCACCTGTGGGAAACGGAAAACGGCCCGCAGGGCGGAGACGAGATCAACATCATCCAGCCTGGGCTGAACTACGGCTGGCCCGTGGTCACGTATGGCCGGGCGTACTCGTCCGACCCGGAGGGCGCAAGGTCGGGGTTGCCGCCACCCACCATCCAACCACCGACGGCAGCGCCCGGCATGGAAGAACCGTTCACGTACTACAAGCCATCCATTGCCATTGCGGGCATGGCCTTCTACACGGGGGACAAGTTCCCCGGGTGGACGGGCGACCTTTTCGTGGGGGGGCTCGCGGGCAGACAACTCTCGCGCGTCATGTTCAACGCGCAGGGACTGGAGCGCCGGCGGGAACCGCTGCTGACCGAGCTCCGGCAGCGGATTCGTGACGTCAAGCAAGGGCCTGATGGATTCCTGTATCTGACCACGGACATGGAAGATGGAGCCGTACTCCGGCTCGAGCCCGCGCCCTAGGGACCCGCTCAGGAATCAGTTGAACATTCTGGACGTCGAGGCGCCCGTCCGGGTCCTAACTGGCGCCCGGCGACGGCGCGCTGAATCCGCTTCGGCCGCAACGCCGACCGCACCCGACCGGGGGTGCCCCCCTTGCTGTCTACATCAGGGAGTCAATGCCGTGATATTCGTGCCTCGAGACAACTCCATCACCCTTGGCGCGCTGACCGAGCGGCTGGGCGGCACACTGGTCGGCGACCCGCAGGCCGTCATCCATGGCGTGTGCTCCTTGGATGAACAGGCGCCGGATGCCATCGCGTTCTCGAACGCCTCGACCCCTCGCACACTCCGCACCGTGCTGGATCGGCTCCAGGCACGGGCGCTGCTGGTGCGCGACGACGTCGACACCGCAACCCTGAACACCCCCGCGAATCTCGTGCGCGTCCCCGAGCCGCTCCCGGCCATGGTCCGTCTCGTGCCGCTCTTCTATTCCGAGATCGAAGTCGAGCGAGTGGTCAGCGAGCGCGCGGACATACACCCGACGGCTGAGATCGGCCGTGGCGTCCATGTCGGCGCCTTCTGCGCAATCGGAGCGCACGCGGTGGTCGGCGATGGGGCGGTGCTGTACCCGGGCGTGGTGCTGTATCCGCATGCCCGCGTCGGCGCCGGGTCAGTCCTCCACTCTGGCGTGACCATCAGAGAGCGGTGTGTCATCGGCGAAGACTCGGTCATTCAGAACGGCGCCGTCATCGGGTCGGACGGCTTCGGGTATTACCCCAGCCCTGAGGGGCACCAGACGGTGCCGCAGGTCGGCGTCGCGCTCCTGGATGACCGCGTGGATGTCGGGGCGAACACGTGCGTGGATCGGGCCACACTGGGCACCACGCCCATCTCCCGTGGCGTGAAGATCGACAACCTGGCCCAGATCGGCCACAACGTGAGCATCGGAGACCACACGATCGTCTGCGGCGATGTCGCCATCGGCGGGAGCACCAAGGTCGGTAAGGGCGCGGTGCTGGCCGGCGCGTCCAGCTACGCCGACCACCTTGACATCGCCGACGGGGCCCGCTTCACCGGTCGGGCCGCGGCCGGGCACGTGCGGAGGTATGAGAAGGGCGACTACACGGGCTATCCCGCGCAACCGATTGCCCAGTGGAAACGAGAACAGGTGATGATTCGCAAGCTGCCAAAGTTACTGAAGCGCTTGCGCGCGCTGGAAGAGAGCGTCGCCAGCCGCCCGTAGTCCAGGCCCGATCGGCAACGTCATGCACATTCGCTTTGACAACACCTACACCCGGCTGCCGGAGCGCTTCTACGCCAGGCAGGAGCCTGCCCGCGTGCCTGACCCGACGTTGATTCGCCTCAACCGCGAGCTCGCAGCCCAGCTGGCGATCGACGCCGACTGGTTGCACTCGGCTGACGGCGTGGCGACGCTCGCCGGCAACGCGCTGCCCGAGGGCGCCGATCCGATCGCACAGGCCTATGCCGGTCACCAGTTTGGTGGCTTCTCGCCACAACTCGGCGACGGCCGCGCCCTTTTGCTGGGGGAAGTCGTCGACACCGACGGCGCACGGCGCGATCTGCAGTTGAAGGGCTCGGGGCGCACGCCCTTCTCGCGGGGGGGCGATGGCAAGTCGGCCCTCGGCCCAGTCATCCGCGAGTATGTGGTCAGCGAGGCCATGGCCGCGCTGGGGGTCCCCACGACCCGGGCGCTCGCCGCCGTGGCGACCGGGGAGCGGGTGATGCGCCAGGAAGGGTCGCTCCTGGGCGGGGTCTTCACCCGCGTCGCCGCCAGTCACATCCGCGTCGGCACGTTTCAATACTTTCTCGCGCGCCGGGACATCGAGGCCCTGCGTCTGCTCGCGGACCACGCGATTGCCCGCCACTATCCCGACGCCGCCGAGGCGCCGGCTCCCTACCTGGCGTTGCTCGAGGGCGTGGTGGCCGCCCAGGCGGATCTGATTGCCCACTGGATGTCCCTCGGCTTCATCCACGGCGTGATGAACACCGACAACACCGCTGTCTCGGGAGAGACGATCGACTACGGCCCGTGCGCGTTTATGGACGCGTTTCACGCACAGCGCGTCTTCAGCTCGATCGACACCGGCGCACGCTACGCCTGGCGGAGCCAGCCCGACATCGGGCTCTGGAACCTCACCCGTTTCGCGGAAACCCTGCTGCCGCTCCTCTCGCAGACCCAGAGTGAAGCCAGCACGATCGCCGAGGGTGCCCTGCACGCCTTCACGGCGCGATACAGCCGCCAGCACGCCGACCGGTTTCGCGCCAAGCTCGGCCTTCGGCCAGAGGCGCCGGTCGAACGGATCCAGGAATGCCTCGACCTGCTCGACGCGCAGGAGGTCGACTTCACGCTCTTCTTCCGTCGCCTGACCGGCATTGCCGGCGGAGAGGACCCGGCCGCGCTGTCGGCGATGTTTTCCGACCGCGAACCGTTCGAGGCCTGGTTCGCGACGTGGCGTCGCGAGGCCGACCCCGACGCGCACCTCACCGAGATGCGCGCCGCCAACCCGATCCGAATCCCCCGCAATCATCGGGTGGAGCAGGCGATCCAGGGTGCCTATCGCGGCGACTTCGCGCCGTTTGACCGTCTGGTCGAGGGGCTCGCCACGCCCTACGCCGACCAGGCCGCCTACGCGGACCTGGAGACGCCACCACAACCGGAGGAAGTCGTCCACCAGACGTTCTGCGGCACGTGATCGGGCCCACGCGGAGGTGGGGTCCCCAATACGCCGGCCAGGGGGCGACCCGTCGAGGCAGCGAAGGACATTGGCAGTGAGGCAGGCCCAAGACGGTCACCCTGCGAGAGTAGCCACTATGAACACGCCGAACCAACCGACACCAGACAAGGTGATGCAGCTGATTACCGGTGGCTGGGCCGCCGCGATTCTCGGGTCAGCCGCCAAGCATGAGGTCTTCGACGCGCTGGCCGGTGAGGGCGACGATGCGGCGGGCGTCGCGAACAAGACCGGGATCTCACCGCGTGGCGCGCAAGCGCTGTTGGATGGTCTCACTGGCGTCGGGCTCGTGACCCTGTCCGAGGGTCGCTACGCGAACACACCCGAAGCGTCGGCGTTCCTCGTCAAGGGTCAGCCTGCCTATCTCGGGGGCATGGCGGAAGTGATGACCGGGAGCCTGGCCGAATGGGGCACGCTGCCGACGGCGGTGGAAACCGGGGCGCCATCCGCGGCCAACACCACGGACGAAGTAGACCGCGAATTCTGGCACCTCCTGGCCCCCGCCATCGCACCGCTCTCGCTCCCCGTGGCGCAGATGACGGCCGAGCGGCTCGGCATCGCCACGGCAGGTCCTGTGCGCT
>Ga0066376_10004360_pt1 | contig 12315 bp, 18 predicted proteins | sample Knorr_S15_td_Bot_FD_77009 | JGI IMG/M metagenome (GOLD analysis project Ga0066376, IMG submission 77009) | Marine microbial communities from Southern Atlantic Ocean transect - Knorr_S15_td_Bottom_ad_5009_LV_A | ecosystem: Environmental > Aquatic > Marine > Oceanic | place: Southern Atlantic... | reverse complement strand
GGCGACGTGCTTCCAGAAGTTGTTGATGTCGTCAACGCCGCGGGTCGCTTTGATTTCATCGTAGACGGCGCGGACTTCAGGGCCAGCATCGGCGTAGTGGATGGGCTTAGAATGGGGCATCTCGACTCCTATTACAGGGAAGTGTCGCCAATTCCACGGTCACACCTTGTAACTTGAACCATGTCTTTAGGTCCATCATCGGCCAATTGTACTACCGATGTTCACGGACGTGAGAGCGCGGGCTCCTGGGCCAGTTTTATACTCTAGAATCCTTCATATACCAGCTGTTTTGAGGAGGTTCATCATACCCCATTATCTATTTCAAGCTTCTTATTCTTCCCAGGGATTAAGTGGGTTGGTCAGCAATTCTGAAAACCGAAGCACAGTCGCAGTGACGTTGGTTGAGCGTCGCCTGTAGAGGTCGGTTTTAATATTTTATGCCTCGTTTGAGCGTCGAAGGCAACTCGCATGACTACCTCTTACCGTCTCAGGCGATTCTGCAATGCCTTATTCAGATTTTCTATTTCGGGCAGCAGCATCGTCATTTGGTTATTCTTCAGGTCCAGATAGTCAAGTTTGTCAATGCACCTATCTCGGGCGGCAGCGCCGTCAGCTGGTTGTCGGACAGGTACAGATAGGTCAGGTTGGTCAGTTCACCCATCCTGGGCGGCAGCGCCGTCAGTTGGTTGTTAGGCAAGCTCAGGCGGTTCAGTTGGGTCAGTTCAACTATTTCGGGCGGCAGCGCTGTAAGTTGGTTGTTTCCCAACTCCAGCCATGTCAAGTGGGTCAGATCGCCTATCCCAGGCGGCAACGCCGTCAGTTGGTTGTTGCTCAAATCCAGCCGTGTCAGCTTGGCCAGTTGGCCTATACCGGGCGGCAGCTCCGGCAATCGGTTGTTGCTCAGGTCCAGATAGGTCAGGTTGGTCAGTTTACCTATCTCGGGCGGCAGCGCGGTCAGTTGGTTGTTGCTCAGGTCCAGATAGGTCAAGTGTGTCAATTCACCTATCTCGGGCGGCAGGGCCGTCAGCTTGTTGTCGGAAAGGTACAGATAAGTCAGGTTGGTCAATCCACCTATCTCGGGCGGCAATTCCGTCAGCAGGTTGTCGGACAAGTACAGTCCGGCCAGGTTGGTCAGTTCACCCATCCCGGGCGGCAGCGCTGTCAGCTGATTTTTCCTCACTCCCAGATGAGCCAAGTCGGTTAGGTTCCTTATCCCAATCGGCAGCGCGGTCAGCAGGTTGTCGGACAAGTACAGCTCCGCCAGGTTGATCAGTTCACCTATTCCGGGAGGCAGCGCGGTCATCTGGTTGTTCCTCAGGTCCAGATAGGTCAAGTTTGTCAGTTTACCTATCTCGGGCGGCAGTGCCGTCAGTTGGTTGTTGAAAAGCCATAAATTGTTCAAGTTGATCAGTTTACCTATCTCGGGCGGTAGCGCCGTCAGCTTGTTGTTGAAAAGCCATAAGTTGTTCAGGTTGATCAATTTACCTATCTCGGGCGGCAGTGCCGTCAACTGGTTGCTGGACAAGTACAGTCCGGCCAGGTTGGTCAGTTCACCTATCTCGGGTGGCAATGCTGTCAGCCGGTTGTTGTTCAGGCGCAGTTCAGTCAACTTACTCAGTTCACATATACCGGACGGGAATGCCGCCAGCAGGTTGGTGGAAAGGTACAGGTGGGAAAGATTGGCCAATTTCCTTATCCCAGTCGGCAGCGCCGTCAGCTGGTTGTTCCTCAGGTCCATCTCGGTCAAGTTGGTCAGTTCACCTATCTCCGGAGGAAGAGCAGTCAGGTGGTTGCCGCCAACGTCCAGCCTAGTGAGGGTGGTCAAGTCGCCGATGTTCGGAGGCAATGTCGTTAGTGCTTCCCCAGACAGATCTAAGTGAACTTCCCCATCGTCCCTTCCCCTCCCTAATCTCGCGACTAGTTCATCTTGGTCCATATTGGTAGCTCTATACACCTTGACTAATTTGTCTCGTCGATATTTTCTTAGGCGGGCGTGTATATCATTGAGGCGCAATCAATAAGCAATATCGCGGATTGTGTTACTAAGGGCTTTCAGACCTCTTGCAGTTACCAATTTACGTTGCTCCCTAGTCAGCAACCCAGGACTCCGGGGAAAGTTTCCTACCTATGACCGGGGCCTCTCCCCGGCCCGCGGCGGGTAAAGGTACAAGCCATAACCGATCGTGGCATAGCTTAGTCGCGAACTGTCCGCATCTCGATCCCCGATGACTCCTCCTGCAAGCGAACCGCTATGGTCCGGTCACTCTCGCCCCAGCCGCGGTTCATAGCGTGCATCATGATCTGCTCTACCATGTTCGCCACCAGCATTGGCACGCCGCTCTGCCGGCCCAGGTTTGTCGCTAGTCCTATGTCCTTTCGTGCCAGGTCCAAGGTAAAGACTGGTGGCTCGAACTGTCCCTCGAATACTGTTGTCAGCCGGTCTTTCAATGCACCCACTGGGCCACGGCTCCCAGAGTCCAAAAGGACAGGAAGCTCGACACCCGCCTTAATGCCAAGTGCCAGAGCCTCGGCGACCACCTGCTGCATTGCAATGGTGGTCATATTATGAACGAGCTTGCAGACATTGGCTAAACCAAGTGCCCCCGCGTAGACCACTTTGTCGGCAAAGGTGTCAAGGATTGGATGCAAGCGGTCGAATATATCTCGATCGCCGCCCGCCATCACGATCAAGCCTCTGTCAAGGGCGTCCAAAGGGCTGCTCAATACCGGAGTATCCATCACGTGAGCTCCCTTCTGTTTGAAGAGCGGCTCGAGGCTCCGAATAAGATCCGGACCACAAGTGGACATGTCCATGTAGATTCCACCGGGCCGTATCCCTTCTAGTATCCCTTCGGGGCCTGTGACCACTTGTTCGACAACTTGAGGCCTCGGTAAGCAGGTAGCGACCACATCGCTAAGCTGCGCGAGCTCCGCCGCTGACTCGGCGAGTCGTGCACCACCATCAAGTAAAGGCCTGGTCGCTTCCTCCCGGGCGTCATAAACTACCATCGGGTAGCCTGCTTTCTGTATATTGACTGCCATTGGTGTGCCCATCTTGCCCATGCCTATGAATCCGACCGTCTCCATATTCATTCCCTCTAAATTTTGTTTGTTCCCAAGGATTATCGCATGACAGTCGCCGGCAGCGTCGATTCACACCCATAGCATGTTCACATAGACGCAATCGAACATCATAGGGAGCAGCTGATGGCGTTCTTCTTTGGTGGCAAGTTGGCCGTAACCAAAGACTGGAAAGAGGAACTTGTGGCCGAGTCGGCGACCGTAGCATTGGAGACGATTGCATAGTGACCAGCGTACTCACCAAGGACGACAGGCAGTATGGGCGCCGCAGCAGAGTGCCTCTGGTTTGGGATTTGGCCGACGAGGGAGAAATAACCGTGTGGCTGAGGGTAGAGTAGAGAGGAAATTTGTTTCAATCGCTTATTGAGCATCTCTCAGGTAATGTGGGAGAGGCTTACGATTCTTTAAAGAGCAATTTGGTTCAAGCGACAAAGAGCGGAAGCGGCAGACCTATTCCTGATATTGTTAACGCAGTTTATGCTTTGAGTTGGGAGCTAGAGTACATTCTTGCCACTAGGAATTTCACAGGTAGCCGCCGATTTTGCAAAAAGTTATCTGAAGCTGGAAAGGACGACGATGAGCGATGATTAGACTTGAAGACAAGGTAGCAATTGTAACTGGGGCAAGTCGGGGCATCGGCAAAGCCGTGGCCATGGAGTTCGCCCGTCAAGGCGCCAACTTGGTCGTAGTGGCGGTCACTGATAAATCAGCGGCCCAAGAGGTAACCGATTCTATCGAGGAGCTGGGCCGCGATGCGATTACGGTTATGGCAGATGTGTCTCAGCGGGCAGAAGTGAACGGCCTGGTCAAAGCTGCTATAGACAGGTTTGGACGGGTAAACATCCTAGTCAACAACGCTGGGATACTAAACCCCAGTCCATTGATGGAATTAACCGAAGAGCAATGGGACAGGACCATCAATGTTCACTTAAAGGGGACGTTCAACTGTACGCAGGCCGTGGCCCAACATATGAAGGAAATGGGCGGTGGCAAAATCATTAACGTTACCGCTCCGTCGGTGCTTCGGGCATCGACGCTGGGGGCAGCTGACTATGCAGCAGCCAAGGGCGGCATCGTGGCGTTCACCAAGACTGCTGCTAAGGAGCTCGCAACGTTTGGTATAACCGTCAACTGCATCAGCCCGGCGGTCTACACTCGAATGACAGAGAGCCTCATGTCTGTCGACCAATCCACGCTGGAAGAGCGAGCCGAACGAGTGCCCCTGGGTTGGTTCGGGCAGCCCGAAGACGTTGCACCAGCATTCGTTTTCTTTGCCTGGAAAGATGCCGACTATATTACCGGTCAAGTTCTAGCCGTGGACGGCGGCTCGACGCTCTAACCCGGGTGCTGATGACCCAGCAATATCGGCTGCCTACCTGCTCGATAGACAAAGGATTAGGCTACGATAATATTCCCCCATCTTCAACACTGCAACAAAGGACAGTTCCGTTATCTTTGGCAACGTGGCACTAAGCAGTCTGGGAAAACCAACAGGAATTAAACACTCGGAGGCGAATCCATGGCTGGCATTAAGCTGATTCACCACGTAAATGTGCCTATTAGCGACCGTGAGCGTACTAGGGAATGGTATGAAAAAGTGCTTTGCGCAGAATACCTGGACCGTGGACCGATACGGGACCGACAGCTTCAGGTGCGTATAGCCACAGGTGAAATGCACTTCACCGATTCGGCCAACCCCTCACAAGGCGGCCATTTTGCCGTGGAAGTGGACGATTGGGACGAGACCATAGCAAACTTGGACAGTCTTTCAGCCCCCTACTCCCGCTCTCCAGGCGGTGAGGTAGGACCCGCCCGTACGCCCGAAGATACGCCTTACACTGGACGGCGAGAAGATAATGGAGAGCACTACACCTACATCCGCGACCCAGATGGAAACGTCATTGAACTCGTCTATCACCCCATGAGGTTGGAAGACGGGCAGGGTCAACACGTTGAGTTAGTCGATAACTCAAAAGGGCTTCGGTGGAAGCAGCATTCTGCGTACGTCACTCCAGGCTAGGATTGCTTCTGAGGTTGGAATGTTCGCTTCAGATTTGGTAACGATGAGTACGTAATAGGCTAACAGTTGTTCTCGTTCTGCTCCTCCCATTTTCGTCTTACATCAGCGCACTCTTGGGGCAATATCCCTGTTACCACCTGAAGCTTTTCTTCAAAGCCAGCCAATTGGATGAGCTTCTCTATCGTGTAATCACCATATCTGCGCTGGGATGGTTCCGGTCGAGCGCCCATGACGATTGTGTGGATTCCGCTAGCCATAAGGGCACCGCAGCACATTGGACACGGCTCAGCCGTCGTGTATAGAGCGTGGCCGGAAAAATCGACATGGCCGAGAGCTTTGCCTCCGTTGCGGAGCGCATCGGTTTCGCAATGAGCGGTCACATCAAGCGTAGAGCTCACCAGATTCCTGCCGCGGGCCACCAACGTGTCACCAAGAGTTATAACCGAGCCCACCGCAATGTTTCCTTCGCTACCGGCTTTCTCTGCTTCTTCGAGCGCCATGCGCATGAAACGCTCATGATTTTGAGTCATATGAATTACCCTCTTCGTTACCTATGTGGACCCGACGGCTCCAGTTTCTCCCGCCGTGACTGCACCCGCTCCATCAACCGATGGAATTCTAAGGTTAGGGGAATTATATGGGTAAGCAGGAGGCTTAAGTCAAACCGAGGGCTAAGCGGTTTGGCAATATGGGGATTGGACTCCAATAGACATACTTGAGGGTAAAAAGTAATGCGCTTAGAAAACAAAGTAGCTATAGTCACCGGAGCCGGGCAAGGTCTTGGGAGGGCTATGGCATTAGCTTATGCCAAAGAGGGTGCCAAACTGGCCTTGGCTTCTAGGACTCTCAGCCAGCTAGAGGAGACGGCGAGTCTAGCCCAGGAGTTGGGCGTTGAAACTCTGGTTGTGCCTACAGATGTAAGCGACCAAGAACAGGTCGAGGAGCTTGTTAAGAGGACTTTGGAACGCTTCTCTACAGTAGACATATTGGTGAACAATGCAGCTATGAACGGTCCGATTGGTATGCTATGGGATGATGACCCGACGGATTGGATGCAGACGCTCCAAGTTAACTTATTTGGAACCTATCTATGTAGCCGCACAGTGTTACCGGTTATGCTAAGAAATGACGTTGGAAAGATAGTGAATGTGACTTCCTGTCCCAGCGCGTTCATGGGTGATACTCCATATAAACCCGCAAGCAAATATCGCCATTTCACAGCCTACACGTCGTCGAAAGCTGGTCAAATTCAACTCACCGAGAATCTCGCATACCAACTGGCGGGCAGGAACATCCAAGTGAACGCCATGCAGCCCGCAGGGCAAACTAAGGGATTGCAGGAGATTTGAAACCGCATGGAAGAGTTAAGTGAATCCGAATTCGTTGCGCGTGTGGACAGTATAGGCGGCAGAGCCAAAGATATTAGTGACCGCTTGGCCGAATTGGCGGTATTTTGGCTAGTGAAGAGTCCGGAAAGTTAAGTGGCCGACTTTTATGGTATGGAGAAGACTTTCATAATTTACAAATCAAGGACATCATGGCATCCGATGCCTATATGATGCGTCGAATAGAACTCGATAGCTAAGCCACCGGCGCACAATGTGCGAATGTTTGACTTAAGGACAAGGATGCAGGAACAAAGATTAAGTGCTAGGGAACTAGCTAGAATTTTAGGAATTCCTGCCACGACAGTTGAAGCCTGGGTCTACGAAGGCGCGGTTCCCAAGGCGCTGAATCTCGATACCATAAATAACTTCATTGCTGCAGTTTGCGCACATCATTGGGTGATTGAGTCATCAAATTGGCCTTTAATTGAAGGACAGTGTCAGCGGCGTGATAAGAAGCGGGATTTTAGTAATTCTGTGGATACTCCGCCATGGCCAATAACCCAGCAAATGAGAGCTACAAAGGAGGCTCAGTGATTCGTTCCACTCTCTTAAGTACTGTTGCGGTTGCTTTGTTGGCATTAGGTGCATGCAGTAGTTCCATCCCGACACCGTCTGGAATCTCTGTGGTGCAGCCAGTTCCATCTGAGCCGGTACAGTTATCTGGAAAGGGTGACACGGCTTTTCCTCAGCCGGATATCCAATCTCGACCTGGCGGCGCTTACGGATATTCCCACTTTTTTCGAGGAAGTAGGAGGGGAAGTGATAACAACTCTGGTGGAGGGACCAGCAGGTGAACAGGTCCGCTCCAAATATTCATATAAGCAGCTACAGCAACTCTATGACCAAGGGGAGTCGCCGCCCGAAAACTTGGGGATGACCAGAGAGGAATTGGGGGAATTGGTTGGACAACTAAATACAGCGCGTGAGGCTACTGAAAAGTACCAAGATTTTGAGTTAGCGTTGGGCGACGGATATGTCGTGTCCCTAAATCAGTTCCCTAACATGGGCGCTCACTTTGTCAATGAGGAGCGGTTGACTGACGGGATATTTAATCCTGCAGAGCCAGAGTTTCTCTTGTATATCCAAGGCGAAGTAAGAGAATGGGAACTAGTGGGCACCGGGTTCATCTTGCCCACCGGCCTGGTCGGGGAAAATCATCCCGACGGATTCGCTGGCCCACTGGATAACTGGCACGTCCACTACAGTCTTTGCCTTGGAGGATTCGGCAGCGGAGGTTCTGCAACGAGTGAGGAATGTCTTGAACGAGGAGGAAGCTACCTACCTTCATTTGGATGGATGATTCACACCTATGTGTGGGAAGACAACCCATTGGGTGTTTTCAACATGGGGAATTCTAATATCCCGCCCAAGATGCCAGCTGAGGCAATCCGCGAAACCAGAATCCTTGACCGCTCAGCTAAAGGGGAAGTAGCCACAACAATCGAGAACTTCAGTCATCGCAATGCCAGAATCCAAGCAGGGAAGACTTTGGCATGGACAAACATGGACGCAGTTCCTCACACGGTAACGTTTGGCTCCGTGGGCGAGACTGAGCCAGCGTTTGACTCGGGATTAATGGGTCCAGGCCAAACATTCGCCCTGAAATTCGACCAACCTGGTATATACTCTTTCGTTTGTACACTGCACCCATCCATGACCGGTGAAGTTGTGGTAACGGAGTGACCCTTATTAAAGGGCCACGTTTGATAGGCGCACGAATTTAACTTCAGTCGTAGGTAATAATTTCAAGCAGATGACCATTAGGGTCGTTGAAATACACCGACAATGTCTCCCCTTTTGCGCCGGTACTAATCCCTGGGCCTTTCATGTTTGACGTGTCTCTGGGGTCGTCACCGTAGGGTATACCTATTGCCTTGATGGCCTGGAAGGATTGGTCAAACCGGGCGCGATCCAAAGCGAATGCGTAATGATTGCTTGTGACATCGTCAGAGTACCTCAGGTCCAATGTGAAGGAATCGTTTAGACGGATAACGGCGAACACGTCGTTCATGCCCCCTCTGCCGTCATAGTGAAATCCTAGAACCTTGGTGTAGAACTCAACCGATTCATCCTGATTGTTAACCGGAAGTATTGTGTGGTCCAGCACTACGGTCATATCTTCTCCATCCAAGTAAAGTTCAGTGGCAGCGGAAAAATCCGACGTGAGTTAAGATATGTTACCAATAATCATGCCTGTCTGGGTGCCTGCCGTGTTTATACATAGGGTTTTCACTCCATTTGAATAATCAAAGTATGGTACCTGCTTATCACGCGCCTAAACAGGGATCTTCATCAACTCCTCTGAGAAGATAATCTCTCCGTCGTATATCGAAGCCATTTCCTCTAGGTGACGTTCGAACAACGAGAAGAATTGCATCAGAACTTGGAGCCTTTGGTTGTTGAGAAGTGTCTGGAAGACCAAAGATGCGAGTGGTGTCCTTCGGGTTAATCCAATGAGGAATAATCACAATTATGGAGAAACACGTGGACGCTGCCCGGTATTCAACGGGAACTAACTGGGAGTTAATAGGCGGATTCAGCCGAGCTGTTCGCGTGGGAAAGTTCATCTTCGTATCGGGCACGTCCGTAACTGAACAAGAGGTCAAGGGTGAGATTGGACTAGACGTCGCTGAACAAACTAACTCGGTCTTGGGAAAAATCGAATCCGCGTTGCAGCACTTTGGAGCTTCTAGGAAGAACGTGGTTAGGACTAGAATCTATATCCGGGAATTGGAACATTGGGAGAGTGTCGCAAAGGCACATGGACAGTTTTTCCAGGGTGTTCGACCAGCTAACACCCTCGTCCAGGCTGGGTTGATTGGAGAAGGCATCCTGGTAGAGATTGAAGCCGATGCGATCTTAGGAGAAGATGATGAAATTTAGTATTCGCCTTAATAACGACTTAACTATTGGCGAATACATTCAAATAGCGAGGAAAGCGGAAACCCTCGGCTTTGATCAGTTCTGGATTAGCAACGATCTTTTCTACCGTAGCGCCATAGCGATTCTGAGTGCAATTAGCATTCGCACTTCCAGAATTCAATTGGGAACTTGCATCCTGAACCCCTATACAATGAATCCAGCTGAAATTGCAATGGCGGCGGGCACTCTTGCTGAACTGTCCGATGGAAGATTCAATCTCGGATTATCGTCAGGTGCGAGTACCTTTCTAGAGTGGGTCGGGCTTAAACACGATCACCCGGTGGCCTACCTCAAAGAATGCGTCGGCGCTACACGGTCTCTATTGAACAACGAGTCGGCTACTGGGTCCGATTTTCTAAAATGGACTGAACACTCTTCTCTCAAATTCAAAGTAGATCACCAGGTACCTATATACATCGGTGGGGTGGGCCCCAACATGCAAGCTTTGGCTGGAGAAGTTGCTGATGGGCTACTTCCCTTATTGCTACCTCCTGAGTCTTACAATAAAGCCCATGAGAACGTTATTCGTGGGATGAAGCGCAGGTCTTCTGAGAATGAAAGTTTCGATCTAGTGGGATCAATTTGGGTTTCCGCGTCAAGTGACTTAACGGCAGCGCGTGACGTGTTGGCGCAAAAGATAGCTTACTATGGCCAGGCCATGAACCCAGAATTGCTTAGCGATCTGGGTCTCACGATTGATGATTTCAAGCCGATTACTCAAGCACTGATTGTGGAAAGAGACGAAAAGAAGGCGATGGCGATGGTGACAGATGCCATGCTCAAAGTGGGAATCGTTGGAGGCTCTGCCGAGATTATTGCGCGCTTGGAGCCGTTAGTGGCAGATGGGATGAACCACTTAAGTTTTGGCCCGCCCTTGGGCCCAGATATGGCCGAGGCGTTAGATATATTGGGAGAAGTTTTAGATCACTTTGCGAATTCATGATCAACCAGAAGGCAAAATATGAGCAGTGCGCAGCAACTTCGATTCTTGGCTCTCGGCGACTCATACACGATCGGCCATAACGTGGAAATCGCAGAACGATGGCCGGTGCAACTTGTAGAACGATTGCGCGGAGAGGGTATCAACATTTCAGACGCTGAAATTATTGCGGTTTCTGGTTGGACTACAAATCAATTGCAAGAAGCAGTTAAGACCACCGCTCCTCAAGGTCCCTTTGACATTGTGACTTTAATGATTGGGGTCAATAACCAATATCAGGGACTAGACATCGATCAATATCGGTCTGAATTTGTTGACCTACTACACCAGTCAGTAGCATTTGGGAAAGGTGATCCGTCCAAAGTTATCGTCGTTTCTATCCCAGATTGGAGCGTTACTCCATTTGCGGAAGGCAAAAATCGGGCCGAAGCAGCGACAAAGATAGACGAATTCAATGCTGTAAACGAAACTGAAGTTGCAAAAGTCGGTGGGAGATACGTCGACGTCACACCAATTTCACGACGAGCCGAGTATGAGCCGCACTTATTATCCAGTGATGGTTTGCATCCTTCAGGAGCGATGTACAAACTGTGGGTAGGCATCATTGTCCCTGAATGTCGTGCGGCGATGTCAGGCCGCTAGCGTTTCGGTCCTGTGAAAGCTGACCACAGATTTGTGACCTGTTGCAATAACGAGATCCAAGAGGCTGAAAATGACGAGCATTGAGCAGGAAGTCGACCAGCTATTTATCAATTACTTTCGTGATTTCAGTAATCTTGACCTCACAGCAATCGTCTCTTATTTCCACATTCCGTGTATCTTTATCGTGCCGCAAGAAGTATTGGTCTTCTCATTTGCATCAGAAGTTGAGGGATTCTGGCGTCCCCGCTTTGAGGATTTGAAATTGCGGGAGTTTGGACATACAGAGAGAGCAGAAGCCAACATCAAGATTCTAAACGACAATACGGCTTTAGCCAGCAGCAAGGCGATTAGATACACGAAGGATGGAGCGGAACTAGAGCAACGAGGGGCAACCTTCGCACTACGCAAGGCTGAAAATAGTTGGAAGATAGTCACGTTGATACATCATTTACCTGAGAATGTAATACCAATGTAGTGACTGGCTGGCCCTGTGAACCGTTTTTATGAAGTCGCACCCAGCGCGTAGTCCAGCCCGCAAATGGCCTCGTCTAATGAGGGAGGAGCGAGTTCCACCGGAAGCGGGGTGCCGGGATTGGTGGCAAGAGGTTCAGCAAGAATCAGTTGTCTCCATCGCCATTTTCTGAGCGGGAATGGGGCGCAGACATAGGCACCGCCAGTAAAACTACAGTGGCCAGTAGATAAATACCGGATATATAGATAAACGTAGATTCAATCCCGACTTCATCAAACAATTGGCCGGCGATAAGGGGAGATGCGGCCGCAAGAACGAAACGCGAGAAAGAGAACACTCCGAGTGTGCTGGCGGCGACATCTTCGCCAACCACATCTAGTGCAGCGGCGGTTAATATCGGCTGGTCGCTGAAAAAGAAAACACCCATAAAAGCCAGGATAATAATCAATCCAACGCCTTCACCGAAGGGAACTAGCAGTGCAGTCAATGCACAGAGTCCCAACATTTCCGGTATCAGAACCAATTTCCTGCCAGCGCGGTCTGAGATGTAACCAACTACCGGCGCTGCTACGACTCCTACTCCTACTAGCAACGCTATGTGCAAGCCGAGAGCCGCATAGTTCAATCCCAACTCGTCATCTAGCCCTAGATTGTAGGCGTTCAGCGATAATGGGACACTTTTAAAGGGAGAAAAACATGAGGGTGGTGGTGTGTTTGGACTCCCGGCGCGGGGTATAGATTTACCGCGCCTAGAAAGGAGCCGAAAGTGTCCCAAGAGAACACCGGTCAAGCCCACGTAGCAGAGATCTCGACCCAAGAGACCGAGACTTTCATCCGGCAGGTCCGGACT
>Ga0066376_10004359_pt1 | contig 12315 bp, 12 predicted proteins | sample Knorr_S15_td_Bot_FD_77009 | JGI IMG/M metagenome (GOLD analysis project Ga0066376, IMG submission 77009) | Marine microbial communities from Southern Atlantic Ocean transect - Knorr_S15_td_Bottom_ad_5009_LV_A | ecosystem: Environmental > Aquatic > Marine > Oceanic | place: Southern Atlantic... | reverse complement strand
TCCGCTCGCGATCACATAATCCTTCGGATGTTCTTGTTGCAACATCAGCCACTGTGCCTCGACATAGTCGCGGGCGTGTCCCCAATCACGTTTTGCATCCAGGTTGCCCAAATACAGGCAGGATTCGAGACCACACCGAATTCTTGCCAAGCCCCGAGTGATTTTGCGCGTGACAAATGTCTCCCCACGAAGCGGAGACTCGTGATTGAAAAGAATGCCATTACAGGCATAGACACCATAAGCCTCTCGATAGTTCACCGTAATCCAATAGGCGTACAGCTTGGCGACCGCATAGGGGCTGCGTGGATAAAATGGAGTTTTCTCAGTCTGAGGTATTTCACGGACTAGCCCGTACAACTCCGAAGTCGAGGCTTGATAAAATCGGGTCTTTCCCTCTAGCGAGAGAATGCGAATGGCTTCCAACAACCGTAGCGCACCGAGCGCATCCGAATTGGCCGTGTATTCCGGCTCCTCAAAACTCACTGCCACGTGACTCTGTGCACCGAGGTTATAAACTTCGTCGGGTTCGACCTGCTGTAACGTTCGCACGAGGCTGAGCGAGTCCGTGAGATCACCATGGTGCAGGACCAGGCGGGGGTCAGGCTCATGCGGATCCTGGTAAAGGTGATCAATGCGCTGAGTGTTGATCGAAGACGCCCGTCGTTTGATGCCATGAACGACATACCCTTTCGCCAACAGCAGTTCCGCAAGATAAGCGCCATCCTGCCCCGTGATACCCGTAATCAACGCCGTCTTCGTCATACTTTTTAGCCGCTCTCAGGCCTCGCTCAACAGTCTTTCAAAGTATCGAATGGTTTCTCCTAATCCCTCATCGAGATCTACCGTAGGTAACCAGTCCAAATTCATTCTGGCGAGAGAAATATCTGGTTGCCGTTGCACGGGGTCATCTTCTGGCAATGACTCGTAGACCAAAGCAGAATGAGACCCGGTCATCGCAAGCACCTTTCGAGCCAGTTCGATAATCTGGAACTCTCCCGGATTGCCCAGGTTGATCGGCCCATGCAGCGCATGGGGACTCGCCATCAGTCGGATCAGCCCTTCAACCAAATCACTGACATAACAAAACGACCGTGTTTGCTCTCCCCTCCCATAGATCGTAATTGGATTGCCCTGAAGCGCCTGCACAATAAAGTTGGAAACAACACGACCGTCCTCTCGATGCATATTCGGTCCATAAGTATTGAAGATACGGGCCACTTTTATCGCCAAACCATGTTGTCGCTGATAATCGAAAAACAAAGTTTCGGCGCACCGCTTGCCTTCGTCATAACACGCGCGAATACCAACAGGATTAACCCGACCCCAGTATGTTTCGGTTTGAGGGTGCTCTTCAGGATCGCCATAAACTTCACTGGTCGACGCCTGGAGAATTTTTGCGCGTGTTCGCTTTGCAAGACCCAGCATATTAATTGCACCGTGAACACTGGTCTTGGTAGTCTGCACCGGATCGAACTGATAATGCACCGGTGAAGCAGGACAAGCTAGATTGTAAATTTGATCTACTTCAACGTAGAGCGGAAACGTGACGTCGTGACGCATCAACTCGAAATTATCATAGTCTTGTAAAGAGACGACGTTTTGCTTCGTTCCAGTGAAATAATTGTCAACGCAAAGAACGTCGCATCCCTCTTCGACCAATCTTTTGCACAGGTGCGACCCGATAAACCCAGCCCCGCCTGTGACCAATACCCGTACGGACATGAATGACCATCCAATGAAACGACGTCAATTTTAGACGTTTTTAGTCGACCTCGCAGAGATTGGTAATTCTGCCTAAGACGCCTCGTTATGACTCGCGGCTCCGCCCATAGTCCACGCCGACAGTCTCTTGCCGTCTTATACTCCTTTGGTTCCATCGGAGAACGCACCATGACACCACCCTTCACTCAACACGAATACGGGCAACGGCTAACAAAAACACGCCGCGCGATGGAAGAGCGCAACATTCAACTGCTATGGGTTACCGACCCTTCAAACATGGCCTGGTTGACCGGTTACGATGGTTGGTCGTTCTACGTCCACCAGGGCGTACTTCTCCCCTCCGTGGGTGATCCAATCTGGTTTGGCCGCGAACAAGACACTCAAGGTGCACGTCGTACTGTCTGGATGGATGACAAGAGCATCCTCGGATATCCGGATCATTATGTTCAATCGACCGAGCGACACCCCATGGATTATCTGGCGAACCTGATTCTCGACTGGGGTTGGCATGAGCAAGGCATCGGCGTGGAGATGGACAATTACTACTTCAGCGCAGCTGCCTATCTCGCCCTGAAAAAAAAACTCCCTTCAGGCACCCTGATCGATGCGACTGGCCTCGTTAACTGGGAACGCGCGGTGAAGTCCCCGCAGGAAATTATGTTCATGAAAAGGGCTGGCGTCATTGTGGAGCGTACACACGCCATGATTCAGGAGCGGGTAGAACCCGGGCTTCGAAAAAATGAACTGGTTGCGGACATATTTCGCACTGCGATTCGGGGCACGGAATCGTACGGCGGCGATTACGCAGCGATTGTGCCCTTGGTACCAACAGGCCTCGATGCCGCCGCACCACACCTGACCTGGGATGACCGGCCGTTTGAACTCGGTGCAGGAACCTTTTTTGAAATTGCCGGATGTTACCGTCGGTACCACTGCCCGCTTTCCCGTACGGTCTACCTCGGCACACCGCCAGCTCAATTATTGCAGGCAGAAGAAGCGGTTCTTGAGGGAATTGAAGCGGCGCTTGACGTTGTCAGACCGGGAAACACCTGCCAAGACATTGACGCGGCCTGGCAAAAAATCATCCGCCGCTACGGATTTAGCAAGGCAAGTCGTTGCGGTTACGCCATCGGTTTGAGTTATCCCCCCGATTGGGGAGAACGAACCATGAGCCTACGCAAAGGCGATCAGTCAATACTGGAACCTGGAATGACGTTTCACTTAATGCCCGCACTTTGGGAGCATGATTGGGGTCTGGAAATAACAGAAAGTTTTCTTGTCACCGACACAGGCCATGAGACTCTCTCCCATTTTCCGAGACCGTTACTCATAAAACCCTGATAATTACTCTACGTCGATGGTGCCGGCGAGAGGATTCGAACCTCCGACCTACGCATTACGAATGCGTTGCTCTACCAACTGAGCTACACCGGCTTTGATTTTAAAAAATGGGTCCTGATTATAAAGTGGTCACCTTAGAGCGCCTCTTAAAGTTGCCTATTGCCACGCGGCACTGGCACTGAAAAAGTAACGCCTTCATCTTCACGGGCTATCGCGGTGACGAGCTCACCGCCCAAGACAACCAGCTGATCGATTACATCAACAACCAAACTCTCTGGCGCCGATGCGCCAGCTGTCACGCCAACAAGCTCGCAGCCCTCCAACCATTCTGGCTGAATCTCACTGACATCGTCGATCAAATGCGCGTCGGCCCCAGATTCTGCAGCGACCTCGCGGAGCCGATTGGAGTTTGAGCTCGTAGGCGATCCCAGCACCAGCACCACATCGGCTCGTTGGGCAATACTGCGGATTGCATCCTGACGATTCTGTGTGGCATAGCAAATATCGCCCTTCCGAGGCCCATCGATAGCAGGGAAACGCATCCGCAGTGCCGTCACGATGCGCGTCGTGTCATCGACCGACAGCGTGGTCTGCGTAACATAGGCCAAACTGGCAGGGCTTTTCACCTGCAACTCATTGACTCCATTAAGATCTTCCACCAAGTAAATACCGCTATCACACTGCCCAAGAGTTCCCTCAACCTCGGGATGTCCCGCATGACCAATCATCACTACTTCTTTGCCTTCCGATCGAAAACGCCGCACTTCGGCATGCACTTTGGTCACCAATGGACAAGTCGCGTCGTAAACGTTCAACCGACGACGACTAGATTCCTTAATAACAGCCCGCGACACGCCATGCGCACTCAAGATGACTGTTGCCTTGTCCGGCACCTCATCTAAGTCCTCGACAAACACCACTCCGCGCTCCGACAGATCCGCCACGACGGATCGATTATGTACCACGGCATGCCGCACATAAATCGGTATGCCATACCTCGTCAGCGCCTCTTCAACCGTCTGAATAGCCCGCTCCACGCCGGCACAAAACCCACGTGGGTTAGCAAGTTCAATCTGCATGGGCTATCCGTGCCTCTCAATCACCGTCGTCGGAATGTACCAGTTAGATCTATCAATAACACAATGACTCCTAATGTGATCACGCTATCTGCCAGGTTGAATGCGGGCCAATGCCAGCCCTGGTAATGGAAATCAATGAAATCCACGACATAACCAAACCGAAGTCGATCGGTCAGATTGCCCAGTGCCCCACCAAGAACCAATGCCAAACCTGCCTCAAACAATTCTTCGCCCCGCCGCGGGTGACATAAACGCCACACAATCCACACACAAACAAGCAGTCCGGTAAGGGTCAGAAACCACTGTGCCCACTGGCCCTGGTTAGCGAGCATGCCAAATGCGGCACCACTGTTATGAATATGGACAAACCTCAAAAACGACGTCAGGCCGATGGCTTCCCCGAAGGCCATGTGCCGAACCGCAAGCTCTTTCGTCAACAAATCCACGATTAATAAAACCACGGCCAAGGCAATCAAAGAAAATGCCCACCGCGGTCGAGAAGAATTGACGATTGACATTAGACCGTGGGCGGGTTTTCTGTTAACCATGCCGCTGCCGCCAGAGTGTCTTTATGAATCTGATCCTTCAACGCGTCGAATGAGTCAAACTTCGTTTCGGCGCGAATGCGCTTTCTAAATATCACTCGAACACGATCTCCGTAGAAAGTTCCTGAGAAGTTGATCAGGTGCACTTCGAGCAAAAGACGATCACCGCCAACCGTTGGCCGAAAACCCAGGTTGGCCACCCCAGGTAACAGTCCTTCCTCCACCCCTCCAACCTCAACAGCAAACACACCGCGCAACGGTGGATTATGGCGTTCAACCAACAAGTTGGCTGTTGGAAATCCCCAAGTTCGGCCTCGTTGATCACCATAGAGCACACGACCTGAGATTGCGTAGGGACGACCCAGCAAACGTGCCGCCAGCGCCAAATCGCCGCTTTGCAGCACCTCTCGTACTCTCGTGCTGCCGATCTTCTCGCCGTCAATTGATACAGCAGCGACTCGAGACACACCAAAGCCATACGCATCTCCTAACGCTTGTAAGTCTTCTGCAGTGCCGGAACGGCCCGCGCCAAAGCCAAAGTCATAACCGACCACAACGTGAGAAGCGGACAGCGACTCAACCAGATATTTCCTGACAAAGTCTTCCGCAGACAACGATGCCAATTGTTCATTAAAGCGAAGCGCGATAACCCGCTCAACTCCGTAATCGCGAAATAGTTCGAGTTTCTCACGCACACTACTCAAACGACTCAACCTGACGTCTGGCTGGAAATAAGTCTGAGGATGGGGCTCGAAGGTGACTACCGTTGACTTCAACGAGAGCTCCTTAGATCGCACCTTAAGCGTCTTGATTAGCTGTTGGTGACCCAGATGAAAGCCATCGAAATTACCGATAGCGACAACAACCGACGCCTTCCCAAGCGCCGCGTTTCCGAGATCTCTATACCAGTCCATTTTGGAAGTAACTCACTGCAGCATAAAGATTAATCAACCGCGGTGTCATTGATTTGGCCATGCCCAATCAGGGGCCTCGGTGTCAACAATAGCTGCGATATCCTGGCGGACGTTAGCACTATCGGATGCCGCATGATAATAGGCAAGACGGATCTCAGGATACTTCCAGCACAGAAAGCCATCGCCGGTAAAGAAATCAACATGCCACAAACCTGCCACAACCGGCCCTAGTCGTTCAACCTTGTCAGACCAGGTTTGTACGATTGCCGCATAGGCTAACTCCCGATCACCAAGGCGTGGATCGCAACTCAATGTATTGCGCACCGCATCCCTTAGCGGGAGCCATTCCGAATGCGCTGCTCTCGTAATTTTTTGAATCAAAGGCAGAAGCGCTGCCGCTTCGCTTAAACTAAAAAGGCGTGGGTCTCCTGGCTTGCCAATCTGAGGCACCTCCAAGGTGTGCGTTTTTTCAGTCACTCGCACGACGCGTATGATTCAACATGTGATGAACACGCATTCCAAATAAGTAAAGCGCTGCAATATAAATTCCAAAACCGATCACTACCAGTGCCAATAGCATTGAAATCCTTTGTCCGATGGCCGCCTCCAACCAAATTGCATTCTCGGAACAACCGTACCACAGGACTGCGCTCATCACAGTTGTTGCAGCAAAAACCTGCCCAAGAAAACGCGACCACCCCGGAAGTGGGTGATACACACCGTCACGCCGCAGCCACCAGTAGAGCAATGTGGCATTCAGTAGGCCCGCAATCGACGTTGCGACAGCCAACCCCACATGCTGGAAATAAAACACCAAGACCAGGCCAAACGCGGTATTGACTATCAAGGAGAAAACACCCGCCCGGACCGGTGTTGTCGTATCCTGGCGGGCAAAATAACCTGGCGCAAGCACCCTGACAGAAACGTAACCGGCAAGGCCTACGGAGAACCCGACCAATGCTTGTGCTGAATGCTCAACATCCACGACAGAAAATGCACCGTAATGGAAAAATACAACCATCAATGGAACAGCCAGGACCGCCAGACTGGCTGCCGCCGGAATAGAAACCAGCAACCCCCACCTTAACGCCCAATCTAGTGTATCGGAAAATTCCCGTGTCGCCCCAACCGCATGCTGCCCTGACAAACTTGGTAACAGGACTGTACCAAGGGCTATTCCAAAAACACCGAGTGGAAACTCCATGAGGCGGTCAGCGTAGTACAACCAAGAGACACTGCCGGTCACTAAAAATGATGCAAGCAATGTGTTGACCAGCAAATTAATTTGGGCGATGGAGGCCCCAAAGGCAGCGGGCAACATCAAGCGGAATACTCTACTGATGCCATCCGATGTCTGCGCCGCGGTCACGCCAGTGTCGTGCAAGCGCGGGTGCGGCAATCGACCCTCTTTGGCTAGAAACGGTAATTGAAACAGCAACTGAATCAATCCAGCGATCAACACACCCACCGCTAACGCAACCGCGGCGTTCGGGAAATGGGGAATCAACAAAAATACTGCCCCAATCAAACTCAGATTAAGAAGAACCGGCGTGAGCGCGGGTACGGCAAAGCGATCGCGAACATTGAGAATACCCGCAGCCATCGCCACCAACGAGATGCAGAAAATATACGGAAAGGTGAAGCGAAGCGCGTCAACAGTCGCTGAAAATTTGATCGGATCCGCCCCGAAGCCAGGCGCAAGAACCCTCACAACCCATGGCGCCAGCGTGATGCCACACAAGGTGACCAGCAATAGCACCAGGCCCAATCGACCGCACAGAACATCAAGGAAGCGACGAATCTCCTGCTCTGTGCCCAACGTCTCTTTTTCCGTATAAACGGGCACGAAAGATGCGGAAAAAGCCCCCTCAGCAAAAATACGACGCAGAAAATTAGGAATCCGAAAAGCGACAAAAAACGCGTCAGCAAATACGCTGGCGCCTAAAATCTGGGCAAAGGCCATATCGCGAATGAGCCCGGTGATCCGCGATAGCACCGTCATTCCACTAACAATGACGGTCGATCTGAGTATTTTTTTCGACATAGACGTTAACCGGGGCGGTGATCCGATGTTAGGCCCCCGTCTCGAGAAACACAGATAAGCGACCGAACCACCACGAATCATTATTGACAAATCGACGAAAAATCAAAATAATCGGCGCCCCTGCCATACGCGAGAAAATTTCTTGGCAAATTCCGCCCAAGCCCGTAAACGAGCCCGACAAGCAATCGGGCGCCGCTCACGTAACGTCGCTCGAAGATCCGCGATGCGCACGCACATCAAGAAGTTCATGGCTGTTGCAGAATCGGGTGAAAAAGACAGTGCAATAGCAGCCTATCGGAGTGCTTCTTCGAACATTGATCGGGCTTCACAAAAAGGCCTCACTCATCGCAACAAGGCAGCCCGGCTGAAACGCCAATTAAATGCCAAACTGAAGGCGATGGTTACTGCGTAGTCACCAGCTTTGCTCTTGGGAGCAGTCGTCATAACACGACAAGATTGTCCCGATGAATCAATTCAGGTTCATCGACATATCCGAGAATACTCTCGATATAGTGACTGGCCCGACCGATGATCTGTCTGGACTCAATAGCGCTGTAGTTGATCAGACCACGAGCAATCTCGACTTGCCCGGCCATTGTGATACAGGCCACGAGATCTCCCCTTTCGAACTCCCCCTCAACGTGAGTGACCCCGACGGGAAGCAAACTGCGTCCGTCGTTTTGAATCACCCGTGTGGCGCCCGAGTCTAGATGTAATCGCCCAGCAACTCTTAACTGACCCGCCAGCCACTGTTTCCTCGCAGCAATACGACCGGCCACAGCGCGTATCCGAGTCCCCGGATTCTCACCGGCAGCCACTTCCAGAAGGACATTTGACCGATGCCCGGAAACAATGAACGTGTCTGCACCTGACCGGGCCGCCTTCTCGGCCGCGTGGATCTTGGTCAACATACCCCCTCGCCCTTGAATACCCCCCGGGCCCGCCACGCTTTTGAGTGATGGATCTCCGGCAATTGCTTCCCGCATGAGCACGGCGGACTCTGATCGGCGCGGATCCGCATCAAACAACCCTGCTTGATCCGTCAGAATCACCAGACACTCGGCCTCAATCAAGTTAGTAACCAACGCTGCCAATGTATCGTTATCGCCAAACTGGATTTCGTGCGTCACTACTGTGTCATTTTCATTCACGATCGGAACGAGGCCTAGATCCAGCATAGTCTTCAATGCGCTTCTGGCATTGAGATATCGAGAGCGATCGGCAAGATCCGCATCGGTAAGCAACACCTGACACGTAGTAATCTGCTGATGGTTAAACCAGGTTTCATAACTCTTAACGAGGCTAGATTGACCAACGGCGGCCGCGACCTGCAGGCGATGCAATTCGCGCGGTCGGGTAGTCCAGCGCAACCGAAGCATCCCAGCGGCAATTGCACCTGACGAGACCAACACAACGTCGATGCCTCGATCACGCAGCGCCGCAACCTGCGCGACCAGGTCACTAATCGCATCCTCGTTGAGACCAACTCCTCGATCAGCCAGCAATGAACTACCGACCTTGACCACCCAACGGATACGGTCACCCTCACTCCTCATCGCCTGATCCTTCGTCTTCCCGCGTCAAAAATAGAAATGCATCACGCATGACACGGCGACAGCCTTCCCCGGTTACCGCCGAGGTCTCGTAAATTGGCGCCGTCCATGCCAATGCTGCCTGTAGTGACGCCTTGATCGATCCTAAATCGCTTTCCGAGACCAAATCTGTTTTATTGAGCACTATCCAACGCGGCCGTTCGCTGAGTCTGACATCAAACTCATGCAGCTCGCGCGTTACCTGACTAAAGGACTGCACCAGATCAGTAGCGGTATCACTGCCCACGTCGATCAGATGAAGTAATAAACGGGTACGTCGCACGTGCCTGAGAAACTGTAACCCGAGACCGGCTCCTTGAGCGGCTCCAGGTATCACACCAGGAATATCTGCTACCACCAGAGTGCTGTCAGGCCCCGCCTCAAACACACCCAATTCCGGTGCCAGCGTAGTAAATGGATAAGCCGCTACTTTTGGCTTGGCAGCGGAGATGGCTCGAAGAAAGGTTGATTTTCCAGCGTTGGGTAGGCCGAGAAGACCGATGTCGGCGAGCAATCGAAGCTCAAGTTTCAACTCACGTTCATCACCTGGCGAGCCTGGGCTCGTGCGCCGAGGGGCTCTGTTAGTGCTCGACTTGAAGCGCGCGTTGCCGCGCCCTCCCCGACCACCTTCCACAATAGCGAACGGCCCCCTTTCATTAGCCATGTCGACGATGAGTTCCTGAGTTCCCGCATCAAACACCATAGTTCCCTTCGGTACGGCAACGGAATAGTCAGCTCCCCCTGCCCCGGTTCTGTTCTTGTTTCCACCTCGAGTGCCGGATTCTGCGCGGAATCGCCGCGCATGACGGAAAACACTTAACGTGTTGAGTCCTGTATCGGGGACAAGAAATACCCGCCCCCCTTGACCCCCATCACCGCCATCAGGCCCGCCGCGGGGAATGTATTTTTCACGACGGAAACTCAAGAATCCATCGCCACCGTGGCCGGCAGTCACCGTTATAGTTGCTTCATCGACAAAGTGCATACCCAAACACCCTATCCGGTTAAACAAAAAACCCCGCTCGAAGACTGCGGGGTTCCTGGCTTAAACGACGCAGTCTCGCCTCAAGTCTCAGCCAGGATACTCACTGTCTTTCGACTCTTCGGGCCCTTAATCTCAAACTTGACCTTGCCTTCGATCAAAGCAAACAACGTGTGATCTTTACCAAGGCCTACATTATTACCCGGATGAAATCGGGTACCGCGTTGTCGGATGATGATGTTTCCCGCTTTAACTAGCTCACCGGCATAACGTTTGACCCCGAGACGTTTTGACTCTGAATCACGGCCATTCCTTGAACTGCCACCCGCCTTTTTATGCGCCATGCTATCTATCTCTCCCTTACGAAGGTTGCCAGCATGCTCAAGCGGAGATTTCCGTGACTTTGAGCTGTGTGTAGGCTTGCCGATGCCCTTGCGTTCGCCGGTACTTCTTACGTCGCTTCATTTTAAATATGCGTATCTTCTTGTCACGCCCGTGGGCCATCACCTCGGCTTTGACCGACGCCCCCTCAAGAAGCGGATTACCGATCTTGACATCCTCACCCTGAATCACTGCGAGCACGCGCGGCAAATCGATGACCTCACCGGTCATACCAGGCAGTTTTTCAACCCGCAACTGCTCTCCTACGGCCACTCGGTATTGCTTCCCACCAGTTTCCACGACTGCGTACATATTTGTTTCCCTGCAGAAAATCGTGCACCATTCGGTGCCAGATAGAAAAAGACCAAACACCCCTGATTGGGCCGCGGGATTTTAGTCAAACACTGGCCATCGGTCAATTCACGGTCCCGAGCGTATAACACTGAACTCATGCCCGCACCCAACGTCACTGCCATAAGAAAACCAACGGATCTGCCTGGTGGGGGTGAAAATTCTAGTATTACCCTATCGACTGTAACGGCTCCGGTACGGCATGAACTCGTAGCCGTCGAGCGCGCAATTCAGGCGCAACTCAAGTCCGACGTAGCCCTTATTAGTCAGATGGGGGCTTACCTTGTTGCCGCAGGAGGAAAACGCCTTCGACCTATCACCGTGCTACTTGCGGCTCACTCCATTGGTTATCAAGGAAAGGATCATATTGCACTTGCGGTTGTCGTAGAACTGATTCATACGGCGACATTGCTGCACGACGACGTTGTTGATGAATCCACATTACGACGCGGTCGGGAGACCGCCAACGCCGTCTGGGGCAATGCGGCAAGCGTCCTGGTCGGAGATTTTATTTATTCACGATCATTCGAGATGATGGTTGCTACAAATCGCATGCGCGTGATGGAAATTATGGCTGCGACGACGAATGCGATTGCCGAAGGAGAGGTCCTGCAGCTGCTCAACACACAGTCACTTGCACTGGATGAAGTGGGCTATTTACGAACAATTAACCGTAAAACAGCCCGATTGTTTCAATCTGCATCACAATTGGGCGCAGTAGTTGCTGGTGCTTCGAGCGCAGCCGAAAAAACACTTGCACAATATGGTCTGGAATTGGGCACTGTGTTTCAGTTAATTGATGACATTCTTGACTATACGTCCCAGGCAACCGACATGGGGAAAAATGCAGGTGACGATCTGGCGGAAGGCAAGCCCACGCTGCCTGTCATTTACGCGTTCCAGAAAGGTGACGCAATACAACGCGCAGTGCTTGAGAATGCCATTATTAATGCAGATAGATCAAAACTGCCTGAAGTGCTCGAGGTCATTGAATCGACTGGAGCGCTTGCGTACACTTTGGCGTTGGCGCAGAAACATGCCACGAAGGCCCAAGAAGCGCTAGAAGCGCTTCCCGATTCTGATTATCGTATCGCTCTATCGAAACTCGTCGATTTTGCATTTGCGCGATCATTTTGACGGCGCATCGTGCCCATATTCTCGCTGACCCGGTCGGGGTGTAGCTCAGCCTGGTAGAGCACTGCCTTCGGGAGGCAGGGGCCGGAGGTTCGAATCCTCTCACCCCGACCATTTTCACTAGTCGTTTCATAGGTCTACAGCAGTCGTTCCAGACTGCCTTTCGCATTTGTCTCTCCTTGACACACTGATGACACAGTTGAGGAGAAATCATGGCTACGATTCGCAGG